>Ga0209398_1000569_pt1 | contig 22453 bp, 15 predicted proteins | sample AshMeaBigSpring_FD_184125 | JGI IMG/M metagenome (GOLD analysis project Ga0209398, IMG submission 184125) | Groundwater microbial communities from Big Spring, Nevada to study Microbial Dark Matter (Phase II) - Ash Meadows Big Spring (SPAdes)... | ecosystem: Environmental > Aquatic > Deep... | reverse complement strand
ATTAGCTGCACAGCAGGTAGTAAAAAGCGACTCGGAAAGCAACGAACCCACCGTAGCCGAAACCCGTCCTGAACTTACTGCTGCTCTCAAAGCCATGTTTCAGTATATCAGTTTGCAGGAAATAGCAGCCCCTTCGGCTGAAGTAACTGCCCTTATCGCCTCGCTCAACGAACTGATTACAGCTGCCCTAAGCTCCGTAAAAGCTACTGACACCCGCGAAGAGAATAAGAAAAAAGAAACGGCAACGGAATAAAAAATAATTACGAATTTTCACGTAATCGGCTTTGCCGCTTGGCTTGCCAAGAATTAAACAAATTATACGAATTAAAAAAACACTGAAACAACCCCCGAGAATCCACAGGAAGTGTATGGAACGGAAGCCGAAAAGTTTAGAGAGTAGGCGGAAAAATAATTATTTACAACTTATGAAAACAAAAATCAAAACCATTTTATTCTTTCTCATGATATGTGCTACAACCATTTCAGCTCAAACTAAGACGTTAACTGACATTAAAGCAGAAAACAACGAATACTATTATCAGTATTATTTAAAAGAAGCTGAGAAATCAAAAAGGGAAGCTGATTATTACTATAAACAGGCAAAAGAATATTTATCAAATGTTGAATACTACTCTAAGGAGGGCAATGTGGATAAAGCAAAATTGAACAAACAATGGTATGAAGAAGCTATGGATAAGTACAAACAATATATTGGATATGCCGAGAATGAGTTGAAAAAGGCTCAGAGTTATAAAAAATAATTAAGTCCAATTTGCTGTAGCAAGTTAGTAACCTATATGTTAAATATTTTTTTATTCTGTTGAACAGGGCTCAGCTACCACACTATGCAATAGTGTGGTAGTAGAGGCACACAATAGATGTTATTGAGTTATAAAAACCAATATGGAACAACCCCCGAAAATCCATTATTCGAGTAGGGAGCGGAAGCCAAAATGCAAGGAGAGTGGCAATTAATATAATTATTGTACGTGTAATAAATCAATAAACAAGTATTAATATGATAATTATGAATGATAATTTTACAGTAAACAGTTTCAAAATTAAATATTTTATATTCTTAGTCCTTATTTCAATAAATTTAAAAATTTGGAGTCAGTCATTTAGTCAAGGTAACTTAACCTATACAATTATAAATGAAGTCCCGGGTACAGTCAAAGTAAAAGCCAATGGATATCCATCTGGAAGTGTTTTTATACCATCAACTGTTATATATAACTCTCAAAACTATACGGTGACTAATATCGAATATGGAGCCTTCTGGGGTTGTTCTTCAATTAGCTCTATTACTATACCCAGCTCAGTAATTACTATTAACAATCATGCGTTTAATGCCTGTTCTGGTCTTCAGGAAGTTGTTGTTGATAATTCAAATCCAAACTTTTTCAGTTTAAATGGTGTATTGTTCAATAAATCTCAAACAGATTTATTGTATTACCCAGCGAACAGAACCGGGACATATGATGTGCCAAATAGTGTCTTAAATATTGGATATGCTGCATTTTATGCCTCTAAATTAGACAGTATTACACTTCCAAGCTCTATTCTCGAAATCGGGGACTATGCATTTCAACACACACAATATATTACCCACTTACGATTTCCAAATCAATTAAAAAAAATCAGTAAGGGATGTTTATCAAATAGTGCAAATTTGATTGCTGTAAATATTGCAGCATCAGTTGAAGTAATAGAAGATGGTGCATTTGAAAATTGTAATAATTTAATCAATCTTACTATTCCGAGTTTTGTAAAAAAGCTGGGATCGTCAGCTTTTACTAACTGTTTAAAACTGAATTCGATTACTTTTAACGATTCAATACAGGAAATTGGAGCAAGTTGTTTTGCCGGTTGCTCCAGTTTATCAATTCTTAATCTTCCAAAGCTGTTAAAAGTCTTAGGTGACCAGGCATTTTATAATTGCAGAGCAATTGAAAATGTAATTTTTGGAAGTAAAATAGAATATATTGGGAATAGTTCATTTAAGGATTGTAGAAAATTATCCTCAATCAATTTCCCAAACTCACTTAAAACAATTGGAAATAGTGCTTTTCAAAACAACTACGCTTTAACCGAAATTAATTTAGGAGACTCGATAAGTCATATCGGTGATTATTCATTTTACGAATGCACAAATTTGAATAGCATTACATTGCCGGCATTAACAAATTATATTGGCAAATCATCTTTTTCTTCATGCCTCAATCTGAAAGATATAATCTTATCAAATTCCCTAAAAACAATAGGAGATGGGGCATTTTCTAATTGTATAAGCCTTTCGAATATTTCCTTGAAGGACTCAATCAAAATAATTGGAGCGAGTGCATTTGCAGGTTGTAATAAATTAGCCAGCATTCGATTAGATGGTATGGTTCAACAGATTGGTGATTTTGCGTTGTCAAATTGTACTGGTTTAACTTCTGTAATTTTAGGAGATTCAATTAAAGTATTAGGCAAAGGGATTTTCGAGTATTGTAGTAGTATAGAATCATTGATATTGCCACCAAAATTAAAATACATTGATGATTCTTCATTTAGTAACTGTACAAAATTAAAAATAATAAGTTTAGGTTCTGAAATCTATGGAATTGGTCAAAATGCATTTAAAAACTGTTCAACACTTACAACCATCTTTTTGCCAAAATCTATATATTGGATTAGGAATGCAGCATTTGTAAATTGTACATTGTTAAATGAAGTTCATATTGAATCAACAACTCCTCCAGATTTAGAACTGTCGGTTTTTAGTAATATCTCAAATAATGCAAAATTGTTTATTCCTCAAAATACAAAAAGTTTGTATATGTTAGGCTATGCACAATATTTCTCTAATACAGCAGGGGATGGTGCAAGGATTATTGAAAACATGACAACTGCTGATAGTTTTTTTATAAATCAAAATATTCAATTATCCCCTTACCCCAACCCCGCAACCCAAACCATTAACCTCCCTTATCAGCTAAAATCTGGTGAGCAAACAGATATGCAGATATTTGATGTAAATGGTAAGTTAATAGCAACCAAACGCATTGATGCAGCTTTTGATAAAATAGTGCTGAATGTGTCGGGCTTCGAAAAAGGGATATATGTGTATACATATAATGGAAAATCAGCAAAGTTTGTGGTGGAGTGAGGGTAACTACGAATTCTCACTAATTAAACAAATTATACGAATTAATAAAAACACTGGAACAGCCCCCGAAAATCCACAAAACAAGTAGGGAACGGAAGCCGAAAAGTTTAGAGAGTAGGCGGAAAATAAACTATTAAAATTATGCGCAAGATTGTATTTATTTCAGGTGCTTTATCCATTTCGTTGTTTGTATTAGGTTGGTTTTTTAAAATCCTACATATAACCTTTGGCGGAAGTCTTTTAGGTATTTCGATGTTATTGTTTGCCATCGTTTTTGTGCCGAGTGCGGCATGGTATTATTATAAAAAGAAATAGAAATTAGCAAATTAACTTTCATACAGTCCTCCTTTACTCGCTATGCTTTTCAGTTTTTTTACATTAATGCCGCTGTTTGTTTCGCTGCTTTGGGCAGTAGCGCTTTTGTTTGCGTCCAGTAAAAATAGGGCAAAACAGATGTTGGGGGTTTTTATGTTTGTTACTTTTGTGTTGTTTCTGACACATTTTGTTTACTACAATGGGTTTCGAGAGGTATATTTGTATTTCGATTTGCTTTTTACAGCCTGTTCGTTGTCCATCTTTCCTTTATATTTTTTGTATATCAGGCTTCTCACCCGCAGCGAAAAACTGAAACCAAAACATATTCGATTGTTCGTGCCTGCCATAGTGCTTGTAGGAGCTTCGGCGCTTATTTATTATGCAATGCCGCCCGAGCTTCGGCGATTTTATATTGATAATTATATTTTTGACAGTCAGAGCTTTAGCAAAGCACATATACTTATCAAACTTCAGCTTATCCTATTGTATGTACTACAACTGATTTATTTCCTCCAAATTGTATTTTCTACCTACAAAATCAAAAAATACATCGACCAGTACAACAGTAGAATTTACGAATTTTACTCCAATGTCGAAAACAAAGAAATGGAGTGGCCAAAACTTATTTTTTATTCGTTTGCCAGTATTTCCGTGTTTAGTATCGCATTCAATTTTTTAGGACGCGCCTATTTCAGTCAGTCGGCGTTGGCATTGTCTGTTCCTTCCGTTTCGTATACCATACTATTATTTTTGTTCGGCTATTTAGGTAATTTGCAAAACTACAATATTGTGGATTATAATATAGATAAAAAAGCAGTGCCCGATGATGTTGAAAATAAAAACACGATAGAAAGTATTCGAACAAAGCAGGATGTGCAATTGCAATCTAAACTTATAGAGGCGATAAAGCAATTAATGGAAAACGAAAAACTATATCAAAAGTTCGACCTGAAAATTACCGATATAGCCTTTCTTCTTCATTCCAACCGCACCTATATTTCGAAAGCCATCAATTCGCATTGTGGCTGCACTTTCAATGCTTTTGTAAACAAATACCGCATTGCCGCAGCAAAGCAACTGCTTTCGGACAGCGAAAATAAGAATTTCACACTCGAATTTGTAGCTACCAACGTTGGATTTGCCAACACACACACTTTTATACGCGTTTTCAAAGAATTCGAAAGCGTTCCACCCGGACAGTTTCGCGAAAACGCCCTCAACATTAGTAATCGAGCGTAATATTTTTGTAACTTTTAATGCATAATAGTTTAAAAACCCCGACAATAATACATGGATGTAAATTACTAAATTATAGTGTTTTACTTCCTATTTGCAATTCTAATTTAATATCAAAGCCATATAAACCATTTAATATAGCTTTTATATACAATTTGTACCATGCTTTTACGAATTGTACATCACTTTTCGGAATGCGAAAGGTATTTTTGCAAGCGAAAATTTAAGAAAATTTTAATTTAACGTTCAAAAGAACTCATTTTCCGTTTAAGCGAAATATTCGAAATTTTATGTGATACAAATTCATTCAAAATATTTTTTTTATGAAAAAGATTATTGCAACTTGCGCTTTTTTACTGTTTGTAGCTTTTATTTTTGCTCAAACAACATTTACTGTGGATGGTATAAAATACCTCACAACCTCTGCCAATACAGTTGCAGTTACAAATGGCATAACCTACACCGGCAGTATTACAATTCCTTCAACAGTAGTCAATGCTGGTATTACTTACTCAGTAACAACAATAGGTGATCAGGCTTTTTACAAATGTAATAGTTTAACGAATGTATCTATTCCAAATTCAATTAAAACAATAGGAAGTAGTTCATTTTGGGAATGCAGTAACTTGACTAATTTGATTATTCCGAATGCAGTTACCACGATTAAAGATTATGCGTTTTATGACTGCAGGAGCTTGACAAATATTAGTATACCAAATAATGTAACTGAAATTGGCGAGCATTCATTTATTTTATGTAGAAATTTGACTGAAATAAATGTACAGGAAGGGAATCAAAATTTTTCAAGCCTTAACGGAGTTTTGTTTAACAAAGACCAATCAAGCATATTAGCGTATCCATCTGCAAAATCAGGCGTGTATGTAATTCCCAATTCTGTTAAAACAATTGGGAATTCTGCTTTTTCAAATTGCCATGCTAATCTTACAGGCATTACAATACCAAAAACAGTTACTTCAATTGGTACTTCGGCATTTTGGAATTGCAATGGGCTTGTAACTGTTACAATACCTAATTCAGTAAATAATATTGGCGATGATGCATTTGCAGTTTGTTATGGTTTAACAAGTATAGCAGTTGAAGAAGGAAATCCGAGTTACATAACTGTAGATGGTGTGTTATTTAATAAAAATCAAAGCACTCTAATTTTATTTCCAGCCAAAAAAAATGCGAACAGCTATTCTATCCCAAGTACCGTTACTTCAATTGGAAGATATGCATTTGCTGGTTCTACGTTAACAGACATTGTTATTCCATCCACCGTAGAAAAAATTGGTTCTAGTGCATTTTGGGGTTGCCGTTCATTAAAAAAAATCACTTATAATCGAATTTCTGTAACAGATATAGATAATTATGCTTTTTATGATGTAAATAAGACCACCTGTGTTTTGGAAGTCCCAATTGAATCAATAAACTTGTATAAAAACGCTAATAATTGGAAGGACTTTTTATCGATTGTTGGAATTGGTACAAATTACGAAACAAAATCAATAAATTTGAAAACTTCCGGCACTTTAAGTTCTGTTTTAACTGCAGCCGAAAAAAATTTGATAAAAGATTTAACAATATCAGGAAATATTAATGCGCAGGATATTAAGTGTATGAGAGATGAAATGACAAAGCTCTCGGTAATAGATTTAAGCAATGCCTCAATACAAGCGTATAATGGAACCGGCGGGACTGCCTCTTCTACATCGACTGTATCATATCCTGCAAACGAACTACCTGAAAGTTCATTCCATCAAAAAACATCATTAACTTCCATTAAACTACCAAACACATTAACTTCGGTTGGAAAATCAGCATTCTATTCATGTTATGGCTTAACACAGATTATTATACCTGAACATGTATCAGCTATTGGAGAATCTGCATTTTCATTTTGTAATTCACTTGCTGATGTTACATTATCAACTTCATTAAATACGATTGGGGAAAGTTGCTTTTCAAGTTGTAGTAAATTAACGGGTATTAATATCCCAAATTCTGTTACTACTATTGGAGATTATGCATTTTCAAGCTGTAGTACAATATCGAACCTAACAATTGGAAATGCAGTAACTACAATTGGTTATAATGCATTCAGAGGATGCAAAGGTCTAACAAGCTTAACATTACCAAATTCAGTTACAGCTATTGGCAATTATTCATTTTCAAATTGCTCAGGATTAACAAGTGTTTCTTTCGGAAACACTATACAGACAATAGGAGAAAATGCATTTTCAAGTTGTAGTAAACTAACCGATATAACCCTACCAATTTCAGTAAAGTCTATTGGAAAGGAAGCTTTTTCATGGTGCAGTAGTCTTAGTAGCGTTTCTATTCCATCGAGCATTATCGAGATTTGTGATGGTACATTTTCTGTATGTGGATTAACAAGTATAAAGCTTCCAAATTCAATTGTAAAAATTGGAAATAGTGCATTTTCGAGTTGCAGTAAATTGACAAATGTAGATTTACCAAGCTCTGTTACAACAATAGGTAACAGTGCATTTTCAGGTTGTCGCATGCTTCCAAGTGTAAAAATTCCATCATCTGTTATTTCAATTGGTGAATCTGCTTTTAATTATTGCTTAAGTATAACCACATTTAATGTAGCTTCAGATAACACTTCTTATTCAAGCTTAGACGATGTATTATTTAATAAAAATAAAACAATTTTGATTGCGTATCCGCCTGCAAAAATTGACCATAAATACGGAATTCCGATTACAGTAGATTCAATAGCTAATTCAGCTTTTGCAAATTGTATTAATTTGGATTATATGGAAATTCCCAATTCAGTAACTATAATCGGAAATTCAGCATTTAGTAATTGTAGTATTCTTTCCCATTTAGTAATCCCAAATTCAGTAACAAGCATTGGAAATTCTGCATTTTCAAACTGTAAAGGACTAACAAATATTGATATACCCAATTCAATTGTATCAATAAATGAATCTGCTTTTTCACAATGTTCAAATCTGAAAGAGCTCAATCTAAGTAAGAATATAACTTCAATTGGCAATTATGCCTTTTATTCGTGCAAAGGATTAACGAAAATAACGATTCTTCAACCTATACCTCCAATTATTTACTTAAATACTTTTGGTGAAAACAGTAAAGATACTGCTACGTGGGATAAGTCAAACTGTACTTTATATGTTCCAATAGGCTCCAAAAGTTTATATCAATCGGCCAATTATTGGAAAGACTTTCCCAACATTGTTGAATCAAACTCCAGTACCCCCGTTTACCATAAAATAGCAATAACCCTATCGGCTGGTGGAGAGGTTTTACAAAATAATTCAAATATCAAATCGGGCGATGTGGTAGAAGTGCTTCAGAATGACGGTTTATCCTTTAGTATCTTTTCTGCTCCCGAATTCGAAATAGACTCGGTGATGTATAACGGAAAATTGATAAATTCAGAGTTATCATCCACAAATACACTTATCCTGCCTCCGGTTACTTCCGATGGAACATTGCGTATCACCTTCCGCAAAAAAACATATCGAATAGCCATAAAAGTTTCCGAAATGGGTACTATTGATTTACACTGTATGCTTGGCGAAACTCCAAAGTTTAGCTTTTCAGCACTTACAGGATGGAATATTCACACCGTATTATACAATGGCGATGATGTAACAGCTTCCATCAAAAACAATGCGTATATTTTGCCAGCAGTATCTAAAAACGGCACTCTTTCGGTTGTATTTAGTCAAATTTCCGGTGTAAAAAGTGCAGTAAAAACAAATGTTAAGGTTTATGCCAACGATGGGGTTGTTAGTGTAATGAATGCAACTATTGGAGCAAATATTTCCATTTACAATCTGAACGGAGTGTTACTCAACAGCAAAATAGCAATCAGCAATTTAGAGCAATTTAATGTAGCCTCGGATGCTGTTTACATTCTAAAAGTTGGAGCTGAAACCTTCAAAATCATCAATTAACATATTCATTCTAACAAAAATATACCCTTATGAAAGCAACAAAAATTTTTATGTTTCGATTTATGCTATTACTGCTGTTATCATTTACGATGATTCGTTGTAATATCACAGAGGATTTGAATAAAATTCAGAGTTCGGCCGATAGTATTAAGTTTTTTATTGGCACTCCCGAGTTCCGAACTCAACTTCATATTGAGTTCAAAAATGCTGCTAATAACCACTACATAACCGATATTGCATCGGTGGCTGTGTCGGGCAAAAATGCTACGTGTATGTTTAGCAATATTGGCACTTTTGCCACTTCGTATAATTCGGTAGATGGTATGCTCGATTTAATTGTAAACCCAAATATGATCGACACTGCTAATTTAGCAACCAAGCCGGTTGAAATTGAATTGGCTGTAACAGCCATCGGCTATTTGAACTACTACACAAAAGTGTATATTACCGAAAACGACGTCAAAAATTTAGTTATTCCCTTAATAAAAATTAGTGAAGCGCCAAGCGGGGTAGCCATTTCGCAAAACAATGCGTTTGCTTCGGTCGACGCAAGTGGTAAAGTGCTGAATACGACGACCGAAACCATTAACAGCGGTAATCAGAAAGTGGAAATACCGGCAGGTACTATTCTGAAAGATAAAGAAGGAAATATTGTAAGCGGCACAGTAAGTTCGCAAATAGTGTTTTACGACCCCACTTCGAACGAAGCTGTAAGCGCAATTCCGGGCAGTATGGATGTGCAGGCTAAGCTTGCCGACAATAGCAACGAAGAAGTAAGCTTTTCTACTGCCGGTATGTTTGGTGTATCGCTAAGTGCCAATGGCAAAGAAGTTTCGAAATTCGAAAATGGTGGTGTGAATATTAGTACCAAACTAAATTCGCAGCTACTGAATCCAATGACGGGCGAGCCGGTGAAGGTGGGCGATGTGATTGAAATGTGGAGTAAAGACGAAAACAGCGGCGAATGGGTTTTCGAAAAAATGGATACCGTACAATTAATAAATGGCGAATTAGTATTGAAAGAAAATGTAAAACATTTAAGCACCTGGAACTGGGACTGGAAAAGCAGTAGATGCAATACAGGTGGTTTAAAAATTAAATTCGTTGGCGATGTGAATCTGGCTAATACAATTATAAAAACGGATAATCTTCAGTCAAATAGAATATCATCTTATTATCGTTCGTCTTATCAAACAATACATCCTGCTATAAATGAAGTATTATCATTCCGTAATGTACCACGCAATTTGCCGGTAACATTTCAATTTGAACCTTATGGTTCTGATATTGGAAATATTACCTATAGTCCTTCTACAATTTCAGTTTCCGATTTATGTTCTTCAAAAACAGTTGAAGTTAAAGTTACCGAGGACAAATCGAATGTGGTTGTTGTCGATTTCGATTTAGTGGTAACAGCACAATCAGCATCCAATATTGCTATAAAGCCCAATATTGGAGCCTTTTTTGCTCCTGTATCTTCGTTTTACTCGTCGCGTAGTATATTCCGGTTACGAAACGGGCGAGGTTCGTTAAAGTTAAAACTTGGTACCGATTATATGCTTTATGGCAGCTTTGGCACTGCTTCGGGTTTTGCCAAGCTTCGGTTGGACAATGCCACCGCTGGTAAAGTAAAAGTAACATTTACACCCAACATGTTTACGAAAGCCGATGGGTCGGCCTACGAGCAGGTAATAATGGTGGATAAGCAAGCCGATAATACAATTCCGGTAAAGTATAATTTTAAATTACCCGATTCGGTTTTCAATTCGATGAAATAAAACGAATTTAAAATCCCGTTTATCTAAATTATACCATTTAATAATCAACTACATAAACAGAAATATGCGTACAATTAAAAAATTTATACTATACATTGGTTTATTATTCGTTTCGGTCTCGGCTTTTGCTCAGGCCGAAACAGATAGTATTGTCAACGATACTACAATTACAACTAAGCTTTCGTCAAAACTTCCGTTAGCCATTGGCGTTAGCGCATCAACCAATGGTATAGGTGGATGGGTGAGTACCGCATTTAATAATCGGTTTGGATTAAGATTAGGATTCGAAAAAATGGAAATTAACATCAACGAATTCGATTTTGATTTAAACGGGCAGGACTTGGCAATTACACCCAACATTCAATCGGGTGGTATATCGTTAATGGCCGATTTTTATGCCCTTAAGTGGCTTTATTTATCTACAGGCTTTGTATATTCGTTTATGGACTTTTCGGCTGTTGCTACATCCGGCAGCCCTATCGTGGTAGGCGACATTACGCTCACGCCCAACGATATTGGCGAGCTTACCGTTGGCATAGAGCCCGATCACCGATTTTCGCCCTGCATTACTATCGGTTTGGGACGAAATATAGCTTCCAAAAAACGCTTAGCATTCAGCTTGGAGATGGGCGCTTATTTTATGGGCGCTTATCAGGTGAATATGTCGGGCACCAAGCTATTTGAAGCCAATGGCGACCCTGCTAATATACAGCCTCTGAACGACGCATTGCGCGATATTAGTTGGTCGGGCGTGTATCCAATTATTAAGCTCGGGCTTTCGTATCGCCTTTTTTAGATATTTTTTTTTTGACAGCAATTTACATTATAATATTCCCCCTAACATGTTTACAATATGAATTTATTACCTACTTCAAGCGTATTAGTGATACGCAACGATGAAAGCTTTGTACAAGCTAACAATCAACTTTTTGCTCCCTATTCAAAAAATCAGATTTTAGAATGTGTAAGCGACTTTGTGCATATTAATGCCATCTTGAATCTGATACACCCCGATGTTATTTTTGTGGATTTGGATAGTAGCAATTTGCAGGTTGTACAGTATCTCGACGATATACAAACCGACAGTAATATAGTGCTAATATCAAAATTGCAAAACTTCAAAGAGCTACTTAACAGTTATCGAAATTTGGATACAAAGCTACTGCCGGCTGCAGAGAAAAAACATCTGCTCCAAAGAAGCAAAGCTGAACCTTATGTGCCCGAAAAAGACTTTTCCAATTGGATAAGCTTACCTACTAACACCGGTATTCGTTTTATTCACAAAGCCGAAATTGTGATGTTTAGCTTCGAAAAAAAGACTACTTCCGACCGCGAAATATGGATGGCATACCTTTCGAACACCGAAAAAATTCGCATGAAATTCAATATTACTTCCAAAGATATTTTGCAAAAATTGCATGTTTCTGATTTTGTGCAGATAAGTCAGCGATGCATTATCAACATTAATCATCTGAATTCCATCGAGATAAAAACCCGAAAATGCATACTAAATGCCCCTTATCAGGACGAAGAGATTATGATTTCGCGTAACTATTTATCCGAAATTAAGGAGAGATTTGATATATAAACAGCCAAAACAATCAATAAAATAGTACAAACTAACCCCTATTATTTACCACATAAACACATATTTTGCACTTTGCACATAAAACCGCAGTTTAACATTTTTTTTAAAATAGAATTTTCATAAACTTTGCACCGAAATTTTGTAACAATTAATTCAAATTTTAAAATAAAAACAAGAACATTATTAATTTAAAAAACAAGAAAAATGAAGACATTTAAAAATTTAGCAATCGCTGCAATGGCGTTTATGTTTTTAACTACATCGTGTTTGGATAATACCGAACCGGCAGGTATTTCTGCCTTGCGGAATGCAAAAAGTGAGTATATTAAAGCGCAAACATTGGTAGAACAGGCAAACGCCGAATTGGTAAAAGCCGAAGTTGCCATAAAAACCGCTCAGGCAAAACAAGAAGAAGCAACCGCTGCCAAGTTGCAATACGATGCAGATATTAAGAAGTTGGACCTTGAACTTCGTAAAGCGCAGGATCAGGCTGCTATTGAAGCAATTGCTCGTCAAAAACAAGTGTTAGATGCTCAATTGCAAGAAGACTTGGAAGCTGAAAAAGCAGCAATGTTGCAGGCACAAACTGCAACACAAAATGCTCAAGCAGCATATTTACAGGCTACCGCACAGCTTAACATTTTGAAAACCATTGGCATCCCGGATCTATACAAAGCGCAATACAATACAGTATATGGCAAATTGACGACGGCCTGGAATACTGTTAATACCAAACAAGCAACCTTATTGGCAAATCAAACAACTATAATGAATTTTGATTCTTATTCTAATGCCAATCAGATTCTTACTCAGGAAACTACTATTGCAAACAAGGCAAAAGAAATTACTGCAAAACAAAAAGAATTGGCGGACTATAAGTTGCTAAATGACAAATCGATTGCCGACCAAAAAATACTCTTAGCCGATTACGAACAGAAGTATTCTGCCGCAATTACAACTTTAGCTACACTTAATAACTCTATTGCTACTCAAGCAAATGCGCTAAATGATATTTATACAGATATAAACACCAAAAACAATGCATATAGTGCTGCTACTTTGTTTACATACAAATTGGCTGTGCCTGCGGCTTTACAAGCTCAATATGGCAAAGAAGTAACATTTATAAGTGGTGAAAATTATTTTAGTAATACACCTAAAACAATTTATAAATATGATGTAACATCGGGAGCTATTACACTTGTTTCATTCAATACCAAAGTTTACGAATACAAAGATCAGGCACCAACGAATGCAGCACTTTTATCTAATAGTCCAGAGTACTGGAAAAATAAAATATTTGGTGTACAAGAACTTGCCGACCAAAATGCAAACTTAGCTGCATTGCTTAAAACAAAGAATGATAAAGAAGATGCATATAAAGGAACAACAAATGGCAATTTAAAAGCTTGGCAAGATGCTGTAACTGCTTATAATGCTAATCCTACTCTTGCTGTCAATATTACAAATCTGAATAATACATCCGATGCAGTTTGGGGTTCTCAGCTTCGCACAAACCCTGCATTGGGTCGTACTGTAGCTGTTGATGCAGTTTGGAATCCGACAACTTCTATGTTTGAAGATAAAAACAGTTCAAAAACTTTTTCGTTAAACCCTAACTCAACGGCTACTTATATTGCTTATATTAGTGCAAAGCATAATTACGAAAATCTACAAACAGTAATTGCTAATCAAACTGACATCAAAAAAATGTTTGATGCTGCAACCACTGCACTCGCAAAAATTAAAACTGATGTATTGGCAATTTCTGATCCTATTAAAACAGCTACGGATAATTATGATGCTAAAGTAATAGCAATAAACTCAACTGTAGTTTCGAAAAACATTGCAAGCGATGATAAAACTCGCTATCAGGGATTAATAAGTAATATTAACTCTGGTGTTACCGGTTACGATACTCAAATTGCGACTTTAACTCAAAGTATCACTAACTTAGAGCAACAGAAGAAAGCGCTCGAAGAGGCGCTTGCCGAATATAAAAAATACCCAACAACTGGTGGAAAATATGTTGAAATAATTCGCAAAGAAGTAGTTAATTTACAAACAGAACTTACAGATTTGGGTAAAGAAATTGACGTATATACCAAACAATTGGCAACATTGTTGGAATATATCAACGGTACAAAATAAATTCTCCTATCAAAACAAAACAACAGTAAGTAATGAAACAACTATCATATAGTATCATTGTCATGTTGTTTGGCTTCACAGCAGCAGTATTTGCTCAGGAGTTTGCACCCAAAAAAGGAAATTTTCAGGCCTCATTACTTATGGGTAACGGCCTGTACTTTCCGGGTGAAAATTCACTTAATTCACTTCTCCCTGCCAACGATGCCGCACAAGTGGGCATTGGTGCAGCAGGACAGAACGAAAGTGAGAATCCGGCAATTTACCTGAATATAGGTGGGCTCAACAACAATAGCTTAGTCAACATGGCGGGTATTGAAGCTAAATACTTTATAACCGACAAAATTGACTTGAATCTGGGATTTTCGATGAATATGAGCCTTACACCTAAGCGCGACTTTATCGAAGGAGATAATACGGTTGCCGAAATGCCCATACCGGACTATAACTACATAAGTGCCGAAATGTCGAATAAATGGTTTGCTACCATTGGCTCGAATTATTATTTTTCAACCAAAAATAGCCGTATTTTTCCTTATCTCGGCATTAAGGCTGGTTATCAGATGGGCTATTTAGCTATTAACAGACCTTATACAGGCATTGAAATTGCCGGCGACCCGATAGAGATATATTCCTATTCGAATCGCTCAGGTCAAATGATTGGCATTAGTGGCTCTGTAGTAAGTGGCTTGGAATATAATATTGCCGAAGGCTTAAATATCGGTTTCGAAATAGCTCCTTTTAATTACAATTTTGGGTCTATTCAATTTCAACCTGCCGGTATGCAGCCTTATGTAGCTGACTCTCATCAGTTTAAATTGTTTATGACACCGGTCATGAAACTTGGCATACGATTTTAATAAAATTCGTTCTTTTGATTCAATTTGTTTATAAAATGTGTGGAAGGTTTTTGAAGGGGATTGTTATATTCAGTCTCTTTCAAAACCTTTTTTCATCTCCCCAACCTACCATGTTTACAGCCGAAGTAATTACAACCAAACCTCATATTGTATCGGGCACTATCGATGCTGCTTACATCAAATCGTTGCGCGATGATTCGCTCAATATATCAGCTTTAGATTTGAGCTCTAGTACAATAGTAGCCTACGAGGGCACAGCAGGCACTTTGCCTTTTGGCAAACAAGCTTTTTATCCGGCTAATCAATTTCCGGCTTATGCATTTTATGATTATACAAAAGGTAAAAATACATTAACACGGATAAAACTCCCGAACAACATTAATACAATTGGTGTATTTGCGTTTAAGTCATGTAAAAACTTAGTGGAAGTAACTATGCCTGATTCGGTGTTGTTTATCAACGAATCGGCTTTTGCCGATTGCGTTAACTTACTTCACATACATTTTTCGACTTCGCTTCGCTTGATTGACAAATATGCTTTTTGTAATTGCAGGGAAATAGATAATTTAATTCTACCTCAGTCATTAATCACAATCGAAAATTCTGCCTTTCAGGGATGTGAGAAACTCAGGACTGTAACTTTAGGTAAATCGATACTTTCAATTGGTGAATCGGCATTTTTGTTTTGTACATCCTTAAAAAGTATTGAGTGCAAAGCCCAAAAACCTCCTACAATTATGCAATCAACATTCGATTTAACCGCCATAGAGACAGTATATGTCCCAGCAAAATCGATTAATGAATATAAAAAACATCATCTTTGGGGAAAGTATATGATAAAAGCAATACAATAATTTTTTACAAATCTTTTCACACCACCTCTTCGCACCACACCATTTCCCAACCGCAATAAATCACCCGTAGCAGGTGATTTGCCATATTATGAACCAGATCGGCAAACAACTTAATATCATTTCTGACTCACTAAATCCCTCTACCAAATACGAGACAGAGTAGGTTATATATATTCAATCAATACCTTCTCCCCCACCTCCATTTTCACTTCCGTACCCATTACCAATGGCAGATTATAATCCACATGTCCGGCGGGGAAGTTGAAGCAAACGGGGTAGTTGTATGTTTTTACGGCATCGAAGATAATTTCGGCAATGCTCATTTTCATCAGCGGGTCTTCGTCGCAGTCGCTAAACTGACCCACGATTAATCCTGAAATTTTAGACAACGCACCACTCAGCCGGAGTTGCTGCATCATGCGGTCGATGTGGTAAGGTTTTTCGGCAATATCTTCCAGAAACAGAATATTTTCTTCGTAAGGCAAATCGAACGGAGTTCCGATCATGCCTGCTAACACCGATAAATTGCCTCCAATCAGTTTGCCTTTTGCACTGCCGATTCGGTTAAGTGTGTGTGCGGGCATTTGGTAGGTTGGTAAAGTTCCGAAAAGAATGTTTTTCAATTGCTGAATCTGATCGCTGTCCGCGGGCAATTCCGTTATATGTTTGGCCATTATGCCGTGAATGGAGGCAATGTTCAGATTTGAAATAGCATTGTGCAAAATTGTAATATCACTAAAACCAATCAACCATTTAGGATTTGCTTTGAATTTTGTAAAATCCAATTTATCAATGATTTGCGCTACGCCATAGCCGCCGCGACTACAAAGAATTGCATGTACATTCGGGTTATCGAGCGCAGCCTGTAAATCCGCTGCTCGCTGTTCCTTTGTACCAGCAAACCTTCCGTAAACGTTACGGGCAAATTCCCCTTCGGTAGCGTTTAGTCCCCACGAAGTAAGTGTCTTTTTAGCTCCGTCGATAAATGCCGGGTCGATAGCTCCCGAAGGTGAAACAATGCGAATTTGGTCGCCGGGTTTAAGAAAAGAAGGCATCATTGGAATATAGAATTGCAACTTTTATATTTATTTCTTGTCTTTTACCAAATACACCAATGTTGGTAAATGGTCGCTGTAACCATTTAGCCAAATTCCACCTCCGTGCGTACGCAGTGGTGTACCTTTATATCGTCCTTCCTGTTGAATCAGAAAATTGCGGTAAAAAACCTCGCTTTTCCATAAATGCAATTTTGTTTTGTCGCCATGTACCAGGTCGTACGAAAGGATTATCTGGTCGAACAGGTTCCATTGGTCGTTGTACGATAGCGAACCAATTCCATTTTCCAATGTTTTCCAGAACACGTTGTAAAGTTCTTTCGGACCAACTTCCGAAGCTTCCTTTTTGGCCGCTAACACCGTAGCACAACTTTCGTTTGTCGGGTCATCGTTCAGGTCGCCCATTACAATAATCTTTGCTTTGGCATCTACCTTGAAAAGCGAATCCACAATGGAGCGTGTAAGCGCAGCAGCCTCATTTCGCTTCGGACGCGAGCGCATTTCGCCTCCCGAGCGCGAAGGCCAGTGGTTCACAATTACATGTACTTTTTCGCCCAGCAAATAGCCACTTACCATCAACTGATCGCGGGTAAGAAAAGTAGTATCGGCAGTACGAAGGCGATACGATTTGGTATTCGAAACCGTAAAAAGTCGCGGATTATAGAGCAATCCCACATCCACACCACGTCGGTCGGGGCTGTCGTAATGTACAATTTGATAGGTGCGGCCTGCAATGTCGGGTTGTTTTACCAAATCTTCGAGCACACCACGATTTTCAATTTCCGATACGCCCAAGATAGCCGCTCCTACGGGTGTAACATCAGCACCGATTTGCGAAATGGCGTACGACATATTTTTGAGTTTTGCTTTGTACTTCATGCCACCCCATTTATACGAACCATTGGGCAAAAATTCTGCATCATTATTGGGTCCATCGATGGTGTCGAAGAGGTTTTCGAGGTTATAAAAAGCTACGCAAGCTAATTGTACATTTTTAGTAGCTACGCTTCCAGTGGCTTTTTTATTGTCTGTTGCTTTGCACGAAAAGGCTGTAAATAAAATAATTAATCCGAATATCAGTTGCTTTCTCATTTACTTATAATTTTTTGCATTTTAAAATATTTGTATCAAAAAAAATCGAACAACAAAGGTGGGAAAAAATACTGAAATCAGAAAATAAACACATAAATATGCAGAAAAATTTATTTAAAACCGGCCAGAGAATTAATTATCTATTAAAATTTGTAATCGTTTACAATCATTTTTATACAAAAATCACTGCTTTTTACCTGTATAATAGCACATATTTTTTCGTAATAATTTGTTTTTTTCTATCTTTATAGCGTTAAGCTATTTATCATTTTAAAGCGAATATTAATCACTAATATCAAGCTACCGAAACGGCCAACAAAATAGGATGTAGATTTCAAACTTCATGCACCTGTACAGACATTCGTCGAAGCAAATAAAAAAAGGAAAAGTACTTACGCTGAAAGTAACTTCCTAATCGCGTGGATAGGCTGTGATGTTGAATCCGGATTTTGGAATGTAAAACAAAAAAATTATGCTCTAATGATTGTAAATTTGCCATAAAATTTTGTGTAACAAACCAATGAAGTGCGCATAATTCGTTGCTTTATAAAATATAAATCACCTTTTTCTAAAATAATACATGATGAAAGTCTTCAGCCTTATTTTTGTTATTTTTCTTTACCTGAATCAATGCTTATTTAGTCAGCAAGTTCTGTTAAATCAATACAATGTGGTTTGGAACACGCCAAGCAAAAACTCAAGCGAGTCGATGCCTTGCGGTGGTGGCGACATAGGCCTGAATGTATGGGTCGAAAATGGCGACATTCTCTGCTATTTGTCGCGGAGTGGGGCATTCGACGAAAATAATATTTTCCCAAAGCTGGGACGAGTGCGTGTAACGTTGACTCCGAACCCTTTCGATAAAGGAGATTATTTCAGACAAGAGCTAAAGTTAAAAGAGGGTTTTGTTGAAATAACGGGTACGAAAAACGGCCAAACGGCTACAGTGCGTTTTTGGGTGGATGTGTTTCGGCCGGTGGTGCATATCGAAGCTTCGGGCAACAAAGCTTTTAGCACGACGGCTCAATACGAAAGTTGGCGCACCACCGACCGTGTGTGGAACGATAAAGGGGAAGTGCGAGCCAGTCTGGCTTTCAGGGATGCACCCATGAAAGCACAAATTGGCAAAGATGCTATTGATTTTGAAGCAAATAATGTAGTTTGGTTTCATCGCAACAAAGCGCAAACCCTGTTCGATATTACGGTGAAACAACAAGGGTTAGACAGCATAAAGCATAAAATGTGGAATCCGTTGCAAGATTTGACTTATGGTGGAATAATGTATGGCAGCCAACTAAAACCGGATGGAAACGGTGAAGGAAAATATGCTTCGTTTGGCTATAAATCGTGGAAACTAAAAAGTGTAAAACCTGCTACTAAACAGGAAATTACCCTTGTGTTACACATTGATAACAGTAAAAGCTCAGACGATTGGAATAAAGGTTTACAGACCCTGGTGAAAAGCGAAAAGGAGAGTCGAAAAACGGCATTCAAACAAACACAACAGTGGTGGAGCAATTTTTGGGATAGAAGTTACATAGCCATCAATACCGAAAAGCCCGACACGGCTTCGAAAGCATGGCAGGTGGGGCGCAACTACCAATTGTTTCGTTACCAGTTGGGTTGTAATGCTTATGGAAAATATCCAACCAAATTTAACGGTGGACTTTTTACTTTCGACCCTGTTTATGTTAGCAAGAGTTTTCCTTACAGTCCTGATCATCGCGACTGGGGAGGTGGTACTTTTACAGCTCAAAATCAGCGGTTGGTTTATTGGCCCATGCTCAAAAGTGGGGATTTGGACATGATGCCGTCGCAATTAGATTTTTACCTGAAAATGCTGCCAAATGCCGAGCTGCGCACACAGCATTATTGGGGACATAAAGGTGCTTCGTTTACCGAACAACTCGAAAATTTCGGTTTACCATTAGCTACCTCCTACGGTTGGAATCGTCCTAAAAATGCACCTCTTGGTGTAGAACACAATTATTGGTTGGAATACCTGTGGGATACATCGCTGGAGTTTTGTATGATGGCCATCGAAATGCACAATTACAAACAAATTGATGTTACAAAATACGTCCCACTCATTAAAAGCTGTCTGACTTTTTTCGACGAACATTATCAATATGAGGCACTTCAACGAGGTAGGCAGGCTTTGGATGGAAATGGAAAACTGATTCTTTACCCCGGTTCGGGTGCCGAAACCTATAAAATGGCCTACAATTCGAGTTCTACCATTGCCGCATTGCAAACGGTAACAAAGGGACTGTTAAGTTTGCCCGAAAACTATCTCACAAAAGAAGAACGCACTTATTTTGAAGGTTTTGCAAAACGCATTCCGCCTATTCCGTTTCGCGAAATGCAGGGAAAGAAAACCATTGCGCCTGCCGAAGTTTTTGCACGAATCAATAATATTGAAATTACGCAACTTTATCCTGTTTTCCCCTGGCGAATTTACGGTGTTGGAAAGCCCGATTTGGAGGTAGCCATTAACACCTGGAAATACGGTGTTGACAACGAAAATCAACGCCATTATATCAGCTGGCATCAGGACGCCATTTTTTGTGCCTGCATGGGACTTACCGACGAGGCACAAAAAATAACCATTCAGAAATTAGAAAATTCAGAGCGACGCTACCCCACTTTTTGGGGGCCGGGACACGACTGGGTGCCCGATCACAACTGGGGTGGAAGTGGCATGATAGGTTTGCAGGAAATGTTGTTACAAACTAATGGTAATCAAATTCTGCTATTTCCGGCATGGCCAAAAAATTGGGATGTTGCATTTAAACTGCATGCTACAGGTAATACAACCGTGGAAGGAGTGTTGAAAAATGGAAAATTGCAATCGTTGAAAGTAACTCCCGAATCGCGCCGCAATGATGTGGTGTTGAATCCAAATTTTTAATTCTAAATTGAACTTTCTTTAAGATGAAAAAAATCAACTTATTAATCCTCCTTTTTTTAGTATCAGGAGGATTGTTCGCACAAAAAAAGAATGATGTATCTGTGAATAATGTCGTTTGGACTACCCCCAGCGACGATTCTTTCGGTTCAATGCCTTTGGGCAATGGCGATGTAGGACTGAATGTGTGGGTAGAGAAAAACGGCGATTTGGTATTTTATATCAGCAAGGTAAATGCTTTTGATGCCGGTCATTTATTGCCCAAACTGGGGCGTGTGAGAGTGAAAATGCAGCCTGCACTTTCGGTTTCTGATTTCAAACAAACGCTGAGTTTGGCCGATGCTTCAATTTTGGTACAAGCCGGCGATGTGCAATTAAAAGTATGGGTGGATGCCAATAAACCGGTAATTTGTCTGAAAGGAAAAAGCAAAACAGCCCGCACTGCTACTATCTCGTTGGAAACTTTGCGACCATTGATAAATATTTCGGATAGCGTGAAAAAAAGCGGAACAGCGGGCGTACTTTTCAATGATAAATCCAACCGTTTGGCATGGTGCTATCGCAATCAGACTTCAGCCTGGGGCGATAAGTTTAAAAAGCAAAACTCACCCGGGATGGTTGCCAAAACCAAAGATCCTATTTTGCATCGCACATCGGGCTGTATGATTGAAGGCAAAGGGTTTATTCGATTGAACGCCAATTCATTGATTTCTAAAACAAAAACAACGAAGTTTAGTTGCAATATTTCCGTGCTTTCGTCGCAACCCGAAAATTTACAAACCTGGTTGGCCGATGTGGCAAAAACGGCAAAACCCGACTGGAAAGCACATTGCGCTTACTGGACTTCGTTTTGGAACAGAAGTTATATCCATATCACCAATGGCGGAAAGGGTACATTTAACCTCGACCAATGCCGTTACACGCAATTTCCTCAAGGTTCGTTGGCTTACGAAGGTCATAAGATTATTGATGCGCAGAAAAATATTGACCAGATAAATCAGAAATATGCCCTGGAGCGTTTTGCTGAGGCGGCTGCCAATCGGGGCGAAGTGCCGGCGCCTTACAACGGTTCCATTTTTACCATGGACATGCCCGCAGGAGTGCAGGGAGCTTTCGGCACGATAAATCATCCTGTTTCACCCGATGGACGCGACTGGGCACAGCTGTCGTTTATGTGGCAAAACACCCGTCACCCGCTGTGGTCGATGGCGGCACGTGGCGATTACGATGCCATTAAACCAAGCATGGAGTTTGTGCGCAACGGATTGGATATTTGTAAAGACCGCTGCCAAAAAACCTTCGGGCACGATGGTGCATTTATTATGGAAGCCAGCTGGTGGCACAATTTGGGTGTGTGGGACTGGACACAAGTTCCGGCTCACCTCAAATATCATTTATTGGCATCCATCGAAACCGTGGCCATCATGTGCGAATATTACGACCACACGAAAGATACCAAATTTCTGAACGAAACATTGCTGCCTTGTGCCGATGAGTTTCTGAAATTTTACGAACTGC
>Ga0209398_1000567_pt1 | contig 22533 bp, 35 predicted proteins | sample AshMeaBigSpring_FD_184125 | JGI IMG/M metagenome (GOLD analysis project Ga0209398, IMG submission 184125) | Groundwater microbial communities from Big Spring, Nevada to study Microbial Dark Matter (Phase II) - Ash Meadows Big Spring (SPAdes)... | ecosystem: Environmental > Aquatic > Deep... | reverse complement strand
TGTATTCGTGGCTATTGTTCTTTAATCATAGTATTCATTTAATCACAAAAATCATAGTTCAGACATTTTTTTTGCCACGAATGCACGAATGGTTTATGTCTTTTATTTGTCTATTCGTGGCTATTGTTCTTTAATCATAGTATTCATTTAATCACAAAAATCATAGTTCAGACATTTTTTTTGCTAAGAATTTACGAAGGGTTTATTCATATATCCATAGCAGATTTTCGCTATCAGACGCGGAGAAAAGGGCATCTATTTTGGAAATCATAGCGGGTGATACGCCCGGACATCCATAGCTATTGCATATCCAGTCCGGATGTGTTTCTTTATCGGGCACACAAGGCATACTATGCAGGACTATATTACGGATCATTGCATTATTATTAGTACTATCTAATCCTAAAAGTTTATAAGACAATCCCCACTCACCATAATATTTTTTACCTATTTTATATTTACCCAGTGAGGTGCAATTGCTTCCGGGTACATTGCTAAATATTAATTTGTATTCATTAAAAAAACTACCGGTACCGTGTGTCACTAATCCCTTATCTATTATTTGCTCTTGGTTAAAATCATATAGAAAGAGCCGGTTTTGCCCGCTAGGCTTGTGCATATCAATAAGGATAAAATAATCTGGCTTCCATTTTTTTTCGTTGGCAAAATTACGCAGTTTCAAAACATGATTATTTAATCTTTCGGCATCGGATAGAGGGGTAATCGGTAGCCAGGGCTGCTCAAAACAGAGGGAGTAATCACAGATTGTTTTTTGTACATTTACTTTTACTGGCTCATCTGGCAGCCGGAAAAACCAAAACACCACTGCCCATCCGCAAAGAGACAAAGCGGTAATGGTAAACCACAGACCTAAGTCGGATGATTCAGAATCGGAAAACGAGTTCATTATAATAACAAAAACCACCTCAGATTATGAAGTGGTTTTATTTTTATAGCACCCAAAAAATTAATCTTCGGTCATATCCTTTGGGGGCTCCTCTTGTACCACAGGGTGCTGAACAGCGGTAGCCGCGGCAGCATCATTGGTAGCTGTAGTTTTTTTAGTGCGGCTACGACGAGTTTTCTTAGCCGTTTCTGTTCCGGGTTTAGATTTTCTGTCAACTAATAAAAACTCGTTAAAATCCACGAGTTCTATAAAAGCCATTTCTGCACCATCACCAGGGCGGCTACCTAATTTAAAGATACGGGTATATCCGCCGGGACGGTTTCCTACTTTATCTGCGACCACAGAAAACAATTCTGTAATAGCATATTTATTCTGCAGATAGCTAAATACCACCCTTCGGGAATGCATAGAATTGTCTTTACTTTTGGTAATCAATGGCTCCACATATTGGCGCAAAGATTTAGCTTTAGCCAGCGTAGTTTTTATTCTTTTATGCTGTATGAGCTGAGAAGCCAGATTTGAGAGGAGGGCCTGTCTGTGTGAGTTGGTCCTTCCTAGGTTATTTATTTTATCTCCGTGACGCATAATGCTGTTTTGTTCAAAATTAATTAATCCTCATCTAATTTATACTTGGATAGATCCATCCCGAAAGACAACCCCTTCTCTATCACCATTTGCTCTATCTCCAATAATGATTTTTTTCCAAAATTACGGAATTTGATTAACGAATTCGTGTCGTACTTAACCAGCTCTCCGAGGTAATTTATTTTGGCTGCCTTCAGGCAATTATAGGCGCGTACACTGAGTTCTAAATCCTCTAGAGAAGTTCTTAAGAGTTTGCGCATGTGTATCACATGCTCATCCACTACACCTTCGGCCTGTTCTTGGCTTAAGGTAAAGGTGATATTCTCATCGGAGATAAGCATCAGGTGCTGAATCAAAATCTTAGAAGCTTCTTTTATTGCTTCCTCCGGATGGATAGTGCCATCGGTTATAATTTCGATATTAAGTTTTTCATAATCAGTTTTCTGCTCCACCCTAGTATTTTCTACGCTATACTTTACGTTTTTGATAGGGGTAAAAATAGCATCTACGGGGATCAGGCCTACGATGTTTTCTCGATTTGCAAACTCTTCTGCGGGTACATAGCCTCTACCTTTGTCTATGGTCATCTCTAATTCCAAGTGTATGCTGGGATCCATATTGCAGATAACTAGACCGGGATTTGTAATTTTAAAGGAGGTGTTAAAGTTTTCTATATCACCTGCAGTAAACTCCTCCTTGTTTTTAAGTGTAACAAAGATTTTCTCATGTGCGCTTCCATCATCAAAAAGCTTTTTTAAGCGAACCTGCTTGAGATTTAGAATAATATCGGTGATATCTTCGAGAACTCCCTTAATGGTAGAAAATTCGTGCTCTACGCCCCGGATTTTAATAGATGTGATAGCATACCCCTCTAAAGAAGAGAGTAGAACTCTTCGGAGGGCATTGCCTATGGTAACACCAAAACCAGGTTCTAAAGGTTTGAATTCGAACAAGCCCTCAAATTCCGTAGATTTTTGCATTACGATCTTATCCGGCTTTTGAAATGATAAAATAGCCATTTTATCTGTTGTTGTTTTTTAAATTAACAAATGAAAAAATATACGCTAAGATTACTTAGAGTAGAGTTCCACAATGAGTTGCTCATTGATGTTTTCGGGGATATCTGTACGCTGTGGAACAGCAATAAAGGTTCCGGTCATAGTGGCAGTATCCAGTTCTAACCAGGAATACTTTTTATTTCTTTTCGCTACCGCCTGGGCTATAATATCTAAGTCAGACGACTTTTCGCGAGGAGAAATTTTATCTCCGGGTTTTAAGATAGTAGAGGGGATATTGCAGATAAAGCCATTTAGTTTTATGTGCTTATGTGAAACCATCTGTCTAGCGGCGCGGCGGGTGGGTGCAAAACCCATTCTAAAGACTACGTTATCGAGCCGAGATTCGAGGAGCTGAAGCAATATTTCGCCGGTAGGTCCTGATTTGCGGTGAGCAATATCAAAGAAACGGCGAAACTGGCGCTCCAGCAAGCCATAAGTATGCTTGGCTTTTTGTTTTTCTTTCAGCTGTAGACCGAATTCGGAAACTTTTTTCCGTTTGCGGGTTACTCCGTGCTGGCCGGGAGGAAAGTTGCGTTTTTCTAATACCTTGTCATATCCAAATATAGCTTCACCGAACTTTCGGGCTATTTTGGTAGTAGGTCCTGTATATCTTGCCATAATTTATATGAGGGTTTTCTATCTCTGCTCCTGGCTTATAGTGCAGGGATAATATTTCCTAAAAAAAAATAATTTTATACTCTTCTCTTTTTGGGTGGCCTACATCCATTGTGTGGCAATGGAGTGGTGTCGGTAATTTTAGTCACTTCTATACCACCTACTCCGATGGTGCGTATAGCCGATTCACGACCGGTACCCGGACCTTTCACAAACACTTCTACCTTACGCAATCCGGCGGCATAGGCAGATTTTGTAGCATCCTCTGCGGCGAGCTGGGCGGCATAGGGGGTGTTTTTCTTAGAACCTTTGAAACCTGATTTTCCGGCGGAGCCCCAGGATATGGTTTCTCCATTTAGATTAGTGATGGTAACGATAATGTTATTAAAAGTAGCATTTACAAATGCGAGACCATCTGCTGTGATCTGCACATTTCTTTTCTTAACTACTTTTTTACCTTTTGCTGGTGTAGCCATCTTTTTTTTTTTTTAAATCCGAGATTATTTGGTTACTTTTTTCTTACCGGCTACCGTCTTCCTCTTTCCTTTGCGGGTTCTGGCATTGGTTTTTGTGCGCTGGCCTCTGAGCGGAAGTCCTTTGCGATGTCGCACACCTCTATAAGATCCTATATCCATTAATCGCTTAATGGCGAGTTGAATTTCGGAGCGGAGCTGTCCTTCCACTTTTATTTCACCGATAGCAGTACGAATATGATTCGAGTCATCATCCGTCCAATCTTTTACTTTTGTCAATGGATCTACTCCTGCTTCTTCTAATATTCGAAGAGCAGATGAGCGTCCGATTCCGTAGATATAAGTAAGGCCTATGTATCCACGCTTGTTTTTGGGTAAATCTATACCTGCAATCCTTGCCATAATGATTTTTTATTTTTTCGATTAACCTTGGCGCTGCTTAAATTTCGGGTTTACTTTATTGATAATCCTTAATACGCCTTTACGGCGGATAATTTTGCAATCTGCACTTCTTTTTTTTATGGATGTTCTTACTTTCATACGTTTTTTTATTTATACCTATAGGTGATCCGTCCCTTTGTTAAATCATAAGGCGACATCTCGATAGACACTTTATCTCCGGGAAGAATCCTTATATAATTCATCCTCATTTTACCTGCTATATGCGCCAGAATTTCGTGACCGTTTTCTAATTTTACCCTAAATTGGGCATTGCCCAGTGCCTCGATAACGATACCATCTTGTTTTATAAGATCTTTACGCATAATTTGAGCTCGCAAAGATAGTAAATTATTATTTAATAACAGAAACATTTTCATTTTCTTTCAATGTTTCTTCTACGAATTCAAAAGTAGTGAGCACATTTGGACCCGCTGCGCCTATAGCTAAGGTATGTTCATAATGGGCAGAGACCTTGTGATCCTTAGACCTCACTGTCCATCCGTCCTTATCCCATGTCACTTTTTTTGTCCCGAGATTGATCATCGGTTCTATCGCTATCACTAAGCCTTCTTTTATCACATGCCCCGAATTTTTTTTGCCAAAATTCGGCACTTCTGGGTCTTCGTGTAGATTTCTGCCTAATCCGTGACCCACTAACCGCTCTACCACCCCAAAACCAGCCGCCTCGGCGTGTACTTGAATGGCGGATGAAATATGACCTATGCGATTACCGGGTTTAGCTTCAGCGATACCAAAATCTAAACATTGCTTGGTAACCAGCAATAGTTTTCGCACTTCTGGCGCCACAGGATTGATGGCATAGGTATAAGCCTGGTCGCCATAAAATCCATTCAGTATCACTCCACAATCTATAGATACTACATCGCCTTCCTTTATCTCGCGAGTGCTAGGAAAACCGTGAACCACCTCATCATTTACCGATATACAAAGGGTATAGGGGAAACCGCGGTAGTTTTTAAATCCGGGCAAAGCTCCCTGATCCTTAATATAGGTCTCGGCTATACGATCCAGTACAATGGTCTTTACTCCGGGCCGAATATGGTGGGCAAGCTGCTGATGGACACGGGACACGAGATGGCAACTCTGCGCTATCAGCTCTATTTCTTCTTTGGTCTTATAGAATATCATCTAATAAACCGGCAGATTACATCGAAGCAGTCTGAATACTTTGGCGTCCTTGAATCCTTGTTCCACCTTCTAAAAGGCCATCGTAATGGCGCATTAATAGATGACTTTCTATCTGCTGCAAAGTATCGAGGATTACACTCACCATAATAATGAGAGAAGTTCCCCCATAGAATTGAGCAAAGCTGTCATTGATATTAAAAGCCTTGGCTAAGGTGGGTAGAATGGCGATAATTCCAAGCAAAATAGCACCAGGAAGGGTAATTCTGGATACGATGGCATCTATGTAAGATGCTGTATTTTCTCCGGGTTTTACACCGGCAATAAATCCATCACTTTTCTTTAGATCTTCGGCGATTTGGTTTGGATTAATTACAAGAGCCGTATAAAAATAGGTAAATGCAATGATCAGTAAAAAGAAAACAATATTATACCAAAAGGAGAAAATAAAATTTGACCCCATCAGGGTTTGTTTTAAAGAACTGTCATCGGGCAGAAACTGAGCCACTACAGACGGTATAAACATTAAAGCCTGGGCAAAAATAATAGGCATTACCCCGGCAGTATTTACCTTAAGTGGAAGAAAAGATCGTTTGGCAGCACCACGCTGACGGCCAGCCATAGCCTGGGCATAAGTAAGCTCTATTCTCCTCACACCCTGAACGAGCAGAATAACTAACAGAATAACTGCGATAAGCAACACTAGCTCCAAGAGGAAGAAGATTAATCCTCCACCAGCATCTTGGGTAGTTCTTTGCACAAATTCGGCACCTAAGGAAAAGGGAAGACGTGCTATTATGCCTACCATAATTATGATAGAGATACCATTTCCCAATCCGCGATCAGTAATGCGCTCGCCCAGCCACATACAAAAAATGGTACCAGCGGTAAGGATAAAAACAGTAGAGAACCAAAAAAGCACCGAACTTCTGGTAGCAATGGCGTCGCCTGATGTCGTTTGAAGATAGGTAACGTATGCAATAGCTTGAAATAAAGTAACGGCTATGGTCAATACCCTAGTGATTTGATTTATTCGTTTTCTTCCGCTTTCACCTTCTTTAGATAGTTTTTGAAAATAAGGAACTGCCATAGTGAGCAGCTGCACAAAGATAGATGCGGAGATATAAGGCATAATACCCAATGCAAATATAGAAGCATTGGCAAAAGAACCTCCCACAAACATATTGAGCAGTCCCAATAATCCGGAGCTAGCATTAGACTTTAGCTGTGTGAGACCTTGAGGATCTATCCCAGGTAAGACAATAAACGAACCTATTCTGTACACTAGAACAAGTAATAGCGTATAGGTAATCTTCTTGCGAAGCTCCTCTATACTCCAAATATTTTTTAAGGTATTGATAAAACCTTTCATAGATAAATTTGAGGGCTTATATTAAGCTAGTACGGAGGCAGTTCCGCCGGCAGCTTCGATTTTAGATTTGGCCGATTCGCTAAAAGAATGTGCAGAAACAAAGAGGCCATTACTTACTTCGCCTCTTCCTAATACTTTTACGATTTCATTTTTATGAACAAAACCATTTTCTACCAGAACCTCCAAAGAGAGCGTTTTAGTATTCAATTTTTCAGCGATACGAGAGAGATTATCGAGATTAATACCCGTCACTTCTACTCGGTTAAAATTTTTGAAACCGCGTTTTGGCAGACGTCTTTGCAGCGGCATTTGACCACCTTCAAAACCTCTTTTTGCGCTATAGCCGGTACGGGATTGAGCTCCTTTATGCCCGGCAGTAGAAGTACCGCCATGGCCAGAACCCTGCCCACGTCCGATTCTTTTCACCTTATTAATTGCACCTTTTGCTGGTTTCAAATTATGTAATTCCATATCTTCTAATTTTCTATTTTTAACAAATGGATCACTTTTCTAATCATACCCTGCACGGCGGGGTTTGTTTCTTTTTCTAGGGTTTGATTCAGCTTAGTAAAACCCAATGCAGAGAGGGTAGCCTTTTGAGACTTTGGACGATCTATAGCGCTTTTAATGAGCGTAATTTTTACCTTTGCCATATACTATTCAACTTTTAATTTCGGAAACTATTTTCCGTTAAAAACTTTATCCAATTTGAGTCCGCGGTCTTTAGCCACTAGACTGGGTTCGCGCAAAAGTGTGAGGGCATTGATAGTAGCCTTTATTACATTATGCGGATTAGAAGAGCCTAATGATTTAGCGATTACATCGTGTACACCAGCACTTTCGAGTACGGCACGCATAGCACCACCGGCTATTACACCAGTTCCTTTAGAAGCGGGACGCAGGAGGACTTTTCCGGCACCATACTTTCCACTTTGTTCGTGTGGGATAGTACCGTGATGAACAGGAACCTTTACCAGATTTTTCATTGCATCATCTTTTCCCTTTTGGATGGCTTCCGTAACTTCCCGGGCTTTTCCTAGTCCATGGCCTACTACTCCTTTTCCATCTCCTATTACTACGATAGCAGCAAAGCTAAAGGTACGACCTCCTTTAGTCACTTTGGAGCAACGATTGAGGGCCACCAATTTATCTGAAATTTCGGTGTCACTAGCTCTTACTTTTTGTGGTTTAATTTTCATTTTTATACCAGCTATTTATTAAAATTGTAAACCTCCCTCACGGGCACCTTCTGCTAAGGATTTTATTCTTCCGTGATAGAGATAACCACCACGATCAAACACCACCTTTTCCACACCTTTAGCTATCCCTTTAGCGGCCAGATCTTTACCCACTAATTTGGCTATTTCTGATTTTGTACCATCACCGGAAACTCCGGCGATTCTGGAACTGGAGGCGGCCAATGTGTGTCCTGCTACATCGTCTATGATTTGGGCATAGATAGCCTTATTGCTGCGAAATACGCATAAACGAGGTCTTTCTGCGGTGCCTTTAATCTTCGTGCGAATGCTCTTACGAATTTTGGTCCTCCTATTATGTTTACTAAATCCCATATTATTATGAATACATTATTATTTTTTACCAACGGTTTTACCGGCTTTTCTGCGCAGTATTTCGCCCGAAAATTTAATGCCTTTACCTTTATAAGGTTCTGGCTTACGAAAGGAGCGAATTTTAGCACAGATTTGCCCGATGAGCTGATTATCGGCTCCTTCCAACACGATACTGGGGTTTTTACCTTTTTCCATACTTGTGGAAACCTTTACTTCTGCAGGCACCAAAAAATAAATAGGGTGACTATATCCCACTAATAACTCGAGTAAGTTTCCGCTATTGCTAACGCGGTACCCCACACCTATCATTTCAAGTTCAGATTTAAATCCCTGCGAAACACCTTTTACCATATTGTTCATTAGCGAACGATACAGCCCGTGCATAGCTTTATGGCGTTTTTGATCAGTAGGCCTGCTTAGTTGTAATACTCCTTTTTCCACGCCTAGGGTGATATCGGGATTTACAGCTGATTTTAATTCTCCCTTAGGTCCCTTTACAGTAACCACATTGGACTTATTTACATCTATACTTACACCTGAAGGTAAGCTGATGGGCATTTTTCCTATCCTGGACATACTAGTTTTTTTCTTTAAAGTTAACAAACCTGGCAAACAAGTTCACCACCGAGTTTCATTTCGCGTGCTGCCTTATCGGTAAGGAGCCCTTTTGAGGTAGAAACAATGGTAATGCCTAAGCCATTTTTATATCGAGGCACATCATCGGCCCCACAATAGCGGCGAAGTCCCGGACGGCTCATCCGCTTTAACTCGCGGATAGCACCTATACGCGTCACTTTATCGTATTTGAGAGCTATTTTGATTACGCCCTGATGATTAGGGGTTTCCTCAAAAACATATTTAGCGATATACCCCTGATCATACAGAATTTCTGTAAGACGGCGCTTCATATTAGAAGCGGGGATTTCCACAATTTTATGACTCGCCATCTGCGCATTGCGGATTCTCGTCAAATAATCACCTATAGAATCAGTTATTCCTGACATAACTTATATTATTTAATTACCAACTAGATTTGGTTACTCCCGGAATTTTTCCTTCACTGGCGAGTTTTCTAAACCATACCCTGGAGATGCCGAAGAATCTAATATAACCCTTAGGCCGTCCGGTTATTTTACACCGGTTATGCAGTCTTATTTTATTAGAATTCTTAGGCATTTTATCCAGTTCGGACCATTGGCCGGCCTTTTTAAGGGATTCGCGTTTAGCTGCACAACGGGCTACCATTCTTTGTCTTTTTCTTTCTCTGGCTTTGATTGATTCTTTTGCCATTCTTATTTTATTTTACGGAGGTTTAGTTATTGCTATCATTATTTTTAAAAGGCATACCCATTGCTTTTAGCAAAGCGTATGCTTCGGCATCGGTTTTGGCAGTAGTAACAAAAGTAATGTCCAAACCGGTAATTTTTGGTACTTTGTCCAGATCTATTTCGGGAAAAATAATCTGTTCGGTGATGCCCATTGAATAATTACCTCTACCATCAAAGCTCTTATCGTTTATGCCTTTAAAATCGCGTACACGCGGCATAGCTACGGCGATGAGACGATCCAGGAATTCCCACATCTTCACGTTACGGAGGGTTACTTTGGCCCCGATAGCCACATTGGCACGCAATTTAAAGTTAGAGATGTCTTTTTTGGACTTAGTAGAAACTGCGCGCTGTCCGGTGATAATACTTATCTCCTCTATGGCGTTTTGTACCAGTTTTTTATCACCGGTGGCACCACCGATACCCTGGTTTACACATATTTTTACAAGACGAGGGACTTGCATTTTAGATTTATACTGAAATTGCTTTTGCATTTCGGTGATCACCTCATTTTCGTATTTGGTTCTTAATCTTGGGATATAATTTTCCATTTTATATAGATTGGCCAGATTTTTTAGAAATTCTAACTGTTTTGCCGGCTATTTTCTTCCTTCCTATACGGGTGGGTTTGCCGGATTTTGGGTCTAAGAGCATAAGATTAGAGATATGCATAGATCCTTCCATTTTAAGGATACCTCCTTCGGGACTAGCGGCAGAGGGTTTGGAATGTTTAGTCATCATGTTTAATCCTTCTACCAGCGCGCGATACTTTTTCGTATCTACGAATAAGACTGTTCCGGATTTACCTTTTTCATCGCCGGCAATCACCATAACGGTATCGCCTTTTTTGATGTGGATTTTAAAATCTACTTTTTTTGTTTCCATAATAAATTATAATACTTCTGGAGCCAATGAAACTATTTTCATAAACTGTTTTTCCCTCAATTCACGTGCTACGGGGCCAAATATACGAGTTCCTTTAGGATCACCTTGTGCATTTAGCAGCACCACAGCATTATCAGAAAAACGGATATAGGTACCATCCTTGCGACGGACTTCTTTTTTGGTACGCACGACCACGGCTTTAGAGACGCTACCTTTTTTGGTATTTCCACCGGGCAGAGCATTTTTTACAGAGACCACAATGGTATCGCCTACTGTGGCATAGCGGGCTCTAGTGCCTTTGAGTACTTTTATAAGGAGTACTTCTTTGGCTCCGCTATTATCGGCTACGCTGAGTCTTGATTCTACTTGTACCATAATTATTTAGCCTTTTGAATGATTTCAATTAATCTCCAGGTCTTTCTTTTACTGATAGGTCTGGTTTCCATTATTTTTACTAGGTCGCCCATGGTGCACTCATTGCGTTCATCGTGAGCGGCAAAACGCTTCGTTTTTTTCACAAATTTGCCGTACAGTGGATGTACAATTTTTCGTTCTACGGCTACTGTAATGGTTTTATCCATTTTATTACTGACTACGAAACCTGTTTTCGTCTTTCTTAAATTTCTATCCTGCATCTGAATCACATTTTATGCCTGCGGCGATTAGGAATTTTTATTTTTACGCGCATTAATCTCGGTCATAAGACGGGCTATATTCCTTTTCTTAGCACCGATGAGATTGGTATTAGTGAGCGGGGTGGTCACGTGGTTAATGCGCATTTTTTGCAGCTCCATCTTTTGTGCAGCCACTTTTAATACCAAATCTTGGCTGGACAATGCGGACAAATCTAGTTTTACTAATTTCTTTGCCATTGCTTTTTTTATTTTATTCTTGCTCAAAATCTCTTCTTACCACAAACTTGGTTTTCAAATTCAATTTTTGAGCAGCTAGGGCCATAGCCTGCTCGGCTACCTCTAAAGATACGCCTTCTGCTTCAAAAATGATACGACCGGGTTTTACCACTGCGATCCAATGATCAGGGGCTCCTTTACCTTTACCCATACGCACCTCTGCAGGCTTTCTGGTAATAGGTTTATCCGGGAATATACGGATCCATACTTTACCTTCCCTTTTCATAAACCTAGTGAGTGCGACCCTAGCAGCTTCAATGGTTCTGGCAGGTACGAATTCAGTTTCTAGGGCTTTTAAGCCAAAGGTACCGAAAGCGAGGGTATTTCCTCTTTTACTATTTCCTCTATAGTGGCCTCTGTGGTGCCTCCTATATCTAACTCTTTTTGGTGAAAGCATTTTCTTTAAACTTTACCTGATTAACTATGATTTTTTCTATTACCACCCTGGCCACTGCCACTGCTTCTTCGGCGCTTTTTGCCTTCCTGATTATCGCCACTTCCACCACCTTCACGACGACGCTCACCGCCTCCTTCACGGCGTCTTTCTCCGCCACCTTCACCGCCACCTGGGCGATCCGTTTTTACTAGTGTAGCTGGTGACAAATCTCTTTTTCCTAATACATCTCCCAGACATATCCACACTTTTACGCCTATAAGACCGTAAATGGTAGAGGCTTCTTTCAATGAATAATCTATATCTGCACGAAAAGTATGCAGCGGTGTTCTGCCCTCTTTATATTCTTCTGTACGGGCCATTTCAGCACCATTGAGACGACCGGATACTCTTATTTTTATACCTTGCGCCCCCAATCTCATTGTAGAAGAGATGGCCAATTTTATGGCACGCCGAAAATTAATACGAGCTTCCAGCTGCTTAGCCACAGTTTCTGCTACTATATTAGCATCCAGCTCAGGGCGGCGTATTTCGGCAATATTGATTTGCACATCTTTATTAGTGAAATTCTTTAACTCTTCTTTTATGCGATCTACCTCTCCGCCTCCCTTGCCTATAATAATGCCTGGACGAGCGGTATGAATGGTGATAGAAATTCTTTTCAGCGTACGTTCAATAACGATTTTAGAAATTCCTCCTTTATTGATACGTGCATTTAGATATTTTCGGATTTTTTCATCTTCCACTAATTTTTCAGAGAAATCCTTACTATTTCCAAACCAGCTGGATTCCCATCCACGGATAATGCCTAATCTATTGGCTATCGGGTTAATTTTTTGTCCCATTACTTTAAGGTTTCCGAATTATTTAATGATGATTTATTATATGTATCCAAAATAATGGTTACGTGGTTTGATCTTTTGCGTATGCGATAGGGACGTCCGAAGGGTGCCGGGCGAAAGCGTTTCATCATGCTGCCCTGATCTACTTTAGCAGTTTTTATCACTAACTCATCTACCTCTCCCACTCTATTTTCATTTTTCTGTTTCCAGTTATTTATTGCAGAGAGTAATAACTTTCTCAGATCATTAGAGGCATGCTTCTTGGAGAACTGAAGTACATTCAGGGCGTGGGAAACCTTTTTACCTTTTATAAGATCTGTCAACAATTTCATCTTACGAGGAGATGAAGGACAATTATTTAATTTTGCTACAGCTTCCATAGTTTATTTTCCATCTTTTCGGTTACCGGCATGGCCTCTAAAATTTCTTGTAGGGGCAAATTCACCTAATTTATGACCCACCATATTTTCAGTTACATAGACAGGGATAAATTTATTACCGTTATGCACAGCCAAGGTGTGGCCCACAAAATCCGGGGTGATCATAGATGCACGCGACCAGGTTTTAATTATCGTTTTTTTATTAGCATCGTTTTGCTTATCTATTTTCTCCTGAAGATGATAAGCCACATAAGGACCTTTTTTTAATGATCTAGGCATAATTCTGATTATTTCTTTCTACGACTGATAATGAATTTGGAGGTTATCTTTTTAGGATGACGGGTTTTATATCCTTTGGCAATTTGGCCATTGCGGCTACGTGGATGCCCTCCGGAGCTTCGACCTTCACCACCACCCATGGGGTGATCTACGGGATTCATAGCTACCCCTCTGGTACGCGGGCGACAACCTATCCATCTTTTGCGACCAGCTTTACCTAGTTTTGTTAAGGAGTGATCCGGATTAGAAACTTTGCCTATGCATGCAGCGCAAGTAAGCAGTACCATTCTCACTTCACTGGAAGGCAATTTTACGATGGCAAATTTACCGTCCTTATTAGTAAGCACTGCAGAAGAGCCAGCGCTTCTGGCCATAGCTCCACCTTGGCCTGGTCTCAATTCGATATTATGGATATCAGTACCGAGTGGTATCTCCGAGAGTGGGAGACAATTTCCCAAGTCTGGGGAGATGCCAGAACCAGATAGAATGGTGGATCCCACCTTTAATCCATCCGGTGCAATGATGTAACGCTTATCACCATCCTTATAGAATACTAGCGCGATAAAAGCTGATCGGTTAGGGTCATATTCTAAAGATTTTACCACTCCGGGTACGCCGTGATTTTCGCGTTTAAAATCTACTATACGGTAGCGGCGTTTATGTCCTCCACCTCTATATCTCATCGTAAGTTCTCCTGCGTCATTTCTTCCGCCGGTACTTTCGTTTTTAGAAAGCAAAGACTTCTCAGGACCATTCTTAGACAGATGGCTCTTATCCACAACGACTCTAAATCTGGTTCCCGGTGTTACCGGGGATAATTTTTTTATTGCCATTTTCTATTCGATACTTTTCGGTTATCGCAACCATTAATTAATTTCGTTAAACAAATCTACCTTATATCCTTCGGCTATGGTGATAATTGCTTTTTTATAACTAGGCTTATAGCCACTGAGCACACCGGCTTTTGTATATCTACGCTTAGCTTTACCGGGCATAATCATTGTATTTATGGCGGCTACTTTTACATTATACAGACGTTCCACTTCATTTTTAATCGTAGCCTTGGTCGCTTCTTTATCTACTTTAAAAGTGATACGGTTATTTTTTTCGGCTATCTTGGTCATTTTTTCTGTGATGACCGGCTTTTTTAATACTGTCATTATTGATAGATTTATTGTATTGAAGAAATAGCCCCTTCGGTAAAGATAAGGGTTTGGGCATTCATAATATTATATGTATTAAGTCCGGAGAGACTTACCACACTAGCTTTGGGTAGATTGCGCGCACTGAGATAGATATTTTTATCGTGATCGGCAGTTACCAAAAGAGCCTTTTCACCGCTTAATCCCAGTTTAGCGAGAATATCTTGAAAAGTTTTGGTTTTAGGATATTCGATATTAAAATTCTCTACCACTTTAATTTTTTCGGCCTTTGCTTTATAGGTGAGGGCAGAATTTCTGGCGATGGTTTTCAGTTTTTTATTTACCTTCAGATCATAGAGGTGAGGCTTAGGGCCAAACACTCTACCACCACCCGGAAACAGGGGGCTGTTAATATCCCCTTTTCTAGAACCACCTGTGCCTTTCTGCTTATGCAGCTTGCGTGTAGAGCCTGAAATTTCGGAGCGTTCCTTAGTTTTATGGGTACCTTGGCGCTGAGCGGCAAGGTAAGACTTTACAGACAGATAGACAGCGTGGTCATTTGGCTGTACCCCAAAGATACGGTCACTTAATTCCACATCTTTGCCTGTAGAGGATCCATTGATATTATATACCTGCAGCCTCATATTATTTTTCAATTATTACAAATGAACCAATACAACCTGGTACTGCGCCTTTGATAAGGACGATATTTCTATCCTGATAAATTTTCAGGATTTCCAGATTTTTTACTTTTACACGATCATTGCCCATACGTCCGCTCATACGCATATTTTTAAATACCCGAGAGGAGGTAGAGGCGGTACCGAGTGATCCGGGAGCACGTTCGCGATTATGCTGTCCGTGGGTACCCATTCCCACTCCTTTAAAGTTATGCCTTCTCACTACTCCCTGATATCCCTTACCCTTAGACTGGCCCACCACGTTTACCTTATCACCTTCGGTAAACATATCTAGGGTGAGTACATCACCGAGATTCGCCTCTACGTCCAGGTCTCTAATTTCTAGCACTTTTTTCAGGGGGCTTACACCGGCCTTTGCAAAGTGACCTTTAAGAGGAGCGGTTGTGCTTTTTTCTTTTTTAGCGCCAAACCCTATCTGGGTGGCTGTATATCCATCTGTATCATCCGTTTTGACCTGTGTTACATAACAAGGTCCGGCTTCCACGATAGTGCAGGCAATAGCCTTTCCCTCATCGCCGAAGATACTGGTCATTCCGAGTTTCTTACCTAATAATCCGAGCATAATACATTAAACTTTTATTTCCACATCTACACCACTTGGCAATTCAAGTTTCATAAGTGCATCAATGGTTTTTGAGGTTGAACTATAGATATCCAGAACCCTTTTATAAGTACACAATTGGTACTGATCGCGGGATTTTTTATTTACGTGAGGAGAACGCAATACCGTAAATACTTTACGCTGAGTAGGGATGGGGATAGGACCAGAAACTACTGCACCGGTTATGCGCACAGTTTTCACTATCTTATCTGCCGACTTATCTACCAGATTATGGTCGTAAGATTTTAATTTTATTCTTATTCGCTGGGTCATACGCTAATTCCTTTCTTATTAATCTTCATCTAATTTTACACGACCAGAGGCTTTGGCTATTACCTCTTTAGCTACATTTTCAGGAGCGAGGTCAAAGTGCGAAAACTCCATGGTAGAAGTGGCACGGCCGGAGGTGATGGTACGCAATGAGGTCACATATCCAAACATCTCCGAGAGTGGCACTTTTGCTTTTACAAGCTGGGCATTTCCCTTCATATCCATTCCTTCCATCAATCCACGCCGGCGATTTATATCACCTACTACATCTCCAGTATATTCTTCCGGAGTAATTACCTCCAGTTTCATTATTGGTTCCAAAAGCTTAGGGCTGGCATTTTTGCAGGCACTGCGATAAGCCGCTCTGGCACAAGCCTCGAAAGAATAGGAATCCGAATCCACTGCATGAAATCCTCCATCATAAAGACGCACTTTTAAGCCCATCATTTCATATCCGGCTAATACACCGGTCTTGATAGCTTCTTTAAATCCCTTAGCTACAGAAGGAATAAATTCCCGCGGGATAGCTCCTCCTACGATTTCATTTACAAAGAACAATCCATTTTCAGACTTTTCTAGTTCTTCAGCAGAAGGCGAAGATAGTTCTACAGATATATCTGCATATTTACCACGCCCCCCAGACTGCTTTTTATATACTTCACGATGATTAACCATTCCGGTAATGCATTCTCGATAATTTACCTGTGGCTGCCCTTGGTTGCACTCCACTTTAAACTCTCTCTTCAGGCGATCTACGATAATTTCTAGGTGAAGCTCACCCATACCGGCGATAATGGTTTGGCTGGTAGCTTCATCGAAAGATACTTTAAAAGTAGGGTCTTCTTCGGCCAGCTTAGCTAAAGCCATACCTAATTTTTCCAGGTCTTTTTGTGTTTTAGGCTCTACAGCTAAGGATATTACAGGCTCAGGAAATGTCATACTTTCTAATACAATGGGATGATTTACATCACAGAGGGTGTCGCCGGTACGTATATCTTTAAAACCTACGGCTGCTCCTATATCTCCCGCCTCAATTTGATCTATGGGGTTTTGTTTATTAGCGTGCATCTGATAGATGCGGCTTATGCGTTCTTTATTATCAGTGCGGGTATTGAGCACATAAGAGCCGGCATCTAGCTTGCCTGAATAGACTCTAAAAAATGCGAGGCGTCCCACATAAGGATCGGTAGCAATTTTAAAGGCTAAGGCAGTAAAAGGTTCGGTCACATCCGGCTTGCGCAGGAGTGGCTCATCATTATCCGGATTAGTTCCTTCTACGGCTTCGATATCCAGAGGGGATGGTAGATAATAAGTAACTGCATCGAGCATAGCTTGTACACCTTTATTTTTGAAGGCCGATCCACAGAGCATCGGGATGATAGCGATATCTATCGTAGCCTTGCGGATACCAGAGCGCAGTTCTTCTATAGAGATAGAATCCGGATCATCAAAATACTTAGCCATAATGGCATCATCATAGCTGGCGATAGCTTCTACCATTTTTTCTCGGTATTCTGCCACCTGGTCTATCATATCATCGGGGATAGGGATTTCCTTATAGGTCATACCCTGCGTATCATCATCCCATATAATGGCCTTATTACTGATAAGATCTACTACACCGCGAAATGTTTCTTCGGCACCTATGGGTAGCTGAAGGGGTACGGGATTAGCACCGAGTATAGATTTTACCTGTCCTACTACTTCGAGAAAATCTGCTCCGGAGCGATCCATTTTATTTACAAAACCTACACGCGGTACTTTGTAGCGATTAGCCTGCCGCCATACGGTTTCAGATTGGGGTTCTACACCACCTACGGCGCAGAATAGTGCCACCACACCATCTAACACACGCAGAGATCTTTCTACTTCTACGGTAAAATCTACGTGGCCGGGTGTATCTATGATGTTTACTATATATTCTGTTCCTTCACATTTCCATTTTGTTTTAGTAGCAGCGGAGGTGATGGTAATCCCTCTTTCCTGCTCCTGAACCATCCAGTCCATAGTGGCAGCTCCATCGTGTACCTCACCTATTTTATGCGTCATGCCGGTGTAGTACAATATGCGCTCAGTAGTTGTGGTTTTACCCGCGTCTATATGTGCTGCTATGCCTATGTTTCTGGTTAATTTTAAATCACGTCCCATTCTTTTTATTCTTTGTTTTATACACGAAAGTGAGAGAATGCTTTATTTGCTTCAGCCATTCTATGGGTGTCTTCTTTTTTCTTTACAGCGGCACCCTCCCCTTTACTAGCGACGACAATCTCATTGGCCAATTTTTCTGCCATAGAGCGACCGGACCGCTTGCGAGAATAATTTATGATCCATTTTATTCCCACAGATATTTTGCGATCTGGTCTTACCTCCGTAGGGATCTGGAAGTTTCCTCCCCCTACCCTGCGGCTTTTAACCTCTACAGAAGGCATTACATTGCCCAATGCTTTTTTAAATACTTCATACCCACTTTCTTTGGTTATTTCTTCCACTTTTTCCAGGGCATTATAAAACACATGAAAGGCGATGTTTTTTTTGCCATCCCACATCATGGTATTTACAAAACGGGTCACTAACGGATCATTAAATTTAGGATCCGGTGGAAGGTATCTTTTAGGAGCTCTGCTCTTCCTCATTTATTTACTTTTTACTTCTGAATGAAAGAATTATTTTTTCTTTGCCGCACCTTTAGCGGGTGTTTTAGCGGCTGCCTGCCCTGGCTTAGGACGCTTAGAACCATACTTAGAACGGCTTTGCTTACGATTATTTACACCGGCGGTATCTAATGAGCCGCGCACAATGTGATAGCGCACACCTGGCAGGTCCTTTACACGACCTCCGCGTATAAGCACGATGGAGTGTTCTTGAAGATTATGACCCTCGCCGGGGATATAGGCTATAATCTCTATAGAATTAGTGAGACGTACCTTAGCCACCTTGCGAAGGGCGGAATTGGGCTTCTTTGGCGTAGTGGTGTACACCCTAGTGCACACACCCCTTCTTTGAGGGCAGGAGCTAAGGGCTTTTGATTTTGAGGTGGACTTTTGAATTTCCCTTCCTTTTCTAACTAATTGCTGTATTGTTGGCATCCGATTAAATTTTTTCAGGAATCGAAGGGAGTGGTACTTCGGATGACAATCCTCTTTCCAGCCAATAAATGGTGCAATGATACCGCTGGATATTAAGAGGGAAGTCCTTCACGAGCCATTTATGCCTCAGATTACTGCTTCCATTAATTATGTCCCGGATTATTTTCCGGATTTGAGGCACAAAAGTATATATTGTTTCCCAGAATACCAAATATATATATAAAAATTTTTATAAAAATTAACATTCCAGCACTAAAACCCTTTGCCAATAAGGATTTAGTAATAAAAAAAATGTTCCCTACTTTTTAGGATAGAGATTTTCTTTCCCTGCTTTTCCCTTTTCGGATAGCGCGGCATAGGTAATCAGCTGCTTCGGCGCAGTTTTTACGGCGATCATTTCCCGAACTTCCTATATTTTTGCCTATTTCTGGCGGTTGATTGTACGCCCCACCCACCTTTTGAATATTCCGATCCCTTTGCTTCCTCTTCGCAGCCCATTTGCAGTCGCTGTGGTTTCTGCTCCATGACTTCATTCACCCGAGTCCTTTTCCCTCTCCATTTATTAAAAACTCTTGGGCGATGCCCGGTTTCGGCAAAATACCCGTCTCTCCCCAGCTTCTGCCCATATCCATCTTTTTATCTATCCACCCTAGAGATCTCCCCACCGGGCCCGGGTGCTTCACTGCTACTCCTCCGGCGAGCAAAGCCTCGCCGTGCGGGGTATCCGCTGCGCCCCCTATCGCATGGGCCACTTACCCTTTTATAACCATCCACAAGGCATTGCTTGCTATGCCAGCCGGCATTTCCTAATCCTATTATTTTTGTAGTCATTTGTAGTCATTAAAAAATAAAGTAATATATTGCATACTCATAAATAAATATTAGCCATTATGAATCAAAAGAACTTTCCATTCTACAAATTTTTTTTCACTGGACTCTTGTTCCTTATCTGCCATGTAGCTCACAGTCAAAACGACACCCTCTTTATCTGCGCCGGAACTACTCTGGATGCCGAATATTTAGGAGTATATCCCCCTGACGGGTTCGCCAGCTATTTCCGCCTTTTTCAGCCCGGATACTTAGAGCCTGTGGCGGTATCCGATACCTCACTGGGTACCTGGCAAAATTATCATACAGAGATTATCTATCATCTCCAAACCATCATCGGTCCGGCGAGCCCGGATGGAACACTACAAGACCTCCATTCTCCCTGTAATATAGAAACCTGGCAAAAACTGGTGTTTTTAAGACCCCTTCACCTGTCTGCCTTCATAGAAGATGATAACGGTGCTGGTTCATATTCTGCAGTTATTAATATTTCTGGTGGGATAACTGCTATTCTATCATCCAGCACATTAGCACTTACCGGCACTGGTTTAAACGATACCTTCTATTTTGACGCTCATAGTTCACTTGTGATTAATTTTGGCAGTGTGGACTCTATGTACATTAGCTATACGATAACGGATGCCGCTGGCTGTATGGACACGTATGCCTCATTTTTCATTCCTTCTACTATTGAACCCCAGCCTAGCTTAATTAATTGTAATGGGATACAGGTAAATATGTATTATCCCTATTGCGACGATTATAATCCCTTTACTACCGGCGAGATTATAAATAGTGACTGTATTTGCAGCTCCGGATCTATACCTAGTTTTTGTCCTTCCGCACCGGGATTTGTAAATACCGATTCCATGGATCTTTGCCCCGGCGAATCGCCGGTTATTTCTCATATACAGGGCTATCTGGCTCCTAGCGATACGATGTTCTACGTCCTCCACGACTCACCCAATTCTACTTTAGGACCTATTATTAAAATGGGAAACATCGAAGCAGATTTTATCAATACCGGAAATAATCTCTATGGAGTTCATTATCTATCGGCTCTGGTTACCACTAAAACCGCAGAAGGACTGCCGGACATGGATAGCCCCTGCCTCTTTATATCACCGGGTACGCCCATAAATTACTTAGGCACCAGCCACGTACAATTAGTTTACGGATATCCGCAAATTAGCTATGATAATTATGGCAATACGCAAGTACATTTAATAGATATTTTACAGGCCAATCCACATTCAAATTTTCCGATTACCATCAGTAGTGAATTTACAGAGGATATTTATTTATTTGATTACTCGCCCATTTTTCTATCCCTTCCCTATGACTCTCTAGATTATTATGAATATGGATGGCCATCTCTAGTTCTCCACCTCACTGACCAATGTATGGATACCGATAATTTTATAGAATCACTAGGCCCTGAATCACCTATAGAACTAGGACCTTACGATACCCAAAATAGCAGTCTGCCCTATATTACCGGTATGCCGGATCCCATATTTGGTTTTGATATGGTTTCTTCTTTTTTGTTATCAGATTACTACATCTGTGATCAAGAAGAGGTAAGTGTACAGGCATCTACCATTTTACTACCTTGTGGAGAGGAGGATAATTATACGGTTTCTTATGCCCTCGTATCTCTACCCCCCTTCGGCATAGATGATCAGTCGCTCACAACTTTAAGCTTTACTGATATAGTGGCCTTTAGCAATGACGGACATTTTAGTGGATCGCTCTTCACAGATGGGAATTGGGCGATATACGGACTTATAAGTCCAGCATTAGCCGATGGCAGCCCGGATTATTCAAATCCCTCGCTCATCACTTACACCATCAATCCCACTACCTTTGAGGCAGGTGCATCATTGGATTTTACAATCCAAAGCAGTAATTACAATAATGCTACAGGGCAATATACTTATTGTTTTAACTTTATTGGCAATATCAGTATTTTAAATTTAGTTGTACTACACATGAATTCCTTTGGAAATTACACCCTAGATTACGCTAATCATACGCTTTGTATTTGGAATAACGAACCCATAACTAATTTCAGTTCCTGGATTAATCCAAATTTCAGTTGTTATCATGCAGGACAGGATATTATCTCTATTCATACAGACTCTTTACCAGATTGCCCCTTGCTGTCACAGGATATTGGAAGTCCCTGTATATCTTCGGATGTGTGTTCTATAAATACCACTATACAAAGCGATTGTACCTGTGGAGGTGGCAGTATTTTAGATGAAGACAATGATGGCATCTGCGATAGCGATAGCGCTGATACCTGCAGCGGTCCTAATGTAGGAGAAGCCTGTATATCTATAGACCTTTGCTTTATAAATACCACTATACAAAGCGATTGTACCTGTGGGGGTGGCAGTATTTTAGATGAAGACAATGATGGCATCTGCGATAGCGATAGCGCTGATACTTGCAACGGTCCTAATGTAGGAGAAGCCTGTATATCTATAGACCTTTGCTTAATAAATACCACTATACAAAGCGATTGTACCTGTGGAGGCGGCAGTATTTTAGATGAAGATAATGATGGCATCTGCGATAGCGATAGTGCTGATACCTGCAGCGGTCCTAATGTAGGAGAAGCCTGTATATCTATAGACCTTTGCTTTATAAATACCACTATACAAAGCGATTGTACCTGTGGGGGTGGCAGTATTTTAGATGAAGACAATGATG
>Ga0209398_1000566_pt1 | contig 22535 bp, 20 predicted proteins | sample AshMeaBigSpring_FD_184125 | JGI IMG/M metagenome (GOLD analysis project Ga0209398, IMG submission 184125) | Groundwater microbial communities from Big Spring, Nevada to study Microbial Dark Matter (Phase II) - Ash Meadows Big Spring (SPAdes)... | ecosystem: Environmental > Aquatic > Deep... | reverse complement strand
CCCGGGGGTGCCGCTCATCAGCACCTCGCCCTGGTTCATCACGGTGACCGACTGCGAGAAGCCGAGCACGCGGTCGATGTCGTGCTCGACGATCAGCACCGGAATGCCGGCGGCGACCTTGCGCACGACCGGGGTCAGGCCGGCGGCGCGGTCGCGCGGCGCGACCACGGCATTCGCGCCCGCGGCATCCGCGGTGCGCAGGCAGGCGCCCAGGTTGTGCGGGTCCGACACGCCGTCGAGGACGAGCACGAGCAGCGGCGGCGTGGCCGCGACCACGAGGTCGAGTAGCCCGTTCTCGTCGAGGGCCGCCAGCGGCCGCACCTCCGCGAGCACCCCCTGGTGCGCGGCGCCGCCGGTCTCGCGGTCGAGCTCGGCGGCCTGCGCCTCCACCGCCCGCACCCCGCGCGCCGCCGCGAACTCCCGCAGTTCGCGCATGCGCGGGTCGTAGCGGCTGGAGGTGACCACGAGCCGCAGCACGTCACCGGGCCGGCGGCCGAGCACCGCGCGCACCGCGTGCAGCCCGTAGACGAGCGACGCCTGGTTCATCGCTTCCTGCGCGCGCCCTTGTGCGCCGTGCGGCCCTCGCGCCGGCGCGGGTGATGGTGCGTGCCGGTCTTCGCGACGTGCTCGAAATCGATCTTGCGCTCGGCGGAGTCCACGCGCACGAGGCGCACGCGCAGCCCGTCGCCGATCGAGATCGAGAGGCGCGTGCGCTCGCCGACCAGCGTGCGGTCGCGCTCGTGGAAGCGGAAGTAGTCGCGCGGCAGCGCGGTCACGTGCACGAGCCCGTCCACCTGCAGCCCCTTGAGCTGCACGAACGCGCCGAACTCCGCGACGCCGGTCACGACCGCGTCGAACTCCTCCCCGACGCGCGGGCGCATGTACTCGCACTTGAGCCAGGCCACGACCGAGCGGGCGGCCTCGTCGGCCTTGCGCTCGCGCATCGAGCACTCCTGGCCGAGCGTCTCCATCTCGTGCGCCGAGTGCACGAAATCCTGGGCGGTGCCGCCCGCCAGCGCGTGGCGGATGCCGCGGTGCACCAGCAGGTCCGGGTAGCGGCGGATCGGCGAGGTGAAGTGCGCGTACTCCGCGAGCGCGAGGCCGAAGTGGCCGATGTTCAGCGGCTGGTACAGCGCCTGCGGCAGCGAACGGATGATCGCGTTCTCGATCACGCCCGCGTCGGGGCGCGCGGCGATCGATTGCAGCGTCTTCTGCAGGCGCGCGGGCGTCAGGTCCCCCGCGATGTCCAGGTGCACGCCGCGCATCGACAGGAAGCGCTTGAGTTCCTCCATGCGCTCCTCGTCCGGCTTGCCGTGGATGCGGAACAGCGCCGGCAGCCTGCGCTTCTTCAGGAACTTCGCCGCCTCGACGTTGGCGGCGATCATGCATTCCTCGATCAGCCGGTGCGCGTCGTTGCGCGGGTACTCGCGGATGTCGGTGACCATGCCCTTCGCGTCGAGCAGCACCTTCACCTCCGGCGCCTCGAAGTCGAGCGCCCCGCGCGACTCGCGGTGCCCGCGCAGCGAGCGGTACAGCCGGTGCAGCCGCTCGATCACGGGCGCGACCGGCGCGAGCGCCGCGCGCGCGGCGGGATCGCGGCCCTCGAGCTGCGCCGCCACCTGCGTGTAGGTCAGGCGCGCCGCCGAGCGCATGATCGCGGAGTAGAAGCGGCTCTTCGTGACGTGCCCCGCCCGGCTGACCTGCATGTCGCAGGCCATGCACAGGCGGTCCACCTGCGGCATCAGCGAGCACAGGTGGTTGGAGAGCTCCTCCGGCAGCATCGGCAGCACGCGGTTCGGGAAGTACACCGAGGTCGCGCGCTCGCGCGCCTCGGCATCGAGCGCCGCGCCGGGGCGCACGTAATGGCTGACGTCCGCGATCGCGACGATCAGCCGGAATCCCTGCGGCGTCTCCTCCGCCCACACCGCGTCGTCGAAGTCGCGCGCGTCCTCGCCGTCGATGGTGACGAGCGGCAGCCGCCGGAGGTCCTCGCGGCCGGCGGCCGCGGCCGCATCCACCTCGCGGCCGTAGTGGCGCGCCTCGCGCACCGCCTCGGCCGGGAACTCGTGCGACAGCCCGTGCGAGGCGATGGCGAGGTCGATCGCGGTCGCCGCGCCGCCGCCCTCCGGCAGCACGCGCAGCACCCTGCCCACCGGGTCGCGGTTGCGGCTCGGCTGCTCGATGATCTCGGCCACCGCGAGATCGCCGTGGCGCGCGGGTCCAGCGTGCTCGCGCGGCACGACGACGCGCTGGCTGATGCGCCGGTTGTCGGGCACCACGAAGCCGACGCCGGCCTCGAGCGTGAAGCGCCCGGCGACCTGCCGGGTGCGCCGCTCCAGGACCTCGACCACGGCGCCCTCGGGCCGGCCGCGCTCGTCGCGCCCGGCCACGCGCGCGGCGACGCGGTCGCCCGGAAACAGCATGCGCATCTCGCGGTACGGCAGGAACAGGTCGTCGCCGCCGCCGTCGGGCGCCAGGAAGCCGAAGCCGTCGCGATGGCCGCTGACCGTGCCGACCACGAGCGCGAGCCGGTCGATCAGGCAGTACTGGCCGGCGCGGTTCCGGAGCAGCTGCCCGTCGCGGACCATCGCCTCGAGCCGCTTGGCGAGCGCGTCGCGATCCGCGTCGCCGACGCCGAGGCGGTCCGCGAGCGCCGGGAACGCCAGCGGCTCACGCGCCTCGGCGAGCGACTTCAGGAGCCACTCGCGGCTGGGCACCGGGCGCTCGTAGCGCGTCGATTCCTCGCCGAAGCGCGGGTCCTGCTGCTGCCAGCGTGGCTTGCGGCTCATGGGGTCACTGCGATTGACATGAAACGGGTGCCTGCGTAAATTGACGCGCCCTCAGCCGGGGTCGCCCCGGCCGCAACCTGTGCCCAGGTGGCGGAATTGGTAGACGCGCTAGGTTCAGGTCTTAGTGCCGAGAGGCGTGGAGGTTCGAGTCCTCTCCTGGGCACCATTCTGACACATTACCAGTGCACGCCGCGCAGGATCGAGGCGAACATCACCGCCTCCTTCGTCGGCGGCGCGTCCGGTTTCTTCTCGCCCTGCTCGCCCTTCGCCGCCGCCGAGTCCGGGAACATGCGGTAGGCGGTGTTCATCACCACCTCGGTGATCCGGGGCGCGATCAGGTGCAGCACCTCGGCGAAGATGCCGAGCTTGGTCGCGATGCGCTTCGGCCGGAAGATGATGGCCTCCGCGACCATGTCCGCCGCTTCCTCGGGCGTCGCGACCGGCATCTGCTCGTAGATCTTGGTCGGCGCGATCATCGGCGTGCGCACCAGCGGCATGTTGATGATGGTGAAGGTCACGCCGCGGTCGGCGTACTCGGAGGCGGCGCAGCGCGTCCAGGCCTCCATCGCGGCTTTCGAGGCGACATAGGCCGAGAAGCGCGGCGCATTCGACAGCACGCCGATCGAGGAGATGTTGACCACGTGGCCGCCGCGCTCGAGCAGCTTCGGCATCAGCGCCATGGTCAGGCGCACGACGGCGAAGTAGTTGAGCTGCATGGTGCGCTCGAAGTCGTGGAAGCGGTCGTGGGACAGGTCGATCGAGCGGCGGATCGAGCGGCCGGCGTTGTTCACGAGCACGTCCACGCCGCCGTGTTCCTCCAGGATCCTCGCGACCAGCGCGTCGCAGGCCGCGTAGTCGGCGATGTCGCACTGGCAGGCGATCACGCGGCCGCCGCGCGCGGCGAGCTGCTCGCGCGCCGCCTCGAGCTTTTCGGGGTCGCGCGCGACGATGATGGTGATCGCGCCCGCATCGGCGCAGCGCTCGGCCGCCGCGAGACCGATGCCCGATGAGCCGCCCGTGATCACGACCACCTTGCCGCGCACCGCGCCCGCGAGGCTGCGGTCCAGCGACAGGTCCGGGTCGAGGTGGCGTTCCCAGTAGTCCCACAGCCGCCACGCGTAGTCCTCGAGCGGCGGCACGCGGATCTCGGTTCCCTCCAGCAGCCGCTGCGCGTTCTTCGAGTCGAAGCGCGTCTGCCAGTTGAAGAACTGCATGACGTCGCGCGGAATGCGCAGGTCGCGGAGCACCGTGTCCACCACCTGCTGCAGCGGCCGGTAGTTCTCGACGGTCGCCGTGACGCCCGCCGGGACCAGCTCGAGCAGCTTCGGGTCCACGCGGAACGCCATGGTCGGCGCGTGGCCCGCGCGCGCGAACAGGTTCAGCACCTCGCCGACGCGGCGCTGGCGCGGGTCGGTCAGGTGGAAGCACTGGCCGTCCTGGCCGGGCACGTGCGCGAGGTGGTCCATGGCGGAGGCGACGAAGTCCACCGGCACCAGGTTGATGTATCCGCCCTCGAGGCCGATCAGCGGGAACCAGGGCGGCAGCGAGTGCCGCAGCTTCTGGATCATCTTGAAGAAGTAGTAGGGCCCGTCGACCTTGTCGATCTGGCCGGTCTGCGAATGGCCGACGACGATGCCCGGGCGGTAGACGCGCCAGGGCCGCTTGCAGCGGTTGCGCACCATCGCCTCGGACTCGTGCTTGGTGCGGAAGTACGGGTGGTCGAGGCCGGTCGCCTCCTCGAACATGTTCTCGCGGAAAGTGCCCTTGTAGAGGCCGGCGGAGGCGATCGAGCTCGTCAGGTGGAAGCAGCCGGCCTGCACCGTCTCCGCGAACTGCAGCGCGTGGTCGGTGCCGACGATGTTGGCGGCGTCCTGCTCCTCGCTGCCCGCCTGCAGGTCGTAGACCGCGGCGAGGTGGAACAGGTGCTTCACCTTTCCGGTGAGCTTCTTCAGGTCCGCTTTCGAGACGCCGAGGTTCGGCTCGCACAGGTCGCCGGCGACGGGCACCACGCGGCTCGCGCGCGCGCCCCACCATCCGCGCAGCGACTCGAATTTCTGCATTGACTGCGGCCGCACCAGCACGTGCACGCGCTCGCCACGCGCCAGCAGCCGCTCGACCAGGTAGCGGCCGATGAATCCGGTGGCCCCGGTGACGAAGTACGCCATCTGCTGCACCCCTCGCGATTGCGGTTATCATCCACTCTAAACCCATGCCAAAACAAACGGAACGCATGTCCGCGGTGGATGCCGCGTGGCTCCGCATGGACCGTCCCACGAACCTGATGATGATCGTCGGGGTCGTGGTGTTCGACGAGCACGTGGACTTCAGCCGGTTCCGAGCCACGCTCGAGGAGCGGTTCCTCAGGTTCTCCCGCTTCCGCTGCCGCGCCGTGGAGGACACGGTCTCGGCGAGCTGGGAGCCGGATCCCGACTTCGATCTCGACCAGCACGTCGTGCGGATCGCGCTTCCCGCGCCCGCCGGCCAGGCGGAACTGGAGGAACTCGTCTCCGACCTCGCCGGCACGGACCTCGACCGCCGCAGGCCGATGTGGCAGTTCCACTTCGTCGAGAACTTCCAGCGCGGCACGGCCGTGATCCTGCGCATCCATCACTGCTATGCCGACGGCATCGCGATGGTCCGCGTGTTCCTCACGCTGACCGATCCGGAAGCCGGGGCGCAGGCCGGCGCCGCCGCGGGCCCGGCGTCACAGCGCGCGAAGCGCGAGCGGCGGGACGCATCCGGGCCCCGGCTCGGCGGGCTCGGCATCCCCGGCCTCGGCCTCGTCCGCAAGGCGTACGCCGAGGGCGCCGAATGGCTCGCGCGCGCGGCGGACCTGACGCGCAATCCCGAGCAGGCGAATGAGCTCGCAAAGCACGCGCTCGGCATTGCCGCGGAGCTCGCGCGCGTCGCGACGCTGCCCGACGACCCGCCGACGCGGTTCAAGGGCCCCCTCGGCACGCGCAAGATCGCCGCCTGGACCGACCCGCTGCCGCTCGCCGAGGTCAAGGCGGTTGCGAAAGCGCTCGGCTGCACGATCAACGACCTGCTGATGTCCACCGCCGCCGGCGCGCTTGGCCGCTACCTGCGCGCGCACGGCGAGGACACCGACGGCGTGACCATCCGCGCGACGGTGCCCGTCAACCTGCGCGACCCGGCGGCCGCCGCCGAGCTCGGCAACCACTTCGGCCTGGTGTTCCTCGAGCTGCCGATCGGCATCCGCCATCCGCTCGAGCGCGTGTTCGCCGTGCACGCGGCGATGAACGCCCTCAAGAGCTCGTATCAGCCGGTGCTGACGCTCGGGTTGATGGCGGCGCTCGGCATGATGCCGGGGCAGGTCGAGACCGCGGCGATCGACCTCCTGTCCACCAAGGCGACCGCGGTCGCGACCAACGTGCCGGGACCGGCGGGGCGCCTCTACCTCGCCGGCAGCCCGATCGCGAGGCTGATCTTCTGGGTCCCGCAGTCCGGCGACATCGGCCTCGGCATCAGCATCCTGTCCTACGCCGGCCAGGTGCAGTTCGGGCTGATCGCGGACTACAAGCGCGTGCCCGATCCCGGCGCGGTCACGGCAGGATTCCACGAGGAGTTCGAGCAACTCGTGCTGTCGCTGCTGATGGGGCCCTACCTCACCCTGGGCGCCTGAGGCTCACTCGAGCTCGGCCTTCGCCTGCTCGATGTCGAGCCTCTCCATCGCGTCGGCGGGCTTCATGGCCGCGGCCTTGCGGTAGAGATCGACCGCCTTCTTCTTCTGGTCCTCGCCGTGCAGCATCAGCAGGCCATTGGCATACTCCATGTGCGCGATCGCGGACACCGGGTTCAGCTTGATGGCCTGCTCGAAGTGCTTCACGGACTTGGCGGCATCCGCACCGTAGGTGAGGCGCCCCGCCAGCGCGCCGACCTTGTCGATGATCTCGGCGTGATAGAGGCCGAGCGCGATGTGCGCATCCGCGTGCCCGGGCTCGAGCTCGAGCGCGCGGTCGAGCGCCTTCTTCACCTTGCCGCCGATGCCCTCGGCGAGCGCCTTCACGATCGAGATGCGCTGCGCATAGCGGCCGAGCACGAACGCCTGCATGTACCAGGCGTTGGCGTCGTCGGGCGCCTGCTTCGTCGCCGTCTCCGCGCGCTTCGTGCCTTCCTCCAGCAGCCGCAGCGCGCGGCGGTCGTCCTCCTCGAGATAGGTCGCCGCGACCGCGGCCGCCTTGTTGGCGACCGTCGCGCCCCTGGCGCCCAGCTTCGCTCCTTGCGCGATCGCCTCCGCATAGTCGCCGCGATGGAACGCGCGCCAGGCATCCTGCAGCGCCGCGTCCTCCGGAAACGGCTCGCGATCGCCGGCGTGCAGCCGGCCCCAGGCCTTGCGCAGCGCGTCGCCGTCGTAAGCGTACGGCTTCTGGTCGTAGGGAAACTTGAACGATTTCGCGGCGGCCATCATGAACTCCTGCCCGGAAAGCGGTATTCTTCGACGCGGGACGACGACCTGCCGGCCCGCGGATAGGAGAGGATCATGGCCGCGAAGAAAAAGGGCAAGCTCGGCGCATCGGGCGGCCAGAAGGGCGCAGACAACCTGCTCTACTCGGCCCACCAGATCTGGCTGGCCGGGCTCGGCGCGCTGTCGCGCGCGCAGGCGGGCGCGCCCAAGGTCTTCGAGGACCTGATGCGCGAAGGCTCGAAACTGCAGGGCGGCGCCCTCGACGCGGCCAGGAGCGTCGTGATGCAGGCCTTCCAGGGCGCGCAGAAATCGGTCAACAAGCGCGTGGACGACGTCAAGGTGCAGGCCACCGAGACCTGGGACAACCTCGAGAAGATCTTCCAGTCGCGCGTGCAGCGCGCCATGCACCAGCTCGGCATGCCGACGGCCGAGGAGATCACGGCGCTCGCGCGCAAGGTCGAGGAGCTGGCCACCAGCGTCGAGAAGCTCGCCTCCGCGAAGCGCGCGCCGCCGAAGCGCGCCAGGCACACCGGCGGCTCCCACGGCGCCGGCTGAGCGGATTCCCCTGCGGCAACCCGCGCCGTGCTGACACTGCAGACCGCCTCCCGCCCGCGCACCACCCGTAGGATCGGGCTGGCGCTCGCCGGCGGCGGTCCACTGGGCGCGTTCTACGAGCTCGGCGCGCTGCAGGCGCTCACCGAGTGCGTGCGCGGCTTCGATCCCTGCGACATGTACGCCTACGCCGGCGTGAGCTCGGGATCCATGCTTGCGGCCGGCCTCGCCAACGGCCTGAAGCCGGTCGACATCGGGCGCATCACGATCAGCAACGACGCCGGCCTCGACCCGGCGCACCCCGGCCTGTTCCTGCGGCCGGCCTTCGGCGAATACGCGCGCCGCCTCGCACGCCTTCCGCGACTTGCGTTCGATGCGCTCGCGCAGTACGCGCGTGCGCCGCTGTCGCAGAGTCTGCCCGAGGTGCTGGCGCCGCTGTCGGCGGCGATGCCGGCGGGGTTCCTCGACAGCGCGCCCTTCGAGCGCTACCTGCGCCGCCTCTACGCGGGCGGGGGCCGCACCAACGACTTCCGCAGGCTGCGCCGGCGGCTGTTCGTGGTCGCGACCAACCTCAACACCGGCGAGGCGGCGCGCTTCGGCGAGCCGGGCCTCGACCACGTGCCGATCTCGCGCGCGGTGCAGGCGAGCACCGCCCTGCCCGGCCTCTACTCGCCGGTCGAGATCGACGGCGGGACCTATGCCGACGGCGCGCTGCTGCGCACCATGCACGCCTCGGTCGTGCTCGAGGCCGGTGTCGACCTGCTGTTCGGCATCAACCCGCTGGTGCCATTCAACGCTTCGGAGGACGTCGACGGCCCCGGCGAGGTCGACCTGATGCGCCACGGCCTGCCGGTCGTGCTCGGCCAGACGTTCCGTTCGCTGATCCGCTCGCGCATGCAGGTGGGCGTCGCCGCCTATCACGACCGCTTCCCGCGCGCCGAGATCATCCTGCTCGAGCCGGATCGCGGCGACCGCCGCATGTTCTTCGCGAACGTGTTCCGCTACGCGGACCGCCGCCGCCTCGTGGACCACGCCTTCGAGAGCACGCGGCGCGACCTGCGCCGCCGCGCGCGCGAGCTCGCCCCCGTCCTCGAGCGCCACGGGCTGGTGCTCGACCGCCGCGCCCTCGCGGACCCGTCGCGCGGCTTCCAGTCCTCGCTCGAGCGCCAGCGACGCGCCGACCGCGAAGTCGCGCGCACGCTCACCTCGACACTCGACCGCCTGGAGCGGCTGCTCGCGTGAGGCGCGGCCCGTTCAGTCGAACGGGTGTCGCTTCACGATGGTCTCGTCGCGGTCCGGCCCGGTCGAGACGAGCGTGACCGGCACGCCGCAGATCTCCTCGAGGCGCGCGAGGTAGCCATTGGCCGCCGCCGGCAGTTCCGCCAGCGAGCGCAGGCCGGCGGTGGAAGCCTGCCAGCCCGGCAGTTCCTCGTATACGGGCGCGCCGCCGTCGTCGTAGCGCACGCAGATCTTCACGCGTTCGAGCCCGTCCAGCACGTCGAGCTTGGTGACGCAGAGCGCGGTGATGCCGTTGTTGGCAATCGAGTCCGCGATCGCCACCGCGTCGAACCAGCCCGTGCGCCGCGGGCGCCCGGTGACGGCGCCGAATTCCTGCCCCACGCGCGCGAGGTGGCGCCCGGCGGAGTCGTCGAGCTCGGTCGGGAAGGGGCCGGCGCCGACCCGGGTGGTATAGGCCTTGACGATGCCGAGCACCTCGTCGATGTCCCGCGCGCCGAGGCCGGTGCCGACCGCCGCATACCCCGCGACCGTGTTCGAGGAGGTGACGAACGGATAGGTGCCGTGGTCCACGTCGAGCAGCGTTCCCTGCGCGCCCTCCATCAGCACGTTGCCGCCCGCGGCGCGGATCTCGCGCAGCCCCCGCGTGACGTCGCCGATCAGCGGCCGCACGGCCTCGCCCTGGGCCATGCACTCGGCCAGCGTCCCGGCGAAGTCGACCGGCGCCTCGTGGAACCGCTGGACCAGCAGGAAATTGTGCCAGTCGATCAGTTCGCGGAGCCGCGACTCGAAATGCGGCGGATCGAGCAGATCGCCCACGCGCACGGCGCGCCGCGCCGCCTTGTCCTCGTAGGCGGGCCCGATGCCGCGGCCGGTGGTGCCGATCTTCTTTGCCCCGGAGGCCGCCTCGCGCGCGCGGTCGATGGCCGCGTGCGACGGCAGGATCAGCGGGCACTTGGGGCTGACGGTCAGCCGCTCGCATGCGGGCACGCCGCGCGCGGCGAGCATGTCGGCCTCCTCGAGCAGCTTCGCGAGCGACACCACCACGCCGTTGCCGATGAAGCAGCGCACGTGCCCGCGCAGCACGCCGGAGGGGATCAGCGACAGGACCGTCTTCTCGCTGCCGATCACGAGCGTGTGGCCGGCGTTGTGCCCGCCCTGGAAGCGGGCGACGGCGCCGGCCCGCTCGGTCAGCAGGTCGACGACCTTGCCCTTGCCCTCGTCGCCCCACTGCGCGCCGACCACGACGACGACCTTGCCCATGCCGGCCGACCTCCTAGGGGCGCGCGAGGAACAGCAGCAGGACGCCCGCGGCCATGCTGGCGGCGCCCGCGAGGCGCAACACCGCATCCGGCGCCGTGGACATGAGTGCCGCCGCGCGGCGCAGGCCCGCGGGGCTCAGGAATGGCAGCACGCCCTCGATCACCAGCAGCAGGCCGAGCGCGGCCGCGAGGTCGGACCATGCGATGCTCATCGGCGCCTCAGCGGCCCGGCTGCTTGAGGTACTGGAAGAACTCGCCCTCGGGCGCGATCACGAGCACGTCGTTCGGCTGGCCGAGCGACTTGCGGTACGCCTGCAGGCTGCGATGGAAGGAGTAGAAGTCGGGATAGCGCTGGTAGGCGCGCGCATAGATCTCGGCGGCCACGGCGTCGCCCTCGCCGCGGATCTTCTCCGCGTCACGGTTGCCGCCTGCGATCAGCTCGGTGCGCTCGCGGTCCGCCTCGGCGCGGATGCGCTGCGCCTGCTCGTCGCCCTCGGCGCGCAGCTGCGCGGCCTGGCGCGCGAAGTCCTGGCGCATGCGGTTGTACACGGACTCGGAAACCTCGTCCGGCAGGTCGATGCGCTTGACGCGCACATCCACCAGCGTAAGGCCCAGCTGGCCGACCGACTGGCCGGCGAACTGCAGGATGTCGGTGATGAACTCCGCGCGCTCGGCCGCGACCACCTGCTGGATGGTCCGCTTGGCGATCACGCCCTTGAGGCCGTCCTTGACGATCTCGGCGAGGCGCCCGGCGCCCGCCTCCTCGTCGCCGCCGGTGGCCTGGTAGTACTGGCCGACGTCGGACACGCGCCATTTCACGTAGAAGTCGACGTTGAGGATCTTTCCCTCGCTCGTCAGGAACTGCTCCGCGGGATAGTTGCGGGTCAGCACGCGACGATCGAACTTCCGCGCCGTGTTGACCACCGGGATCATGAAGTGCAGGCCCGGCTCGTAGTCCGTGCGCACGATCTCGCCGAAGCGGAACTTGATGGCGAGCTCGGTCTCCTGCACCTGGAACAGCATGCCGTTGGCGAGCCACAGGGCCGCCAGCACGCCGATCAGCGCCGGGAACAGATGGCGCGGCATCAGCGTTCCCTCCGCGCGCGCGGGTCTTCGCCGTCCACCGCGGACCCGTCCTCGAGGCGGATCGTGGGCGGCGTCTCGACCGCGGGCCGCTGGAGGCTGCGCTGCTCCAGCAGCTTGTCGAGCGGCAGGTACACCATGTTCCCGGTGCCCCTGGTGTCCACGATGATCTTCGCGGACGACCCGAGCACCAGCTCCATCGTTTCCAGGTACAGCCGCTCGCGCGTGACGGCGGGCGCGCGCTGATACTCACCCGCAAGCGCCAGGAAGCGCGAAGTCTCACCCTCCGCGTCCGCGACCACCCGCGCGCGGTAGGCGTGCGCGCCCTCGATCGTGCTGACCGCGAGGCCGCGCGCCTTCGGCACGATGTCGTTGGCGTAGGTCTGGGCGGAGAGCGTCGCCCGGTCCTTGTCCTCGCGCGCCTTGATCGCGTCCTTCTGCGCGGGCGCCACCTGCTCCGGGACGCTGACGTCCTGCAGGTTGACGCTGATGACCTCGATGCCGGTGTTGTAGGCCGTGATCGTGCGCTGCACCAGCTCCTTGGTCTTGGCGCTGATCTCCTGGCGGCCGAGCTCGAGCACGAAGTCGAGCTTGCTCTGGCCGATGATCTCGCGGATCGCGCTTTCGCTGACCTCGCCGAGTGTCTCCTCGGGATCGCGCACGTTGAACGTGAACTTCACCGGGTCCGCCCGGCGGTACTGCACGGCGAGGTCGACGTCGACCAGCGCCTCGTCCTGCGTCAGCATGCGCGTGCGGTCGGTGAAGCTCCTGAACTCCGTCACGTTGACGACGGTGCGCCGGTCGACCGGCCAGGGGATGCGCCAGTTGAGGCCCGCCGGCGTCGTCCCGACGTACCTGCCGAAGCGCGTGATCACCGAGCGTTCCGCCGCGTCGTTCTGGTAGAAGCCGGTCAGGCCCCAGAGGATCAGGATGCCCGCGGCGACGTAGCCGATGCCGAACGCGCGCCCACCGCCCGTCGCGCCGCCGCCCGCTCCGCGCCCGCCGCCGAACATCCCGCGCAGCTTCTTCTGGAAGCGGCGCAGGGCCTCGTCGAGGTCCGGCGGGCCCTGCTCGGGCCGGCGCTGCCAGGGATTCTCGTTCTTGCCGGGATCATTCCAGGCCATGCGTGCTCTCGTCGTCGGGAGTGGGGGTCAGGCGGCGGAACTCGCGCTGTCGCGACCGAATTCTACGAAGCCACCCGCGGGCAGACAAGGCGAAACGGCACGGCCGAACTCGACGCCCGCGGAGCGGCACAGCGCCTCGAGCTGCTGGTGCGACGATTCGACGGTGAGCTCGACGCCGCCGTCCGCGGACGACGCCTCCGCGCGCACGAGCCCGAGTTCGTAGAGCCGGGCACGCAGCCGTCCCTGCGAGGGCGGCAGCCGCACCATGAGCCGCATCGCGGCCTCGCCGAAGATCTCCTGCAGGCAGTCACGCAGGAGCGGCACGCCCGCGCCGCTCGCGGCCGACAGCCACACGGTCGCGGGACGCCCGTCGGCCCCGCGCGCGAGCTCCGCGGCGCGGCCGAGCCGGTCGATCTTGTTGTAGACGCGCAGCTGGGGGATGTGGCCCGCATCGATGCCGGCGAGCACTTCGTCCACCTGGGCCAGGTGCCGCTCGCGGTCCGGGTCGGCGGCGTCCACGACGTGCAGCAGCAGGTCGGCATCGCGCGCCTCCATGAGCGTCGAGCGGAACGCGCGCACCAGTTCGTGCGGCAGGTCGCGCACGAAGCCGACCGTGTCGGCGACGACGATGTCCGGCGTGTGCGGCAGCCGGATGCGGCGCACCGTCGGATCGAGCGTCGCGAACAGCTGGTCCGCGACGTAGGCGTCATGCCCCGTCAGCGCGCGGAACAGCGTGGACTTGCCGGCATTCGTGTAGCCGACCAGCGCGACCGAGGGCACCGGCACGCGCTTCCTCACGCTGCGCCCCGTGTCACGCTGGCGCGCGAGCTTCTCGAGTCGCGATTCCAGCGTGCGTATGCGCTTGCCGATCAGGCGGCGGTCGCTCTCGAGCTGGGTCTCGCCCGGGCCGCGCAGGCCGATGCCGCCCTTCTGCCGCTCGAGGTGGGTCCAGCCCCGCACCAGGCGCGTGGACAGGTGCCGCAGCTGCGCGAGTTCGACCTCGAGCTTGCCCTCGGCGCTTCGCGCGCGCTGCGCGAAGATGTCGAGGATGAGCCCGGTGCGGTCGAGCACGCGCCGGCCCATCAGCTTCTCGAGGTTGCGTTCCTGCGAGGGTGACAGGTCGTGGTCCACGAGTACGAGCTCCGCGGCGTTCGCCACGGCCGCCAGGCGCACCTCCTCGGCCTTGCCGCTGCCGATGAAGTAGCGCGGGTCCGGCGTGCGGCGGGAGCCGGTCAGCGTTGCGACCGGCACGGCGCCCGCCGAACGCGCCAGCGCCTCGAATTCGGCGAGCTCGTCGGGATCGGCCGGGGAACCCAGGCCGATGCGCACGAGAACGGCGCGTTCTCCCCGCTCAGGCCGCTCGAACAAGTGTTCCTGCCGGGGCCAGCCTCAAGCGGGCCCGGTCTCCGCGACCGCATCCGCCTCTGCCCCTTCCGCGGCCGGCAGGCGCACGTTGCGGGCGGGCACGACGGTCGAAATGGCGTGCTTGTAGACCATCTGGCTCACGGAATTCTTGAGGAGCACGACGAACTGGTCGAACGAGTCGATCTGGCCCTGGAGCTTGATTCCGTTCACCAGGTAGATGGACACGGGCACGCGCTCCTTGCGCAGGGCATTCAGGAAGGGATCCTGAAGGGACTGACCTCTGGCCATGATAACTCCTTGTTTTTTATATCAATTTATGCCGCTCTCCGGGGGGACCGGCGGCTCCAATCTACGCGATCGGGCAAATCGTCGGACGCCAGGGGCGTCGCCCGTAAGCAACGCAGTCTAGCACCTCGACTGGACCCGGTCTCAGGCTGTTGCGAGGAAGCCCCGGATGCGTTGCGCGAGGCTCTCGTGCACCCCGGGATCGAAGGCGTCGAACCATTCCGCGCCCGGCTCGGCCCGCAGCCACGTGAGCTGCCGGCGCGCGTATTGCCGGGTCGCGACGATTGCCTGCCTGACCGCCTCCTCGAGCGTGCACTGCCCTTCGAGGTGCGCCCAGAGCTGGCGGTAGCCGATCAGCCGCATCGACGGCATGCCGGCGTGCAGGTCGCCGCGCGCGCGCAGGGCGCGAACCTCGTCGAGCAGGCCACGCCGCATCATCGCCTCGAAGCGCCGCGCGAGCCGCGCGGCGTGCTCCGGCCGGTCGGCGGGCGCGAGCACGAGGCGCAGGTCCGTCGAGGCCGCGGCGCCGCGCAGGTCCTGCCGCTGGTGCGAGGAGATCGGCGCGCCCGTGATCGCGAGGACCTCGAGCGCGCGCTGGATCCGCTGCCGGTCGCCGGGGCGGATGCGTGCCGCGGCCGCGGGATCGAGGCGCGCGAGCTCGGCATGCAATGCCGGCCAGCCCTCGCGCGCGGCGCGCTCGTCGATCCGCCGGCGCAGGTCCGGGTCCGCCGCCGGCAGTTTCGCGAGCCCTGACTGCAGCGCGCGGAAGTAGAGCATGGTGCCGCCGGCCAGGAGCGGGACCTGGCCGGCCGCAGCGATCTCCTCCATGGCGACCGTCGCATCCGCGACGAACCGGGCGGCCGAATAGCTCTCCGCCGGGTCGATGAGGTCCACCAGGCGGTGCGGCGCGCGCGCCATGAGTTCCCGTGCCGGCTTGGCCGTGCCGATGTCCATGCCGCGGTACACCATCGCCGAGTCGACGCTCATGATCCCGAGCGGCAAGCGCGCGGCGAGCGCGACCGCGGCCTCGGTCTTGCCCGAGCCGGTCGGCCCCATCAGCAGGATCGCGCGCGGCCGAGCCATCAGCGCCCGCGCAGGAACAGGCGGTCGAGTTCGGCGAGCGTCACACGCGTCCAGGTCGGCCGGCCATGGCTGCAGTGACCGGAGCGCTCGGTGCGCTCCATGTCGCGCAGGAGCGCGTTCATCTCCGGGACCGAGAGCGCGCGGTGCGCGCGCACCGCGCTCCTGCAGGCGATATTCGCGAGCAGCTCGTTCTGGCGTTCCCCGATCCGGTGCGTCGCGGCGTGGCGGCCGAGGTCCGCGAGCGCGTCCCTGAGCACGCCCGCGACGTCCTGTCCCGCGAGCACGGGCGGCACCTCCCGTACCGCGAGCGTCGCGGGTCCGATCCGGTCCACGACGAGGCCGGCCGCGGCGAGCTCCGCGGCGTGCTCCGCGGCGAGCGCCGCCTCCGGCTCGCCCGTTTCCACGATCGCGGGCACGAGCAACGGCTGGCGCGCACCGCCACCCGAATCCAGCGCCGACTTCAGCCGCTCGTAGAGGATGCGCTCGTGCGCCGCGTGCATGTCGACGAGCGCCATGCCGTCCGCCGTCTGGCTGAGGATGTAGATGCCGTGCAGCTGCGCGATCGCGTACCCGAGCGGCGCCTCCGCGGCATCGGCCGGCACCGAGGCCGGGCGCGGCGCATCGGCGATCGCGGCGAAAGAACGCGGCTCGCCGAGTGGCAGCCGGGCCCCGGCCGCCGCTTCCGCCGCCGCATCGAGCCAGTTCGCGGCCGGCACCGGCGGCGGGCCGCCGGCCCCTGCGCCGCCCGCCGCCAGCGCCCGCTCGACGGCGCGGAACACGAAGTCGTGCACGCCGCGCGCGTCGCGGAAGCGCAGCTCCAGCTTCTGCGGATGGGCGTTGACGTCCACCTGCGTCGCGTCGAGCGTCAGGTACAGGAGCCACGCGGGATGGCGGCCGCCGTAGCTCACGTCGCGGTACCCGAGGCGCGCCGCGTTCGCGAGCAGCCGGTCGCGGACCATGCGGCCGTTGACGAACAGGTACTGCCGGTCGGGCTGGGCGCGCGACTGCGACGGCAGCCCGATCCAGCCCTCGAGCGCGAGCCCTCCGTGCGCGAATGCCACGTGGAGCGAGTTCGCGACGAAGTCCGCGCCGACGAGTGTGGCGATGCGCTCCTCGCGTTCGCGGCGCCCGGCGGCCGCCGGCAGCGCGAACAGCCCGCGCCGGTTGTGCGTGAGCGTGAAAGCGACGTCGAAGCGCGACAGCGCGAGCCTCGTGACCGTGCGGTGCAGGTGCTGGAACTCGGTCGCCTCCGAGCGCAGGAACTTGCGCCGCGCCGGGACCTTGTGGAACAGGTCGCGCACCTCGACGGTGGTGCCCGGCGGATGCGCGGCCGGGCGTGGCCTGCCGATGCGCCCGTCGGCGGCCTGCACCTGCATCGCGGTGGCGGCCGAGGCCGGGCGCGAGGTCAGGGTCAGCTGCGACACGGAGGCGATGGACGGCAGCGCCTCGCCGCGGAAGCCGAGCGACGCCACGCGTTCGAGGTCCTCCAGGGAGGCGATCTTGCTGGTGGCATGGCGCGCGAGCGCGAGCGGCAGCTCCTGCGCCGCGATGCCGTCGCCGTCGTCGCGCACGCGGACCAGCTTGATGCCGCCCTGCTCTACTTCGATGACCACCTGGCGCGCGCCCGCGTCGAGCGCGTTCTCGACCAGCTCCTTGGCGACCGAGGCCGGGCGCTCGATGACCTCGCCGGCGGCGATCTGGTCGATGAGCGGGTCTGCGAGGATGCGGATCGGCATGGCGCGCCTCGGTGGCACGCCAGTCTAGCAGGGGGATTCCGCGGTCAGGTTCCGCCGACGGCGGCGACGCTCGCCCCGGTCGCGACCTGTTCGCCCGCGCGCTCGCGCGCGGCCAGCATCGCGATGCGCGTGCCGGGCGGCGGGTTGTCGTAGAAGAAGCGCCGCACGCCTGAGTGGATCGCACCGGCGAGCCTGCCCTGGTGCGAGGGATCGCGCAGGCGCTTCTCCTCGTCCGGGTTCGAGATGTAGGCCGTCTCGACCAGCATGGACGGCACGTCGGGAGAGGTCAGCACGATCAGGCTCGCGTGCTGTACCTCGCTCTTCTTGAGCTGCCCGACGTGGTCAAGCTCCGCGAGCACGCGGGCCGCCGCCTCGCGGCTCGCGCTGATCGAGGCGTTCTGCGACAGGTCGAGCAGCACGGAGGCGAGCACGTCGGTCTTGTCGTCGAGCGACACGCCGCCGATCAGGTCGGCCGCGTTCTCGCGGTCCGCCAGGATGCGCGCCGCCTCGCTGCTCGCGCGGCGCGTCGACAGCACGTACACCGAGGAGCCGCGGACGCTGCGGTTCACGAAGGCATCCGCATGGATCGACACGAACAGGTCGGCCTGCTGGTCGCGCGCCCGCTTGATGCGGTCGCGGAATGGCACGAAGTAGTCGCCGTCGCGCGTCAGCACCGCGCGCATGCCCGGCTCGGCGTTGATGCGCTCCGCGAGCTTTCGCGCGACCGCGAGCACGACGGTCTTCTCGCGCGTGCCGTTCTTGCCGATCGCCCCCGGGTCCTCGCCGCCATGGCCGGCGTCGATTGCGATCACGATGTCGCGCTGGCCCTCGACGGTCGCGACCTTGACCGGTTTCGGCGCCTGCTCGTGGCCGAGGTCCACCACGAGCCGGTGCCCGTAGGCCTCGTTCGGCGGCGTCAGGAAGCTCTTCGGCTGCACCTTCGCGCCGACGTCGAGCACCACCCGCAGGCCGCCGCCCTCGCGCGCGCCGAGCCGCACCGCGCTGACGAGTCCGGTACCGGCGGGCGTCGCGATGCCGTTCGCCGCGGGCGTCGTCTGCTCGAGATCGATGACGACGCGCTCGGGATCGGCGAGCGAGAACATCGAGTAGCTGGTGGGCGCCGAGAGGTCGAGGACGATGCGCGTGGAGTCCGGGCTCGCCCACAGGCGGATGTCCTGAAGCTCCGCCGGCTCCGCGCCGGCGGTCGCCGACGCAAGCATCAGGGCGATGGCGCACGATCCGAGCGACAGGCGCATGCGGGACCCGGGCAAGAAAGCCTGCGGGTTACTCTAGCGGCGTGACCACAAACATTCAAGTATTTCAGCTAGATACGTCATGATCCTACAGCGGAACGCGACCAGGCGGCGAGCCACTCTGCCCCGGCGGCGCTGCCCGGGCGCGCCGTGAGGCCGCGTCCTTCCGCCCGGTGCTCGAGCGCGAGAGAGAGGTCCGGCGTGCCGAGCGCCGCACCTCCCCGCTCCGGCCACTCGACGATCACGAGTCCGGGCTGTGCGCGCAGGTCGCGATAGCCGAGCGCCTCCAGTTCCTCCCCGCCCGGTTTCAGGCGATACAGGTCGAGGTGATGGACGGCGCCGGCCCCGGTCTCGTACGGCTCGACCAGGGTGAAGGTGGGGCTTCTGATCGTGCCGGTGACGCCGAGCGCGCGCAGCAGTGCCCGCGCGAACGTGGTCTTGCCGCTGCCGAGCTCGCCGGCGAGCCCGAGCAGCAGGCTCTGCCGGCGGATGTCGGGCAGGCAGCGCGCGAGCGCCGCCCCTGCCGCCGCGGTCGCCGCCTCCTGCGGCAGGCTCAGTTCCATGGCGGCTGCGCCGCGCGGCGCAGCTCCGCGACCAGGTCGCCCGCGATCACGCCGCGCTCGCCGGGCACGGCTGCACGATCCCCCGCCATCGCGTGCAGCAGCACGCCGGCAGCGGCGGCCAGTTCCGGATTCGCGCCGCCCGCGAGGAGCGCCACGATGACGCCGGTCAGCACATCGCCCGCGCCCGCGGTCGCCATGCCGGGATTGCCGCGGTCGCAGATCCACGGCGGCCCGGTCGCCGAGCTCACAAGCGTGCCCGCGCCCTTGAGGACGCAGACGCCGCCATAGCGCCTTTCGATCGCGCCAAGCGCCGCCAGGCGATCGCGCTGTACGGCGGCCGTCTTCGATTGCAGCAGGCGCGCCGCTTCGCCCGGGTGCGGCGTCAGGATCCAGTGCCCGCGACGACGCGGCCGCTGCGCGGCGAGAGTCAGCGCGTCCGCATCCACGACCGAGGGCTTGCGCGCCGCCAGCGCGCCTTCCAGCAGGAGCTTCGCGCGCCGGTCGAGGCCGAGGCCGGGACCGATCGCGACGGCATCCGCAGCCGCGAGCAGCGGGCGCAGCTTCGCCGCGGTCGTCACCGCGTGGCAGATGAGTTCCGGCCGGCGCCCGACGATGGCGGCCGCGGCCGCCGCAGTCGTCGCGACCGCGACGAGGCCGGCGCCCGCGCGCAGTGCCGCTTCGCCCGCGAGGCGCGCCGCGCCCGCCATCGCGTGGCCACCCACGATGAGCACGCGCCCGTTGTCGCCCTTGTGCGCGCCGCGGCGGCGCCGCGGCAGTGCCGCGGCGAGAAGCCCGGGTTCCATGCGCCGCAGCACGGGTGTCATGCCCTGGCGGGCCGTGGCTGGCACGCCGAGCCCGGCGAATTCGAGCGCACCCGTGAACTCGCGCGCCTCGCCCAGGAACAGGCCCGACTTGAGGCCGACGAAGGTGATCGTGCGCGTCGCGACGATCGCCGCGCCGCGGGCGTGCCCGGTGTCTGCATCGAGGCCGGACGGCAGGTCGAGCGCGAGCACCGGGAGGCCGCTCGCATTCACCGCCTCGATGCAGTCGCGAAGGGCGCCCGCGACCGGCCGGTCGAGACCGGTGCCGAGGAGCGCGTCCACGACGGGCGCACAGCCGGCGAGCGCCTGCGCCGTGTACGGCTGCGCGCGGCCGCCCGCCGCCGTGAAATCGGCAAGGGCCCGCGCCGCATCACCCGTCAGCCTCGCCGGATCCACGAGCGCCGCGACCGAGACCTCAAGTCCCGCGGCCCGAGCGAGGCGCGCCAGCACGTAGCCGTCGCCGCCATTCTTGCCGGCACCGCAAACGACGGCGATGCGCCGGGCATCGGGCCAGGCCCGGCCCAGGCACTCGAGTGCGGCGGCCCCAGCGCGCTGCATCAGGACGTAGCCGGGAATGCCCGCGACCTCGATCGCATGGCGGTCCATCGCGCGGACCTGCGCGGCCGAGTAGACCTCGACGGGCAGCATTTCCATCGCCGCGATTATACTGGCCGCCCGCCCCGCGGCCCGGCCATGCCACGCGCCTTCACCGCCGACCAGCTCGATGCGCTGCGCGCCCGCCTGGAGGGGCTCGCGGCGGAACTCGGCTTCGACCAGGTCGGCGTCGCCGGCGTCGAGCTGCCCGCCGACGAAGCCAACCTCGAGCGCTTCCTCGCCGAGCGCCGGCACGGCGAGATGAACTACCTGGAGCGCCACGGCCGGCGGCGCAGCCGGCCGGCGCTGCTGGTGCCGGGCACGGTGCGCATCATCAGCGTGCGCATGGCCGCGACCGCGCCCGACGCGGCGCCCGCCGCTTCCGCGCTCGGGGACGGACGGCGTGCCTACGTCGCGCGCTACGCGCTCGGGCGCGACTATCACAAGGTGCTGCGCCCGCGGCTCGCGCGCCTGGCGCGCGCGCTCGAGCGCGAGATCGGGCCCTTCGGCTACCGCGCCTTCGTCGACTCCGGCCCGGTGATGGAGAAGCCGATCGCGCGCAATGCCGGTCTCGGCTGGATCGGCAAGCACACCAACCTGATCAACGAGCGCGCGGGCTCGCTCTTCATGCTTGGCGAGCTGTTCACGGACCTGCCGCTGCCGGTGGATGCGCCGGCCAAGGACCGCTGCGGCAGCTGCGCGGCCTGCCTCGCCGCCTGCCCGACGGGCGCGATCACGGCGCCCTACCAGCTCGATGCGCGCCGCTGCATCTCCTATCTCACGATCGAGCACCACGGCCCGATCCCGCAGGAGCTGCGCTCCGCGATCGGCAACCGGGTCTTCGGGTGCGACGACTGCCAGCTCGTCTGCCCCTGGAACAAGTTCGCGCGCACCGCGTCGCTGCCGGAATTCCGCGTGCGGCAGGGTCTCGACGCGGCGGATCTCGTAGAGCTCTTCGCGTGGACCGAGGCGCAGTGGCTCGCGCGCACCGAAGGCTCGGCGCTGCGCCGGCTCGGCTACCGGCGGTGGCTGCGCAACCTCGCGGTCGCACTCGGCAACGCCCCGCGCTCCGCGCAGGCCGTCGCGGCGCTCTCCGTCCGCGCGGACGACCCGGATGAGATGCTGCGCGAGCACGTGCAGTGGGCGCTCGCGCGGCAGCGGGCGGAAACCTGAGCGGCGCCGCTAGCGCCGGACCGGGTTGACGTAGTGACGGCCGCTCTGGGTCGTGCGGATGGTCTCGAACAGGTCGTCAAAGTCGCGCGAGTTGTTGGCCGGGTCGATCTCGGCCGTGTTCACGATCAATAGCGGCGACGCCGTGTACTGGTGGAAGTAGCGCGTGTAGGCGTCACCGAGCCGCTCGAGGTAGGCCGCATCGATGTACTTCTCGTAGGCGATGCCGCGCTTGTCGATGCGGGCGAGCAGGATATCCACCGGCGCCTGCAGGAACACCACGAGGTCGGGCGTCGGCGCGTCCATCGCGAGCCGCGCGTAGACCTGGTCGTAGAGCTTGAACTCCTCGTCGTCCAGCACGATGCGCGCGAACAGGCGGTCCTTGTCCAGCATGTAGTCGGCGATGCGCACCGGCGCGAACAGGTCCTGTTGTTGCAGTGCCGACAGCTGGCGCGCGCGCTGGAAGAGAAAATAGAGCTGCGCCGGGAAGGCCGCGGCGCGGCGGTCCTTGTAGAAGCGCTCGAGGAAAGGGTTCTCCATCGGCTGCTCGAACACCGTCTCGGCGCCGACCGCCGCCGCGAGCTTGCGCGCCAGGCTCGTCTTGCCGACGCCGATCAGCCCCTCGACGACGACCAGCCGGTGCGGCCAGCCTTCCTTCTTCGCTTCTGTCACCGGATCCCCGCGGAGAGCGCCTCGAGGCCTTCGCCCGGAACCATCTGCCTGAGGGTCCGCACGCGGCCGTGTCCCGGCACCCAGGCATCCGCGGCGATTTCTTCCAGAGGATACAGCACGAAATTGCGCTGGTGCAGACCCGGGTGCGGCAGCGTCAGTCCCGGCTCGTCGCGCGTCTCGTCCCCGACCAGCAGCAGGTCGAGGTCGATGACGCGCGGGCCCCAGCGCACGGCGGGCGGCACGCGTCCCATCCGCCGCTCGATCCCGGCGAGGGAATCGAGCAGCGCGCGGGCATCCAGCGTCGTCAGGAGCCCCGCCGCGGCATTGATGAAGTCGGGCTGGTCCTGCGGCCCCATCGGCCGCGTCCGCCACAGCCGCGAACGCAGCACCAGCCGGGCACCGGGGATGTCCGCGAGGGCGGCGCACGCGAGTTCCACCTGGCGCGCGGGATCATCGAGATTGCTGCCGAGGGCCACGTAGGCCGGCCGCCAGTTCACGCCGGTTCAGCCCTCGGTGGTCGG
>Ga0209398_1000565_pt1 | contig 22542 bp, 20 predicted proteins | sample AshMeaBigSpring_FD_184125 | JGI IMG/M metagenome (GOLD analysis project Ga0209398, IMG submission 184125) | Groundwater microbial communities from Big Spring, Nevada to study Microbial Dark Matter (Phase II) - Ash Meadows Big Spring (SPAdes)... | ecosystem: Environmental > Aquatic > Deep... | reverse complement strand
CCCGCAACCGCCCGAGCCAGCCCAATGCCCTGAGCACATCGTCCGCCATCTTCCCCCCGCCGGCTCCGACTTCGATGATATGCCGCGGCCGCGATCCCCCAAGCCATTCCGCGATCGCCCGGGCGGGCATCCGATCCAGCGTCGGCCATGTCGAAAAATCTCCTCCGCGTCCGACCTCGCGGATCCGCGCGGAATAGTAGCCGAATGCCGGGTGGTAGAGCGCTTCGCGCATGAAGCGCTCGAAAGGAATACAACCGCCATACTCCTCCTGCGCCGCAAGCAGCATTCCTTCCAGCGCGGACGTGCTCACGGATGCAGACGGACACGCTTCCATGCGGCTCAGGTCGCCCCTGCCGGCATGCGGTGAGCCGGTCCGGCACCTACTTCGTCCAACGGTCGCGATCGGCAAAAATGATGCATTCTCCCTCGATCGGCAGTGCGGTGTAAAACGGAAGCGAGAAGCCCGAGACCCGCGGCGGACGCGTAATCAGGAGCGCCCACTCCTTGTAGGCCCCCTTGTAGATGTCGGCAAAAAGCGAGCTGTTCCCGGTCACGGGCGTCAGGTAGAGGCCGTTTATCGGCCCGCCCATGAGCCCGTAATCGCTGATCTGCCCGAACTCCTTGACCGTCTCGGGCAGTAGCAGCGACCTCCTCTGCGCATACCAGGCAACCGCCCAGGGCATGTCCGAAGCGATTGTCTCGTTCTCGTTGAACCATTCGCCCAGAATGCCGATGAACGGAGGAACATACGGAGGCCACTGGATCGCCGCCTGGCGCCCCGCAAATAGCGTAAACAGCAGCGGGATCGCGCAGAGAAAGACCAGTAGCCCCAGGAAAAACGGCCTCAGCATCGTCGTGGAAAATTCCAGCCGGCTCCAGAGGACAAGCAGAAAGGCCAATCCGTAAAATACGAAGACCGGAATAAAAAGCACATGGAGCTGGTTGGAGGAGACCTCCCCGCGCAGCCCGAACAGCGCCATCCCGATGACCGCTCCCACCCACATCAGAAGCACAGCCCACCGGAAATGCGACGTGACCGCGGACCGGAAGGGGTGCAGCAGCGCGAGAAAAAATGCGCCGGCCGCCAGGTTCATGCCCAGCAGCGAAAAGATGCTTTTGATCTGGTCCATCACGCCGGTTTTGATCCTCGCCATCGGGAACATTTTTGCCACGTCGGGCGGACCCTCAAGCGAGCGCAGGTAGCCGGTCTCCGGCGTGATGCCGAGCGGGGCGACCATGTCGTAGATCGCGAGCCCGAACGGGTTCCCGCAGACCGAGTAGTTCCGCGCCATCCACGGCAGTGCGATCATCAGGATCCCCGCAAGCGCAACCAGCCCAGCGATCCCGCGCGGCCGGAAAAACAGCAGCGCAAACACCAGCCACCCGAGAAACATCCAAAACACCAGCCCGTGCGCAAGCGCCATCAGCCCGAAGAGCAGCCCCGCACCGAATAACGATACCAGCACGATGATCACGTTCTCCCGCTTTTTCATCGCAAAAAGCGTGAGCCATACCACCCCGGAAAACAGCAGCAGGATAAGCATCTGCGGCAGACCGGACAGCGAAAACTGCCACATTAAATCGGTCAGGATGATGATCGCGCAGGCCAGGACCGAAAGCTTGCTGTCGAAAAGCTGGACCCCGACAAAATACCAAACAACCACGGAGAGCAGGAACAGCACGATGGAGACAAAGACGATGACCCGCTCCCCCGTGTAGACGAGGTCGGTAGGCGTCATCTTCCACGTCGATTTTACCAGCCGGAGCGGAAGGGCATTCACCATCGGCCACAGCGGGGACTGGTAAAAGTCCGGCAGCATGTCCTTTGGAGTCTCCTTGCCTGCATGCTCGAGCTGCCAGAGCGCAAGCGGACGGACAAAGAGCGTCGAAAACCCTTTTCCGGATACCAGGTTCCGCGAGATCTGCGCCTGGTCCATCGCCGTCACCGTGGCAAACCCACGGAACTGCACAAACATGTAGAGGAGCGTCAGCGAGATGATCATCACTGCGAACATCACGATCCGGACAATCGGAGCGACGCGCCCCTGGTCGATCGAGTGGACCGCTTTCTGGGCTTCAATTTCGTTGAAGGTGGCCATATATCAGGATTTTATTTTGCTGTTTTTGAAGATGTTCAGTTCTTTCAGCCTGCGCTGCAGTGTGCGTCGGCTGATCCCCAGCTTGCGGGCCGCCTCCGTCCGGTTGCCCCGGCAGTCGTCCAGAGCGCGGAGGATAAGAACCGTTTCGGTTTCGTGCAAATTTAATCCTTCAGGCGGGTTGGCCCCCGCGGGTTGGTTCCCGGCCGATCGGATGCCCGCCGGAAGGTCGCGCGGCCCGATTTTTTCCGAGGTGGACATCACGACCCCGTGCTCGATCGCGGTCCGCAGCTCGCGGACGTTGCCCGGCCAGTCGTAGTCCAGGATGCAGGCCATCGCCTCGGCGGAGAGCTCGCGAACCGGCTTGCCGTTCTCGATCGCGGATTCGCGCAGAAATGCCACCGTCAGCAGAGGGATGTCGACCTTGCGGTCGCGCAGTGGCGGCATCGTCAGGGGCACCACATGCAGTCGGAAATACAGGTCGTCACGGAACTTCCCTTCGGCCACCAGCTTCGAAAGATCCTTGTTCGTCGCGGCGATCAGCCGGACATCAGCCTGCAGGGTCTGGCTGCCTCCCACCCGCTCGAAGGTCCGCTCCCCGAGGACGCGCAGGATTTTTACCTGCGTCGAGGCGTCAATTTCCCCGATCTCATCAAGAAACAGCGTGCCGCCCTTCGCCTGCTCAAACCGCCCGATCCTTCGCTCGAAGGCTCCGGTGAAGGCTCCCTTCTCATGCCCGAACAGTTCGCTGGAAAGAAGCTCCGGTGTGAGTGCCGCACAGTGGACTGCCACAAACTTTTCGTGTGCACGCGGGCTCAGATGGTGGATCGCTTGCGCCGCCAGCTCCTTCCCGGTCCCGCTCTCCCCTTGAATCAGCACTGTCGCCTTCGAGGGGGCCACCTGCTTGATCGTGTCGAACACCTCAACCATCGCGGGCGAACGCCCGATCATCCCCTCGATCGTGAATTGCCGTTCCACCTTCGCCCGAAGCTCCTTCACCTCGCGTCTGGTCGCCCGCTCCCGCAGCGCCCGCTTGATCAGCATTTCCAACCGGTCGATGTTCACCGGCTTCGTCACAAAGTCATACGCCCCCCGCTTCATCGCCTCCACCGCCGTGTCCACCGTCCCATACGCGGTCATCATGATGCAGATCGGCGGCGCCGGCAGCTTCAACACCCGCTCGATCAAATCCATCCCGTCGTCAGCTCCCAGCCGCAAATCGGTCAGCAGCACGTCCGCCCGGTCGGTCTCCAGCGTCTTCAGTGCCCCGTCGATGTCCGCGGCCACATAAACGTCAAACTCCTCCTCAAGCGCATTCCGCAGCCCGTCCCGCGTGTGCTTCTCATCATCGACAATCAGGATGGTTGGCGACATTCTGTCGCACTATCAGCCAACCCTCCCCCGGACAACAAGACAAACCCGCCAACCCCATCAATTTTTTCAGCCCCCCTCCACCGGTTAACTGCAACGCCACGACAATTAATGATGCGATCGCACTTTTATTTGTCGCGCAATTATCCCGATCGAAGGAATTATTTTTCCCACAAATGGACCACCATAAATCCGGACATTTCATGGTTTTTGCGGGAATTTCAGGACATTTCTTTTGGTCAATTAAATGTGCGATCGCACATTTAATTGGCACGATCATTGTTGTGATCGGTTTGCATTTTTGTCGTTTCTTTTTGCACAGCTGGCTTGGAAGTCTGCTAGTGTTTACGGTTTTTCCGAATGCTCACAGTTTCACGAGTCACGAAATCCTTTGGCGGGCGGGTCCTATTTGAGGACGCGTCGCTGCAGATCAATGTTGGCGACCGGATCGGTCTGATCGGGCCGAACGGTGCGGGGAAGTCTACGCTTTTTTCGCTATTGCTGCGCCACGACGATCCGGATGAGGGTGAGGTGAGCCTTCAGCGCGGGGTGCGGTGCGGATTTTTGCCTCAGGAGACGGCGGCGGCTACGGACGAGACGGTGATGGAGCTGGCGGCGGGGCCGGACGCCGACGGGCGGGCGGAGGCGGCAGCAAAGCGGATCTTGGCGGGGCTGGCTTTCCGCGAGGAGGACTACCACCGCTCGGCGCGCGAGCTGAGCGGCGGGTGGATCATGCGCGCGCACCTGGCAAGGCTTCTGGTTGCCGAACCCGATCTCTTGCTACTGGACGAGCCGACGAACCACCTGGACCTGGAAACTCTCGGCTGGTTTCAAAATTACCTTCTCGGCTACCCCGGCGCGATTTTGGCGATCTCGCATGACCGGGAGTTTCTGAACACGCTCTGCCGGGGGATCGTGGAGATCCGGCACCGGAAGCTGATCCGGTATCACGGGAATTTCGACGCGTGCCTTGAGCAGAAAAAGGCCCGCGACGAGCAGCACGCCGCCGCCTACCGCAACCAGCAGAAGGAAATCGAGCACCTGCAGGATTTCATCAACCGCTTCCGAGCGAAGGCCAGCAAGGCGGCCCAGGCGCAGGACCGCATCAAACAACTCGCCCGCATGGAGCGGATCGAAGCGCCGGAGTCGGATGAGCCGACGGTTCACTTCCGTTTCCCGCAGCCTCCGCGCGGCGGCCAGCGCGTGATCACTTTGGAAGGGGTGCGCCAGGCGTATGGCGACCATGTGATCTACGAGGATCTAAACCTTGAGGTCGAGCGCGGCCAGCGCACGGTGCTGGTCGGACCGAACGGTGCGGGCAAGTCGACGCTGCTCAAGATTCTTGCGGGGCTTCTTCCTCTGGAGGCGGGCACCCGCACGCCAGGACACAACGCGAGCATCGGGTATTTCGCGCAACACCGGACCGACGCGCTTGATCTCAAGCGCACGGTCCTCGAGGAGGTTCAGTCGATCCCGCGCCCGGTCGCCGAGCAGGCGGCTCGCAACGTGCTTGGGGCTTTTCTGTTTCGCGGCGACGACGTCTTCAAGAGCGTGAGTGTGCTGAGCGGTGGCGAGAAAAGCCGTCTCGCTCTCGTGAAGCTTCTCCTCGATCCGCCGAACCTTCTCCTGCTCGACGAACCGACGACCCATCTCGACATGCCGAGCATCGACGCGCTCATCCGCGCGCTCGAGCCCTACGAGGGAACGATCCTGTTTGTGAGCCACGATGTGCACTTCATCCGGGCGGTCGCCACGACGGTGATTCACGTCCAGTCCGGACGGCTCACGCCATATGCGGGCGACTACGCCTACTATCTTGATAAATCCCGGGCGACCGGTGCCCGCGCAGGCACAGTTGCCTCGCTGGGCAACCACCAGCCTGAGGCACCCGCTGCCGCAGACCGCCCGGCATCCGGTCCCGGAATGAAAGAAATGCGGGCCCAGCGGAAAGCGGAATCGCAGGCGCGCCAAGCGGCTGCGCGGGAACGTCGGGAGCGCGAGCAGCGCGTCGCCGCACTTGAGGCCGAGATTCACGCGCTGGAGGAACGGCAGCGAGAGCTCGCCGCACAGCTTGAGGATCCGTCCACCTATGACAACCCGGCTCTGGCGATGGAGACCAACCGGCTTCTGGCCGGGATCTCCGACGCTCTCGAAACAGCAAACGCCGAGTGGGAAGCAGCTGCCGCAGCCATCGCGGCGGATTGATTGCCGCCGCGCGTTGCCTCCACGATAAAGACGTTCGCCTTCTTCACGCGGCCATGACAAAGCGGCCCGATGAATTGCTGTCACGGATTTCTCCTGTCCTTTGCCGCGGTGTTCTGCGGTCTTGCCGCCGCCGCGGTGCTTACGCGCGTGTCATTTGCCATCTCGGAAAAAATCACACGGGCGCCTCTGCTCGACCTCTACATCGCCCTCTTCACATGGGGACCCTGGGTGGCGGGCGGCCTCTTGCACGGTCTGGCAGGCATCGCCGCTTCTGTTCTTGCCCAGCTCGTCTTCCTCCACATCTTCTGCCTTGTGCACCGCGCGATCCGTGGAAAAAAGGGCCGCACTCTCACCGATGCCCAGGCCCGACTCCTCGGGCCGGTCCGCAACCAGCTCTGCCTCATGATCCAGACGCCCGCCGTTCTTGTCTTTGCCCAGGCCCGCCTCGCCGAGATGTTCCTCTACCCGCCGGTCGCCTGGCTGGGAAAACTTCCAACCTACAAATCCTCCGAGTGGGTGAACCTTTCCCGGCACAAATACGATGGCCTCATCGGCTATGACCTACTCTGGTGCTGGTATTGCGATTGGATGACCGGCGTCTGGGCGCTCGGCAGCGAAATGCTCCGCAATATCGAGTCGTTCTGGTGTCCGATCCGGTTCCGTGACCCGAAAAAGAACGCCAACGCCTCGACCGACTTCCCCGATGTTTCCCGCTGGGCGCCGGCTGTTGGAACGATGGAGGACGCCGTCCGCGCCTTCGAGGCCCACTACGATGGCAAGCGCCTGAACAGCTGGTGGGGCCACCCCGACCGGTCCCGGACACCCCCCGAACCATGACCTTCCAACGGGCCGACCCAACCACCAACTACCGCATCGTCCGCCTCTTGAGCGATGGCGGACGCTGGGAACTCGGGCTCAGCCACTATGCGCGCGGTGTCCGCGTCCGCATGGGGCTTACAGGCCGGCCTCCATCGGTGGTTGATTTCTGCCTCGGCGGGGAGTCAGACCTCTACACACCCGTCCTCCTGGCTGTCCTTGAGCGGCTCGAAGCGGCTCCGGAATCCGCCACCACCTCAGAAATCGACGCCCTCTTTCCCTGGTTCGGCACCCGCCCGGACCCCGCTCTCCACCTCCCGCAACTCCTCGCTACCGCCACAACGCCCCGCACGGATTCACAAGCCGCGTGATGGATCTCTTGACGCCGACAGCGGAAAGAACCACATTGGTCACATGATTGCCACCTTGAGAGAATCCAAGGCAAAACTCAGCGAGTTGGTTCAGCTTGCCAGCCGGGGCGAGGAAGTGCTCATTACTGTCCGGGGGAAGCCAAGTGCCCGTCTTATTCCGGTTGGTGAAGAAGATTTCCCCATGAGCGATTGGATGCGGGAACTCGCTTCCCTGCGTGCCAGCATGAAAATACGCCTCTCTGCCGGCCACTCCACCCCACTGGACGGAGTCCGGGAGGACCGTTGGTGAACGCACCCTACTGGGACACATCGTGCATCCTTGCGCTCTACGTCCCGGAAACTTTGTCGCGGCAAATCGCTGCTCTTGCATCAAAAGAAAAGCAGGCACTCACCAGCAGCGCCATTCTCGAGCACGAAATGACTTTTGCCCTCCACTCCAAAGAGGCCAAGGGCGAAATTCCTCCGGATTCCGCTGCCCGGGTTCTCGCGAAATTCCAAAGCGACCTTGGCAAAGGATGCTTCCTTCTTGCCCCACTCGGACAAGATATCAAAATCCGGGCCGCAGAAGCAGCACGGGCAACCCTCCGAAACAATCCTCCCCTCTTTCTTCGCGCCCTCGACGGTATCCACATCGCCACGGCCCTCCAACTTCAGTCCGCCGAACTCATTACCACCGACAAGCGCATGGCCGACGCCGCGAGAGTTCTCGACATTCGCGTGCATGAATTCGCCTGACGCCCGCCGCAAGTTTTGCACTCTTCATGCTAAATTTTCCATTTTTCCTCCCATGACCGAAAAACTCGACAGCCCAGCCATACTCCAGCGGCGCAAGCGGGTTCTTGCCGGCCGATGCACGGCTGGCGATATCGCTCGAAACAACCGCCTGCACCTCGGCGCGGTTGGTGGTGATGACAATGACCTGCTGGCACAGATGGTCCTTTGCCGCGCATGAAACTCCTCGTCACGGGATCAGCAGGCCTGATCGGCTCTGAAGTTTGCCGCTTTTTTTACCGCGTAGGGGTCGCGATTCACGGCTTGGACAACAACCAGCGGGCTGTCTTTTTTGGGCCACAGGGCGATACCCGTTGGAACCGGGATTGTCTGCATCACGAAATTCCCAGTTATGTCCACCATGAGGTCGATATCCGGGACAGAAATGCAATCCTCGAACTCATCCAATCGATCAAACCGGATGCCATTGTTCACGCGGCTGCCCAGCCTTCGCACGACCGTGCGGCTGCGATTCCTTTCGATGATTTCGACACCAATGCCGTTGGCACGCTCAACCTGCTGGAGGCCGTTCGCCGATCCTGCCCGGAGTCGCCGTTTATCCACATGTCCACGAACAAGGTCTATGGCGACCGGCCGAATTTGATCCGACTTAAGGAGACCGAAACGCGCTGGGAATATGACGACCCCGCGTTTGAAAACGGCATCTCTGAAGATTTCTCCATCGACCAGAGCAAGCATTCTCTTTTTGGCGCGTCGAAAGTTGCCGCCGACGTGATGGTCCAGGAATACGGGCGCTATTTTCAAATTCCCACATGCTGCCTGCGCGGCGGGTGCCTTACCGGCCCAAACCACTCGGGGGTCGAGCTCCACGGATTTCTCAGCTACCTAGTGAAATGCAATCTGGAGCACCGCGAATACACGGTTTTTGGATACAAGGGGAAGCAGGTCCGCGATAATATCCACAGCGAGGACGTTGCCCGCTTGATGTGGGAATTTGTCAAGGCTCCGCGCGTCGCGGAAGTCTATAACCTCGGAGGCGGACGGGATAATTCCTGCTCGATCCTGGAGGCGTTCCGGATCACCGAACAATTCACAGGCAAAAAGCAGGCGTTCAAGTATGTGGATGAAAACCGCATCGGCGACCATATCTGCTACTACAGCGACCTGCGGAAAATCCGCTCCCATTATCCGCAGTGGAACATCACAGTGAGTCTCGAAGAAACGATTCGCCAGATCGTCGATGCCTGGCAAGCCAGACTGAAGAACTGAGAACGCTTTAATGAAAATCCTCATCACCGGCATCTGCGGGTTTGCTGGCAGCGTTCTTGCCCGAACCCTGTTGGAACACCAGCCGGGACTTCAGCTCACTGGAATCGACAACCTCAGCCGGAAAGGGAGCGAAACAAATCTGGAGCCCTTGCGGCAGTGCGGGATTCCGGTTCATGTCGGCGATATCTGCGACCCTGCGGCCCTCGGCGTTCTGGTCCCTGCCGACTATATCATCGACTGCGCAGCGAACCCCAGTGTGCTTGCCGGAGTGGATGGCCGGTCAAGCAGCCTGTCCGTGATCCAGCAGAACCTCTACGGCACGGTAAATCTTCTTGAGATCTGCAAGTCATGGAATGCCGGGTTCATCCTTCTGAGCACAAGTCGGGTCTACTCCATCCCGCCCCTCGCGACACTTCCACTGAGTGAAACTGATTCCCGCTTCGCTCCCGTATTCCGGCCGCAGGATTCACAACAAACCTCCGGCAACGTCCAAGTCGTGACAGGCATTCCCGGTTTGTCATCCGGTGGAGTGAGTGAGGCCTTTCCCACCGCCGCTCCAATCAGTCTCTATGGCAGCTCCAAGCTCTGCTCGGAAGCCCTTGCGCTCGAATACGGTTCCACTTTCGGATTTCCGGTTTGGATCAACCGCTGCGGCGTCCTTGCCGGGGCCGGACAATTCGGCAAAGCCGACCAGGGGATTTTCTCCTACTGGATTCACTCGTGGAAATCCGGTCGCCCTCTGAGGTATATCGGATTCGGTGGAAGCGGCAAACAGGTCCGCGACTGCCTCCACCCGAAGGATCTGGTCGGAATTATTTTACAGCAATTGAAGAGCCAGCCCGAGGAATGCGGCCGCATCCGGAATCTGTCCGGTGGCATCAACAATTCGATGTCACTCCTTGAGCTTTCCGCCTGGTGCCACCATCGCTTCGGCCCGAGTCGGTCCGAAGTGGATCTTTCCCATTCGGATGCAAACGAAAGCCGGCCCTTCGATATCCCATGGCTGGTCCTTGATTCCTCCATGGCTGCCTCCAAGTGGAACTGGAAACCATCGACACGATTGAACGATGTGCTGGAGGAAATCGCATCCCACGCCGAAAGTCACCCGGATTGGCTGGATCTTGTCTCCGGATAGCGCCCCTTGAACGGACATCCTGACCGAAAGATCGGCTTCCCACTTTTCTAATGCCCCTGTGACTTTTTCTGGCTATAAGGACACTCTTGATTTCCGAGCACCCGAAACCTCTTCGCCTGCTTTCTGTCGTCATCCCCGCGAGGGATGAAGAGGGGTGCATTGCCTCAACGATCGAACACCTGCATCTGGAACTCAAAATCCATCAGGTCCCGCATGAGATCATTGTCGTGGACGATGGGTCCAGCGACCGGACGCCTCAAATTCTTGAGGATGAGACCAAAAAAATCCCCGAGCTTCGCCCGATCACCAACAAGGGCGCGCACGGGTTTGGCCGGGCGATCGCTTGCGGGCTCGATGCCATGTCGGGCGATGCCGTCGTCATTATGATGGCGGACGAGTCCGACGACTGCCGGGATGTCGTCCGCTACTGGAGCAAACTCAACGAGGGATTCGACTGCGTCTTCGGGAGCCGGTTCATGAAAGGCGGTGGGGTCATCGACTATCCGCCGGTCAAGCTGTTTATCAACCGGCTGGCGAATGCCTTCGTCCGAACACTTTTCCGCCACGGCCTCAACGACACGACAAACGCCTTCAAAGCTTACCGCCGTGAAGTCATCGATGGCATCCGCCCGATCCTTTCCCCCCACTTCAATATCACCGTCGAATTGCCGCTGAAGGCGATCGTTCGCGGATACAGCTTCGCCACCATCCCCATCACCTGGCGCAACCGTAGGACCGGAGTTGCAAAACTAAAGATCAATGAGATGGGTTCGCGCTATCTGTTCATCTGCCTCTATGTTTGGTTGGAAAAGTATTTCTCGCGGGGTGATTACAGAAAAGAGGTGCCGTGAGAGCAAGACAAAGAGGGAAATCCGCCCCACTGGAGCGCCGAGGAGCCGCTTGTTGTACAACCCCTGTTCACCATATCCTTTGGGGAAGTCATCTGAAGATTCTTCTGACAAGTCTGATTCTTGCAGGAGCGATTATTGCGGCCCTTTGGGCAATGACCCGGCATTGGGATAAACCACTGCTCGGACCGCACGCCTTCCGACAGACCCAAACGGCGATTTCCACGTTTTACATGGCGAAGGATGCCACGATGTTCGCGGATTACATCACGCCGGTCCTAGGCAAGCCGTGGCGTCTCCCCATGGAGTTGCCGATCTATCAGTGGATCGTTGCTCGTTGGCATAATTTTTCAGGCATGGCGCTGGATGCCAGCGGCAGGCTGGTTTCCGTGGCGACGTGGTTGGCCTGCCTGTTTCCGGTCTGGTTGTTGCTCAAAACCCTGCGGTTCGAGACCGCCCCGATCGCTTTCTCCCTCGTCCTCCTTCTCTCCAGTCCTCTCTATTTGTTCTGGTCGAATGCATTTCTGATGGAAACCACGGGCCTCTTCCTCGCGGTGAGCATGGTGGCCTGCGCGGTGCATGGACATGAGCGCAAAAGTGCGCCATGGCTGCTGGCAGCGCTTGGGTTCGGGATCATAGCCATCCTCTGCAAGGCCACCACATGGGCTGTCGCCGCAGGCACGGGCAGCTTACTGTTAGTTTTCCGTAATGGCTGGCCGCAGTGGAAAGATGTGTGGAAAAAACAGAGTGAAAAGGCTTCGAGCGGTGCTCGCGAGCCTCGTGGTGTGGCCATCTTGGCCGCTGCCTTATCCTGTCTGGTGCTCCCCATTCTGGCCGGCAAGCTATGGCTCCGCCACGGCGATTCCATCAAATCCGCCAACCCGTTTGCCTTAAAAATCCTTCTGGCCAGCTCGCCGCACCAAGCGAAGTGGAACTACGGCACGCTGGAACAAAAGCTCGATCCCGCCACCTGGCAGCACATCTGGCGGCACATGACCGACCAGTTGCTGGTGCCGTTCCCGCTTCTCGGCCCACTCCTAATACCGTTAGTCCTAATCGCTGGAGCCATTGCCGCACCACGCCGAATTCCGCTGATGCTGGTATTTCTCGCAGGCTTTGCAGCAGGGCCGCTGGTGTTTACTAATCTGTATTTTGAACACAGCTACTATTGGACCGCCAATGGGATATGGCTGCTTCTGGCCGTCGGCACTGCGCTTGCAGGCATCTATGAATTCAGACCGGAAAAAACATGGCCGCAAATGACCGCGCTGGGACTCGCGACGGCGCTGGCGATTTCCGGTTTTTTGGCGTGGTCCGGCAGGTTCCTGCCAATTCTCACCGCGTTGCCCACCTATGAGCAAATTGCCGCGTCCTGGATCAGGCCGGTACAGGCCATCGTACCACCTGAGCGGACGATGCTGATCGTCGGCCACGACTGGAATCCCTTTACCCTCTACTACGCGGAGCGCAAGGGGATCGCGCAGCCCGCGTCCGAGGGCATTCGCTTTCCAGGACCTGAGCTTACAGAAGCGCTGACCTTGTTTGGCCCGGATGACAAACTCGGCGCGGTCGTGTTCGCCGAACCGCTCCTCACTCCGCAAAACCAAGCCCTGCTCACCGCTATTCTGGAACAGCTCGGCATGTCACGGAACGGGCAGCGCACAGCCTTCGGAGTCATGTTTCCCGCCGAAGATCTGCAACGCACCCCGCCCGCAAAATAACCCAGACTCCTGTCCCCCCTGAGGAATTCCGACACCAAGCGGGAACTAATCCCTTGCGTCACTGAGTGTCGGCTGGCTTCTCGACTTTTCCCCCATCGTCAAACTCCAGGCGAAAAAAATGCAGCCTTGATTGCCGGAAGTCGTATTGGTCTGCGAATCCCGCCTCACCGGAAATTGCTATTGCGCGCGGGCGTAGCTGGGACAGCCGCTGGTCGCCCGACTTGCTCTGAAACAAAGCAAAAGCCGCATTATTCGTAATCACCGGCGAAATTAAAAACCCGGCGGATGCCACGCCGGGTATCAGACGAAACGCATGCGTTCCCCCATCTGCCAACTGAACCGCAAGAATCAGAACTGCGGGTTTGTAGAACTGCTTCATTAATCCACCCCAGTTTGTCAGGGGCAGTTCAATTTGTACCCATATGGCATCTGACTCCGGTAAGGTAATAAGAGTATCAGGTTGAATGCGAGTTTCGCCGATTTCGCTCAATCGGTATTTACGGGACTCCTTCCGGTGTCGCATCAGCAGATACCCGTGTTGTTCGTTGAGAATGTCGTAGCTTGTGAGAATCTCCGGCCATGAAAGACCGTCGTCCATGGCCGGAAATCGTTGGTCCAACGAACGAACAGCAAAAAGAAACTGATCCGGGGCAAAATCCCCTCTCAGAAAAGATTCATTCAATTGGGAGAGTCGCAGCGAATAAGCAGAATAGCTTTCGAATACCGGACGGTGCCTCATGTTGAGTTTGTTGGCATACATTGCATCAATGCCGCCCCATGGATAAAGATCCACAGTGCCTGAAGGCAGATCGAAGGGCTGGTTTCGAGCGATGGGTTCCATATCGCCCGCGTAATTCCGCTCCGGATCCACCTTGCCACTTAGGAAAATGAAAAAATCCACCACTCCCCGGAATCGGACTGTTTGGTCGAAACGCGACTCAAACGACGGATTCCTCTCGTGCAATCCGACGCACAACCCGAAAAGAACAAGCGACGCCGCGATTGCAAGCGATGCCACCACACGTTGTTGCACAACATAAAACAGCAGCGTTGCGATGCTGACGAGAAGCGCGAAGGCGACCACCTCATGATGGTCGTGGCGGACAAAACCAGCCTTGAACGCGATGAATAGCAAGAACACCGTCGTTCCCGAGAATGCAATGGCCGACAAAGAATCCTGCCGGAAGAGAGCGAATGCGAGCAAGCCAACAATAAATGCTGCCAGACAGACGTAAGCCCAAACGTTTGTCATGCCCCAGGGATGACCAAGTTGCATGGCTTCCGCATAGCCGCTGGTGATTTCAAGCGAAGAGGAGAAGTAGGTTCCCACCGAGCCGATTGACTGACCCGCCGCCAACCAAAACAGCGTGATCCCGACGACGTAAACGAGACCAACAAGGGCGCTTCGACGCTCGCGAACCAGTCCAAGAATGGTCATCACCGCGACGCACGGAGCGATGGCAATGAACCATGAGAATTTTACAAGGCTGGCTAGCGCGAGCGCCGCCCCCACAACCGCATTCGATGGAATGTCCTTTGGCCGACCAAGAATCCATGCAGCCGATGCAAATGCGGCGAGCGAGAAAATCTGGGCATCCACAACATCCACCGATGCAGCCACCGCAGTCACAAACAAAGCACCAAGCAGCCGGGCCCATGGAGGCAGCGCGCTCAAACCAAGAGTTCTCCAAACCGCGACAGCATATCCCGCTCCGATCAGAATCCAACCCGCCAATGTGAGCAAATAGGTTTGTGGCATTGCTCCAAAATAGAGAAACCCATATGGACCGAAGGTGAAAACGACATCCGTGCCGAACGCCTCCTTTTTTAGAAATGCATCATGCAGGACGAGGACCCAGGAGTTATTGCAGGGTGGTTGCCACGAACGTGGAACCCAGGGAACGAAAACCGACAACGTGTAAAATGCGAAAAGCACCGGGCAAATCCAACCTCCCAGGTGGACCTTGATTTTCGAGGCGGACAATGCGCGATTCACCTTTCTAGATTACTTGCTGGGCATTTGTGATCCAGCATCAATTTGGAGGCTGAAAGTGTGCTTTGGAATAGCCGCAACGCGGTCTCAGGGGGGGTACTGAGCGACGCAGGCTGGAGCAGAGCTCGACGACCTCCAGTCCCATGATGGGAAAAGCCTCGGGGTCGAGTGAACGGTTCCCGATGGGCCACGCAGCACCAAGTCGATGCATGTGGCCATCGCTGATCTCTGCCTCGACCACCTTCATGTGATAACCCCCGTGAGACCAAATTCTGCTCTCCGAAAAAATTACTGCGGCGGGATCCAATGTTTGCTTCCGGCAGCTTCTCTCATGACGTCCCCCTCCACTTGCTTGCTATCTCCTCTTGGAACCATTACGAAGTTGGAAAGAAGCTGATTTCATGAAGTCCCTCATTTTCATCGTCGCCTACAATGCCGAGGCGCATCTGGAGAGTGTGTTCCGACGGATCCCGTATGACCGGCTTCCCGCCGGATGCGAGATCATCGTGATCGACGATGCCTCGCCGGACGGGACTTTCGAGGTTGGCCAAAAAGCAGCCGAGTCGTGCCCGATCCCGGTGCGAGTGCTGAAAAACCCGAAGAATCTCGGGTATGGCGGAAACCAGAAGCTCGGCTACGAGATCGCGATCGAGGAAGGGTTCGATGCGGTCGTTCTCCTGCATGGAGACGGACAGTATGCGCCCGAGCTGCTGGATGAGATGCTGTCTCCGATTCTCAAGGAAGGCTGTGATGTGGTGCTGGGCTCGCGGATGCTCCGCAAACAGGATGCCTTGTCCGGCGGCATGCCATTTTACAAGTGGGTGGGGAATCAGGTGCTCACCTGGGTGGAAAACCGGATGCTCGGCGCAAGCCTCAGCGAGTTTCACACCGGATACCGGGCCTACAGTGTCAAAGCCCTGCAGAAAATCCCGTTTCATTTTAACACGAACGATTTCCACTTCGACACCGATATCCTCATCCAATTCTTGCGTATCGGTGCGTCGATCCGGGAAATCCCGATTCCGACGCATTATGGCAGTGAGGTCTGCCATGTGAACGGGTGGAGGTATTTCTTTGATTGCGTGCGGAGCTGCTGGCATGACTGGCTCACGAAAAAAGGTGTGTTTTACTGCCGCCGCTTTGATCTGGCTCCCCCGGCCGGACGTTATGAGTCGAAGCTTGGGCTGGCCAACTCATCCCACAGCATCGCAGTCGGTCTGGTTCCCGACGGGAGCCGGGTGTTGGACATCGGCGGAGGCAACGCATGGGTTGCCGATCATCTGGCAGACAAAAAAGGATGCACGATCGCGATCATCGACAACTTTTTCCGTGAGGTTCCAGCTATCCGCCACCGGACGATTTTTCACGACCTAGCAACACCATTAGATTTCGACCTACCCCAATCCAATGTCGTGTTGCTTATGGATGTCATCGAGCACATCCCCCGACAGAGCCATGTGGCGCTTCTGGACCGGCTGCGCCATGACTTTGATGATCCTCCAGCAAAGCTCATCATTAGCGTTCCCAACACGGCCTTTTTTCCACTCAGGCTTGTGTTCGCGCTTTTTGGCAAGCTGAACTACGGGCGCAGGGGCATTCTCGATGATACCCATGCCTTTTTGTTTACTCGAAGTTCGCTAAAAGAACTCATGGAAGACTGCAACTATAACATCTGTGCGTGGCATAGCACTCCGGCGCCATACGAACTCGCCTTTGGCGATGGGCGGCTTGCCTCGATCCTCACCAAACTGCATTCCCTTGCCGCAAAGCTCATGCCGTCCCTATTTGCTTACCAGAATATCATTGAGGCCACCCCGCGCGCGACGGTATCGACTCTGGTGCGGCATTCCTTTGAAAACTCGAAATGTGAACGTCCCGGCGGCCACCCTCGAACGCGGGTGCTCTACTGACAACGTCCCAGATCGATCAGCCTGGCATTGGCCGCACGCGCGACGCCTCCGCCACTCCGCTCGAGCGCGTCGATATTGCTCATAAAGTCAAGAAACCGGGGCCTCCAGATTTGCGGGTAAAACCACTCCGGCCGGGTCCGTTCGGTCCACAGCTTCCTCGTGTAAAGCAGGACCGCATTGTCAAAGTCGACAGCAATCACGTAGCGGATGCCAAGACTTTTCAAATAGTTTGCAAGGGCGCCGGGACCTTGTTCAAAGGGAATACCGGGCGGCGGGCTTGCGCCGCCAACGGCATTGATTCCGTAAATTGTGTTCCGCTTATAATCAAGCCAGTAGCTGGCATCGACCATGGAAAGAATTGTTTCGCCGGGAGGAACCAGGTCCTGGAGTGCCGCGTAGGCCTTTTTCAGATTGGGATCAAAGAACGGCTTCACCTCCCGGACCTGCTCTGGGAGGCCGGCAACCTGCACGCGAAGCTCCCTCCAGCCCTGGGCGGCATTCACGGCCACAAGCGCAATGAGCACAGACGCGCAGGCGGCAACAGGAAGAAGGGGGTTGGCCATTAAAGGGGTGCCTCCACCGGATTCGTTCTGTCCGGTTATTTGAAGCAATCCGCAGAGAAGCCAGAGCCCCATCGGCACAAGGATGGGGTAGATATAGCGGTATTGGTCGAGATAGGCGAGCGCGCTGAATCGGTAGAGGATCACAAAGCAGGCGAGAAGCGAGGCAATCACGATCCAGACCGTGCCGTCTCTGGAACGAAAAATGGCGGCAACGGCGAGCAGGGTAATCATGCAGAGGGTTTCCGGCACCTTGCAAAAGGCGAGAACTCCCAGCAGGTCCTGTCCGGGGCTATTAAACGAGTATGTCTGGTAGGCCTTGCTGACAAAGCCACTGATCGGAGGAACCATCGGCGTGCCATTGGAGAGAAACAGCACGACCATGAACGGAAGAAGAACAACGAAGCACGTGAGCCCGGCGGCAAGGTATGGCCTGAACGCCCTCAATAGCGAGCCCTTCGCTTTGAGAGCTCCAAGCATCTCCCTCAGAGCCAGGGCCGCAAGAATGCTTCCAACAACGAAGGTGAACGTCGGACGGATGCTGCACGAGCCGGCCGCCAGAAGGCCAACCGGAATAAAGGCCCTCCATGGCCTAGCTTTGTCTACCAGCGCGAGATCCAGCGTCGCCAGCATTCCCACGAGAAGGCATCCCCCGACCATGGCCCCGTTCGTGCTGATGCGGGGCACCGGGACGAACAAAAATGTGAAGAGCAAAAGTAGCCGGACGAGCCCTTGCTGTTTGTTCAGCCCCCTCGTCGCATGCAAAAAAATCCCGAAGAGAATAACCATCGCGAACCCGCGATCCGGAACGTGACCGTTGCGTTCGCCACCCACGATCATGACAAGGGCCTGCAAAATCGCCTGACCTCCAAATGTTCCCGCCCGCTGGAAACTGAACGGCTCGATGAGCGTTCCGGTTGCCAGAATTTTTTCCGGAAGCATGAGGTAGCAGACTAAATCGTCGTTCGGATCGATGTGGTGGGGCCAAGCGATCGAGGACGCGAATGAGAGAGCGGCCAGCAGGTAGAGCAGGATGTCGGCAAGGCGGAAACCTGAAACCTGAAACTTGAACCCTGAGGATTCAGATTTTGGATTTTGGATTTTGGATTTCGGCGCGCCGGATTTCCCCTTCGCTGGTTTCGTGTCTCTCGAGGTGACTTTTCCTGCGGCAAAGTAAATTGCGGCGGCGGCACCGGTGAGGACGACGGCGGTGAGGACGGGAGCTTTGGCCAGATGGAGGACCATAAGGATGCCACCGATGGCAAGGACAACCGACATTCCCCAGGCGGCGGTCAGGCCCCAGCCGAGGTCGGCGAATTCCGGGCGGTCGATGCGGCGGCGGAGCAGTTCGCCATAACCCCAGAAGCTCGCGAAGATCACGAGGCTCCAGAAAAAAACGGGGAAATAGCCGGGATGCACGGCAAGAGGAAAGCGGAAACGCGGAAAAGCGGAAAGCGGAAACTTGAAGTGATCAGCAGTCAGCGATCGGTTTTCAGGGCAGAATCAGGCCCCTTTTGGTACGGAGACGCCGAGTTTGCGGCAGATGGAGCGGGCTGTAAATTTCTTGATCTCGCGATGCCGGGGCACAGCCTGAATTTCGCCTGTTGATGGATTTTTCCAGATCGAGTGGCTTGCCCCCTCCCGCTCCATACGGCATCCACTATCGGTGAGATGGGACACAAGCACCTCCCGCTTCATGCGGCGATGACTTCAATGCGATCGCTGGCGACGAGCAATTTTCGAACCTCGTCACGCCGGTAGTCAATAATATCCCGGATGGCTTCTCGAAGATTCTGAATGGCAGCCTGCGGAGTTTCTCCTTGGCCATTGGCTTCGGGAAATTCGGCGCAAATCGCGGCGTATCCCGTCTCACCATCAAGTGAACAGTCGTGCAGTATCGTGGTGATGTCCATACGCAGACGTATCCTGCCGACAGAAAGAAAGATCAAGCCGATTCTCGAATGCGGGAGCTGCTGCGAGGCTCCAGAAAAAGACAGGGAAATAGCCGGGGTGCATATGAGCGCCAGAGGCGCGAATGGGAAATGTAGAATGGGTAATCCTGAATACGTGCCAGGGCGCCGGGGGACATGGAGGTGACGGGATTCACCGACATAGCCGGATCGCCAGATCCGCCCGAAGGGATCACAAGCCGGGAGGCGAACGGGGCAACACATCCGGAGGATAGCCCGAAGAGAGTGCTGTTCACAGGAGTCAGTGCGTCAACACGTGCCAGCGGGCCGTTGATAAATCGTTATTTTGGTGGTAGTTCGAAGCGGCCGGCAAGAATCCCAGGCACGGTAATGTCCTCATCCAACTCTTCCCATCGAAGAGCGAAACCATTCACCTCCACAGCGACTTCCTTCAGTTGGGCGTCTGTGGCCGCTGCTAGGCGGGAGAAGCGGTCTGCGGGAAACCCGATAAGCCGTCCATCATGAAGTTCGATAAAAATTGTTCGTCCTTCGGTCCAAGCCCGGACAGCGGCTGGTTCCAGGGAGATCGGCGGATCAGCGAGTATGGCGGTCATGGTATGCTTTTCTGAGTTCTTGTTGGTTTTCGAAAATGAGGCGTTCGATCAGGCGCAGGTCATGCGGCTTTACGCCACGATTATTTGCCAGAAAAATAGACGGCTCCAACCAGAATTTACAGTCTCCGTCCGGGGTCCGAACATGAATATGAGGAGGCTCATTGCCTTCGTCGGTATAGAAATGAAATCGGAATGACCCAATACGCAGAACCGTCGGCATGTGTCCACCATGCCACGCGCAAGGTTGCAGGGGAATATTTTCTTAATTCCTCCTTCGTTCCCGAAGGATTCCACGGCAAATCCTGTCAAATCGTTCAGCGACGGTCGGAGTAATTCCATGGCGGGGTAACGATGCAGCAGGCAGCGTCTGACATCCCCATCCACCACTCGCCATCTCTCAGGGTTCCGGCAAACGACAGTGATGGAATGTTCAATTTCCGCGAGGAATTCCTCCGCGAGTCTGGGATTGATTTCCGCATAAAAACCAATGGCCTCAGTGAACTCTTTCGCTGCCTCGGGATGAAAACCATATGGACTCATCCCTGCATCCTGGCCCGTGCCCGCGCCATGACTTCTTCACCAGGGAGAATACTGGAAACACCGGAGGAAACCTCGTCACGTCTTCGCTGGATTTCCTGAAGATGGGCGCTCCCGACAAGCGGATCAATGTCGGCCTCTATGCTCTCGACAAGTTTCTCAGCCAGATTCGCCCGATGGGCTGGTGGAAGGAGAAGGGCTTCCTCAAAAAGTTGATTCACCGTTGCAGGCATGGGCAAACGCTACACCACGTTCAGAACCCGGGCAATAGCCGCAGGAGGCATGTTTTCAGTGGTCGGTGATCGGCTTTACGCGGGCGCATTGAAGAAGAGTGAGCGCGATACTACCAGAGTCTCGGGTTTGTTTGGGACAGCCTCCATGCAGTGTAGTCGTCCCAGGTTTTTGCTTTGACAACGAATCCGCGCGGTTTGGGATGGGGGGCCAGACGATTTGCCTCGGCAATAATCCGCTCCGCGCGGCGTACTGCTTGGGCCGGGGTGGTTGGAAAGCGGTGTTGGGAGCCAACTGTTTTCATTTCGGGGACGGGCGGCGAGTTTGCGTGAAGAGCTGAGCTTCCGCGACGGCGGCATCCGCGGGGGTGTCGACGCCGGGGCCCGTCGAGCGGGTGGCCAGAACGCGGATGGTCGCGCCGTGCTCGAGGGCGCGGAGCTGCTCGAGCTTCTCGCTTATTTCCAGCGGGGTCTGCTTCCACTTGACGAACCCGAGCAGAAATTTGCGGCGGTAGGCGTAGATACCCAAATGCCGGAAACGGGAGGGATTCGCGTCGCCATCGCGGTCGGCCGGGACGAGCGAGCGGGAAAAGTAGAGCGCGTTCCCCTTGAGATTGGTGACAACCTTCACGCAGTTCGGGTTGGACTCGTCGGCGGGGTCGAGCGGGCAGGAGGCGGTCGCCATATCGGCGCGGCGGTCGGTGCGCAGCGCCGCAATCAGGCGCTCGACGAGGCGCGGATCGAGGAACGGCTCGTCGCCCTGGACGTTCACGATGATGCCGAAGCCGCCGAGGTTTTTAGCGACGGCGGCGATCCGGTCGGTTCCGCTCGGATACCGGGGCGAGGTTACCGCGACCTCAGCGCCGAAGCCGAAGACCGCCTCGGCGATCCGCATGTCGTCGGTCGCCACGATCACCCGATCGACTCCCCGCACTTTCGCGCAGCGCTCCCAGACATGCTGGATGAGGGGCTTGTCCGCGAGCGGGTAGAGCGGCTTGCCGGGAAAACGCGTGGAGCCCCAGCGGGCGGGAATGATGATGGCGGTGCGGGACATGATTTCGGAGAGAGTGCCTGCACGAAAGAATGTCCGGATCGCGCGGATTCCTCAAATCAAAATGCTCCCGGCTGCATGATGGCGCCCATCAGGGGGGGGCGTAAACGCGGTGGCGTTCAACCAGGCATGCGGAATGCGCCGCCCGCGAAGCGTCCGGTTGACCCCCCGCGATGTTCCGGACAGAATCGCATTCCGATGAACATTTATTCCGGCATCCTGCGCCCGTGCCTGTTCCGCTTCGACGCGGAGACCGCCCACCATCTGGCCATCACCGGGCTCGGCCTAGCTCCCGCATTCGCGCTAAAGTCGTTTTTTGGTCCGACTCCTCACAAGCCGGTCCGTCTCTTCGGTCTGGATTTTCCCAATCCGGTCGGCCTGGCAGCCGGGATGGACAAGAACGCGGAGGCGCTCCGGGCTTGGGAAAGTCTCGGTTTCGGTTTTGTGGAGGCGGGGACGGTCACGGCGCTGGCCCAGCCGGGCAATGACAAGCCACGGTGCTTCCGCTATCCGCGCCAGCACGCGCTCATCAACCGGATGGGATTCAACAACGACGGGGCCGAAGCGGTCGCCTCCCGCCTCGAGCGCGCGAAGTCGTCGGGTCGCTGGCCGAGCATTCCAGTCGGCATGAATATCGGAAAATCCAAGGTCACCGCACTTGAGGACGCCCCCCGTGACTACGCGAAGAGCTTCCGGCAGCTGCTTCCGTTCGGCGACTACTTTGTCATCAACGTCAGCTCGCCGAACACGCCCGGCCTCCGCCAGCTCCAGGACCGCGGATCGCTTGCCGCCATCGTGCGGACGCTCAAAGACATCGACGCCGAAAAGCCGCTGCTCGTCAAAATTGCTCCCGATCTCTCCGACGATGCGGTGCGCGACATGGCGGCTCTGGCCGGGGAGGAGAAGCTTGACGGCCTGATCGCGACGAACACGACGCTCGACCACTCGGCCGTCCCGAAAGAAGCCGACGAAACCGGGGGCCTCAGCGGCTCACCGCTCCGCGGTCGCTCGACCGAGGTGCTGCGCCTCCTCCGCGCGCACACCGACCTGCCGATCATCGCCTCCGGCGGCGTCATGAGCGGCGATGCCGCCCGGGACAAGCTCGAGGCCGGCGCCTCGCTCGTCCAGATTTACACCGGATTTGTCTACCGGGGCCCGCAGCTCATCCGCGAC
>Ga0209398_1000564_pt1 | contig 22552 bp, 13 predicted proteins | sample AshMeaBigSpring_FD_184125 | JGI IMG/M metagenome (GOLD analysis project Ga0209398, IMG submission 184125) | Groundwater microbial communities from Big Spring, Nevada to study Microbial Dark Matter (Phase II) - Ash Meadows Big Spring (SPAdes)... | ecosystem: Environmental > Aquatic > Deep... | reverse complement strand
TAAGTGGTACAACATATTTTTTTATTTACAATTTGTTCATTTACAATTTACTATTTCGCTTACATCATCATCACTAATCACTAATCAAAAACATTTCCTCACTTCTTCTCTGTCGTCGAAATGGTGTTTTACGCCTTGAATAATCTGATAATCCTCATGACCTTTACCAGCTACTAGCACCACGTCGCCTGGCTGGGCAAGTGCACAAGCTGTTTTTATGGCTTCGCGACGATCAACAATGGTAAGGCTTTTATTTTTTTGTGTTACATCCAATCCAGCTACCATGTCGTTTAAAATATCTTGTGGCTCTTCGTTGCGTGGATTGTCGGAAGTTAATATCGCTTTCCAACTACCATCCACAGCTTCGCGTGCCATCATAGGGCGTTTGCCTTTGTCTCGGTTCCCGCCACATCCCACTACAGTTATCAATCGGCCATTGCCTTGTAGTATTTGGTTGATTGTGCTAATTACATTGTTCAATGCATCGGGTGTGTGGGCGTAATCCACTATGGCAGTATAGCCTTGTGGGGCTCTTAATGTTTCGAAACGTCCCGAAACTGATGAAAGCATGCTCAAAATGCGTAGTACTTCCAGCTCGTCCTGCTCAAGCAAAATAGCAGCGCCATAAACGGCTGATAAATTGCTGGCGTTAAATTTACCAATAAACGACACGTTCACTTCGCGGTCGTTCATGTCAAGCAACATCCCTTCGAAGCTGTGTTCTAGAATTTTGGTCTTGAAATCGGCCATGCCTCGAAGCGAATAGTTGTATTTGCGCGCTTTTGAGTTTTGAAGCATTACGGCTCCGTTTTTATCATCGGCATTGGTAAGTGCAAATGCTTCGCTCGATAAACCATCGAAGAAACCTTTTTTTGCTTTGAGGTAGTTTTCGAATGTTTGATGGTAGTCGATGTGGTCGCGTGTAATGTTCGTGAAAATGCCTCCATCAAATTCGAGTCCTGCTATTCGGTGTTGGTCTACGGCATGCGAACTCACTTCCATAAAGGCATACGTGCAACCAGCATCTACCATTTGAGCAAGAAGTTCGTTGAGTGCAAGCGCATCGGGAGTTGTGTGTGTCGCTTCTACTGCCATTTCGTTTACATAATTGCATACGGTTGAAAGTAGTCCTGCTTTGTAGCCTAACTCGCGAAAAAGTTGATACAATAAGGTGGCGATTGTTGTTTTACCATTGGTGCCCGTAACGCCAACTAATGTTAGTCTCGATGATGGCTCATTATACCAAGTTGATGCCATTGTGCCTAAGGCGATAGCCGTGTTTTTAACTAGGATATAGCAAATGTTGTTGTTAATGTTGGCGGGTAGTTGCTCGCAAACAATAGCCACAGCACCTTTTTCTATGGCCATGGGTATAAAATCATGTCCATCGGTTGCCGATCCATGAGTTGCAACAAACAAAGTTCCACTCGTTGTTTTACGTGAGTCGAATTGTATATTGTTTATTTCAATTGAGCTATCTCCATTTATTGAGATAACTGGGCTGTTTATTAGGATGTCTTTTAACAACATATGCTTGCTATTTATGTGTTTTTAGTCTAGTTCTATTTTAATTTGCTGGCCTCTATGAGCTCTAGTTCCAGCTGCTATATTTTGATGAATCACTTTCCCTCGTCCTTTAAATTGAACTTCTAGTCCGAGTTGGCCAAGTAGGAATAGTGCATCTTTAGCTCCCATTCCTTTTAAGTCGGGCACAAAGTTTTTGTTTACGGCAATGGGTTTAACCTCCATTTTTGTATCGCAGGCTTCTGTTTTTACCCAGTTGGCGCTGCCTGTGTTGATGTTCATTTTTATGCCAGCTAACACCGTTCTTAATGCTTTTGAGTAGCCATTTTTTGTTTCGGGGAAATAAGCAAAATGAAGCGTTGTGTCATTTTTTAAAATCTCAGGGGTTAAGTTTGATTTAAGCGACATCACTTCTTCGGCTATGCTTTTAAAAATTGATCCCGCCATTTTACCTCCAGATGGATATCCATTTTTAGGCTCACGCACCACAACGATGCAGGTGTAAAGCGGATCGTCGGCTGGGAAGTATCCGCAAAACGAAACTTGGTGACTTTTACCACCTGCTTTGTAGCCTGCTGCCCCTTTCGAAATTTGAGCAGTTCCGGTTTTGCCTGCTATACGTACAAATTTTGAATGAACATTTTTAGCTGTGCCCATTGGTGCTTCGAGAACACCCAACAATGTTTCGTGAACAATTTTTAGCGTTGATGGCTTACATATTGATTCGCGTATAACTTCCGTCTCAAAGTCTTTGATGTGTACGCCGTTACGCATTAATGCTTTAACAAAATAAGGCTTAACTAATTTCCCCTTGTTGGCTATGGCATTGTAAAATGCCAAGGTGTAAATTGGTGGTATCTGTGTTTCATAGCCTATCGACATCCAGGGAAGTGTTGTTTTTGACCAATAAGTCGCTTTGTCTTTCGGATGACGTACTTTGGGGCCAGCATTTCCAGGTATTTCGAGGTCGAACTTTTCGTTGAAGCCCATTTCGTATAATTTTTCTACATAGCCCGATGGATTGTCGCCCCAGGCGTTCACTACCGCCATCGATATGGCTACGTTAGACGAACCATGCATGGCTTCGGCAAGAGTGATGCTTCCAAAACCACCTTTTTTTGCGTTGTGATCCACCATGTTGCTGCCCGAAAAATCGTGTATTCCGTTTCCAGTGTGCATTACGTCCGTAATTTTTGCTTTGTCCTCGTCGAGCAGCGCAATAAGTGAGAATGTTTTGAATGTTGATCCGGGTTCTACCTGATCCGAAACAGCTCCATTTTTGTTTTCGGTAAACGACCCATCGGCATTTTGATACATGTTTACAATGGCTTTTACCTCGCCAGTTTTTACCTCCATCACTACAGCATAGCCCATCGAAGCATTGTAGGAGCGCAAACTATCGGTAAGTGCTTTTTCTACAATGTCTTGCATGTCAATGTCTATGGTCGAAAGAATGTCGGTGCCGTTAATAGGTTCCACCTGTACAGTCTGTTCGTAGCGGTTAGCCACTTTTTGGCGTATAGCTACACCAGGAGTTCCCAGTAATTCACGGTTGAAATAAAGTTCGAGACCATTTTTTCCACCCTTCGATTCTTCGGCATAAATATCACCAATTGTACGCGATGCCAATGAGCCAAATGGTTTCTCGCGACGCAACATCTCTTTGGTTATCAGCCCACTTTTAATTCGACCAAGGCGGAAAAGTGGCATTTTGCGTAATTCCTTCAGTTGTGAGTAAGTAATTCGTTTCGGGTAAAGTTGCAGTTCGCCCTTTTGTTCCCTGTAAGCGCGCTTCAGCAGCATTTTGTAATCATTCTCCGTTCTGTCGCCAAAGAAACGAGCCATGCAGCCTGCTAACGAATCCACTTTTTCTTTAAATAGTTTACCATCCTTTTCGCGCAATGCAGGAACGCGCGTATCCATATATATATAGTAAGTGGGGATCGTACTTGCCATTAGGCGACCATCGCTTGCAAAAATGTTGCCACGGTTCGGTTGGACAACGATATTTGTTTTTTTGCTTTTAGCGGCTACAGCCAGCCATTCGTCGCGCTCTGCAGTTTGTAAATATATGATGCGTGCTAGTACAAACGAGAAAAATAGTACTATTATAAAATAGACTATCCCAAATCGTAAAAGTATGCTGTCGCGCTTGCCTGCCATTTTTTGAAGTTAGAAGTTAGAAAATTGAAGATAATAATACTATTCGGTTTCTTCTGTGTTTTTACTATCAAGAACTACCGGTGGTGTATTTGGTTCCGAAAGTGTTAGTCCACGATCAATAATCATCTGTCGTATATTCGATTGGCGACTAATTTTCATCAACTCAGCCGATATCGTTAATGATTCATATTTCACATCCTGTATTTCTCGTTTTAATTTCAATGTGTTCGACAGTTGGCGTTCGCAGTAATAGCGATTGTCGATATACAGAAACGCCATTAACGCCAGCATAATAAGTAAAGGATACTGTTTCTGTAGAAATTTTTTCGTCAGAATGTTCCCGTTTATTATGTCGCGCCAGGTGCTCGATTTCAAATCGTTGAAATCCTCATTGCCCTTTATACCATCCGCTATTTTCTTTAACCAACTCACCTTGCTAATTACTATTTATTCATTTACTATTTACTATTTCTTTTCTTGACGCTTCATGTACGTCATATCCATTTTTTTTTATTCCTCAATTATCTTTGGGGTGCCCCTCGTACCTCGGGTCGGGCTTACAGTTTATCCCGGTAATTATCGGAGCTCTTGTCTCGCCGAAATACGGCGGCACGCCGCTGCAATCCCTCACCCACACAGCAGCCTTTCGGCCTGATGCATATTAATCACTAATCACTAATCACTTACTGCAAACTGTACACTGCAAACTCACCACTTCTTCGCCACTCTCAGCTTTGCACTTCTCGCTCTAGGGTTTCTGTTAATCTCTTCTTCGCTTGCAATTATAACCTTATTGTTCACTGGCTTCAATGGGGCAATCACATTTCCATAAAAGTCTTTTTCCAATTTTCCTTCAAAGTTTCCGCTTTTGAAAAAGTTTTTCACCAGCCTATCTTCGAGCGAATGATAGGTCAATATTGCCAATCGGCCTTCCGGATTGAGTACTTCTAGGCTTTGTTTTAACAGCGTTTCGAGCACATCCATTTCGTTGTTCACTTCTATGCGCAAAGCCTGAAACACGCGTGCCATGTCTTTTTTCTCTTTCTCGCGACCAAAATATGGCTTCAGTATTTCGATAAACTGAAATATTCGTTCTATAGGCTCTTTCGATCTGCTCTGTGCAATGGTACGCGCTATTTTACGAGAGTTATGCAATTCGCCATACAGGTAAAAAACATCAGCCAATTGCTCCTCGGTGTAGGTGTTGAGTATGCTGGCGGCCGTAACTTTCGAAGCTGTGTTCATGCGCATATCCAATGCTCCATCAAAACGGAACGAGAAACCGCGGTCGGCTTCGTCGAAGTGATGCGACGAAACGCCCAAATCTCCTAAAATACCATCCACTTTATCTATCTGATGATATTGAAGAAAGTTTTTGAGATATCTGAAGTTGCTGCGCACAAACGTAAAACGCTTATCATCAATAATGTTGTTTATAGCATCCAGGTCTTGATCGAATCCAAAGAGTCGGCCATTTTTTCCCAAATGCTTCAGTATTTCACGAGAGTGACCGCCGCCACCAAAAGTAACGTCGACGTAAATGCCGTCGGGCTTGATGTCTAGTCCCTCAATTGTTTCGTGTAGTAGTGCTGGTATGTGATATGCTTGTTCTGTCATTTTTTTATCATTTTATTTTTCAGTCTTTCTGCGAAATCAGATTTTTCCTTCATCGATCGTTCGTATCGATTTTTACTCCAAACTGCAATTCGATCAAGTAAGCCTACAAATAACATGTCATTGCTGTCGGCAGCAATGCTTTGTAAATGACGTTTCGAGAGTAGTATTCGTCCCTGTGAGTCAATGTCGAGCCATTCTGCGTCCGATACAAATTGCATGAGTAGTAACTGGTCGTCGGGGTTCCATTCGTCTAAATTTGCTTTTAGGTTTTGAACCATGTTGTTCCAAACTTCAGCAGGGTAAATCACTAGGTAGTCGTTTTCTGGGTCGCGACGAAGTACCACATGCTCCTTGTCTGTGTCGGCAAGTTGCTTGCGGTAGGCTGAGGGTACGAAAACGCGCCCTTTGCTGTCTGCTTTTGCTTCGTATTTTCCAATGAAATTCAACATTCCTTAGTGTATTGTATTTTTCAAGCGTAAAAGTATAAAAACTTTTTTATATCCCCACAATTCCCCACTAAAAACTTATCAACAGTTTTATGTGTGGAAATGTAGGGTTTTTAAACAGCTTATGAACAGTTTGTGAACAGTTATTGCTTTTTATTATTTTTGTAAAGCAATGATATATTGATAAATAATGCTTTTTTAGTATTTCTTATTGGTTGTTGAAGTAAAGTGGGGGATTTTTTGAGTGTTTAAATAAATTATTTAATAAATCTTTGATTTCGTGGTATTGTGTGTATTTTATGGGGCTCTCGATTTGAATTCGTTATTCCTTGTTATTTTTCAATCATTAAGCCTGTGCTATTTTGAATGGAAATTGTATTTTTAGTATATTTGTGAGTTCGAGTGGGAGTGGGGTTGATTTTTTATTTTTAAACATGACAAAACAAACTATATGACAAAGATTTTTATTCCTCTATTATTGCTTTTGGCAATGGGGATACATGCACAAAAAAAAGCCATTGATGTGTCTGATTTTGCAGGTTGGAATCGTCTTGAAAATCGACAGATTTCGGCGGATGGGCGCTATGTGGCTTACGAAATAAATCCCTTGAAAGGTGATGGGGTGGTGGTGATTAATCATGTTTTCAACAATGCTGACGACACCTTGAAACGTGCTGCAAATGTGCGCTTTGTACCTGGTGTGGATGTGGTAGTGTATCGTATTAAAGTGCCTGCTGACACCTTACGTAAACACAAAATTGCGAAAACCAAAAAGGAACTTCTACCCAAAGATAGTGTGGGTATTTTTAATTTGCTTACCAAGCAGAAAGTTGTTTATCCCAACATGCGTTCGTTTAGTGTTCCCGATGAGAATTCGTCGAGCGTGGTGTTGCTTTTGGATAAGAAAAAAGAACTGAAATCGGCAAAAGCCAACTCTGAAAATGACTCGTCCGTTCAAAAGAAACCCGCTCGAAAAGCTCCAGTTGCAAAAACGGATAAAGATCGCGAGTTATTCGATTTGTTGGTCATTAATCCTTTAACTTCTGAAGAGCATAGATTTGAACGGGTCGAAATGTATCAGCAGTCAGCCAAAGGGTCTATGTTGACCATGGTTTCGAAAATGAATGATACTACTAAGTTGAATGTGTTGATTCGTTTTGATACACAAACCTGTAAGGCCGATACCATTGTGCGCGATTCGGTTAGCTTTAAAAAGCTATCGGTCGATGAGTCGGGTGCGCAGTTGGCTTATCTTTGGAGTGCTGATACGACCAAAGTAAAAACCTATGATCTAAGTCTTTATTCGGTTAAAACTCGTAAAACATCAATTGTAGTCGATACCTTGTTGTCGGCTCAAGGAGTGTGTCAAACGCCATCGGAACATGGTTCTTTGTTTTTTTCGAAAGATGGAACAAAACTCTTTTTTGGTTTGGCACCTAAGCCTGTTCAGGAGCCTAAAGACACTATTCCTGAAGATGAAAAACCTCGTCTCGATCTTTGGAGTCATACCGACAATGTGTTGCAGCCTAAGCAACTCAAAGCAGCAGCTGCCGAAAAGCGCCGCAGCATGCTAACGCTTTACCGTATCGACGATAAAAAACTGATTCAGTTGGCCGATAGTGCGTTGAAGTCTGTGGTGCTGATCAATAAAACCAATGGCGAGAAGGCAATGGCCGTTGATAAAACACCTTACGAGCGCATGGAGGTATGGGATATCGATGTGCCAGCCGATTATTATTTGATTGATTTGAAAACGGGCCAACAAAAGCAGATTTTAACTTCCAAAAATCAAGTATGGTTGTCGCCTTCGGGAAATTTCAGTTTGTGGTTTGAGCGTAACACCAATTCATATTGGTGTTTAAATACGAAATCCATGAAATCTGTTGAGCTTACGAAGGGTTTGAATGTAAGTTTTGTAAATGAACTAAACGATGTGCCTGCCGATGCGAAACCTTATGGTATTACGGGATGGTCGGCTAACGACGAATATGTGTATGTAAATGATAAATACGATGTGTGGCGACTTGACTTAAAAGGGAAAAATGCCCCGGTTAATATTACGGATGGGAGGGCAGATAAAGTGCGTTATCAGTATCAGCATTTAAACCCTGATGAGGTTTTTGTTCCAACAAAAGGTGAATTGTTGTTTACAACTTTTCACGAGCCGACACAACGCGAAGGTTTTGCGAGTTTGGATGTTAATTCCAAAAATAAACCTTTGATGTTGCTTGAAGGTGATTTTATGCTTTCGGGCTTGCTGAAGGCTAAGAATGCTGATACTTATATTTGGTCCAAACAAACGGCCATTGAGTATCCGGAGATAAGCATTAGCAAAGCAGATTTTTTAAATCCAAGGCTCATTTCATCAACCAATCCGCAGCAAACGAATTTCAATTGGCTCACGGTGGAGCGTGTACGTTGGACTTCGTTCGCAGGCGATACCTTGAGTGGCTTGCTTTATAAGCCCGAAAACTTCGATGCCTCACGAAAATACCCAATGATGGTGTATTTTTACGAGCGTAATGCGGATAATATTCACCGTCATGCTATTCCATCGCCTAGTCGTTCTATCATTAGCATTCCTCACTATTGTAGCAATGAGTACTTAGTGTTTGTGCCCGATATTGTGTACAAAACAGGTTATCCAGGTCAAGGGGCATACGATGCTATTCTTAGTGGGGTGTATCATCTGATGAATACGAATAAAAGTATTGATCCAAAGCGCATGGCCTTGCAAGGTCAAAGCTGGGGTGGCTACCAAACCGCTTATTTAATTACACAAACCAATCTATTTGCGGCTGCCATGGCAGGGGCGCCAGTAAGCAATATGACCAGCGCGTATGGTGGTATCCGATGGGGTACGGGCAACAGTCGTATGTTTCAGTACGAGAAAACTCAAAGTCGTATTGGTGGTACATTGTGGGAGAAGCCAATGCATTATATCGAAAACTCACCCTTGTTTATGGCTCCTAATGTAAATACTCCTTTGTTAATGATGGCCAACGATAATGACGGCGCAGTGCCTTGGTACCAAGGGATCGAATTTTTTATGGCTTTGTATCGTCTCAATAAGCCAGTATGGATGCTTAACTACAACGGAATGGAGCATAATTTGGAGGAGCGCTACTGGGCAAATCGTATGGACTTAACTGTGCGTATGATGGGCTTTTTCGATCATTATCTCAAAGATAAACCCGCTCCCGAATGGATGCTGAAAGGTATACCGGCGGTTGATAAGGGGAAGAAGTTGGGGTATTAGGAAGTCGGTAGTTTGCAGTTTGCAGTGAGCAGTCCCGATTAATTGGGATTTTCGTTTCACTTCGATTTGCAATGGTTGGTAGGTGGATTTGTTGGTAGAGTAATTTTTATAGCAAATGCCATTTTTCAAGAAATACAGATTATTAAATAAGAGTGGGCAGTTGCATACTACGCAACTGCCCACTCTTATTTCAATGTCACTTTTTCCCAGCCTTAAGTCCAATCACAAAACCTGAATACTTAACACTGCAAACTGCAAACTTCTCATTACTCAATATTCATTACTCAACACTACAAACTGCAAACTGCAAACTTCTCATTACTCAATATTCATTACTCAATACTGCAAACTGCAAACTTCTCAGTACTGTCAACTACCTACTTCTTCATCAACCTATCCACTTCATTCCAGTTTACCACGCTCCAAAATGCTTTTACATAAGCTGCTCTTTTCGATTGGTATTTTAGGTAGTATGCATGTTCCCAAACGTCGAGTGCCAAAATTGGTTGACCTTTCGCTTTTACTACATCCATCAGTGTGTTGTCTTGATTAGCTGTACTTACTATTTGCAACTTTCCTTTTTTGTCCTTGATAAGCCAAACCCAGCCCGATCCAAAACGACTTATGGAAGCAGCCTCGAATTTTGTTTTAAACTCTGCCAGCGATCCAAAAGCATTAGCTAGATGTTCTTCAACATGATCCGATATTTTAGTGCTTCCTACCGGTGCCAGCATTTTCCAGAATAGTGAGTGATTGTAATGTCCCCCACCATTGTTGCGAACAGCTGTTTGTATGTCTGAAGGAAGTTTGTTGATTTTACTCATTAAATCTTCTATCGATTTGCCCTGTAAATCGGGATATTTTTCAAGCGCCTTGTTTAAGTTATTCACATAGGCCGCATGATGGTTGTTTAAGTGAATATACATGGTTGTACTATCAAAAGCAGGCTCCAGAGCGCTGTATTTGTACGGTAAAGCAGGAAGGGTGAATTGTGCCGATGCTATAAATATCGAAGCAAACCATACGGCAATGGTATAAATTAATTGTTTCATTTGATTGTGTTTATTTTATTTTATTTATTTTAGGTTGAATGTGTTGAATGATGCTGTGCGTTATCTAATCATCAAGCTTACCACATCTTAACAACTTCCCTCTGAAAATGTTTTCAAAGCCGATTAAAATTGACTATTTGCAATCGCTTCTGCTCGTCGACCAAAATAGAATCTGTGCACTTATGGTAAATCGAATCTATAAGTATTGCTTACTTTATCTTGAACCTATCGATAAGGCAATGTAAAGGGAATCATATATAGTTTAAACTTATAATAACCTTATGATAACCTTATAATAAGCTTACTTATTACTTAAAAGTAAGATGAAGTAAGCTTATAGTAAGCTTATAGTAAGTTTATAGTAAGCTTATCTCCCTTATGAATAAGACATGATATAGGAGAGATATAGGTGTTGAGTACTTCACTCCCTTGTCGTAGGAGTGAGGTGTTTGAACTCTTTGTATTGGCTAGATTTTGAAGTATTTGTTACTACATTGTTTTTTTTGTAGCCAAGTTGCATTTACGGTTAAAAGTACCTATTATAGGCTAAAACTGCAGCTTATTGCGTAGTTCCACAGTTCTTTTGTCGCCTTTCGCTTTTTCATAGATGGTCGCTTTTGTTGCAGTTTGTTGTTAATCCCTCCTTAACGCTGTTTTTTTAACAGTTCGATTACACTTTTTACCGCTCTTGTTCGTTTCATTATACAATGACTCACAAAACTGCTCTATATTTTTCAATCTTAGGAAAAATTAAGTATATTTGCCGGTTAATAAACTGAAACAGATGGACGAATCTGTGTGTAGTGTTTTAAGGGTTTGGATTAATAAAATAGCGAAAAAATATGTACGATTATATTAAAGGCGAATTGGCTGAGTTAAATCCAGCTTTTGCGGTGGTTGATGCCGGTGGAGTAGGGTATTGTGTTCAAATTTCGTTGCCTACTTACTCTTTTTTGAATGGAAAGTCAACCGTGAAGTTATATGTTTATCAGGCTATTCGCGAGGATGCGCATGTGTTGTATGGTTTTGTTAATCCAGCCGAGCGTCAATTATTTTTATTGTTGATCTCGGTTTCGGGTGTGGGTACCAATACGGCACGTATGATTATGTCGTCGTACTCGGCGCACGAAATACAGGAGATGATAGCAAGTGCTAATGTGGCGGCGCTTAACTCAATTAAGGGTATTGGTGCTAAAACGGCTCAACGAATTATCGTCGATTTGAAAGATAAGATATTGAAAGTTGCTGGCATGGAAGGTACAGTTCAGGTCTCGGCACTTAATCCAGTAAAAGACGAGGCTGTTTCGGCCTTGGTGATGTTAGGGTTTAATGCCGCTGCATCGGTTAAAGCGGTGGATCAGATATTGAAGAATGAGCCTGATTTACGTGTTGAACAACTTATTAAAATTGCGTTGAAAATGATGTAATAATAGATTGATATCCTTTCTGTTTTCAACGATATTAATCCTAAAGCGAAGTTTGTATATATGCTTTTTCAAAAGAAACACCTATCCATTTTTATTTTTGTGTCACTGATAATCGGTTCGGCATTTGCTATGTTTAATGTTCAACCAATAGCAGTGCCCGACGTGCGTTTACCTCAGGACGAAACTCAAGCTGCCGACACTTCAAAAAAAACTTTTCCGATTAAAAAGTATTCGAACACCTCTGAAGAGGAGTTGAATGCGGTTTATCCGCTTGATAGCAAACAACCCGAAAACTTAAAAACGATTATTGAGTTTGACGATAAAACGGGGAACTATATTTTTCGTAATCGCGTGGGCGATATGGATATTGCAACTCCTTATACCATGTCGGGCGAAGAATATATGAAGTATTCGTACCAAAAAGAGCTTCAAAGCTATTGGAAAGAGAAAAATAGTAGGGGAGATGTGAATAATGAAGATAAGTTTTCGTTGTCGGATATGAAATTTAATATCGGGCCTGCTGATAAGTTATTTGGGCCTGGTGGTGTGCAGGTAAAAACACAGGGCTCGGCTGAACTTATTTTTGGTGCAAAGCATAATCGCATTGATAATCCGGCACTAACCGAAGAGATGCGTAGTGTGTTTACGCCTGAGTTTGATATGAAAATTCAGATGAACATTCAGGCATCGGTGGGTGATAAGGTGAATTTTGGGATGAATTATAATACCGAATCGTCGTTTGACTTTGACCAAAAAATGGTGAAGTTATCGTACAAAGGCAAAGAAGACGATATTATCAAAAATATACAAGCAGGTAATGTTAGTATGCCATTAAATAGCTCGCTGATTACAGGTAGTACGGCCTTGTTTGGGGTGAAAACCGATTTGCAATTTGGGCGTTTAAGCGTGTCGGCTATTGCTACGCAGCAACAATCGGAAACGAAAACGGTGAGTTCCAAAGGTGGTGTTCAGACTACTGATTTTGAAGTGAAAGTGGATGAGTACGATGAAAATAAGCACTTCTTTTTAAGTCATTTTTTTAGAGATAACTATGAAAATGCGATGAGTAATTTGCCTTACATCACCTCGGGTGTAAAAGTGAACCGTATTGAGGTGTGGGTAACTAATAAGCGTGCTAACTACGATCAGTCGCGTAATGTTTTGGCATTTATGGACTTGGCCGAAACAGACAAGATTGATAATAAAGCTGCTTGGGCTGTAACGGGTGCTACGAAAAATCCTTTCAATAAAGCGAATACTCTGTACGATAAGGTGGCGGCATTGCCCAATGTACGCGATGTTCAGCAAGCAAATACAATTATTACAGGAGCTTTTGGTGGTTTGGGAGTTGTTGGTGGCGAGGATTTTGAGAAGATAGAAAGTGCTCGTAAATTAGATGCTTCGGAGTATATTTTGAATCCAGACTTGGGTATCTTGTCGCTTAAAACACAAATAAACCCTGATGAAATTGTGGGGGTTGCCTTTGAGTATAGTTATAGAGGTTCGGTGTATCAGGTGGGTGAGTTTTCGAACGATGCTATTGGTGCACAGGATGCGCTTTTTGTAAAATTGCTAAAAAGTACCACGCAATCGCCAGAGCGTAATATGTGGGATTTGATGATGAAAAACGTATACTCGCTTGGTTCAATGCAGGTTGAGAAAGATAATTTTGAATTGAACATCGTTTATCGTAACGACTCGGTGGGTACCGATATGCAGTTTATTAGCGAAGGCAACATCAAAAACCAATTGCTGCTTAAAGTGATGAACCTCGACCGCTTGGATGTAAAAAACAACTTGGTGGCTGATGGTAAATTCGACTATGTGGAAGGATTGACCGTGTTGTCATCAACAGGCCGTATTTTCTTTCCGGTGCTTGAACCTTTTGGAAAGCATTTAGCCGATAAAATTGGTGATCCTGCCGTTGCTAGCAAATACGTATTTCAAGAGCTGTACGATTCGACTCTGGTGGTAGCTCAAGAGTTAAGCGAGTTTAATAAGTTTCGCTTGGTGGGTGAGTATAAATCGGCTGGTGGCTCGGAGATACGCTTAAATGCTATGAATGTGCCACGTGGATCGGTTACGGTAACTGCTGGTGGTGTTGCTTTGGTGGAGAATGTGGATTATACCGTTGACTATACAATGGGTACGGTTACAATTCTTAATCAATCGATTGTTGAGTCGGGAACCAATATTGATGTGAAGCTCGAAAATCAGTCGACTTTTAATATGCAGCGTAAATCCTTGTTAGGTACGCATGTTGAATACCAGTTTCATAAAGATTTTAGTTTGGGTGCCACCATTATGCACTTGTCGGAGCAGCCATTAACCCAAAAGGTAAATACTGGCAGCGAGCCTATTTCGAATACCATTTGGGGGATGAATAGCTCGTGGCGTACCGAATCGCAATGGCTTACCAATATGCTCGATAAGTTACCTTTTGTAAATGCAACTAAGCCGTCGACTATTGCGTTCAATGCAGAATTTGCACAGCTTATCCCTGGTCATTCAAAGGTTGTTGGCTCGCAGGGCAAAGCCTATATCGACGATTTTGAATCGACCAAAACAAGTATTGATATTCACTATCCCAACAGCTGGTTTTTGGCCTCTACACCTTACGATAACTCGGCTGATGCACTGTTTCCCGAAGCTGCTTCGGCAGGTGTTGAGTATGGTAAAAACAGGGCTTTGATGTCGTGGTATTATGTAGATCAGAACTTAAACGCCAAAAATCCAACCCGTACAACACCAGCGCATTTACGCAACAATGTGGAGTCGCAATCGAACCATTACACCCGCGATGTAAATGTGCGTGAGGTTTTCCCAAATAAAGATGTGATTGTTACGGATCGTAGCTTGTTGAGTATTATGAATCTTTCGTTTTACCCAACAGAACGTGGCCCGTACAACTTAGATGCCGACGATATCAATAGCGATGGTTATTTGCTGAACCCCAAAAAGCGTTGGGGAGGTATTATGCGTAAAATGGATGCTACAGATTTTGAAACGTCGAATGTGGAGTACATCGAATTTTGGATGATGGATCCATTTATTTATGATAAAACGGAGCCCAAAGCAGGTGGTGAATTGTATTTTAACTTGGGTGATATTAGCGAAGATGTGTTGAAGGATGGTAAAAAGTCGTTTGAACACGGACTGCCTATTGATGGTGATTTGTCGAAAACGGAAACAACATTGTGGGGTCGTGTTCCTAAAACACAGTCGACTGTTACCGCTTTTGACAACACCAAAGGAGCGCGCGAGAAACAAGATGTGGGGTATGATGGTTTGCCAAACTCCGACGAAGCATTGTTCTCGACTTACAAAGATTACTTGGATAAATTAAAAGCGAAGTTAACACCTCAGGCACTTCAGAATATGGCCGACGATCGATTCTCGGCTTTGAATGACCCTTCGGGAGATAAATATAGTTATTACAAAAGCTCGGATTACGATAACGAAAAAGCAAGTATCCTAATTCGTTATAAACGCTACAATGGTACCGAGGGTAACTCGCCTGATGCTGACAATACGTCGGAAGATTATACAACTACAGCTTCGACCATACCTAATGTGGAGGATGTGAATGGTGATAATACTTTGAATGAATATGAGAAATATTTCCAGTACCGCGTAGCTATTAAGCGTGACTCCATGCAGGTGGGACGAAATTTTATTACCGATAGTTATACATCGAATGTAAGTTTGGCTAATGGTACAAACGAGGATGTAACCTGGTATCAGTTCAAAATTCCGATTCGTGATTATCAACACAAGGTGGGTACTATTCGCAACTTTAAGTCGATACGTTTTGTGCGTATGTTTATGACTGGTTTCGAAAAGGAAACGCACTTACGTTTTGCCACTCTTGAGTTAGTTCGTGGCGAATGGCGTAAGTACTCCAAAGAGTTGAATCTACAAGGTTCAATGCCAATAGCTAATGGTACCTTAGATGTACAAGCTGTAAACATTGAAGAAAACTCGGATAAAACGCCAGTGAATTATGTGTTACCTCCAGGAGTTACCCGAGTAATTGATCCAGGGCAAGCTCAAATTGCTAAACTTAATGAGCAGGCCATGGTGCTTAAAGTGGATAACTTGGCACCTAAAGATGCTCGCGCTGTGTATAAAAAAACGGGTTACGATATGCGTCAGTATAAACGCTTGCAGATGTTTGTGCATGCTGAGAAGATTGCTGGCGATATTAGCAAACTGGCAGATTATGATTTAAGCTGTTTTGTCCGCTTGGGTTCTGACATGACAAATAATTATTACGAGTACGAAATTCCTCTTAAGTTGACTGATGAAGGTGTTTACTCGAATGAGTCGGAGGCTGACAGAGCAAAAGTTTGGCCTGAAGAGAATATGTTTAATTTTCCATTCTCGGCGCTCACAAATGCTAAATTAGAGCGAAATAAAATGAAGCAAAATGGGACTTTTGTTTCAGATTTTATTCCATTTTACGACCAAGGGAAGAATAAAATACGCGTTGTGGGTAATCCTACTATATCAGACGTTGAAAACATTATGATTGGAGTTCGAAATAATTCAACCAAAGCCGAAGTGAAGACTGGTGAGGTTTGGGTGAATGAGTTGCGTATGTCTGAATTCGACGAAGAAGGTGGCTGGGCTGCTATGGGTAACTTGGCCATTGGGCTGTCGGATATTGGTAGCATTAATTTTTCGGGTAGAACTGAAACTGCAGGTTTTGGAGGCTTGGAAAGTAATGTGCTCGATCGTCGTCAGGAGGATCTATATCAAATGAATTTTTCGACAACCATGGATCTAGGTCGTTTCTTGCCCGAAAAAGCAAAAGTTCAATTGCCTGCTTATTTCTCGTACACCAACGAAACAACAACGCCAAAATATAACCCGCTCGATCAGGATATCGAATTGGCCGATGCACTTGATAATTTGCGTAGCAAGGCACAGCGCGATTCGCTTGTAATGGTCTCGCAAACCGTAAGTGAGTCGAAAAGCTTTAATATATCGTCGGCAAAAGTGAATATCCGTAGTAAAAAACCTCAGTTTTACGATCCCGCCAATGTTTCGTTTAATTATGCATATACCAAGTCGAATCAGAATAGTGCAGAGGTGGAACGTAATTTGGTGAAACAACAGCGTGGTGGTGTGAATTACAATTATTCTTTCAATCCAGAGCCTGTAGAGCCGTTTAAAAAGATCAAAGCGCTTAGTAAGCCAGCCTTTAAGTTGGTGTCTGATTTTAATTTTAATTATTTGCCATCGTCTATTACTTTTAATACCGATATGAATAGACAATTTTCGCAAGTGAAATTGCGCGATTTAACTGGTGTTACGGGGTCGAATAATCTGGATTTGAACTTTAGTAAAGACTTTATGTGGAATCGGAATTTTTCGATTAACTACGATATGACACGTGCTTTGCGTTTTAGTTTTCAGACGGCAATGAATGCGAATATTGAAGAGAGCTATTTTACGCCAGAGATTGGTAAAGAGCATTACGAGGCATGGCGTGATACCGTTTGGTCGAGTATTAAAAAGCTAGGTACGCCCTATGCTTATCAACAGGTATTTACAGCATCTTGGAATGTGCCTATTAATAAAATTCCTATTCTCGACTGGATTACATCGAATGCAAATTATAATTCAACCTATAGTTGGAATAGGTCGGCTTCGATGGGAAGTGCTTCAGGTGCTGGTACCGAAGTGGGAAATATAGCTACGAGTATGGGTGCTTGGTCGGTTGATGGACAGCTTAATTTTGAACAACTTTACAATAAATCGAAATATCTCAAAGGGGTTAATCAGCGCTTAAGTATGAATGGGGGCAATGCGCCTAAATTTCAGTCGAAAAATTACAATGAGGTTGTGGATCTCGAAAAAGGAAAGGTGCTCACCATTAACCATCGTTTGAATAGCGAGAAGTTGAGTATTGTTTTGCTCGGAAAAAATGGACGCCCTGTACAAGCATCCATCAAGCAATTAAATCCTACTGCAGTTGAAATAACTCCTGCGGTTTCGGCCGATAGTGTGAAGGTGGCGGTAGTTACCTTGGATCCAAATGTGATATCGCCTGCTCGTAAAGTGCTCGATGTTGGAGCGCGCCTGTTAATGTCGGTTCGTAGAGGATCTATCACCTATCGCAAGTCGGGCAATATGACCTTGCCTGGATTTTTGCCAGAGCCTGGTTTTCTAGGTCAGAGTAAGGGTGGAAATGGACTTTCGGCACCTGGTTATGCATTTACCTTTGGTATTTTTGATTCGGAGTCGGTGCTCGAAAAAGCAATGAAGAATGATTGGTTGTACCTGAGTGATTCGATTGTAACACCTGCTGTGGTTGCTAATACTACCGATTTGGATGTAAAATTGAGTTTGGAGCCAATTCCAGGTTTGAAAATTGATTTGAATGCTAAACGCTATACGGCTGATAACACAACAATACAGTACATGTTTTCGGGTATGCCTAGTACATTTAATGGAAGTTATAATATCACTCAAATAGCATTTAAAACAGCATTTAGTAAAATAGGAGGGGCTGATCAGAATTACGATTCGAAGGTGTTCCGTACTTTCTTGTCCAACAGAGCGTATATGGTTGATAAGTTGCGTGCAAAATATGTGGGTAAACAATATCCTACAACTGGTTTCTTTGGCGATTTGCCTGGGGTTGGTGGTTCTATTTTTGACCCTGCAAAAGGCGATTTTAATGAAAACTCACCCGATGTGCTTATTCCTTCGTTCTTGGCTGCTTATACGGGTCGCGACATCAGCAAAGCTAAAACTGATTTGTTCCCTGATTTATCATCCTTGTTGCCTAACTGGCGTTTGAGTTACGATGGGCTATCGCGCATTCCTTGGGTGAAAAACAACTTCAAGAGCATAAGCATTACGCATGCCTATACCTGTCGTTATAGTATTGGTAATTATACTTCCTATTCAACTTGGGTGGCTATGGACGAGAATGACAATGCTTTGGGATATGTGCGCGATGTACAGTCGAACAATCCGATACCTTCATCGCCTTACGATATTTCGTCGGTATCGCTTACCGAGCAATTTAGTCCGTTGGTGGGTATTAATGCTGCACTCAAAAATAGCATGACGGCTAAAGTTGAATATCGTAAGCAGCGTAACTTAGCGCTTAACTTGTCGAGTACACAAATTATCGAAGCTAATTCGGATGAGTTTGTGGTCGGTTTTGGTTATTTGTTGAAAGATTTTGATGTGATTCTACGTTTGAAAAATAATGAACAGTCGCGTATTAAAAACGACTTAAAGTTGAATGCTGATTTTTCATTTAAAGATATCAAAACTTTGTTGCGTAAAGTGGATGAAAATCTAACTCAAGCATCAAATGGAAATAAAATGCTTACATTTAAGTTGTTGGCCGATTATGTGTTTAGTTCCAAAATCAATATTCAATTCTTCTTTGATCGTCAGGTTACAACACCACTTATTTCAACTACTTATCCTGTAGCGTCAACAAATGTAGGTGTAAATCTTAAGTTTATGCTTGCCCGATAAGGGTGTTTTATTCAATTATACTACCTTTGCATTTTAAAAGTTATAAGGTATGATAAAAGGTTCTTTTTATATTTTGCTCTTTTATTTTCTGGGCGAATTAATTAGTAAGTTGATTGGTGGTTTTATACCTGGCAGTGTGATTGGAATGATATTGCTCTTTTTGGCCTTGTATACGAAAGTGCTAAAACCAGATAATGTAAAAGCCGTGGCTACGAACATAACCAAAAATATGGCGGTTTTTTTTGTGCCTGTGGGAGTTGGGTTGATGGCTCAATTTGAACTGTTTTCGTCGTCGTTACTGGCAGTTTTTATATCCATAACAGCAAGTACTGTGCTCACCATTATTACTGTGGCGCTTGTGCAGGAGCGTTTCGAAAAACGGAAAGGGTTGGAGAAATGAACGATTTTTTAGAGCTTATGCAGTCACTCGTTACCACTGATGTGTTTTTGCTTTGTTTGGTAATGGGGACTTTTTTGTTGGGAATACTTATTTACAAAAAAACAAAGATAACGCTCCTTCAACCCTTGTTGATTTCGATAATCATTATCATTCCTTTTCTCAAACTAACGGGCATTGAATATAAAACATTTTTTGAGCATACAAAGTTATTGAATTTTATGCTCGGGCCGAGTGTTGTAGCTTTGGGTTATGTGTTGTATGAGCAAATAGAACAGATTAAAGGCAATGTTTTGTCGATGCTTGTGGCGGTACTTAGTGGTAGTGTGGTAGGCATTGTGACGGTAGTGTTAATTGCAAAACTTTTTGGTGCCGATAAAGTGTTGCTTGCCTCATTAGCTCCAAAGTCAGTAACCACGCCCATTGCTATCAGTTTGGCTGAGCAGTCGGGAGGAGCCCCCTCGTTGGCAGTTGCATTCGTGGTTATCTGTGGTGTGTTTGGTGGTGTGGTAGGGCCAATCGTACTTCGAAAAATTGGTATCAAAAGCAAATTTGCAAGTGGCTTGGCAATGGGTTCGGCATCGCATGCCTTGGGTACAGCGCGAGCCATGGAGATGGGGGCTGTTGAGGGCGCAATTAGTGGCTTGGCTATAGGTGTGATGGGAATTATTACCTCTTTGCTTATTCCGTTTGCGAAATACCTTTTTTAAATGTATAAACACCACTATTGAAAAAAAAAGCTTTACTTTTGTGTTGTATTAAGCTGAGCGATATTATCCTAAAATAAATCATAAAACGTATTTTACAATGGCAAAACCATTTATTTATCAGGAGCCATTTCCGATGGCAAAAGACAAAACGGAATACTATCTTCTTTCGAAAGATCATGTTTCGGTTAGCGAGTTTGAAGGTCAGGAAATTTTAAAGATAGAGCCTGAAGCGCTTACGAAAGTAGCTCGTGCTGCTATGCGCGATTGTTCTTTCTTGTTGCGTCCTGAGCATCAAAAGCAAGTTTCGGCTATTCTCGACGATCCCGAAGCTAGCGAGAACGATAAGTTTGTAGCTTTAACCATGTTGCGCAATGCCGAAATTGCAGCCAAAGGTGTTTTACCTTTCTGTCAGGATACAGGTACAGCTACTGTGTATGCTAAAAAAGGAAACAATGTGTGGACAAACGGAACAGACGAAGAGGCTTTGTCAAAAGGTATATATGAGACCTATACCGAAGAGAATCTTCGTTACTCGCAAAACGCTGCACTCAATATGTACGATGAAGTAAATACAGGCACCAATCTACCTGCTCAAATCGACCTTGTAGCATCACACGGAAACGAATATAAGTTTTTGTTCATAGCTAAAGGTGGTGGTTCGGCTAACAAGTCGTATTTGTTTCAGGAAACAAAAGCCTTGTTGAATCCGGCTTCGTTGGAGAAATTCCTAACCGAGAAAATGAAAACATTGGGTACGGCTGCATGTCCTCCTTACCACATTGCGTTTGTAATTGGTGGAACTTCGGCTGATGCGTGTATGAAAACCGTTAAATTAGCTTCAACCAAATACTACGACGAGTTGCCAACAGTAGGTAATGAGCTTGGTCAGGCATTTCGTGATGTGGAAATGGAGCAAAAGATTTTGAAACAAGCACAAGCATCGGGTTTTGGTGCGCAGTTTGGTGGTAAATACTATGCACACGATGTTCGTATTGTTCGTTTGTCGCGTCACGGAGCTTCGTGTTTTGTGGGTATGGCTGTGTCGTGTTCGGCCGACCGTAACATCAAAGCTAAAATCAATAAGGATGGCCTTTGGATAGAAAAGATGGAAGAAAATCCTGGTAAATACATACCCGAAAGTTTACGCAACGAAGGAGAAGGTGATGCTGTGAAGATTGATTTAAATCAGCCGATGACAACTATTCTTTCAACGCTATCTAAATACCCTGTTGCAACCCGCTTATCGTTAACAGGTACTATAGTGGTTGGTCGTGATATTGCTCATGCGAAATTAAAAGAATTAATTGATGCAGGTAAGCCTTTGCCTCAATATGTAAAAGATCATCCAATTTATTATGCTGGTCCAGCTAAAACACCAACAGGCATGGCATCAGGGTCGTTTGGGCCAACAACAGCGGGTCGTATGGATTCGTATGTCGATTTATTCCAACAACACGGTGGAAGCATGGTGATGATTGCTAAAGGTAACCGTACGCAGCAAGTAACGGATGCTTGTCACAAATATGGTGGATTCTACTTAGGTTCTATTGGTGGCCCTGCTGCTATCTTGGCAGAGCAAAATATCAAAAAAGTAGAGTGTTTGGAATATCCAGAATTAGGCATGGAAGCTATTTGGAAAATTGAAGTCGTGGATTTCCCTGCATTTATCCTTGTAGACGATAAAGGAAACGACTTTTTTAAGCAAATTAAAACAAATGTAATTTGCTAGAGAAAAATAATTCAGTTCACGGTAAATATAAATTATTTACTGTGAGCTATTTAATTTTAATGTTGCAATTTTATTAAAAAAAACTCAGCAAAAGCTTTGCAAGTAATTGAAAAAACACTATCTTTGCACTCGCTTTTGAGAAATACAACAAGCAACGGGGTGTATGAATATATTCCCTGTAGAAAATTTCGGGGTGTAGCGCAGTCCGGTTAGCGCACCTGCTTTGGGAGCAGGGGGTCGTGGGTTCGAATCCCGCTACCCCGACTTGAAAAACAGCCACTTACAGTAAAATGTATGTGGCTGTTTTTTTTTATGTACACAAATTCTATACATTTTTCGGGGTGTAGCACAGTACGGTTAGCACATCCCGATTGGAATCGGGAGGGTCGTGGGGCAGTTTATCCCGATTTTTATCGGGGAATCCCGCTACCCCGACTTGAAAAACAGCCACTTACAGTAAAATGTATGTGGCTGTTTTTTTTGCATAAACTTCTATACCCTACTGTTAGTAGTGTTGAAGAAGGTGGGTTGTCTTGCTAGATGTTTCTAGCTAATTTGAATAAGATGACGTTTTTTTTATATTAGGTTATTGTTGGGTAGTATTCACAGAACTGTGTCTAATATTATTTTTTCGAAAAGAAGAATTATACCTGCCCTTTAAGATATTTACTAGCACTTGGGCAAGGGTGGCAAGGTACGCTGCCACATGTTTACCCTTGACC
>Ga0209398_1000563_pt1 | contig 22556 bp, 23 predicted proteins | sample AshMeaBigSpring_FD_184125 | JGI IMG/M metagenome (GOLD analysis project Ga0209398, IMG submission 184125) | Groundwater microbial communities from Big Spring, Nevada to study Microbial Dark Matter (Phase II) - Ash Meadows Big Spring (SPAdes)... | ecosystem: Environmental > Aquatic > Deep... | reverse complement strand
CTATGAACTCAACATCGGGCACGCTGACTTTGACCGCGCGGCATTTGTTTCCGCTCTCCGGCAGGATGCCAAGACAAACGGGAACATCGTCCTGTATGGCGCACCGGGAACAGGGAAAAGCCGAGCGCTTCTATACCTCGCGCAAAGGCAATTCCGGAAATATCCGCAGAGGTTTGACGATGCCGAGTGGATCACCGGATCAGACTTTGCCGAGCTGGTTTCCGCACTTGGCAGCGATGACCGGCAGTCAGCGAAGGAAAAGCTGAAATCGTTGGCGGAAACTGGTCTACTGCTCTTTGATGACCTCGGCGGAGCGAAGTTTACAGATGCCAGGACAAGTCAGCTTTTCGCCATTATGGACGCACGCTACAAGCACGACCGCCGGACATACATCACGACAAATTTTTCCGACGCGAAGTTGCAAGAAATGATGTCAGTCGATGGGGACGAGGTAACAGGCGAACGCATCATGCGCCGGATACGCGGAACCAAGTCCGAGCCGCTGGCCGTGTGCGTTGAATTCAAACGGCAGAATGGCAAGCGTGCCGGAAAGCCAAGGGCTAACAGGGGCGAGGTTCGCAGTCGGGCGACCGCTCAGATTCCCCCGGAAATGATTCCTGAGTCTGTGCCTCAAGGACGAAACCTAACGCCACTTAAGCTATGATGACCCTCCCGCGCAAACAAAACGTCACCACGGCCATAGCTATACCCCAAAAACGGCATGTTTATGAATACTGACCCCACCCAAGATGACGATGACATCGGACCGGAGGAGTTTTACGACCGGCCCGAGGTCGGTGTTGACTTTGGGAAATACTCCGACTCAACCGTTGGCTTTATCGTCAACCATGACCCGCAATACGCCGAGTGGCTTTTGACTGAGGCGCGGGCAGTTCCCGATTTCGTCCGCGATGAGTTGCATTATTTACTCCGCCCCGGCGAACCGTTGCCCGACTGGGGGGAGGCACCCCACCCCCCCGGTAAATAATATCTTTGGACCTCCCTATCAAGGCGCGGGTTTCCTCCTCGCGGGCTTTAAGCGTGTGAGGAATTTTTTTCAGGTTTCCCATCATTATTACGCCAAAAAGGTAAAAACTCTTTGCGTTTAAATGCCCGCTGTGACCTCGAAACGCGATAGGGGGCATGATGATATGGCCAGCGAACGGCAGGCCACACAGGGGGCGAATCTGGCGCACAGGAAATGCACCATTGTCCCATCGCATGGTGCAACTAGGCCCCCTCGCGCACGCGGGATAGATACCCCAAATCTGGGGAATCAAAAAGCCTTGACCATGCCGCCGGCGCTGACGTAGTGCTGGCAACGCAACAAACACGTTGCGCCGGCCAACCTCGCCGTTCAATCGAGGGACGCAGACAAACACAAATGACAACACACACGATCAATCGTGACGGCAAACCGCCGCTCACATTCACCGGCGAGATCCTCGCCAAAGCAGACAACCGGGACCACAACAGCACGCGCTGGACGTCAATCACGATCTACCGGACAAAGGCCGGAAAGTTCGTTGCTCACATTGACCGCATCACGCAATGGCAGGGTGAGACTGACTACACGACCGCCGAGGCATTCGCCAGTTTTGGCGAGGTCATCGAATGGTTGCGCGGGGACTCCGAAGTCCTTGGCGCGGTTTCGCAGGAGGCCGTCGAGAAGGCGATCAAGGTTGCCCCGACGCTGGCGGAATTCTGGCAGGAGGTTGTCGATTAATCGCACCGTTGCCCGCAATGACCCGTTCGCCCGAAATGGCGAGCGGGTTTTTTTTGCGTCACGACGATCAGGTGGCGACATTGGCGACCGCCGACCGCATTATTTTTTTCTCCCGCCGGATGCCATTAATTGATCGAGGGGACAAAAGGGGACAACCGGAATGACGGCGAGTTGAGTATCGAGGGGACAATCTGGGGGACAAAAAGGGGACAAAAAAATGACACTTTTTGGCTATTTCGTGGCAATACCGGGTTTTTTGCTGAATCGCCGCAAACCCTTTGTTTATCAGGGTTTTAAGGTCTCTTTTCCACCGGAAAAAAGAATGGACGATGTAGGTTTCGAACCTACGACCCCCGCCGTGTGAAGGCGATGCTCTACCACTGAGCTAATCGTCCGAAAGGTTTTTACCGTAGCCATATCAAGCGGCAAGACAAGGCCAAACATCCCCAAAACAAGGGAGAAGAAAATCTGTGCAGACCGGTCTCCGGCCTCTAGCTTGAATTCCATGAACCCATCCCTCCTTTCCGACGACGACTTCTACCCTCTGATCGAAGCGCGCCACTGCGATCCGTTCAGAGTCCTCGGCCTCCGGGAATTTCAAAACCGCTGGGTGGCCCGGATTTTCAGGCCGGGTGCCGGGAAGGTGACAATTGTGGCAGCTGACGATTCCGGCCGGCGCTTCGATCTGGCGCGGGTCCATGATTCCGGCTTGTTCGAAGCGGCGCTCCCCGGGGTGGATGGCCCGTTCCCGTATACGATCGAATTTACAAGCCCGGCGGGCGACCGCTGGCATGAGCGCGATGCGTATTCCTTCGGTCCGGTCCTCGGAGAAATGGACGTGTATCTTTTCAACGAGGGAACGCACTACGACATTTATAAAAAGCTCGGGGCGCACGTCCGCGAGGTCGAAGGTGTCGAGGGGGTCCACTTCTCGGTGTGGGCGCCATCCGCCCAGAGGCTCAGCGTGGTCGGGGATTTCAACGCCTGGGATGGAAGGGTCCACCCGATGCGGAAGCTCGTTCCCTCCGGTGTCTGGGAAATTTTTCTTCCGGGCGTGCACGAGGGGGCCCATTACAAGTTCGAGGTCCGTGGTCCCCACGGCGAGGTCTTCCTCAAAACCGATCCCTACGCCTTCTTCGCACAGCACACGACAGAGACCGGCTGCATCGTTTTTGATCTCGGGCGCTATCACTGGGATGACGGGGATTGGATGGAGATGCGCCGGCGACGCGATCCTTATGCAACCCCGATGAGCGCCTATGAAGTTCACTTGGGATCGTGGCAGCGGATAACCGAGGATGGCGACCGCTTCCTCAGCTACATCGAACTGGGCGACCGGCTCATCCCTTATGTCAAGGAGATGGGGTTCACGCATATTGAACTGCTGCCGGTCATGGAGCATCCATTCGACGGGTCATGGGGCTACCAAGTCGTGAACTACTACGCGCCGACCAGCCGGTTTGGAAACCCGGACGAGTTCCGGAATTTTGTCGACCGCTGCCATCAGGCCGGGATCGGGGTAATCCTTGACTGGGTTCCCGGTCACTTCCCGAAGGACGCCCACGGGCTTGCCAACTATGATGGCACATGCCTCTACGAACACGCCGATCCGAGACTGGGCGAGCACATGGACTGGGGCACGCTGATCTTCAATTACGGGCGCAACGAGGTGAAGAACTTCCTCATCGGAAACGCGCTTTTCTGGATGGACGAATATCATATCGACGGGCTGCGCGTCGATGCGGTCGCGTCGATGCTTTACCTCGACTACTCGCGCAAGCCGGGCGAGTGGATTCCGAACTGCTTCGGCGGACGCGAAAATCTGGATGCCATCAATTTTCTGAAGCGCTGCAACGAGGTCGCCTACGAGCGCTTTCCGGGTATCACCATGATTGCCGAGGAGTCGACCGCATGGCCGGGAGTCTCGCGCCCGACGTATACCGGCGGGCTGGGTTTCGGCTTCAAGTGGAACATGGGCTGGATGAACGACAGCCTGCGCTACATCAGCAAGGATCCGATCCACCGCAGATTCCACCAGGGCGAAATCACATTTTCGATGCTCTACGCGTTCCAGGAACACTTCATCCTGGTCCTCAGCCATGACGAGGTCGTTCATGGAAAGGGCTCGCTTCTCGACAAAATGCCGGGCGATACCTGGCAGAAGTTCGCCAACTGCCGGATGTTCCTTGCCTGGATGTGGGCCCATCCCGGCAAGAAGCTCATTTTCCAAGGGATGGAGTTTGGCCAGTGGCACGAATGGAAGCATGCGTTCAGCCTCGACTGGCACCTCACCCAGCTGCCGCTTCATGACGGCCTGCGGAGGCTCGTCCAGCACTTGAACTGGCTCTATACGAACGAGCCTTCGCTGTATGAACTCGATGACAGCTACGACGGCTACGAGTGGATCGATTTCAACGATGCGGACAACACCGTGTGGTCGTTCATGAGGAAATCCCATACCGGAGCCACCCTCATCTTCGTGGTCAATGCCACGCCGGTGGTGCGCGAAGGCTACCGGGTGGGAGTGAACGCCCCCGGCTTCTACGAGGAAATCCTCAATACCGACGCAGAGACCTATGGAGGCAGCAACCTGGGAAATTATGGCGGCCACTGGGCGGAAGAACACTGGTCGTGGCAGGGCAAGCCCCATTCGGTGAAGCTTAACCTCCCGCCGCTCTCGGTCATCGCGTTCAAACACCGGCCCTAGCGACAGCGGACACGCAAGAGAGGACGATTTCCTTCTTGCGCGGCAGAGATCTCCTCGTCATGATTGCTCATGGACGACACTAAGACTGATTCCTCCGTGGGGCACGCACTGGACCGGATGTTTTACCGGCAGGCCGACGAGTTTTTTCAGGACCAAGCCGGCCTCGCCCTCACATACGATGACGTGTCGCTGGCGACATTGTATTCAGAGATCGTGCCGCGCGATGCCAACTTCGAGACATCTCTGGCACCAGGGCTCCACCTCCATCTTCCAGTGCTCTCCGCGGATATGGACACCGTCACAGAGTCGAAGATGGCCATCGCGCTGGCCCTGAACGGAGGCCTCGGCCTGATCCATTACAACATGCCGCAGCGCCAGCAGTTGTCGGAGGTCTCCCGCGTAAAAAACCATGTCCATGGCCTCATTCGCGAACCGATCAAAGTCTCGCCGGAACAGATGATCGGCGATGTCCTCGCACTCATCGAGGAAAAGAAATTCAGTTTCAGCACGTTTCCGGTGGTGGACGCCTCGGGCGTCCTTCTCGGTCTGCTCCCGGGTCACTGCGTGCGGGCGCGCTTTGCGCCGAGAGCCGTCACCGAGGCCATGATCCCGCGGAGTTCGGTTCTCACGATTTGCGAGGACGAACTCGGAGACGATCCGATCGCGCGGGCGGACAGGTTTTTCACAGAGAACATCGGCATCCACAAACTCCTCGTCGTTGACCGCCAGGATTGCCTGCGAGGGCTTTTTACCTTAAGCGACATCGAGCGGATCACCCAGGAACGCTCCCTTCAAACAAAGCCCGCCCGTGACGAGAAGTTCCGCCTGCTCTGTGGTGCCGCGATCAGCGCCCCGCGCAGCAGCAGCGGGGAGCTCGACAAAGATGCGCTTTTATCCCATGCCGGTTCGCTCGTGGACAGGGGGGTCGATGCCATTGCCGTCTCGACCGCCCACGGGCATACGCGGGGAGTCGGCGACGCCGTCCGCACGCTGCGTACAGCATTTCCCCGGCTTCCGCTCATCGCCGGGAATGTGACCAGCGCTTCGGGAGTGGAGTTCCTGGCGGCCTGCGGTGCGAACATCGTAAAGGTCGGCCAGGGCCCAGGATCGATCTGCACCACACGCGTCGTGGCGGGGGTCGGCATCCCGCAGCTCACCGCCCTCTATGTCTGCTCGCGCGCGGCCAAGAACGCCGGCGTCACGATCCTCGCTGACGGAGGAATCACAAAATCCGGTGACATCGTGAAGGCGCTCACGCTCGCCGATGCGGTGATCTGCGGCAGCCTGCTCGCCGGCTGCCCGGAGGCACCGGGCCAAATCATGGAAATCAATGGCAAATTCTACAAGCAATACCGGGGCATGGGAAGCCATGCAGCCATGAAAGCCGGGAGCGCCGCCCGCTACGGACACGCCAAGGAATCAGCGCAAAAATCCGCAGCCGAGGGCGTCGAGGCCCTCAAAGAGCTTTCCGCACCGGTCGACTCCGTGCTCGCACAACTCGCCGGCGGGCTCCAGAGCGGAATGGGCTATCTCGGGGCGGCCGGGCTTTCTGAACTCCGGACAAATGCCCGCTACACGCGGATCACCGCATCGGGCCTGCGCGAGAGCGCCCCACACGATATCATCGAGGTTAAAACCGGCGGGGCCTAGCAAGCATGCCGGCGATCCACCGCCACGCCCACGACTACCGGCGCCTCATCCGCCGCTGGCGCAAGGTTGCCCGGAAATCAGGGCTAGCGATGCGGTTACTGTGCGAGGCCGGCGGACACCCCATTTACGCACTCGCTCCTGTCCGGTCGTCGCCGGGGCCGCGCATGTATTTTTCCGCGGGCATTCATGGCGACGAGCCGGCGGCGACTGAGGGCCTCGTGACCTGGGCGGAGACGCACCCGCACCTGCTCCGCGCGATCGGGCCACTGATCTTTCCGTGCCTGAACCCCTGGGGCCTGATGAACAACAGCCGCTTCGATCAGGACGGACGCGACTTGAACCGCTGCTACAACAAGAGGAACGTCCCGGTTGTGGTCGCCCAGTCGCAGCTCATGGCCGGCGTCCATTTTGACCTTGCCATCGCCCTTCATGAGGACTTCGACGCCCATGGAATCTACATCTATGAGATTTCCCGAAGGCGGCCATTCCTTGCAGAGGAGCTTATCCTGGCCGCCTCACCCCACCTTCCGGTGGACCCGCGTTCCCGCATCGAAGGACGACGCGCCAACCGCGGCGTGATCCGGCGGAGGATCACGCCGGATCTCATGCCCGACTGGCCGGAGGCATTTGCTCTCCACTTCGGTGGCTCGGCCAGGACTCTGACCATCGAGACCCCGTCCGAATTCGATCTTGACGCCCGGACAGCTGCGCAGGTCGCAATGGTCGACCACGCGGCACGGCGCTGCCTGTCTGAACTGCAGGAGGACGTTCAGTCGGCTATCTCCGCGTAGTTCTCGCGGGCCATCCGGAGGCTCAGATCCAATATTTCGTTCGAATCCTCCATGCCGAGGGCGCGATCGACCAGCGCGGAGCAATCCCCGGCATCGAGAGACTGCAGTGCCTTCTTGATCCTCGGCACAAGAGAACTGGCCGCACTGAGCTCGTCGACGCCGAGCCCGACAAGGAGCGGAGTGAGCTGGACATCCCCGGCCATCTCACCGCAGACGCCAGCCCAGATGCCCCGCGAATGCGCGGCATCAACCACCATCTTGATCATCCGCAGGATGGCCGGGTGGGTCGGATTATAGAGGTGAGCGATCCGGTCGTTCACACGGTCCACGGCGATCGAATACTGGATCAGATCGTTGGTCCCGATGCTGAAAAATGCCACCTCGCCAGCCAGATGGTCACTGATGAGAACGGCGCTGGGAATCTCGATCATGACCCCCACCTCGATATAGGGATTGAATGCGACGCCACGGGCCGCCAACTCGGCCTTGCTTTCCTCAAGCAGCGCATTGGCCTGCCGAAGCTCGGCCAGGCCGGAGATCATCGGATACATGATCCGGATGTTATTCGAGGTCGCAGCGCGCAGGATCGCGCGGAGTTGCGTCTTAAAGATGTCGGGATTCTGAAGGCAGAAGCGGATAGCCCGGCAGCCGAGGAAAGGATTCTGCTCCTCCGGAAGATGGAGGCTCTGCGCGGTCTTGTCCCCGCCGATATCAAGGGTCCGGATGATGACGCCGTGCGCCGCCGCCTTTTCGGCCGCGATGCGGTATTGCTCATACTGCTCGTCCTCGCCGGGCGGTTCAGCCCGGTTCAGGTAGAGAAACTCGGTGCGATAGAGACCAATCCCCTCGGCTCCGCTTGCGCTCACGTCCTCGAGTTCGTCCGGCAAATCAACGTTCGCAGAGAGGATGATGTGGCGACCGTCGCGGGTGGTTGCGGCCGTCTCGCGGATCAGCTCAAGCCGCTCGCTGACTTCCTCTTTGAGCGATTCGATGCGGCCGTATTCCTGCAGCGTCTCCGGCGAAGGGTTCAGAATCAGAACCCCGCTGTAGCCGTCGAGCAGGACATCGTCGCCATTGGAGAGGTGGTGGCAGATCTCGTGAAGCCCTACGATGGCGGGAATCTCGAGCGAACGGGCCATGATGGCCGTATGGGAAGTCTTGCTTCCCGTCTCCGTGGCGAAGCCGAGAACAAGGTCGCGGTTCAGCTGCGCTGTGTCGGAAGGGGTCAGGGCATGCGCGACAACAATATGCGGGCGGTCGTGGGTCGCCGGATTCCGGGGCGCCTTGCCAAGGAGATTGCGGATGACCCGCCGTGTCACGTCCTCAATGTCCACCACCCGCTCGCGCAGGTAGGGGTCGTCGATCTCCGATAGCGTCCGGCAGTATTTATCGGCAACCCGGCGGAAGATGTATTCGACGTTGAAGCGCTCGCGATCGAGGTTCCGGAGCACCTCGTCAATCAGCGTGCGGTCCTCGACCACAAGCAGGTGGGCGTCAAAAATGCTGGCGTCGTTGGCGCCAATCGCGTTCGCAATCCGCTGCTGGATCTCCAGCAACTCGGCGCGCGTTGAAATCAGGGCGGACTCGAAGCGCGCAATTTCCTCCGGCAGCTCGTGGTCGAGGATTTGCCGGGGGGTAATCTCCTCATCCTCCTCCCACTGGACGACGACCTCGCAGTGGGCAATGCCGGGAGCGACGGCGATTCCTGTGAACCGCTGTTCGGGTGGATTGGGGGTCGAAGGCGCCATCAGGGTCAGAGCCCTATCAGAATCACCGACGGGTGTAAAATATTTCCTCTACTCCTCGCCGAAACGGGTCTCCACGAGGTTCTTGATCTCGGCGACCGCCTTGTCGGCATCCTGGCCCTCGGCGATGATGTGGAGCCTCGATCCCTTTCCGGCGGCCAGCATCATGAGCCCCATGATGCTCTTTCCGTTCACGCGCTCCCCGTCCTTTTCGACCCAGACTTCGGCGCGGTAGCGGCTGGAGATCTTGACAAACATGGCGGCCGGCCGCGCATGTAGGCCGTTGCGGTTGTCAATCATGACCTCGCTCGTGCAACGGTGCACATCCTCAGCAGTTTTTTTCTTTGATAGAATTCCCATCATCGGCTCCGGCGTTCGCTGATCATATGTAAAAGTTTTTGATTGAATTCCTCCGCGCTGTTTTCGCCCATGTCCTTGAGCTTCTGGTCCAGGGCGGCGACTTCCACCAGCCGGCCCAGATCCCGTCCGCTCCGGACCGGAAGCGTGACATGCGGAACCTTGATTCCAAGAATTTCGTATGTCTCGCGGTCGAGACCGATTCTATCCACATCTTCGACGTCATGCCAATCTTTCAATGTGACAACAAAATCCAGCCGTTTCTCGCGGCGGACGGCTCCCACGCCGAAGATTGACGCGATGTTGATGATACCGATCCCCCGGACCTCCATGTGATACCTGGAAAGCGTGTCCGACATTCCGAGCAACTCGCGGCCCTCAAACGAACGGAAACGCGTGATGTCGTCGCTGACAATGCTGTATCCCCGTTCGATCAGCCCGAGGACGCACTCGCTCTTCCCGATGCCGCTCGCCCCACGGATCAGCGTTCCCACACCCAGAATGTCCACCATGCTTCCGTGCTCGGATGTCGACGGCGCAAAATCAAACTCCAACGCGATCGTTGCCGCGTTGATAAACTTCATCGTGATCATGCTTGTCCGGAAGACCGGCGTCTCGAACTCAGCGGCCGCGTCGAGAAGGACACCGGGGATGGGGGCATTCCGGGCCACGATCAGGCAGGGCATGTTGCGCGAAAAAAGCCCCTGGAGGCGCTCCCGCAGCACGGAGGCGCTCAGGCTTTTCAGATAGCTCAGCTCCGCCGCGCCGAGGACCTGGATCCTCTTCACGGCGAAATAGGAATAAAATCCACTGAGTGCCAGTCCGGGACGGTTGATGGTCGGCTCGCGGATCAGGCGGTTGAGACCGCGCGATGAGCCCTCCAAACGGAGGCCGAGTTCCTCGGCGTGGTTCGCGTAGAAATGCCCGACCGTGATGTGCGGAACGCTGTTGTCTTTCTTATTGGGCATCGTGCGGGGAGTGGGACTGCTCGCGCCAGCTGGCTACATCGTAAAGGATTCTCCGAGATACAGCTTCCGGCTGATCGGATCCTGCAAAAGGAAATCCTTGTCGCCCTGGCTTTCCACACGGCCTTCGAAGATCAGGTAGGCCCTGTCGACAATATTCAGGGTCTCGCGGACATTATGGTCGGTAATCAGGATGGCGAGACCCTGCTCCCGGAGGTCTTGGACAATTTGCTGCACATCATGCACGGCGATGGGATCGACCCCACTGAACGGCTCGTCGAGCATCAGCAAAGAAGGGTTGGTGACCAGCGAGCGGGCGATCGTCAGGCGCCGCTTTTCTCCGCCGGAAAGTGTCAGGGCCTGGTTCTTGGCAAGGTGCTCAATGCCAAAGCGCGTCAGCAATTCCTCGCACCGGCTCTTCCTTTCGGCCTTGGAGGCTTTCGTTGTCTCAAGGATCGCCAGGATATTTTCCTCCACGGTCAACTTGCGGAAGATCGACTCCTCCTGTGGCAGGTAGCCCATCCCGTGCCGCGCCCGGCGGAACATCGCCATGTCCGTGACGTCGGCGTCCTGAAAGAACACGCGGCCGCCATTCGGACGGATAAGCCCGACAATCATGTAGAATGTCGTCGTTTTTCCGGCACCGTTCGGACCAAGAAGTCCGACGATCTCGCCCCGCTTCACGTTGATGTCGACGCCGTTCACCACCGATCGACCATTGTAAATTTTCACGAGCCCATCGGTCCGCAAGAGAGGCTGCTCCGACGTTTGCGGAGATTGCTGATCGCTGCCGCTCATTGACCGGATCCCGTGGATGAGGTGTCGCTGATCTGGGTTTTGCTGGGCCCAATTGTCTTCGACTTGCCGTTGCGGTTGAGAACCATGACCGTCCCCTCCTCCGTTGCCACCTGGTTGTTGATGCCCTGCTGGATCGAAGGCCAGATCCGAAGGGTCACCTCGCCGGTCGCGGGGACGTAGGTCGCGGCGCCGGCGCGCCCGATGGCTTTGGCCGTCTGGCTCTTGCCATCGGCCGGCTCCTGGACAATGACAACTTTTCCGGTCGCCTCGGCGACCTCCATTCCTTTGCGGTTTTTACTCAGGGTGACCTTGAGATTGTCGCAGGTGAGGGTGAACTGCGGATCGTGAACGACGACGTTGCCGGTGAATTCCGCGACGCTTGCGGCATTGTCGAAGGTGGCTTCCTTTGTGGCGGTGATTTCGGTCCGGGCATCTTTTGGGCGATCCTTACCGAGGCCGCCGAACGAGCCCAGCATTCCGCCCTTGGGCTCCTGCTTCTCGCCGAGACTCATGGAGGGAGTCTCCTGGGCGGAGACAAAAGGGGCCAGCAACCCGGCGGTAAGGAAAAGTATAGCGGTGATCGATCTCATGGATTATTGCGGATTGTCAGGGGTCTGAATTGTCATCTTCACATTGCCGCGAACCGTCCCGTGACGGGTCTTGGTGTTGAACTCCAGCTCATCCCCGGTGATTTCAAAGTCCTCACGGCGGACCAGCGCATGGGTTTTTCCCACAAGAACGCGGGAGTCGAGGTTAAAAACCGAGAGCGGCAATTCAATGCAAATTTTTTTCCCGTCGTCGTCGAAGGCATCGATTTTGAGATTTGTCATCTCGATGTGCTGGTCGTCCAGTTTGTTGGCGACCTCGGCTTCGAGAACCATGACCAGTCGGCCATTGTCGTCGCGATGGGGGATCTTGATCCCGTGAACCGGCATGTTTTTGGGAACGGGGATCTCAAACTCCGCGGCCGCCTTCGGATTCTTTCCGGCAGCCGCTGGCTTGTCGTCGGCTTTGGCCGGGGCAGGACTGGCGGCGGCAGCCTCCGCGACGGAGGCTTTCGCGGGCTCGGCGTGAATCACAGCTCCGGATGCCAGAAGCAGTCCGATGGGGAAACATTTAAACCACCGCATCACGAATTTTCCTGAGTTGAGCGATGAGGGCTGGCAGTTCCCGGAGCGGGATTTGGTTGGGACCATCGGAAAAGGCTTTAGCCGGATTCTCATGAGTTTCGATAAAGACGCCGTTACACCCGGCGGCAACAGCCGCCCGGGCCAGAACGGGCGCCATCGCCCCGTCTCCGCCCGTCGTTTCGCCGGCACCGCCCGGACGCTGAACGGAGTGCGTCGCGTCAAAAACGACCTGGCAGCCCAGATCCTGCATCCATGGGATGGATCGCATGTCAGCCACCAGATTGTTGTAGCCGAACGTCGTCCCCCGTTCGGTGAAAAAAAAGTGTTTGCAGCCGGAGGCCTTGAGCTTCCCTGCCACGTTTTTCATGTCCCAGGGTGCAAGGAACTGTCCCTTTTTAACGTTCACCACGCGACCGGTCGCCCCCGCTGCGGAAATGAGATCGGTCTGCCGGCAGAGGAACGCCGGGATCTGTAGGACGTCGACGAGTCCGCCAGCAATCTCTGCCTCTGCGGGCGAGTGGACATCCGTGGTCACAGGTACGCCCAACTCCCCGCCGATCTCTGCCAGAAGCTCGCAGCCCGCCTGGACATCAATCCCCCGGAATGATTTGGCAGAAGTACGGTTGGCCTTGTCGTAAGACGCCTTGAATAAAAACCCGACGCCCTCCCCGTCACAAATCGCATGCAGCTTGCGCGCCATCCTCCTCGTGAACGCCGCAGACTCGATGACGCACGGCCCCAGAATGAACAGCAACTCTTTGCCTCCCAAAACATGGGGGCCGATCGGAACTTGGCTTCGTCGGGGCATCCGCACAACACTACGCAAGCTGGGCGATTCCGCAACGATTTTACCTCGCCGACTTGAGGGAAAAAACCGCGCGCCCCTGCACAAGGCAGCCACAGGCGGCCGGCGGAGGCTCTTCCGCGTTGTCAGTGCAAGCTTCTGCGGTGGCAACCGAGCCAGGTCAGAAACAACCCGATCACCACATGGGAACAGAGCACCCAGACACAGAGGGAAGCGGGAGACAGCGCTGTCTGCACAACCATTTGGACAATGTCGTAATACCGCTCACCCTTGAGTGTCTGCAGAACACCGGACCAACTCCAGTAGGCGGCGATGAACGGACGGACCAACACCCCGAGCGTCTCAGGAAGGGCGAGCACCGCACCCGACAGCGGAAGCTGAAAGCCCACGAGATAGATCGATACAAGCGATGCCTGCTCGGCCGACCCTAAAAAGCTTGAAACCGCCAGGCAGACGGAGGTCATCGCCGCATTGACAAGCACAAGGAAGAGCAACTGGGGGGCAAGTTCACCGGGAAACCCGCAAACGAAGTGCACAAAGAGACCCATCCACAACGACTGGGCCAGGACGAGAAACGCCAGAAAAACCGCCTTCCCGGCCACATAGCTCAACGGGCTCAGGCCAGACAACTTTTCCTTTTCAAAGATCAGCCGCTCGGCCGCAATCTCACGGCCGGAATTGTTGGCGCCCATCAGCGTCAGCAGCACAACCTGAAACATGACAATCCCCGAGACCAGGCTACCCACCTTGCTTGATTGGACGAGAAAGTCACCGGCCTCCTTGAGTTGCTTGACCATGTCGAGGTCGAGACCCATGCTCAGATTTTGGACTGCAGGCAGGCCGTTCCAAGCAAAGATCGCCACCAGGACAGGAAAGCCGAAAATGAGGCCGAGTTGCAGCGCCACCTGGGCTTTCGTCCGGGAAAAAATCCGGACTCTCCGGGACAAGAGCGTGAAAAACTGGCTGAATGCGCCGGGCATCGAGGGAACCGGAGAAGGCGCTTCCGGAACCGGGGGCAGCTCAAGCGTCGGCTGAAGCTCCGTTTCCACGCTGTCAAAGCGCACTGCTTCGAGTTGCCGTGAACCCTCCGTGACTGGCCCGCCAAAGGCGTCCATGAACTCGTGCCGGTGCTTTTTCCAGGACTGGGCCCATTCCCTTGCGGAGCGGACCTCAAGCTGGGCGTAGAGGTCCTGAGCATCCGCGGCACGGAAGTAGTGGGTCAGATACTGCGGAGGCCCATGGTAGGCAATAATGCCCTGGTAGAGGACCATGACGGAATCGTAGAGATTGAGGTGTCGGAGGCTGTGCGTGACGGACAGCACAACCCGGCCCTCGGAGCGCGAGAGACCGTGCAAAAGACGGACGATCTCGTCCTCCGACTGCGGGTCCAATCCGCTGGTCACCTCGTCGCAGAGCAGCATGGCCGGCTTGCTCACCAGCTCGATCGCCAACGCCAGGCGCCGGCGCTGGCCGCCGGAAAGCACGCTGACAAGCCGGTCATGAAATCCGACCATTCCGACCTCATCCAGGACGGCAGTCACCGCCTCATCCAGGTCGCCGAAGCTCTTACCCTTCACGCGGAGGCGCATCGAATACGAAACGCATTCGCGAACTGTGAGTTCCTCGTGAATGATGCTGAACTGAGGGACATAGCCGATCTCGGAGGGCGAGAAATCCTGCTCCGCGACATTGCGGCCCTTCCAAAAGATCGCCCCTTCCTCCTCGCCGTGCGCGATCCCGGTGATGACTTTCAGCAGCGTGCTTTTACCGCAGCCGGACGGTCCGATGATCGCTCCAAAATGCGTCTCCGGGAAGCGAGCAGTCACATCCGCCAGGAGGGGGCGGATGTCCTCGCCTTTTCCGATAAACAGCGTGACGTCCTGGAGTTCGAGCACTTCAGGCACACTGAGCAAAATCGAGGGTCATTGACAACGCTAAAATGACCCGCGGCCGAAATGTCGAGCCCTTAATTTTCCGCCGGCCGATGCAACTCGAGCACAACAACCGCAGCCAGCAGCAGTAGGATGTCGCGGACTACGGCCATAACCATCTTGGCAGCGGAGGGCGCCTCGTCCCCGCCGAAGCACCCGCAGGCCACAATGATTCCGTTTGCCAGCGCCCAGACCAGCACACCGATAAAAAGGCAGCAGAGCGCGACGATAAGAACGGCCCCAGCCCGGCGAGTCCGCGGGATCAAAATCAGCACGCCGGCAGCGATCTCCGTCCACGCCAGCCCCACGGCAAATCCCGCGGTCCACTCCGGCGGCAGGATAGTGAACGGTGCCAGCCCGACAGCGAACTGCTCGCTCGCCCCCGCCTTCACAACGCCGGAATAGAGAAAAACCACGGAGAGCGCGACCCGGATGAGAAGCTGCAAGATCTTCACTGCTGCACCGCCTCAAGAGTCCTCAGCGCCAGCCAGGCCGCAGAGACGTTGTGGACGCGGAAGATCGAAGCTCCCCGCAGGGCTCCGGATACCAGGCAGGCCACCGAACCGGCATCCCTCTCTGCAGGGTTCTTGATGCCGAGAACGTCGCCGACCACACCCTTCCGCGAAACCGGCAGGAGAACCGGCCGGTCGAAGCGGCCCAGACGGGACAGCTCGCGGTAGATGCGGAGGTTGTCGGGTGCCGGCTTTGCAAAATCAATCCCGGGATCGAGCAGGATCTGCTCGCGCGATACGCCCCCCCGGAGCGAGAGTGCGATTTTCTCCTCAAAAAACGACTCGAGCTCGCTGAGGATATCGGTGTAGCGTACGTGGTCATGCGCAATCTTCGGCTCTCCGAGCGAGTGCATGATGAGGAGAGCCGCGCCGGTCTCCCCGCACAGGGCGGCATTGCGGGCATCGGGCAGAGCGCCCATGTCATTGAGCAGTTCGCAACCGGCCCCGAGCGCGCGGCCGGCAACCCCCGGTCGCCACGTGTTGACAGAGAGCAGTGGCGGGAACACCTGTACCCCATCGCGGGGCTGGACCTCCGCGACCGCTGTCGCATAATTTTCCAGAAACGGGCCGATGCGCCGCCACTCCTCTTCTTCCGGGACCGCTGCCCGGTTCGTGCGGGCGCTCTCGCCACCGACATCAATGATGTCCGCGCCAGCGGCAGCCAGTTCGCCGGCCCGCCGGAGCGCCCACCCAAGGTCAAGCCTCCCGTCACCCGAGAACGAGTCATCGTTGATGTTCAGGATCCCCATTAGAAGCGGCCTCCGCGGAAAAACAACCCTCCTGCCGCGCGCCATCAATACCATTGGCTGGGGCAGCGTCATGTTCTCCTTGTCTCCGACGCCATTCTTCTCCAGCCTGTCATTCGACTTAACATGAGTTTTATCAATTCGGTTTTCAACAAGCTCAAGCGCCATCCGAAACGCATTGTCTTTCCGGATGGAGATGATCCCCGAGTCATACGGGCGGCGCAAATCTTTTACGAGAGGGATCTCGGCGTACCCGTACTGCTCGGCAAGCGCGATGTGATCGAGAGGGTCGCACTCACCGAGGGGGCCAGCCTCGACCACGTGGCGATCATCAACCCGGAGACGTCCTCCGACCTGCCGGTCTTCTGCCAGCGCCTCGAGCGGCTGGACCGCTACCGCAACATGGGCGTCAAGGACAGTCGGGCGATGATGACGAACCACAACTACTTTGCTGCCATGATGGTCCAGTATGGCCTGGCCGACGCGCTTGTGGGCGGGGTCAGCTCTTACGGCGGAACGCTGCTCCGCCCCCTCCTGAACCTGGTCAAGCCCTTGCCCCATGCAGAGGTGGTTTCAAGCTGCACGATCGTCGAGCTGGAAAACAAGAAACACGGCGACGACGGGGTTCTGTTTTTTGCAGACACCGGGGTGGTCCCCGACCCGTCCATGAGCCAGCTGGCCTCGATTGCCGTCCAGACCGGCCTCCTCGCACGTCAGGTCTTCGGCCAGCGGCCCCGCGTCGCGATGCTGAGCTTTTCTTCGAAAGGCAGCGCCAAGACGGCCTCGACCGAGAAGGTCGCCGGGGCCACCGAGATCGCCCGCAAGCTCGTCGATCAGATCGGAGCGGAAATCGCGATCGACGGCGAGATGCAAGCCGATGCTGCACTCGACCCGGTCATGGCGGAAAAGAAGGTCGGCCCGAGCCTTGTCGCCGGCCGCGCAAACGTTCTCATCTTCCCGGACCTCAACAGCGGGAACATCGCAATCAAGCTCGTCCACCACTTCGCCGCGGCCCGGACGTTCGGCCAGATCCTGCTGGGGCTGACGCGCCCCGCCGCGGATCTCTCACGCGGAGCCTCACCCGAGGAGATCGCCTGCATGGCCGCGCTGGTCGGACTCCAGGCGATCGAATACCGCAAGCTCTATCCCGAACAGACGGAAGATTGAGGCCTCCCGAGAAGTGAACACCTCAACCCCCCGCCTCTTCATCGCGGCCACCGAGCAGAACACCGGAAAAACGACGACCGCCATCGGCCTCTACGCCAACCTGCGCGAGCGTTTCGGGCGCATCGGGTTCATCAAGCCGGTGGGCCAGCGGTTCACGCGCGTGGAAGGTAAGCGCATCGACGAGGACAGCGTGCTCATCCGCGATACGTTCGACACGCAGATCCCGATCGAGGATATGAGCCCGATTGCCGTCGAACCGGACTTCACCCGCCGCTACATCAATCAGTCGAACCATGAGTCGCTGGTCAGGCGGGTCCAACATTCTTTTGACCGCTCATGCTGGGAGAAGGACTTCGCCATCATTGAGGGCACCGGCCACGCCGGCGTGGGCGCCACCTTCGATCTCTCGAATGCCACGGTCGCCCGGCTGCTGGCCAGCAAGGTCCTCCTCATCACACCGGGCGGCATCGGACGCCCGATCGACGAGGCTGCCCTGAACAAGGCGCTCTTCGACCGCGAGGGAGTTGAAATTCTTGGCGTCGTGATGAACAAGGTGCTGCCAGACAAGATCGACACCATCACCGATTTCGCGAGCAGGGGGTTTGAACGCCTCGGACTCGAGCTTCTCGGTGTCATCCCTCGCGAAACGATGCTTGCCGAACCGACGCTCGACCAGATCTGCGAGCACATCCGCGGCAGGTTCCTGTGCAATGAGGCGCTTGGCCGCCGGCGCAGCCAGCGGGTCGTCATCGGCGCCGTCAGTTCGGCCAACCTCTTCTTCCACCTTGCTGCCGGCACGCTGCTCATTGTCCCCGGCGACCGCGAGGATGTCATCCTTTCCGTCCTGTCCCGTGCCATGGAGCCGGACGGTTCGGCGCTCGCGGGAATGATCCTTTCGGATGACCTGTGCCCTCAGGGCCGCCTGCTGGAGATGCTTCGCCAGTCGTCGGTCCCGGTCGTCCTTTCGCCGATGGACAGCTACCGGATTGCCCAGCGGATCCACTCGATGACCGTCAAAACCCTCCCGGGGGATGTCCAGAAAATCGAGCGGATCCAGGACCTCATCTCGCGCCATGTGAACGTGCCCCGGCTCTTGGAAAAAATCGGCCAACCGGCCGCCTGACGCGCACTTGCCACGGGCGCGGCCCCTTGCTACCGTCGCGCCCATGTTCATGCCTGTTCCGCATCTGATCGTGCAACCGGACGACGGCACCGCGCCGGTGCTGGATTTCATCCGCTTGGCCCGCGAAACCCTGCTCATCAAGCAGTTCACATTCAGCGAACCGGAAATCATGCAGGCGGTGGTCGACCGCCATAAGGCCGGCGTCGCAGTAAGGGTCATGCTCAACCCGAAGCGCTCCGGCGGCGACCGCGCGAACGACGCCACCTTCGAGTTCTTCCAGAAAGCAGGCATCGACATCCGCTGGGCGAATCCAAAATTCTACGTCACCCACGAAAAGTCGATTGTCGTCGACAGTAAGGCAGCCCTCGTCGCGACGTTCAACCTCTGCACAAAGTATTTCACGCTCACGCGGGACTACGGGGTTGTGGTTCAGGAGGCGGCAAAAGTCGCTCAGATCACCGAGGGCTTCAACGCCGACTGGGACCACCGTGACGACTGGCACCCCTCCGCGGAGTCCGGCCTCCTGTGGAGCAACAACAACTCGCGCGAGGCCATGTCGCGGTTCATCGACTCCGCAAGGCACACCCTCGACGTCCAGCATCCGAAGTTTGTTGATGCCACAATCCTCGACCGCCTGCTCGATGCCGCCCACCGTGGCGTCGAGGTGCGCGTGCTGTGCGGCGGCAAGCACGGCATCAGCGACTGGGACATCCTCGACACGTTCTCCTCCCTCCGCACCCTACGCCGGTTCGGGGTCAGGGTTCACAAGCAGAAAAACCTGCGCCTCCACGCGAAGCTCATCCTCGCCGACAAATCCCACGCGCTCGTCGGATCGATGAACATCGACCGCTCGGCCTTCGACCTCCGGCGCGAGCTAGGGACGACGATCGCCGACCCGTCGATCGTCGCGCGGCTCTCCGCGGTCTTTGAAAGCGACTGGGACACGTCCCATCGCTACGAGGCGCCGGACCCGCTCGACCCCTCGCTCCATCATGAGGACGACTTCCAGCATGACGCCGACCTCCGACATGAGTGAAGTGCCGGCCGCGGAGGCGCATCCGTCGCTCCTCGAACTCGCACGGACTTTCAACCACATCGCTCTCGCCTCCTTTGGTGGCGGGCTCTCCGCGTGGTCGCGCGAGGTTGTCGTCGTTGAAAAAAAGTGGATGTCCGACGAGGAATTCCTCAGCGCACTCACGATGTGCCGGATCCTTCCGGGCGCCAACCAGATCAACATGGCGGTTTTCGTCGGCACAAAGTTCCGTGGCATCCCCGGCGCGGCCGCCGCGGTTTTCGGCATCACCTTTGTTCCGGTGGCGATCATCCTCGCGATGGGGATCGCCTACTTCAGCTTCCACCATCTCCCAGCGCTCCAGAGCATCCTCAAGGGAGCCGCCGCCGCTGCCGTCGCCCTCACCTTCTCGATGGCGATCAAGACCGGCAAGAAGTGCCTTTCCGGCCCGGTCCCCGTCGTCTTATTTGCCGCGACCTTCGTCATGAACGGCATCCTGCGCTGGCCGCTCCTTGGCGTCCTCGCTATCATGGCTCCGATCGCCCTGCTCTGGGCCTGGCCAAAACCGCCGAGATCATGAAAGACGAAGGCTGGAACCTCATTCATATCCTTCTGCTTTTCAGCTCGCTCTCGCTCCTTTCCATCGGCGGCGGAAACTCGGTCATCCCCGAGATGCACCAGAAATCCGTCAACATCTACCACTGGATGGGTGACAAGCAGTTCGCGGACATCTTTGCCATCTCCCAGGCCGCGCCCGGCCCCAGCATCCTCATTGTCACGCTGGTCGGCTACAAGGCGGCCGGCATCCCCGGCGCGCTCCTCGCCACAGTCGCCATGATTTTCCCTGCAGCCGTCCTCGTTTACCTCGTGACCTCGGTCTGGCAGCGCGCCCAAAAATCCCCCATCCGCCTCGCCATCGAAAAGGGATTCGCCCCTCTCACCGTCGCTCTCGTCCTCGCCAGCGGATACGTCATGGGCCGTGCTGCCGACCACGACTGGCGGGCCTATATCCTGACCGCCATCTGCACCGCCCTTTGCACACTCACAAAAATCAACCCGCTCGCCATCGTCGTAGCGGCGGGTGTGATCGGCTGGCTGGGCTGGATTTAATCCGCATTACAGCCCCATCGGATGTGTCGGGTCGCCAACACGGTTGCCAGCGTTTAGAGAAAAATCAGGCAGGCCCGCCTGGCCGGATGCACAACTCTACGCGGAACCTCGCCCACCCAAACAATCAATCCACCTCACAGCGCATTAATCACGGATAAAGATATTCGCGGATTACGCGAATTTTTTAATATCTTAAATTGCCCCACCCGCCAACTTCTCCGCAACCTCCCGCGCAAAATACGTCCAGATCATATCAGCCCCAGACCGCTTGATTGCCAACAACGATTCGTCACGGGTACTCTCATAATCGAGCCAACCCAGGCGCGCCGCCGCATGAATCTGCGCAAATTCTCCGCTCACCTGATAGGCCGCAACCGGAACGCCACACGTTTCCCGTACTGAACGAATGACATCCAAATAGTAAGATGCAGGCTTAACCATCACAACATCAGCGCCTTCAATTTCATCCAAACGAGCTTCCATGAGTGCCTCCCGAACGTTTGCCGGATCCATCTGGTAGTCCGCCTTTGAAATCGCCTGTTTTCCCTGCACGCTCCCAACCGCGTCACGAAACGGACCATAAAGCGCGGAAGCATATTTCGCCGAATACGCGATTATTCCAACATTCGCATGACCAGCAGAATCTAGCGCCTGACGAATCGCCTGAATCCGTCCATCCATCATATCCGAAGGAGCGACGAAGTCGGCACCGGACTCAGCCTCCATGATGGCGAGCCGGCAGAGCACTTCGACGGTGGAATCATTATCGACACTGGTGCCCCCGTCATTGAGGAGCCCGTCATGACCATGGTCGGTGTAGGGGTCAAGAGCAACGTCGGTCATGACGACAAGATCCGGGCAGGACACCTTGACCGCGCGCACCGCGCGGTAGAGCAAATTCTCCGGGCTCAGACCATGGGAGCCGGTGGCATCCTTCAATCCAGGATCAATCGACGGAAAGATGGCGACAGCAGGAATCCCGAGCTGCGCGGCTTCTTCGCAGGCTGCGACCAGATGGTCCAGCGAATACCGCACAACGCCGGGCATGGAAGCGATCTCCTGGTTTTCCTTTCCGGCGTGCACAAAGACCGGCCAGACCAAATCCGCGGTGGTGACGACCGTCTCGCGGAGCATCCGTCGGACATTCTCCGATTTTCGATTCCGCCTCGGACGCCTCAAAATGTTCAGATCCATCCCCCACCCTGCACCCGGCCCAGCGCCGCCGTCAAGAATCGTGCGTCTTTTCCCTTGCATCCCCGCCGCTATTGCCCCAATTTACCCAGCCCGCCACGACCCTATCGTCCAGCGGTTAGGACACCGCCCTTTCACGGCGGTAACACGGGTTCGAATCCCGTTAGGGTCGCCATTCTTCCAGAGTGGCAAATCACCATAGAAACCGCATGAATAAAGGCTCTGCGGGCGGACGCTTAAAAATCCCAATTTAACTTCTATTAACACGATTTCTCGTTTTTAGTGGGGGAAAATGGGGGAAAGATTTTCACCTCGATTTCGTCGGACTGCTCCGCGTTTCCCAAATGCTTGACCGGACGAGCCCGGCAGGCTGAAATCCTGCGCCAATGGTTGTGCCTGCCGGGCCAGCAATGGGGCTCGGCAGGACATCCGTCCGGGAAGGCTTCCATCCCTGCGATTTCATACCCCCTCGACCCGCGCGGGTAGCATCCGCACGCACGCGCGCCAGTCTTATCATAAGGATGGATTTTGTTTTTCATGCGCACGATCATACGCATATTCCGGCGCATTATCATGCGCACGTTTATTTTATTTCGTGCGCATGTTTTTTCTTGCATGGACGGAGGAACCTGCGATGATCGCGGGCATGAAGAAGCCGAAAGCAGCGAAGAAGGCAGGCCGACCGGCCCGGACCGACAGCCCAAAGACTCTCAATCTCCGGGTATCGAAATCCGCGTGGGATCGCGCAAAGCACCTGGCCGCCAGCCGGAGCATTCCGGTCTCTGAGCTTTTTGAGGATATGCTCGCCAAGGAACTTCCCGAGCTGGCCGGGCTCGATGATGCTGCCCGGCTTCTGGCCCGAGCGATGGCCATCTTGAATCGCCTACAGGCTTCCGAGACTCCCCGGACCGACAGCCCAAAGACTCTCAATCCCCCCGAATAAAACCAAGGTGCCCGGAGCGGACGGCAATCCGCTCCAGGCTGCCGCAAGCACAACACCGACCCTGAAAGGACAAATACCATGCTCACAGCATCCGCAGACATACCACGCCCCGGCAGCGCCGGGAAGCCCAAACCCGCCCCGGACTCC
>Ga0209398_1000562_pt1 | contig 22558 bp, 16 predicted proteins | sample AshMeaBigSpring_FD_184125 | JGI IMG/M metagenome (GOLD analysis project Ga0209398, IMG submission 184125) | Groundwater microbial communities from Big Spring, Nevada to study Microbial Dark Matter (Phase II) - Ash Meadows Big Spring (SPAdes)... | ecosystem: Environmental > Aquatic > Deep... | reverse complement strand
GCCGCCGCCCGCCGAGACCAAGTCACCGTCGATGGCGCCATTGAGCGTCAACCCGCCACCGGCGATGCGCACATCGCCCGCCACCGGCCCATTGATGACGATGCCGCCGCCCATCGCCAGCACATCGCCGCGGATTTCGCCGTTGACTTCGATGTAGCCGCCCATCGCCACCAGGTCGCCGTCGAGTGTGCCGTCGATGATGATTTCGCTGGCGGTGACATAGAGATTATCCTCCAGCACCTGGCCAGTGGGTAGACGATAGGCGTCATCGCCAGCCAGGGTAGCCGCCAACGCGCCGCCGGTCGTCATCACTAACAGCACCACGCCAATCACCGTCGTAATCCAGATACGTGTGGGGAGATGCAAAATTACGTGATCCATAAACCTTTCGCCTCAGTATTATCTGCAAGTGCGATGTCCGACAGCTACGCCGGTTGCGCAGCATCAGCCGACGCCAGCAAACAGGTTGCGTTCGTCCGCATCGCCCACGCCGGGGAATACGCGCGTGAACTGCTCACGCCCTGCCACACGCCGGCGCATGGGCGTCGGAATGGCCGCAAACCAACTTGGGCCGCCGCTGTACTGGCTGGCATGAGCTGCGCTGGCGCGCTGCTTGTCCGCCAGCGCATCGGCAACGTCGAGCGTGGTCGTCACCGGCGTCACCCACCGGCTGATCTCGACCAGATCAATGTCGGCATTACGCCCGATTGCCGTCGGGTCTTTGCCAGCCAACCGCATCAATGGCACGGCGATCTTGATCAAGTCTTTGGGAAAGGCGCTGAAATACAGCTTTTGCGGCTGTACAATCGCACCATTTTCACTGGCAGCCAGTGTGCGCGCCAGATAAAATGCAGTTGTCGTCGCCTCACAGACGCGCACGTGGTCAGGGTGGCCGTATCCGCCAAAGGGATCGTGCGTCATCACTACATCAGGCGCGAGGCGACGCATGTAGGTGAGCACTTCATGCGCCACGTGTTCGACAGGCTGCTGGATCAATGCGGCGGGGTGATGATTGTCCGGTGCGCCGCGCATCCCGCTGTCACGGTACGGCAGCGACCAGATGCTTTTCAGCCCCAGGTACACCGCCGCCCGCGCCAGTTCAGCCGAACGCACCTGTGCCAACGAAGCATGATCTTGGAGGCGGCCCCGATCATCGACCGAACCAGCAATGCCATCGGTGGCGATGATCACATGGACATCGACGCCGCGCCGGGCATAGTGCGCCAACGTGGCGCCAGGGCCAAAACTTTCGTCATCAGGATGGGCAAAAACGCCCAGCAAGACTCGTCTACGCATACCCGTCACACCTGCTTTTCTGCTAAATCGAGCGGCCTGATGTCGCTGCTTAGTGGATATTGTCCCACGCCAGCGCTAATCCAACCAAACAGGCAAGCGGCTTCAAACTTACAGCAAATGAGGATCGCACTACAACATTTGACTTATCATCTGGCATACTATTAAAAGAGGTGGCAGCATTCATTTGTGGCTGCTAGTCTTCGTCCGGACTTATCAGGATTTCTCATCAGAGTTTCATTTCAAGGTTTCATCGATTCATTAGACAGGAGTCATCATTTATGCGTTTTGGCCCGCTCCTACGAATATTGGGAACGGCGCTGTATGGCTTCATCGGCTTCGAGATTGGTGTGGTGCTAGCGCAGACCCCAGAACTGGCAGTCAATTCGTGGGTGTTGATTGTCCCGTTCACATTGTTCGGCGCGGCGTTCGGCTTCTTGCTGGCGCCGTGGCTGGTCAAGGCGCCTGCTAGCGCCGCCAACAACGCTTTGCGCCAGGTGCCAATTACCGACCTGGTGGCGGGTACGATTGGAGTCACCGCCGGGTTGTTGATTGCTGCACTCTTAAGTGTGCCAGTGTCGCGCCTGCCGGCGCCATTTGGCAACATTGTCCCGCTCATCCTGGTCTTCATGTTTGGGTATCTGGGCGCAGCGCTGCTGGTGCTTCGGCAGCGCGACTTCTTCTCGCTGCTGCGCGGGGGCGACGACAAGCCAAAGCCAACGCTAATCGAAGCCATTGTAGAACCGGCAAGCCTGACAGCGGCGCCGAACAGCGCCAGCCCACTGCTGCTGCTCGACACCAGCGTGATCATCGACGGGCGCATCGCTGACATCGCCAAGACTGGCTTTCTGCTCGGCACGCTGACAGTGCCGCGCTTTGTGCTCAACGAGTTGCAGTACATTGCGGATTCCGCCGACAGCTTGCGGCGCAACCGGGGGCGGCGCGGGCTGGAGGTGCTCGACCGCTTGCAAAACACGCCCGAAGTCAAGATCGTCTTCTCCGACCATGACCCGACGGACGCTAATCAAGTCGACGACAAACTGATCAGTCTGGCGCGGCAGGGTAGCGCGCTTATCATCACCAACGACTACAACTTGAATCGGGTGGCGCGGCTGCAGGGTGTGCGCATCCTCAACATCAATGAGTTAGCGAACGCTGTCAAGTCGGTCTATTTGCCAGGAGAGGAGATTCCGCTGAAAATTATCCAGGAAGGCAAGGAGATGGGGCAGGGCGTTGGTTATCTGGAGGATGGCACAATGGTTGTCGTCGAAAATGGCCGCCGCTACATCAATCAAGAAGTGTTGGTGCAGGTCACGAAAGTGCTGCAAACCAATGCGGGTCGCCTGATCTTTGCCACGCCGGAATAATTCGCACGTCGATTCACGATATACAATTGATTCACGACAGGATAGGCTCATGGCGCTTCGTATCTACAACACGCTCACCCGGCAAACCGAGGAATTTGTCCCGCTGGAATCGGGCAAGGTCAGCATGTACGTGTGCGGGCCGACCGTCTACGCCGACGCACACATCGGCCACGCCATGGCGGCAATCATTTTCGACATGGTGCGCCGCTATCTGACCTACACGGGCTACGCAGTCAAGTTCGTCACCAACTTCACCGACGTCGATGACAAGATCATCCGCCGCGCCAACGAACAGGGGCGCGACCCGCTCGAACTGGCAAACCACTACGCCGAGAAGTATTTCCGCCACCTTAGCGATCTCAACGTGCAGCCGGCGCACGTCTACCCGCGCGTCAGCCAGGAGATGAGCTGGATCACACAGATGATCACGGGGTTGGAGGAGGAGGGCTACGCCTACCGACTCGACGGCGACGTCTACTTCCGTGTCACGAAGGATGGCGACTACGGCAAGCTGAGCGGGCGCAAGCTCGAAGAGGCGTTGAGCGGCACGCGCGTCGAGGAGGATGCGCGTAAGGAGCACCCCGGCGACTTTGCGCTGTGGAAGGGCGCCAAGCCGGGCGAACCGGCGTGGGAGAGTCCCTTTGGCGCCGGGCGTCCAGGCTGGCACATCGAGTGCTCGGCCATGTGCCTGCATCACCTGGGCGAGGTGGTGGACATTCACGGCGGCGGGAACGACCTGATTTTCCCGCACCACGAAAACGAGATCGCCCAGAGTGAGAGCTACACCGGCAAGTCCTTTGCGCACTACTGGATGCATAACGGTATGTTGCAACTTGCCGGCGAAAAGATGAGCAAGTCGCTGGGCAACCTGATCACCATCGACGAATTTCTCAAGGATCACAGCGCCGACGCCCTGCGGTTGCTGATCTTCACCGGCCACTATCGCAAGCCGGTCACTTACAGCGCGGAGACGGTCGAAAGCGCCGAACGCAGCCTGGTGCGGCTGCGCGGCGCGCTGCGCCCGGCGCAAGGCGAGCACACCACCGGCGACGCCGTCGAGACGCTGCGCCTTGCCACCGAGGAGGCGCGCATCGCCTTCACCACTGCGATGAACGACGACTTCAACACAGCGGGGGGGATTGCGACGCTCTTCGAGTTGGCACGCGCCATCAACAGCGCGCGCACAGCAGGCGTCGCTGGCCCCTTCTACGCTGCCGCACAAGACACCCTGCGTGAGCTGGCCGGCATTTTTGGGTTGACGCTGGCCGAACCAACCAGCGACGCCGCCAGCGAAGTGGCCGCCCGTCCCTTCATCGATCTGCTGGTCAGCGTGCGCAGCGATCTGCGCCAGGCAAGGCAGTGGGCGTTGGCCGACAAGGTGCGCGACAGCCTGAAGGCGCTGAATGTCACGCTCGAAGACACACCCGACGGCACTACTTGGCGATTCGAGGCCGAATGAGCGAGCTACTCTACGGACGCCACGCCGTCCACGAAGCATTGCGCGCGGCCCGGCGCCGCATCTATCGGCTGTGGGTTGAGGGCAAACAAGACGATGCCCCGCTGCCTAAAGAAGGGCCGGTCGCCGAAATTGCGGCGCTGGCAATCGACGCCAAATTGGCGACGCGCACGATTCGCGGCGGGCTGTTCGACCGGCTGCGCAGCGAGCACGTCAACGCCCAGGGCGTGGCGCTCGAAGTCGATGAATACCCCTATGTCGATGTCGAGATGTGTCTGGCGGCGGCCAAAAAAGCTGGCGAGCCACCGCTGCTGCTCGTCCTCGATCACCTACAAGACCCACAGAACCTGGGCACGCTTATCCGCACCGCCGAGGGGATGGGCGTACACGGCATCCTGATCCCGGATCGGCGCGCGGCACGCGTCACGCCGGCGGTGAGCAATGCCAGCGCCGGTGCGGTCGAGCACCTGGCGGTGGCGCAGGTCGTCAACATCAACCGCGTCATTGACGATCTCAAACAGCGCGATTTTTGGGTGGCCGGGCTGGACAGCAACCTACAGACGCCGTCGCTGGCCCAAGCGCGGCTCGACGGTGCGCTGGCGGTCGTGGTCGGTAGTGAGGGCGAAGGACTGAGCCGTCTCACGCGCGAAAAGTGCGACTTCCTGGTGCGACTGCCGATGTTCGGGCGCGTCGAAAGTCTCAACGCGGCGGTGGCGGGTAGCATCGTGCTCTACGCCGCGCGCCAGGCGCGCCTGCTGAACGCCTGACCCGTGGCGCGGTTCGCACCATGAACGTCACCTTTCTGGATGCCAACCATCCGCACTGGAGCCGCAAACTGGAACAGGCCGGCGTTCTCCTCGGCGCCGGCGTCAATCCACTGCTGTTTCCCTACCACTTTCTCTACGTCACCCTCTCCAAAATCGGTGGCAAGCTGGCCTTCTTCGATGAAGGGGCAGCGACCACTGGCATTGGCTTCCTTTTCCCGCGCCGGGTGAGTAGCAGCAGCGAGGGCGTGCGCCGCACCTACACGCTGCGCTTTCATCCTGTGCCAGGTACGCTCTGCGATCCCCAGAGCGTGGTTGCGGCTTGCCAGCAGGCGATGCCCGACGCAGCCTTCGTCTACTACGATCCGCAGGGCGCACTCTCTTATTGCCGCACCAGTGAACCGGCTGGCGTCGTCGACATCGGGCGCCCCGACGCCGCCGAAGCCGCCGCCAGCCGCGAGATTCAGCGGCAGGTGTGGGGTTCACCCAACGAGTTCCTCTATCCATGCGACATTCACAGCGCCGAATTTGCGGCGGGGACATCGCTGGTGGCGCGCGTCGAAGGTAAAATCGCTGGATTTCTCTTCGGCTTCTATGCTTTTGGCAGTTCACCGCTACCCGCCGACTGGGTTCAACGCTACAACGGCTCATTTCGCATCGAGTCGCAGACGCTAGGCGTGCTGCCCGATTTTCGCGGGCTACGCATCGCCAACCTGCTCAAGAAGCGGCAGGCAGAACTGGCATGGCGCGAGGGCGTCGGCATCGTCTCGTGGACGGCAGATCCGCTGCAGGCGCCCAACGCCGCGCTCAACTTTGGTCTACTCAAAGCAGTTTCGTTCGAGTTTACGCCCGACCTCTACCCGTTTCGCAATGAACTGAACCGGGTGCATGCCTCACGCCTCAGCCTGACATGGCTGGTAGGCAGCAAGCGTGTGCAAGAGGCGCCGGCGATCGGCAGCCGCGCCGACGTGCTCGACCTGGCGCGACGCCCGCAGATTCCCCGCACCAACGCCGGCTGCGACGACGCCCGCTTTGACCTGGACGCCGACGTGATCGCCATCGAAACGCCCACCGACTGGACGACGCTGCAGGAGCGCGACCCAGCACAGGCGCAAACCTGGCGGACGCTGACTGACACTATCTTTACGCACTATATCGGTCTAGGCTCAGGGCAATACACCGTCACGGGCGTGGGGGTGGCTGAGAACAAACGCTTCCTGTTGGCCGAACGTAGCAACAACCGCCTGTGGCAGCGGTTGGGGGCGTAGTAATCCGTCAATTGAATACCGATTGCCCGGCAATTCACCCTTTAACCAATTTTCGACCAGATTAGAGGTTGACAGCGGTGCAAGGAACGTCTACAATCGCAAACAGAAAGTGCGCGGCATGTATAGTGCGATGTATGACTACATCACGCTTTCCACTCCATTCCAGCCATCGAATGGACGCCGTAGTGAAAGATGATGGCGGTTTTGGTTCGAGTCGATGCCTCGGTGGGATTTCTCAAACCTAACAACAAGGGTTCGTGCCAGCAATTCAGGTCTGTGCGTCATGTGATGACGCGCCTGTAATTGTCTGGCTTGTTCATTTCGTCAGCTCGTCAGGAATCAGTTCATTGTTTGTCAGGTCGTTTGTCTTTGTTCACCGGGTTCACCGAACCCAAAGTACCAAGCCTGGAGTTTGGAAAAGGATATTATGAACATCTACGTTGGAAATTTGTCTTATCGCACCACTGAGGACGAGCTGCGCAGAGCTTTCGAGGCTTATGGCGCTGTGAGTTCAGCCGCGATCATTAAGGACCGCGAGAGCGGCCAGTCCAAGGGCTTCGGCTTTATCGAAATGCCGTCGGACGCTGAGGCGCAGGCTGCGATCACCGGCCTCAACGACAAGGAAGTAGGTGGTCGCCGCCTCAAAGTCAACCAGGCGCGCCCGCGTGAAGACGGCGGCGGCAGCCGGGGCGGCGGTGGCAGTCGCGGTGGCAGCGGCGGTGGTCGCCCCCGCAACGACCGCAACGACCGCAACGACCGCAACGACCGCCGCTGGTAATCAGCGCACACAATCCGGTCAATCGACAAAGAAGCCAGGGTGTACACCCTGGCTTCTTTGTTGGACTGTCTGTCAGGTCGTCTGCGCCGTGCGCGTGCGCAGACGGTGCATCGGCAGCCATGTCAGCCCCAGGAAGATCAACATCCCCAGCGCGCGCCCCACGCCCGAGAGCAGGAAGATCAACTCGAAGCTGACCGCGTCGGCTAGATAGCCACCCAGCAGCGGCCCCAGGAAGGCACTGGCAAAGACGCCCGTCTGATAGAGCGCCACCGCACGCGCCCGTCCCGCTTCAGGCGTGACTTGCAGCAGTAAATTGAAGTTCGCCAAATTAAAGCCGGCCCACAGAAAGCCGCCAAAAAGGTTATTCACGCCGACTTGCCACGGCTCGGAATAGAAAATCCACATCACCGGCAGCAGCGAGATGGGAAATCCTGTCACTAGTTGCAGAAAAACCGACCCGCGCCGATCCAGCAGTTTGCCCCAAAAGAGCTGCCCGCCCAATGCCGCCAGACTAGACAGGCTGGTGAAGATGCCCACGAGCCCCACATTTGCGCCCATCTCAGTCACGAGATAGACATTGAAGAACGGCGCAGCAATTTGCAGGGCGAAGTTCCACACAAAACCGCTGATCACGAAGCCAAGATAGCCGGGGCTACTTTTCAGTGCATCGCGCAGACTGCCCGCTTGACGCACCTGGACGTGATGTTGGCTGGAATGTGGGTCGCGAATCTGTGCAAATTGAAGCGTACTCACCATCCCAAAGGCAAAGGCCAGGGCAAAGCTCAACTGATAGCCTAATAGCGAATTACCTTGCCACTGGTTACCGGTGCGGATCACCCAGCCTGCCAGCGCTGCGAAGACCAGCGTGGCGATGCCCATCGTCAGGTTGCGCTGGCTGAAGTAGCGTCCACGCATGAACTCGGGCACGATATCCGCCACCATTGCCGTCCAGGCGGGGTTGGCGAAGTTCGCCATGAAGGCGCGCACGCCGTTGAGTGCAGTGATCAGCAGGATCGCTACTGGCGCTGGCAGCGTGAACAGTGGGATGAAGGCGAGGAGCAGCAACATGATGCGGGCAATGCCGCCGCCGCTCCACAGCACGATCGATTTGCGCTTGCCGGTCTTCTCCATCAACCGCGCACCGGGAAAGAGCGCCGCCGCCCCTGCCAGGTTGCCGATCGCCGTGATCCAGCCAACCTGTTGATTGTCGGCGCCATAGGCAAGCGCAAAGAGGGGAATAAACGCCAGATAGAAGGACTCGCTGATGGCGGCAAAGATGCCATCCAGCCAGAAGAAGCGCAGGTTGTGCGTCTGCCGGATCGTGAGCGACTGCGGCGCCTGCTGGACAAGATTTCGCTCCAGTGGGCGATGCACTAGATACCAATTCCAACGCTGCGGGCGCAGGTGGTCAAAGACGCTGATACGCCGCTGCGGAATATAGTCGAGCAAGTGCTGAACGCGTGCTTCGTGGCTGGATAACCGCGCGGGGCGCGCCGCCGGCTCGGGCGGGATCGGGTCGCTCATGCGTCACTCCCCACAGTAGTCGTTGCGTAGTTGCGGTTTCTGGACTTTGCCCAACGCATTGCGTGGTAGGGCATCGCAGAAGACGACCCGCCGCGGCGTCTTATAGGCAGCCAGGCGCGCCCGGCAATGGGCGATGAGTTCGGCCTCGTTCACGCTTGCACCACCACGCCGCACAACGATCGCCAGCACGCGCTCGCCCCATTCCGCATCCGGGCAACCCACGACGGCACTGGACGCAACCGCCGGATGCTCGGCCAGCGCCAGTTCCACTTCAGGCGGATAGACATTGTAGCCGCCGCTAATGATTAAATCCTTGGCGCGCCCCTTGAGTGTGAAGTAACCATCCGGCTCACGCAGCCCCAGATCGCCAGTGCGCAGCCAGCCATCTGGCGTGAACGCGGCGGCGGTCTTTTCGGGCTGACGCCAGTAGCCTTTGAAGACGTGGGCGCCGCGCACCTGCACCTCGCCCACGACGTCATCGGGCAACGGCGTCTCCGTCTCCGGATCAACGATGCGCACCTCTACGCCGGGCAGCGGCAGCCCCACCGAGCCGATGCGCCGCTCACCGTGCAGCGGATTCGATAGGTTCATGCCGGTCTCCGACATGCCGTAGCGTTCAAGCAGGCGCACGCCAAAACGTGCCTCAAACTGGGCGAACAGGTCGTCGGGCAGGCGGTCGGAGCCAGAGGTGACCAGCCGCAGGTGGCGCAGGCTGTAGCGCGTCGCATCCGGTGCATCGACCAGGCGCCGGTGGATCGTGGGCACACCCATGAAAACAGTGCAGGGGCGTGCCGTCAGGAGTGTTAGTGCGTGACCTGGCGCAAAGTGCGCCACCAGAATCGTGGTCGCACCGGCGTTGAGCGCGCCGTGGAGAGCGACCAGCAGCCCATGAATGTGAAAAAGCGGCAGCACGTGCAGCAGCACATCGTCAGTGCGCCAGCCCCACGCCTCATGCAAACTGGCGAGATTGGCGGTCAGGTTGCCGTGCGTCAACTCGGCGCCTTTGGGCCGCCCGGTCGTGCCGCTGGTGTAGATCATCAGCGCGGTGGCGTCCGGGTCGGTGGGCAGCGGGACATCGGCGCCATCCGCCTGCATAAAGGGCGCAATCAGTCGATCAAAGCTCTCCTCACCTTCACAACCGATAAAGACGCATTCCTTAAGTGCAGGCAACTGCCGCAGCAAGGGCAGCACCACGCCCCGCGCATCGCTGCTGGTCAAGAGCAGGCGCGCCTCGGCGTCGGCCAGGAAGTAGGCCAACTCGCGCTGCGGGTAGTCCGTATTCAATGGCAGGCAGATTGCGCCCAGCCGCATGATCGCCAGGTGCAGGTAGACAAAGGCCAGGCACTTTGGCAGCTGCAGCGCCACGCGGTCGCCGGACATCACGCCTTTGGCGCGCAGCAGCGCCATCGTCCGCAGCACCGTGCGCTCCAGCACGCCGTAGGTGACCACGTCGGGTAACGCCGCCGGGTCATTGATCATCTCAAGTGCGACTTTTTCTGGCTGGGTCAAGCAATGATGATGAAGTGTGTCCAAGAACATGGAGAAATCCCGCATTCTAAGCCTGGCGCCAACTACCCGTGTGCAGAGTGTGCGCCGCCCTGCAATGTCATTCCACTGCCGCTTCCGGTGGTGTACCTGTTGCGATGGTATACCCGAATGAGTTGCGACGCAAGAAAGCGGCAAGGCAGGTCAGGCGTCACTCGTTACACGTCAAACGTCACTCGCCAAGCACTGCGGTTGACGCCTGACGCGTGACGACTGATAGGCTGGCGCACACCTGCAAGGCAGGTCAGAGCGCCAACCCAGCACGCTGCCAACCGCCGCACGCCAGCTCAAGATAGGCCGCCACGGCCAGCGCCACATCATCGCGCCAGGGACGCGCCACCACCTGCACGCCGATCGGCATCCCGTCATCCGCCGTGCCACACCGCACGACGACGGCAGGGTACCCCACCAGGCTGTAGGTGAGAGTATAGGCGATGTGGCCGGGGTCGTCGGCGTGGGGGCGGGCAGGGAACTGCGCCGCTGGCGTCAGAATCACATCGACCTGCTCCATAAACGCAATCAGCGCGCGGCGGAATTGATCCCACAAAAAGAGGTGCTGCTCGACTTCGAGACTCGACAGCACCGTCTCAGCGCCGGCGTCCCACACCTCCCACGATTCCGGTTCAGGACGACGCCAGTAATCACGCGTGATCTGGTAGGTGTGTTCGACCATCGGCGGCGTCTGCTCAGCGATGATCATGCCGGCGTCGGCCAGCGCCTGCACCGCCGCACGCACCGTGCGCACAACTGCGGATGGCGGGGCGATCGCCTGGTAATCGGTGTAGAAGGCGACGCGCAGCCCGGCCAGCCGCACCAGCCGCCACTCCGCCAGCGGCGCCGGGATGACGCTGGCGTCGCGCCAGTCCACGCCCTGAATGATCGGCAAGATCAGCGCCAGGTCTTCGACCGTGCGCGCCAGCGGGCCGATCACGGTGCGCGGGTCGTTCATGACGTTGATGCGCGGGTAGTGACCGGTGAGCGGCACGCGCCCGGTCGTCGGCTTCAGCCCGGCGACCCCACAGTTGTGCGCTGGCTGACGAATACTGCCGCCGGAGTCGCTGCCCAGTCCAACCGGTGACCCGCCCGCTGCGATGATTGCCGCCTCGCCACTACTGCTGCCTGCCGGACTGTAGGTCAGGTTGTAGGGGTTGTTGGTCAGGCCGTAGACCTCGTTGCCGCTGACGGCGTTCGTCTTGCCAAGCAGGATGGCGCCCGCCTGTCGCATCCGCGCCACGACGGTGGCATCCTGCGCAGGCACATAGCCAAGCCGTGCAGCGTACCCGGCCGTGCAGACCAAATCGTGCGTCTCGATCCAGTCCTTGACAGTGAACGGGAGACCGTGCAGCGGCCCCCACCATTCCCCGCGTCTCGACGCACGATCCGCAGCACGCGCTCGTGTCAGCGCCTGCGCCGGGTCAGACTGGACGACGGCGTTGAGCTGCGGGTTGACGGCGTCGATGCGCGTCAGGTGGGCGCGCATGACCTCCTCCGCCGAAACGAGTCGCTGGCGCAACAGCGTCACAAGTTGGGTGGCAGAAAGAAAATTCAGTTCAGACACGGCGGCTCTCCACTTAAGATCATCTATTGAAGTCGGTGTTGTGCAGCCAGGGCAATAGTCTCGGCGGATGGCGGCGCGTCCAGTGTTTCTTGTAGTACACGACGGCAGGTGTGGTAGACGGCCGCCGCAGCTTCAGGCTGCCCCAACTGCATCAACAAGTCAATCAATTGGCGATAGGTTGCCTCGTGGGTTCTGTCCAGCGCCAGCAGGGCCGTGGCGTGCTGAACAGCCTGCAGATGGGCGCGGCGGTCGGCGTGATACGCGATCAAGTCGGCGTGAGTATCGACGGCAAGCTGACGAAAGCGCTGGCGCTCTTGGACCAGCCAGACCGCAAAGCTGGCGGCGTCGGCAACCTCGAACCCTTGCAAAAACTCCCCGCGATAAAGATCCGCCGCCTGCCGCAGAAAGGCAGCGCGCACAGCCGGGACGGACTCGCTGGCGGCGCGGTGTTGCAGCGCCGTAAAGGTGCGCGCATCGACTGTCCCCGCCGCAGGCAGCCGCAGGGTGATGGTGTTGCGCGTCGCCTCCACGTAGGGCTTGACGGCGTCTGGTAGATGGTACAGCCCCTTGCTGAGGCCGGCCCTGGCTGGGCTGACGCCACATCCTCCCCACAGCAGCTCCGCCAACTGCTGGCGCGGCTGCGTCGCCTCGGTTGTGGCAAGATAATAGAAGAGTGCCGCCACCCGCTGCGAGTGGTAACGCACCAGCGGCTGGTGATCGACCAGCACATGCGGCGTCCCGAAAAGCTGAATTTTTACCAGTGTGGACATACGCGCAGAGATCCCTCTTCTGCCACTACCAGCCTAAAGTCATGTTCGACAGCGAAACCGAGTTTCCTTGTAGGCGATCCAGTCTGGAGTGTGCTCATCAGAAACTCGGTTTCTCGAAGTCGCACTACTTTAGCACGGCAGCGTCACCGTAAAGCGGCTGCCGTGATCAGGCGCACTGTCGACCGTTACCTGGCCGCCATGCAGTTCGACCAGATGCTGGACAATTGCCAGCCCGATCCCCATCCCATCGTAATGACGCGTCAATCCGCCCTCCAACTGGGCAAAGGGGCAAAACATACGTGCCTGCAGCTTCGGCTCAATGCCGATACCCTCATCCCAAACGACAAACTCGGCGACTTGCGCAGTCGGGTGTGCGCTGACGCTCAGTCCGATCCGGCATGTGGTGGGGGTGAACTTAGCCGCGTTGCGCAGCAGGTGTATCAAAATCTCGCGCAGGCGGCGCGCGTCAACCGTCAGCATCAAGTCGGTGGGCTGGATTGTGTAGAGAAGCGGCGGCGCCGACGGTGGGCGCGTCAACTGAATCGTATGTAGAGCGCTCCGGCAAATATCATCGACCAGCGACGGCTCCCGGTTCAACACGATTGCGCCGGCCTCCAGTCGCGTCAGATCGAGGATTTCACTCACCAGGGTCTTGAGCTGATCGCCGCTCTGCATGATCGTTTCCAACGCGTGTTTCTGACGTGCAGTGAGCGCGCCGTACCCTTCGTCGAGCAAAGCCTCGGCCAGGCCAATGATACTCGACAGCGGCGTGCGCAGCTCGTGGCTCATCGCGGCCAGGAACTCATTCTTGGCGCGCACCGCCGTCTCCGCCGCGACTTTTGCCTCAACCAGGGTCTGTTCCGCCGCCCGCCGCACGGTGATGTCATTGACGCTTGCCAGCAGCGCTTCTTCTTCGGTGTAAAGAATCGGGACCGCCGAGAGCAGCGCCCAGAAAGTGCGTCCCACCGTATCGTGCAACCGCGTCTCATAATCCGACACGGCGCCTTGCCGGTGCAGCGTCGCCACCAGATCTTCATACGCGCACGCATCGACAAAGAAATCCGTCAGATGAAAGCCCCCGACATCCTCGGCCTCCAACACAAGCAGATCCTGCGCACGGCGATTGGCGTAAAGGAGGGCGCCATCGACCGTGCTGCTCACCAGGCTAGGAAATGGTGCATTGTCAACCAGCCGGCGGTATCGCTGCTCGCTCTGGCGCAGCGTATCCTCCAGCACCATGCGGTCGGTCGTATCGCGCACCACGATCAACTGACCATCCTGGGCGCCGCTGGCGCTGTGGAGCGGTGAGATGCGGATGTCGAACTGCGCCGTTGCGTTGGCGCCCTGCGTAACAACCACCGCCTCCGGCGCGCCCGCCGCCAACACCCGCACAAACTCCGGTGGTAGCAGCGCCGCTACTGGGCGACCGAGCAACGCACCCTGAGCGGCAAAAAGCGCACGCGCCTCCGGGTTGGCATCGACCACACGGTGCTGGCTGTCGGTCACCAACAACGCATCGCGCATTTGCTCAAAGAGCACAGAGCATGCCACTGGTTTGAGTTCCAGCAGCCCCCCCCGAAAGATCGCCCACGCCAGCAGCATACCGGTGATGGCAAAGGCCACCGGCGTCCAGTCGAAACCCGGGAGCGGGTTGGCGCTAGAGAGATAGAGGACATTGGCGAGCCAGGGCACCACCGTCGCCGCCACCAACAATGCCGCCTGCCGCCGGTAGATTTCGCGATGGGTGAACAACTGGCTCAGCAGTAGCACCGTTGCCGTGACGATCAATAGGTACAGGTAAGCGGTCGCGACCCAAAACAGTGGCCCGTGATGATAGACCGATTCCAGGCCAAACGGCGAGGCGACCAACTCTACATGTCGCCAGAAGAGCTGATGACGCGCATTGGTGAAAACAGCAAGCAACGCCAGCAGCGGGAGCACCCACAACCAGTGATAGCGGCGTTGCAGCAGTTTGGCATCGTCCGCGGTGTAACGCAGCACAAAGAGCAACATGAAGACCGGCAGCGATTGAATGCCGATATGGCTGATCTGTGAGGCCATGATCTTGGCGTCAAGCGTGGGCGCGGCGCCTTCGACAGCTTCTGCTACTGCCCACAACATGACGGCCGCCAGCAGCCCGGTCAGCGGGTGCGCCCCCGGAGTACGGCGCCGGCGCCAGACAAAAACCGCAACAAGACCAGCAATGAACGCCGTTTGCAAGTAAATATAGGAGACTATCGTCAGTGACCAGAACATATCGTTGCCGTTTCACTGTTCGTCGATTCTCTTTCCGACTGAATTCACTCAGCTTGACAAAGCCCATTGTAAGTATTACGATCAAGTTACTGACTTTTATCATACCCTAAAAACAACAAAATGCATCCTGACATCTCTGTAAGGGTTCAGTGCGCATTGACGGATTGCAAGCATGGCAATTCGGTCGAAGGTCGCAATTGAGCAGCGATACTCGCAGCAGTGGTGTGTTGTCCAGCGCATGACCGCTGCGGTATCAACATATCTTTTTCGGTTTCTCAGTTCAATTCACTCACACGGAGGCAAACAGTATGTCCTATCATCGTATGCGACCCCTGCTCTGGATCAGCCTGCTCGCACTGCTTGTGCTGGCGCTAGGCGCATGCACAGCCGTCGCCCCCGCCCCAGCTGCGGAGGCGCCCGCGGTTGAAGCGCCCGCCGAAGCCGCTGGCGAAGCGCCGACGGTCGCCCTGATCTACGGCGTCAAAGGTGACGGCTTCTACGTGACGATGGAAGCTGGCGCTCGCGCCAAGGCCGAGGAAATGGGCATCGACTTCTTCGCCGACGGGCCGGCGCAGTTCCAACCTGCGCTGCAGGTGCCAATCCTCGACGCCGTGATTGCACAGCAGCCGGACGCGATCTGCATCGCCGCCACCGACCGCCAGGCATTGATCGAGCCGATGCGCCGCGCCTATGACGCCGGCATCCACATGATCAGCGTTGACACCTTCATCGGCGACACCGCTGGCGACTACACCGCCGAAGACCTCTCCTGGATGCTCTCCTACATCGGCTCCGACAATGTGCAGGGCGGCGAGATCGGCTGCAGCGCCATTGTCGAGTCCATGGGTGGTTCCGGCAAGTTCTACATCCAGACGACGCAGCCAGGCGTCAGCACCGTCGAGCAGCGCGTCGAAGGCTGCGAGAAGGCCATCGCCGCTACCAACGGCGCCGTCGAGTTGATCGGTATGGATTACAACGACGACAACGCAGCGAAGGCCGCCGAGCAGACTGCCGCCGTATTGGCTGGCAACCCTGACCTGGGCGGCATCTTCGGCACCAACCTCTTCAGCGCACGTGGCGCGGCGCAGGCTGTCGCCAACGCCGGGCTGACCGGTGCGATCAAGGTCGCCAACTTCGATGCGCCCGAAGACGCCATCGTCGCCCTGAACGAGGGCGTGGTTGACATCGTCATTGCCCAGCACCCCTACGAGATGGGGCAGAAGTGCATCGAGTTCGCCGTCGCCGCCGTCAATGGCGAAACGGACGCCATCGACAAGCGCTGGCCGACCGGCTACACGATCATCACGCGCGACAACGTCGACAGCGAAGAAGCACAGCAGTCGATCTACAAGAGCGAGTAAGATCGCCAAGAGCGAGTAAGATCGCCCTGTTCGCACCCACCGCGAACCTTGATGTCAGACCACTTCCAGGCAGCTTTGGGGCTGCCTGGAAGTGGTCAACACAGCCAGCCAAAAAAATCTATTCAATTCGGACAACGCAACTCATGGGCGTAAACAGTAATCAAAGTCATTCACGCCATGCCTGGCTCGAAACCATCAGTCGCATCTGGGCCTGGCTCTTTTTGCTGGCGATGGTGCTCTTTTTCTCAATCGCCGGTGAAGGCTTCTTTACACCTTTCAATTTGCAGGCAATTCTCGCCAACATGGCGATCCTCACCATCATTGCGATGGGACAGACCTACGTCATCATCTCCGGCGGCATTGATCTTTCCGCCGGTTGGGTGATGGGCATGGCCGCCGTCATCTCGGCAACGGTGATGAACAGCTTGCCGGAAACCTTACCGATGTGGCTGGTCGTCCTGAGCGGGCTGCTGACCGGGTTGATCGCAGCGTGGATCGCCGGACTGGTCAACGGCATTCTGATCGCCCGCCTCAACGTGCCCCCCTTCATTGCCACACTCGGTATGTTTGGCATCGCGCGCGGTATCGGCTTTCTACTCTCCGGTGGTATGCCCGTGCCAATTTATATCAAAGGGATAGGCTTTCTGGGCAACGGCTTTTTGGCCTACTACCACCCCAACGTGGGCTGGTCGTTCCTGGCGCCGCCGGCTGGGCTGGCGCAGGCCGATCTGCGCAACCTCACTGGCTACTTCCCCTTCGTCGTGATCGTGATGCTGGCGCTGCTGCTGGTGGCGCACCTCGTGCTGTCGCGCACGAAGTTTGGCCTGCACACCTACGCCATCGGCGGCAACAAAGAGGCGGCGATGCGCGCCGGCATTCCGGTGTCGCGGCGACTGGTCTCAATCTACATGCTCTCGGCGACCTTTGCCGCGTTTGCCGGTCTCATCTACAACGTGCGCTTCACCAACGGCGCGGCCAACGCCGGCGAAGCGATGCTGCTCGACACGGTGGCGGCGGTGGTCATCGGCGGCGCCTCGCTCTTTGGCGGCGCGGGCACGGTCATCGGCACGCTGATCGGCGCGCTGATCATTTCGGTGCTGGCGAACGGGCTGGTGATCATGCGCGTCAACCCCTTCTGGCAATTCATCGCGGTTGGCATCGTGATCATCATCGCCGTCTTGATCGATCAAGCACGCGCCCAGTTCGCCCAGGAATAGAGGACGAATCGCCATGAATGAAGCAAACACACACGTCGAGCCTGTCCTGCGCGCCACGGGTCTCGTCAAACGCTTTGGCGGCCTGATGGCTGTCAATGATGTGAACATGGAAATCTATCCAGGCGAGGTAGTGGCGCTGGCCGGCGACAACGGCGCCGGCAAATCAACGCTCATCAAGATGATCTCCGGCGTCTACCGCCCGGATGGCGGCCATATCTACTTGGACAACCAGGAGATCACGATGGCCTCGCCGCTGGCGGCGCGTGGGCTGGGCATCGAGACCATCTACCAGGACCTGGCGCTCTGCGAGAACCTCGACGCCACCGTGAACATTTTCCTGGGGCGTGAACCCACCAAGCGGCTGCTCGGCATCTTCAAACAGGTTGATCGCGCCCACATGCTGGCCGAATCTAACAAAGTGTTGGAGCGGCTGGACATCAAAATCCCCAACCTGCGCCGTCCGATCCGGCAGATGTCGGGCGGGCAGCGGCAGGCGGTTGCCATTGCGCGCGCCGTCTACTGGAATGCGCGCCTGGTGATCATGGACGAGCCGACGGCGGCGCTAGGCGTGCCGGAGCAGCGCAAGGTGCATGAGTTGATCAAGACGCTCAAAACCCAGAACGTGCCGGTCATCCTCATCAGCCACAACCTACAAGACATTTTCGCCGTCGCCGACCGTATCATCGTGATGCGGCGCGGGCAAAAGGTCGGCGATGTGCGCGCCGCCGAAGTGACGGACGACGAGATCGTCTCGTTGATGGTGGGATCAGGTTAAGTACACACACCCCACTCTGCGTTACTTGGGAAGTAACGCGTGAGTAAAGACTGCGTTGAGGAACATAAGACCGCCCCCAGCGGCGTCGCTGGGGGCGGTGAATTCATCTGAGCAAATGCGTATGTGTTGTGCGCTCGCCATACCGCTGGGCCGCACGCCTGGGGATCGAGCGCAACGCTGCGATTGGATCAATCGGTATGTAGTGCGTGCGGTCGCAGACCGCACCTACGCCAGGCGCGTCGTATCCTCCAGCCCAAGTTCACGCAAGGCAGCTTGCATCTCGGCGATCTTCTGCGCGGAAATGCCCTCGTTCTTGCCGATCTCCACACGCAGATGCAGCGCAATCGCATGATCCGACGCAAAGCGCGTCAGCACCTTCATATAGAAGTTCATCCATTTCTGGTGCGGCAGCTCGCCTTCCCAGGTAAGCGTGGTGTGCCGTTCACCGGACGGGTTGATCGGCGGCACAGGCTCGCCACCGGACAGGCCATCGGCATCGCCGTCATCCAGCGCGGTGGGCTGTGGCTGTGCGCCGCCGCTGCCTTTACCGTCAACGTCGTAGGCGCCTTTGCCGTTGCTGACTTGCTTTGCGCCTGCATCAGGCGCGTCCTGCTTCGCCGCTGCGGCCGCTGCCTGCGCCGCAAGATAGGCGTCGGCCACCTGCGCCGTGATGATGTACATGTCGTCACTGATCGCAATCGCCGTTGCGTCCGCCGGGGTCTTGTAGGCAAACTGCACGTAACTGCCATCGGGCAGCTTGCTCACGTAGGCCAGGATGCCATTGGCGACGCCGCTGGCGATTGCCTGCTTGACGACCAATTCATTGGTGATGCGTGGAAACTCCGGCGCAGCAAAGAAAGCGTCGCGCACGGCTTTGGTGCTCCACTCCTGGAGCGCCGGCGGCCAGTAGCGCACCAGGAAAGTCGGGCTGATCTGGTCGGCGATGTCGTCGTAGCGGCGCAGTTCGCGCACGATCAACTGAAAGAGACCGTCCGCCGAACTGGAGTTGTGACGCCCCAGATCGATAGCGCGCACTTTGGCTTCCTTGCCCAGCACGTAGACCTTGCTGTAGGTGCGCCAGACCACCTCACGCAGATCCCCGCGGGCGCGGCTCAGGTTGCCGGGCAGTTGGCTGCGCTGCGCCTCGCTCAATTGCAGTTCGTCGCGGTTGTCGTCGATTTCCTCCCAGGCCAGGACTTTGCGCGCGGCCTCGATCAAGCCCGCCTCGTGGTCGGGCGCCGCCCAGATCAGCGCATTCTTGTAGGTGCGCGCCGACGCCCCGTAGCTCAACGTGTACTGCTCGATCAGGGCTTCCGTCTCGGCGCGCTGCTGCAAACTCTGTTCCGGCGGCAACACGACCAGGGTCAACATTGGCTGGTTGGGAATGTCGTTGGTGCGCTCCGGGAAAAAGATGGCGTTGTTGCCGTTGAACTTGCCCACCTCTTTGATGATCTGCGTGCGGATCGCTGCACGCACGTCGTCGAGTCTGATCTGCTCCTTGCGGCTGGCAAGCAGGCGCGTGAGGTTGGGACGCATGCTGAACCAGTAGCGATTCTGCGCCGTGTCGAGGTAATAGCAGATGCCGTCGGGCGGCGCCAATGCTTCCAGCGCTGCTTCGACATTGCCGATGTCGAGGTCGGGCTGGCCGACCGCCAGACGAATCTCCGGCAGGCTGGCCTGGGCGCGATTCTGGCTCACGCCGCCGTTGGACTCGAAGAAGATTGCCGTCGCTACTTTGCGGTGAAGCTGCGCCTGTTTGATGGCGGGGCTGCTCGCTTCCTGGTCGAGGCGCGCGGCGTTGGCGTTGGCATTGCCAAAGATGTCCGTCGTCACCGGGATTTCCAGATTGCGTTCACCCAACTGCGAGAAGACATCCTGGCGAAAGATCGGGGTGTCAAAGGGCGCCGACCCCATGCTGATCAGCGGGTCGCCGTGCCCCCGGCTGCGCACAAAGCCTTCCTGATAGGCGGCGGCTACCCACAACGCCAACATGCGCAGCACGCCGCGCGTGCGTTGAAAGGAGGGCAGCGACTGCCACTTGCGCTCGAAGACCGAGATCAGCGCCGGGTGAAAGGGATAGGTCGTCATGAACTGCTGGCGCGCCGTGTCGGTCGAGAACCAGGTTGGCAGCAGTCCTTTGTGATCTTCCAGCCACTGCACATAGGCATTGCAGACCGCCAGCGCATCCTGATTCAGCCGGATGCGCCCATCGGGGGCGAAGTCGTCCGCGTTCCAGTCGAAGAGCCGGCGGCGGATAATCTCCGCCGCGTCGGTCTCCACCGACATGATCACCGACTTGCTCAGCCGGTCGAGCAGATGCGAGATGCGTTTGTAATCCTCCACATCTTCGGCGTTCATCTCACCCTGCGACGCCGGCAGCGAGACAGCGCAGACCACATTGGGGCGTGTGCGCGCTTCTTCGCTCAGGTTCTGCAAGAAATTGTACAACTGTGCGCCGAGACCGCTGGCACGATAGCGGCTGGCGTAGTTGATGAGTTCGTCCATCAAGATCAGCACCGGGCCGTCAGCCAGATCGAACAGTTTTGCAATCGTGTCGCCGCCCGGTGCATGACCCTGTGCGTCGAAAGGCGCCATCGCCTGGTAGCCAGTCTCCCCCGCCAGCAGCCACGCGATCTCCCCCCACGGTGTGCGGCGCAGCGGCGTGCCATCTTCGCCGCCGCGCGGGTCGAAGCGCTGACCGACAAAGACGGCGACTTTGGCTTTGGGCAGCGCCGCAACGCCAGCGCGGCGCAGAATACGGTCGACGCCTTGCCAGCTTTCCGCCTTTGGTCCGTTCTCGGCCAGGTGATAGAGCAGCGTCAAGGCGTGGGTCTTGCCGCCGCCAAACTGCGTGGTCATGCTGAAGTTGGCGGAGGTCGCCACGGCCACACCGGAGAGGCGACGCACCACCTCGGCGGCGAAGTCGAGCAGGCTGTCGGTCAGGAAGGTGCGTGCAAAGAATTGCTGCGGGTTGCGATATTCGTCCGCCCCGCGCCCCAGATAGACCTCGTCCAGATGGACGGCAAACTCCGAGGCGTCGATGGCGCGGTTCGCCTTCAGGTCTTCGCGTGGATGAACGACGGTATACCAGGGTTTCAATTTCATCGTTTCCTCACTTCAGACTACCAATGGTTCACCGGGTCGGGATTCGCGTGTATAGACACTGCACTGCCGTGCTTATGGCGCGGTGATGACCAGATTCAGGCTTTCGGAGATCGATGATTTCAGGTGCAGATACGCCTCATGCAGCCCGACCCAGGCAACTGCATCGGGCGAATCGCCGCCCTCGCCTGCCAGAAAGCGCGCATAGAACTCTGCCGAACTCTGCCCGTGCTGCTGTTCACGCAGCATCAACTTGCGTTCCAGGCTGAGTAATTCGTCGATAGGATCGTACTGCACATGCGCCTCTTGCAGTTGGCGAGCAAACGCTTCTGGCTCTGGCAACTGCCCATTCTCGTAATGAAATGTCGGCATGACCTTGACCTCCATCGAAGATTATACTACAGCCCCGTCCCCGTAGGTGCGGTCTGTGACCGCACACTCCTTCCCAACCAACCATCTTCGCCAACGGCGCACGTGCGGTCACAGACCGCACCTACAACCCCAACCCCGTAGTGCGGTCTGCGACCGCACATTCCTTCCCACCCATTCACCTTCTTCAACGGCGCACGTGCGGTCTACAACCATCCCCGTAGGTGCGGTCTGTGACTGCACATTCCTTCCTAACCAACTACCTTCGTCAATAGCGCACGTGCGGTCACAGAACGCACCTACAACCCCAACCCCGTAGGTGCGGTCTGTGACCGCACATTCCTTCCCAACCAACCATCTTCGCCAACGGCGCACGTGCGGTCGCAGACCGCACCTACAACCCTCCCCGTAGGCGCGGTCTGTGACCGCACATTCCTCCTCAACCAACCACCTTCGCCAATGGCGCACGTGCGGTCTGTGACCGCACCTACAGCCCCAACCCCCTATGTACCTATAATGAGTGAGACAACTTGTCGATGACCAGGCGTTCGGGCACACCACCAAACCACTCGAAGGCATGGCGATGGAGCAGCAGCCACGTCGGCAGTTTCTGGTCAAAGACAAATTCGACGTAGACGTGCCGGCTCCAGGAGAGCGTCATGACGAATGCCCACGTTCGGCGCATCTGTTGAGTCTCCGGGTCGTACATCAGCCCGGCAAAACCGAAATCCACCTGTGCTTCTTCGCCTGGCTGGCACTCCATGCGTACCATGACTTCGGGCTGGCGTTCTTCCAGGTGCTTGACAAAGCGCCGCACCGCTGAATAGCTGCCCGTGAAGCCGCGTTCCCGCAACCGCTGCAAGATCGCCGTCATTTCGACGCCTTCCTTGCGCAGTTGTACAACCAGTGACCGGAACGGCTCGAGTGACGATTGATTCTGCGGTGGTAGTGGCTCGGGCATACTTGCCTGTAGCAAGCGCTCCAACTCATCCAGTGGTGGCAGCCGACCCTCCAACAGCCCTTGCGCCTGCGCCCAGTTGCGGTATCGTTTCACCGTCTTGCGGTGCATGCCGGTGCCACGCTGAATCGCACGGTCACTGACACCGTTCCGAAACTGGCGAAGCACCTCTCGTATGTCCATTGTGTTCTTTCTCC
>Ga0209398_1000561_pt1 | contig 22589 bp, 18 predicted proteins | sample AshMeaBigSpring_FD_184125 | JGI IMG/M metagenome (GOLD analysis project Ga0209398, IMG submission 184125) | Groundwater microbial communities from Big Spring, Nevada to study Microbial Dark Matter (Phase II) - Ash Meadows Big Spring (SPAdes)... | ecosystem: Environmental > Aquatic > Deep... | reverse complement strand
TCTTCTCATGCCCTCGATTCTCGGGGGGCTGCTCTCGCCAGATCTCCGCGCCCGCCTTGCCGACGCGGCCCCGCTCGACCTGCTGGCCGTCGGGCTGATGCTGGCCTATGAGGTCGGCGTGCTGCTGTGGCTGCGCCGGGTCGATCCGCGGACGGGTCCGGGGACCGCCTTCCGGTATGTCAACGCCACGTTCGAGGCCTGCATGGTGACGATCCTGCTGGCGCTCTCCGTGAAGCCGCTCGGGGCGCTGCAGATTTTTTCGGCGGCGCTGCCGCTGCTCTACTTTCCGGTGATCGTCCTATCGGCCTTGAATCTGAACCTCCGCCTGAGCATCTGGAGCGGGTTCGTTTCGGCGGCCGGGTTTCTCGTGGTATCTCTGCCCGCCGTGCACGCGGTCGCGCCGGTCGCCGGACTCCCGATCCTGACGACCCCATACCAGTATGTCCTCAAGGCGTTCATCATCCTGATGAGCGGCGTGGCGAGCGGGGTCGTGGCCGGCGGCCTGCGCGCCCAGCTCATGGAGACCCTCCGGGCCGGCCGCGACCGCGACCGCGCGATCAGCATCTTCGGCCAGCACGTCTCTCCCCAGGTGGCCGAGCGCCTGCTCCGGCAGCGGTGGGAGCAGATCGGCGAGGAACGGCAGGTGTGCGTCATGTTTCTCGATATCCGGAACTTCAGCGGCTTTGCCGCAACGAAGTCCGCCTCGGAGGTGATGGAATTTCTCAACCGGTTTTTCCGCGGCCTCATCGACTGCGTGAACGACCACCGGGGGATTGTGAACAAGTTTTTGGGAGACGGGTTCATGGCCGTCTTCGGTGCGCCGGCGGACGACCTCGAATGCTGCTCGAACGCGATCCGCTGCGGCCGCGCGCTCCTGGAGGAGGTCGGGCGCATGAATGAGGCTGGGGAAATTCCGCCGACAAAAATTGGGATCGGACTGCATTTCGGTCCGGCGGTGACCGGGATCGTCGGGTCCCAGCAGCGGCAGGAATACACGGTCATCGGCGACACGGTGAACCTTGCGGCCCGGATCGAGCAGGCGACGAAGACGCTGGGCTGTTCGTTTCTGATTTCGGATGCCGTCCACGCCGCGATGCGCGGCACCGACCTTCTGGCGGAGGATCAGGGAGAGGTCGAACTCAAGGGGCAGTCGAAGCCGGCGAGGCTCTTCAAGCTGGCCTGAAAGGCAATCTTTGAATCACTCCTCGAAGTCGAAAATTCGCTTCCAGTCGTTTTTCATGCTGATGACCGTCCACCCGCTCTTCGACGCCTCGTCATAGAGTCCCTGGGTGAACGTGCCGATGCGTGAGTCCGGGAGACCCCGTGCCGGCCCGTAGGCATACTCGCGTTCCGGGTCGTCATGGAGGACGAGCATCGCGAGCCGCGCGCCGGCGCCGGCCTTCGTGTATTCGAGCATCTGCTGGTCACCGGTCGAGTTGCCGACCGCGGCGTGCGGGCGGCGTCCGATCATGAGGTGGATGCCTTCCGGCTTGCCGCCGAACACGTCGTTGAGGAGAACCTTGGGAACCTTCGTCAGCGATGGCTTTCCGTCCTTGTCATAGCCGAACCGCGTGGCGTCTGCCGAACCGACCACCTGCTCGGGGGGAACCCCGTAAGTTTCTGCGGAATAAACCCGCACGAAGTCCTGGCCGCTGCCGGTGACGATGTAGGTCTTGAATCCGTTGGTCCGGAGGAATTCCAGCAATTCCCGCATCGGTTGGTAAGCGAGATCGGTGAACGGCCGGTTCCATCGGGCGTTCCTGGCCTTTGCGAGCCAGGTGCGGACGCTGGCGCTGTATTCCTCCACCGTCATTCCTGCGGTGGTGGCTTCAAAGAGTTTCTCGAAATCCTGCACGGGAAGGCTGGCAACCGCCTCCAGGTTGCCGGCCAGGATCGTCCGGAACGGCTCCTGGTTTTTCAGGTCCGGACATTTTTCCACCAGAGCCGGCACCTGATCGATGGCATAGAGGACCTGGGGATAGACCGGCTGCTCGACCCAAAGCGTGCCATCCTGATCGAACGTGGCAATGCGCTCGGCCGGCGGCACGAACTCCGGGCTGGCGGAGTCGGTGGCCGAGCGCACAAAATTCAGGATCGCCTGCCTGGCAGGTCCCTCGTTCCAGGACGCGAGCGGGCCGGCTGCGCGGGCGGTGGCGGCGCCAATGAGGATCGTGGCAAGCAGGGCGGCAAGTTTCGTCAGGCGACCGGTCATGTGCGCAAGTCTTGCCGCGGCTCCGGTCCCGCGGCAACCAAATTTGCGGGCGCGGGACACGTCCGGCGGCGGGAGAATGTCTGGGCAATCCCACCGCCGCACGGCATGATCCCCATATGGCAACGATCGGAAAGCGCAACCATCTCACCGCCCTCCGCCAGGCCCCGCCCGGCTATTTTCTCGACGGGGGCCCGCATGGAGAAATTCTGCTGCCGGGAAAATTCATTCCGGCCGGTCTCCTGCCCGGAGGCGTCGTCGATGTGTTTGTTTACCGCGACTCCGAGGACCGGCTCGTGGCCACGACCGGGAGTCCGCTTGCCGAAGTCGGCGATTTTGCCTGCCTGGAGGTTGTCGGTGTCCAGCCGGGCATCGGTGCATTCCTCAACTGGGGACTCGAAAAAGATCTCCTCCTCCCACGGCGCGAGCAGAGCGGGTTTCTCCGCGTCGGGAGCCGGGTTGTTGTCCACATCTGCCTCGATGAGAAATCCGACCGGATCATCGCGACGATGCGGCTCCACCGGTGGTTCAGCAAGTCCCCGCCGGAATTCGCCAAGGACGAGCCAGTCAAACTCCTCATCTCAGGGGAAACTCCGCTCGGCTACAACGCGGTCGTCAACAACGCCCACCGCGGCCTGCTCTACAACTCCGACCTCGCCGGGCCGCTTGAGATCGGATCCCTGCTCGACGGATACGTGCGTGCCGTGCGCCCGGACGGGAAGCTCGACCTTGGGCTCGACCGGACCGGGTTTTCCCGCATCGCCCCGCTCACCGATCAGATCCTCGAAGCCCTCCGGAATGCCGGAGGGACGATTCCGCTCAGCGACAGCAGCAGTCCCGAGGCGATCCGCGCCGCTTTCGGCGTGAGCAAAAAAGCCTTCAAGCAGGCGGTTGGGATCCTTTATCGCAAACGTCTTGTCCGCCTCGAGGCGGGCTCGATTCACTCCTCGTAGAGCTCGAGCGGGAGGGCGTCCGGGTCGGCAAAAAATGCGAACTTCCGCCCGGTGACCGGATCGATCCGCACCGGCTCGACCGCGATCCCCTGCGCCACCAGTTCCGCGATGGCCGCGCCGATATCCGGGACCGCAAAGGCGAGGTGGCGGAGGCCGCACGCCTCCGGATACGACGGCCGGGCCGGCGAGCCCGGAATCGTGAACAGCTCGATCCGCGTCCCCCCCGGAATCTGCAGGTCGAGTTTGTAGGACGATCGCTCTTCCCGGAAGACCTCGGAGATAACCGGAAGTCCGAGGATCCTCGTGTAGAAATCCTTCGAGGTCGCGTAGTCGGAGCAGATGATCGCGATATGGTGGGCTCGTGTGATTTTCATGGGTTCCCGGCGGCCTTCTCAAGAAGGCCAGTCCCAACGCTAGCACCCTCCGGCGATTGCGAAAGCGGTTTCATGGCTAAGTGGAGGCTCCTTATCCAACCGGGGGCCAGTGTGCATATTCTTGCAAAAACTCTGGTGGATTCTCTCGTTTATCGCGAATAGTTCGTTTTCAGTGCGCTGGCCAGCTCCCGGTATTTTTCCGGTCGTTGCGGCGACTGCCGAGAAAGATTGGCCGGGAAGCGGGTTCTCGTATAGGATTTCGCCCTGCATGAAATACCGGAAATTCCGCGGAACTGATGTGATTGTGAGCGAGGTGGGCTTCGGGCTTTGGACGCTTTCCACCGGCTGGTGGGGCGACTACACCGACGACGAGGCGGTGCGGCTGATGCGGCTGGCCCGCGATCTGGGGGTCACGCTTTTTGATGCGGCCGATACCTACGGCAACGGGCGGAGCGAGGAGCTGATCGCGAAGGCGTTCGGCAGCCGGCGGGACGACATCGTGATCGCCACGAAGATCGGCTACGATTTTGTGAACCATGGCGAGGGGCGGCGCGGCCAGCGGGAGATCCCGCAGGATTTTTCGCCCGCGGCGCTGCGCCGCGCTACCGACGCCGCGCTCGCCCGCCTCGGGACCGGGCATATCGACATCATGCAGCTCCACAACATCCGGATGGAGCAGGTGAATGACGAGGCGGTGTGGGAGACGCTCGAAGATCTGCGCAAGGAGGGAAAGATCCGCTCTTACGGTGTGGCTCTGGGGCCGGCCATCGGCTGGCTGGGCGAAGGGGTGCGGGCAATCCGCAAGAGGCGTCCAGCCGTGCTGCAGCACATCTACAACCTCCTCGAGCAGCATCCCGGCCGGGCGATCCACGCCGCCGCGGACGACTGCGGGGCCGATACGATGTTCTTGATCCGCGTGCCCCATTCCTCCGGCATGCTCGAGGGCAAATACACCGAGGACACGGTCTTCCCGCCGAACGATCACCGGAACCACCGGCCCCGCAGTTGGCTGGTCAACGGGGTGCGGAAGGTCGAGCAGCTCCGTTTCCTTGAGCGCGACGGGCGTACGCTTGGCCAGGCGGCCCTGCTCTGGCTGCTCGCCGACCCGCGCACGGCCTCCACGCTTCCGAATATCTACAACGAGGAACAGCTCCGGGAATTTGCCGCGGCGCCAGACCGGCCGCCGCTGACATGCGACGAACTGCTCCGCGTGCAGACCCTGGTCGCAAGGCATTTCGGCATGGAGCCCGAGGAGGGCAAATTCAAAGGCACGATGGAGGTGCCGGAAGAGATCTCCGCGTGAAAAAAAATTCCCGCGTCAAACGGTTTGCCCGCTTCGTCCTCCGGGGCGGACGCCGGAGCGCGGGGTCTGCGGGTCCGCTGCAAACGCGGCCGCGCCTTATCATGTTCGATTTTGACGGGACGATCGCCGACACGTTTGAGTGCGGGTTCGAGATCCTGAATCTGTTGGCCGGAGAGTTCGGGTTCCGTCCGCTGGAGCGCGGCGACCTCGGGAAGGCGCGCGACATGCGCACCCGGGAGTTGATGAAATTTCTCGGAATCCCGACGATCAAGATGCGCAAGATCTCGAAGCGCGGCACCGAGGAGCTGCACAGGCGTCTTGATGCGATCGCGCCTTGCGCGGGCATGCCGGAAATCCTCCGGCAAATTCATGCGCAGGGGTTCCGCATGGGGATCCTCACATCAAATTCGCAGGAGAATGTCACCGCGTTCCTCCGGAGGCACGACCTGGAGCTTTTCGAATTCATCCGGTGTTCGTCGAAGCTCCTGGGCAAACCGGGCGTGATCCGGGGGCTGCTGAAGCGGCTTCAGCTCAAGCCGGCGGATATCCTTTTTGTCGGAGACGAGACGCGGGATATCGATGCGGCGCAGGAAACCGGAATCCACATGGCCGCGGTGACCTGGGGATACAACAGCCTCCGTTCGATTCAGGATTCGGCACCCGATCACCTGATCGGTTCCCCGGAGGATCTGCTCAGCCTGCTCGACGGGCTGCCATCCGCGCAGGACTGAATCGGCTCAAGGCTGCTGCCTTTCGCCGGCGGGTTTCGGCTGCTGGACCACGCGCGAGGAATGCGCATCCAGTTTAGCGGGCAGCGTCGTGCTGGACGGGTCTTCGCGGAGCGCCTTCTGCCAGTAGAGGACGGCTTCCACCGATTTTCCAAGCTTCTGGTAGGTGTCGCCGATGTGCTCGAACACAACGCCGTCGGGGCCGGGCAGGAGCTCAGCCGCATGCAGCAGCTCGACAAGGGCCTCCTGAAATTTTCCCTGGCGGAAATAAATCCATCCGAGGGTGTCGAGGTATGCGCCGTTGTCCGGTTCGGAATCCAGTGCGCGCCGGACGAGCAGGACGGCCTCATCAAGGTTTTCGTTCCGTTCGGCCCACATGTAGCCGAGGTAGTTGCAGGCGCGTGCGGCCTTCTCCGGATCCAGCTCGATGGATTTCCGGAGGAGCTCAACCGCTTTGGCCGGGTTTCCGGCCTGCTCGGCCGCAGCTCCGTAGCTGAAAAAAAAGTCGCTGTCGAGAAGGTCGCGACGGCCTTTCTCTGCCCGTTCCTGCGCCTGCTCGAACGCTTTGAGCGATTCCTCATGCCGCTTGCTCTCGCTCAGGATCCGTGCTCGGTAGACGGTGAATTCGATATGTTTTGGAAACCGCTTTTCGGCTTCGGTGGCGGCATCGAGGGCACCTGTCATGTCGCCCGTTCCAATGCTTAGGCGGATCACGTCATCGTGCCGCCGGGGATCTGATGGTGCCAGCAGGATGGCCTGGCGGAGGTTTGCAAGCGCCTTCGGGAAGTTCTTGCCCGCCAGGTGGAGCTGGGCGATCTGGTCGTATGCTCCGAGGTCGAGAGGGTTGGCGGCGACAATGTCCTCGAGAAGTTTGATGGCCTCGGTGGTATCGCCGAGCCGGAGCAGGCAGGTGGCCAGCTTCTCGCGTACGCCGCCGAGATTGGTCCGCTGCGCGAGTGCACGCCTATACAGTGGGGCCGCCTTGTCCGCGGCCCCGCAAGAGGCATAGCAGTCAGCAATCCGCGAGAGCAGCGAGGCGTCCTCTCCGGCCCGCTCGAGCGCGAGCGCAAGGAACGGCTCGGCGCGGGCGGCAGCGCCCGGCGCAGACTCGCGTGCCCGGAGTTCGGCCATCGAAAGCCAGAACGCGGCCCCCGCATCCTTCTGCTTCAGCGCGCGCTGGAAGAGGGCATCGAGCTTCTGCGGCTGCGACGTGGTCCGGTAAATTTCCCAGAGCGTCTCATACGCGGCCGCGCTCTCCGGGGAGGCCGCGAGGGCCTGCTGCGCATTTTTTTCCGCGAGGTCGGGCTTCTGCAGCTGCCGGAGATAAATTGCTGCCAGCGCGAGGGCGGGGGTCGCGTCAGCGGGCGCTGCCTTTGAGGCGTCCTTCAGCACGGAAATCGCCTCGGCTGTCTCCCCGTGGCGCAGGTATTGGTGTGCGACCTCGATCGCCAGTCCGGTGAACGCGGGGTCGAGCTGCAGGACCTTCCGCTTCGTTTCCACCGCCTTGTCGGGGCCGTCGGTCTCCTCTTCAAAAATTGACTGCAAATAGCGGGCGATCGCCTCGGCCTGCCTCGCGGACTTGTCGTTGAGGCGGAGCGGCTGTGGGGCCGAAAACGATTCCGGCAGGATGGCATCGGCTTCGGATGCCGGCGCGGCAGGCCCGATCGCCGCCACGATTGCGCAAACCAGCCAGCACCGGGCCGCGCTTCTTCGCACAGACAAAAACCTCGTCATGCCGCAAAAAGTAGCACGGCTGTCGATTTTGCCAAGGGGATGTCAGGCCTCGAAGGCGTCGAAGCCGATCTTCTGGCAAGAGCTGAACGACCGGTATTCCTTTTCGTGCGCCAGAAGAACCGCGTGAACGACCTCAGCATCGTCCTTGTAGCCGATCTCCGGCACCGAGTCCGGAATGATATCCACGCCCTTGGCCAGATACCTCATCGCGAACACCGCATCGGGCAGCGCGGAAAAATCTCCGGGCACATAGACGCCATCCAGCACGTCCTCGATGTAGCGGAGCAGAAATGCCGACTGCTCGCTCAGCCTCACCTGGCCGGCGGACACAAGCATCTCGGCTTTCAGCTTGTAGGCCGCGAGATGGTTGCGGAATGCGCCGACTTCTCCCGCGGTCACCGATTGCCCGCCCTGGGTTACAAAATCCTGGATGCTTGTCATAGTTCGTGGGTTCGGGTTTAGACTACCCGCCGGTCCCGGCGGGCTCAACGCCAAAGATGCCCCCTCCACGTTCGGATTTGTGTTTCGCCGGGGATCTGCGATGTTGCCGCCATGAAGCGAATCCTGCAGGCGTTGTTTCTCTTCCTCGTGGCCTGCCCGGCCGGGGCGGCCCCGATCATCCGGGAACCGGGGGTGATTTACCTTTCCGACTTCGATCTCAAGCCTGTCGAACTCCGTCTCACCGGACCCGCTCCCTGCACGTTCGATGTCGCGGGGAAACGCTTTGCCGGCACCCTCAAGTTCCCGCAGGTCGTCAAGCTCGAGGCGGTCGCCCCGAACGGGTTCTACCGCGTGCGGGGCAATGCCCAGCAGGGTGGCATCGTGGCCTGGGCACCGCCCCAGCTGTTCGAACCACTGCCCGAAAAATTTGTCGAGAACCTGCGCAAAAGCGAGGAGCGACGGCAAAAAGTCGAGGCCCTCATTGCGCAGAACGAAGTCGCCATCGGCATGACGCCTCAGGAGGTCCTCCGCAGCCTCGGAAAACCCCAGAAAAAAACCAGTCGCGCCACCAAGGAGGGCGCCCAGCAGGTCTGGGAATACATCAAATACGAACTCGTCCCCCAGACCACCTACGTACCCGTTTACAACCAGACCGTCGTCAAATACCCGCGCCAGACCAACTGCCCATCGCCCACAGTCGTCCAGGGATCCGGCGGATACGCCCCCTCCACCATCTACGTCAAGGTTCCCTCCGGCACGCTCAGCGTCTCGTTCAAGGAAAACCTCGTCGAGGCCCTCGACCAGTCCGAAGGAACCACCGCCGGAGGACAAGTATCAGTTGTCATCCCCCCGGTAAACGTGTATTGGTAACTCCCTGTTGATGGCGGGGTAGCCAAGTGGTAAGGCACGGCTCTGCAAAAGCTGTATTCGCCGGTTCGATTCCGGCCCTCGCCTCTCTATTCATAATCAACAACTTACGATACAGGTACGGTCAAAGCGTGCCAAAAAGTGTGCCCCCGACCTCCTGGGACGCTCCCGAGATTTCAGGATTTTTCCGGATGTCAAAAGGGGTGAAAAACGCCTTTAGGAAAATCCCCTGCGCGGGTGAACCGGTTGGATTGATTGAATGAAAAAAGAAGGGGACTATTTCTCTCCCTCTCTCTATTTTCCAAGCGTTTTTGACGCTCTCCTCTTACGTGGGGTGATCGCGTTGTCCTGCGTGATATAAGATTGATTTGTTTCTGGCTTGTTGGCATGCTGCTCGCATGAAAGCAATCCTGCGGCGGGGGATCGGGGGCCTGATTATCATGTCTACAGCGGCCATGTTGGCCGCGGCAGAGCCCAAGCCGGTTCCCTCGGTGCGCTTCGAGCGTGTGCAGGGGACCGTCGTCAGTGTGAATCCTGATACACGGATCGTTGAACTCCTGCTGCCCGGCGGCTCGGTGCAGAAGGTCCGGATCACCGACAATGCCTATCTCCATGCGCTCCGCGGGCTTGACGAGCGCGCCCGCATCCCGGATCCGAAGGGCCTCGAAGCCTTCCGCCCGGGCGCACGCGTGGCGGCATCCGGTCTCGTCTACTCGGACGCTCCGGAGCTTGTCGCCAAGGAGGTCGCCTTCTTCTCCGGCAGTGAGGCACCGCCGGTTTTTGAGGATCCGGACTGGTGGTCATCGCAGGCGCGCGAGCTGGCGGAGTTCTGGATTCGCGTGCAGTTCGGCGAAGGTGATGTCGGCGATCCAGCGGGCTACCGGACCGATATTTCCAAGACGGGAACGAAGCGGCCGGAGACGATCAATCTCCAGGAGACAGCGACGATCTCGCGCCTGATCTACGGGCTTTCCTCGACGTATATTCTCAATGGCAACCCCCGCGTCCTGAAGGCGGCGCGCGAGCTTGTGCGCTTCCAGCGCGAGCGGATGCGGATCGAATCCGCCGACGGCCGCTATGTCTATTGGCTGCATGCGCTGCGCGGCGGCAAGCCGGTCCTCGCCTCGCTTTTTGCGGACGATGCCGGGACGATCCCGCTCTACGAGCAGATCTACTGCCTTGCCGGCCTCACCCAGTTCTACCGTGTGACCGGCGATCCGGTCGTTCTGGCCGACATCGAGAAGACCGTCCGGTTCATGGATGATCATTTCTGGGACAAGGGCCCTGCCGATCCATTGGCGCAGGGGTATTTTTCCCACATCCACCCCGGCACGCTCAGCCCGGCGGATGCCGACGGGATCAATAAGCTCAAAAAGAACTGGAACTCGGTCGGCGATCACCTCCCCGCATATCTGGAGAACCTCTACCTCGGCACCCGGGACCCGAATCACCTCGAACGGCTTCGTCAGCTCGGTGCCATGATCGCCGCCCATTTCCCCGACCCTGGCTGCCCGTTTGTCAACGAACGGTTCGACGCAGCCTGGGCGCCCGACCATGCCTACGCCTGGCAGCAGAACCGCGGCGTCATCGGCCACAATCTCAAAATTGCCTGGTGCCTTACCCGGCTCTACCACCTCACCGGCGACAAGAAGTTTCTGGATGTCGCCCGGCAGTGTGGCGACAGCATGCTGGTAAACGGTCAGGACCCGCGGCGCGGGGGGTGGTACGACGTGATCGAGCGCGAACGCGATCCGGTCACCGGCCGCTATGAGCTCACCTGGCACGACCGCAAGGCCTGGTGGCAGCAGGAGCAGGGGATCCTTGCGAACTACATCCTCTTCGCCGAGACGAAGGATCCCAAATACCTTGACTCCGCACGCGCCGGTGCCGGGTTTTACAACCTCGCGTTTCCCGATCACGACGATGGCGACGTGTTCTTTGACGTGCAGGCCGACGGCACGCCGTTCCTCATTGGCGACCGCGCGGACAAAGGCAGCCACTCGAAGAGCGGCTACCACAACATGGAGCTCACCTACTTCGCGCACCTCTACACAAACCTCCTTGTCAACAAGCGGCCGGTCACGCTCCATTTCGCTCCCTGTGCGGACGCCGGGGGCACAACGTTTTCCGTGCAGCCGATCTCGCTGCCGCCGGGCAGCGTCGAGCTTGTGTCTGCAGAGATCGATGGCGTGCCGTTCAAGGATTTTGACCGCAAAGCGATGACCGTGAAACTTCCGAAATGGCACGAGCCGGGGCTGCTCACGGTAACCATCGCGCCCGTCAAATGACCCTCTTCATGCATGCCCTGAGAACCGGTCTGCTCGGGCTGGCCTGCCTCCTGGCGTTTCCCGCCATGCGGACCAGGGGTGCGGAGCCCGCCAGCGCCCCGACCGTTGCGCCTGGCGACACCGGTTTCGATGCGGTCGACCGTATAGCCATCACCAACCTGATCGGCGCGATGGTACGGGCTCTCGACGAGGGCGATGTGGAACTCCTGGCTTCGACGCTCGCACCCGAGTTCTGCGCGGATTACCGCATTCCGGGATCTCCCGCCTCCAGAGTTTCAGGGCGTGACAAATTCCAGTCCATGATGGCCGGCCGCTTTGAAGAATCGAGGAAAAGCGGGGTCCGACGGCGGCACATCAGTTCGCCGCCTGTTTTTCTCGAGCAGGGCCCGGATTCAGCGCGAGCCGCAGTTCATCTTCTGAGTTGCGTTTCAACCCATGGGGGCGACTGGCATCCTTTTTTCTCCGCCCTGGCGGAGTTCCGCGCTGTCAAGCAAGGCGGGATCTGGACCTTGAGCGCGATGATGGAAGCTCCTGACACCTCCCTGAATGTTCCGGTCGGACACCCGATTCGCGGTTCTGATCTGCCTCCGAAATGACACCTGATCCCGTTCAACTCTAAACCGTGCGACTCCTCGACATCCGGCGCGACGAAGCCTTCAAGATGGTGCTCACATGGCTGATGTGTGCACTGCTTTCGATCGGCTACGCGATCGGGTGGAGCGCGGTCCACTCGATGCTTGTGAAGCGGATGGGCGTGGAATACCTGCCCTACACCTACATCGGCATCAGTCTGCTCGGCGTGTTCGGGTCGTCGGTTTACCTGCTCTTTGCAGATGCGGTTCGGCGCGACCGGCTCCTGATGGTCTTTGCCGGGGCGACCGGGCTGGCGCTCGTTCTGGCGCGGACGCTCGTGACCGCGCGGCCCGAGGGGGAGAAGGGCTTCACGCTTCCGCTCCTCCTTTTTTTTCTGGCGGTGTTTTTTGCCCAGGGTGTCGGCAATTCGACGCTCGGCACCCAGGTGTGGACGATTATCAACGATCTCTTCCGGCCCTCGCAGGGCCGGCGGCTCTACCCGATCCTCGGGACGGCCGGCACGATTGGCGGCATCGCGGGCGGCGCCTCGATCCACTACCTCGCCGGCACGCTCGGCACAGCCAACCTCGTGCTTGTCTGGGCCGCCTCGATCTGGCTCCTCATTCCGCTCACGCTCTGGCTCCGCAAGCGCTTTGGCGGCGAGCTGCGCGGACGGCACGCGGGGACGGCGTCCGCCAAGCCGCGCGGCAGCCACCTCCTCGAGGGGTGGAAATTTTTCGCATCCTCAAAGATGGCTGCGATCCTCGGGTTTGTGGCGGTGATGTTCTGGGTGGTCGGATCGGTCGCCGACTTCCAGTACACGCGGATCATGAACGCAACGTTCCCGACCGAATCAAAGCTGGCCGGCTACTACGGAGTCTACGGGATGGTCATCAATACGAGTGGACTCCTCGTCCAGATCTTCTTCAGCGGATACCTCATCCGGCGGATCGGCATCGCCCGCGGCCTGTGTGCGCTGCCGCTCACCGCGCTGGCCGGCTTCGCTCTGATCGCCGCGCGTTTCACGTTCTGGCCCGGGCTCGCCCTCCGGTATGCCTGGGACATGGTCGGCATGACCGTCCAGGGGAATTCCTACCAGCTCGCCATGAATGCCGTGCCCGCCGCCCTCCGCGCAAGGATCCGGGGAGTGATCGACGGGGTCATCAACCCGCTCGGCGGCGTGCTGGGCGGCATCCTTATCCTCTGCCTTCACCATTTCTTCGATGCGACCGGCGACCGCGGCTGGCTGGATCCGGTTACGATTGCCGGATTTGTCCTCACCGCAGCGTGGTTCCTCATCGTGTCCCGCTCCGGAAAAGTTTATCTTGAGACGGTTGCGGAAAACCTGAGGAGCGCGGAGGCCCGTACCGCGATGGACGCGATCGACTGCCTCGAGGAGCCGGGCAATCCCCGCGCCGAGGCTCTTCTTGACGAGGTCGCAGAGATGCCCGACCCCGAAAAGCGCGCGGCCGCCGCAAGGGTCCGGGGCGCGGTCCGCAGCCGCTCATCGCTGCTCGGGCTGGCCGTCTCTTGCGCGGATCCCTCGCCGCAGGTCCGGCATGCATCCGTCCGGGCTCTGGCCCGAGTTCCCGTATCTCACCCCCTGCCACCCGAAGCCGTCGCCGCTGTCTCGCGTCTTGTTGAATCCGATCCCGACCTCTCCGTCCGATCAGAGGCTCTCCACTTTCTCCTGATGCGGGAGGAGCCGGAAAAGGCCGGCAAGCTTGCTGCCGCCTGGCTGAATCACGGATCGGCCGATGTCCGGGTGCGCATCGTCGAAGCGCTCGCCGGCCAGGACGTCGATCGCCCCCGCCTTCTTGCTCCGTGCCTCTCGGATCCCTCGCCTGCTGTTCGATCGGCCGCCATCTGCGCGCTCTGGGATGCCCCGGGCGGGAGGAACGCTGCGCGATCCGCTCTGGCGGAACTCCTCTCCGAATCCGATCCCTCCGCCCATGGGCCGGCCCTGATTGCGTGCCACCGCACCGGCGCATGCCCGGATGCAGAAAGAGCCCGCCGTATGGGCGAATCGGCCGACCCCGTCATCCGGGTGCTCGCGGGTGCCGCGGCGATCAGGTTCTGCCCGGGTCCGCACGCGGCCACTCTGGATGCCATCTTCGAAACGCTCGCGGACGAGGCCCACGCCGGGCGGCTCCGCGCCGAGGTGCTTCCTCTCGTGCCCGATCTCGGCGAAGAGGCCGCCGATGCCATTCTGCTGGCCGCAGCCAAACTTCCTCCCGAGTCCAAATCGCATGTTTCCAAAGTGCTCGGCGAATGGTATCTGGTCCTTGAATCCCGCATCGCCCGCCCGGAACCATGATCGAACTTCACGAATCCCAAAGCGGTGACGTAACTGTCATTTCGCTCTCCGGCAAGCTCGACGCCGCAACGACTCCCGCCACCGAGGCGCGGCTCGTTGCCCTCGCTCGCGAGGGAAAAAAGTTTCTCGCGCTGGATTTTTCCGGGGTGAGCTACCTGGCCAGCAGCGGACTGAGAATGCTTCTGGTCTTGACGCGCGAAATCACCTCGCTCGAGGGCGGCCTCGTGCTTTGCAACCTTGATGACACCATGAAGGGAACGCTTGAGGTCACCGGATTTCTCCCCTACTTCCGCCTGGCTTCTTCAGCGGACGAAGCGATCGGACTGCTCCGGGTGTGACGCGATTTCCGGCGTGACAGAAAGCCGGTTTGAAATTAGTATTTCTAACGTGAAAACGTTCCTCCCCTGGATGTTGGCCGCGGCTTTTTTGGCGAGCCCGGCCGGTGCGCAGTCCGCCGCCAAACCGCAACTCAACAAGCGGGTGCTTTTCGTCCTCTCCGAATACGGCTACTGGGGCGAGGAGTTGGTCGGTCCGCTCGAGGCGCTTGAGGCCGCAGGATACAAGGCCGACTTCGCCACGCCGAAGGGGACCAAGCCGCTCGCATTGCCCCCCAGCATGGATCCCAACTATGTCGATCCTCCCCTTGGTAAAAAAGTCACCACCCCCGAGATGGCCGGGAAAGTAAAAAAGATCGAAGCCTCAGACATGCTCGACAAGCCGATCAGCCTGACCGAGTGGTTGCCTGGACGGCCGTATCTTAGTTCCTCGAGCTACCTCGACGACCTTTACGCCTACAATGCCGCCCTCGACCGGGTCGGCCAGGAAATCGACAAATACGACGCGCTGGTGCTTGTCGGGGGCAGCGGGCCGATTCTTGACGTGGCGAACAACAAGCGCGTGCAGGACCTCATCCGCCTCTTCCTCAAGGATGGCAAACCGGTCGCCGGCATCTGCTATGGCGTCGCCGCGATCGCGTTCACGCGGGATGAGATTACCGACAAAAGCATCGTTTACGGCAAGCGCGTCACCGGCCATCCGGTCGTGCATGATTACAACGACGGACACGGCTACCTGCGTGTCGACGGAGGTTTTCCAGGAGCCCCCTACCAGCTTGAATACATCCTCAAGGACGCCGTCGGACCAGACGGCCAGTTCATCGCCAACATCGGCAAGAAGACCTCTGTGATCGTCGACTACCCGATCATTACCGCCCGCACGACTTTTGATTCCGAACTCTGCGGCCAGAAGCTCGTCGAGGTTCTCGAAAAAGGGCTGAAGCGTTACGGGTGGTAAGCCCGCAGCGGGCCGACCTATGTCGCTCGAGCGCTATCTTCCACGCAGCCTGAGGGCCCGGTTTACCCTGCTCGTCCTGGCGTGTACGGCGGCGATCTTCCTCTGCACCGCACCTTTCACGGTCTGGCAGGGACAGCAGCTCCTGTTCGAGCGCGAGATTCACGACATCCAGGACCGGCTCGATGCGGCGGTCAGCCGGGGCGATTCGGAGTTGCGTGCGATCCGTCAGCAGGCGATCGCCATGACCGATGTGGCTGAGCAGTGGGACGTCTCGACCGTGGAGTGGATCAACCTCAAGAAAAAGGAACTCGGCGTCGACGTCCCGGAGACCGGGCCGGTCGACCCCAAGAGCCTCGATGCCTGGTTCGAATACATGGAGTTCACGCTGCGCAGGCTTCCCAAAGCCTACGGCGTTCGCCTGGCATTCGAGCCGGACAGCTTGCTGGGCCCCGACGGCGTGCGGGCGCTCTACGTCCGCCGCGGGCCGGGCGGCAAACCGGTGCGCGTCCGGCTTGACTATTGGCCGGGGGATTCCAACACACCGGGATCGGTCTGGTATGTGCCCTCGCGCGAGCGGCCCGGCGAGGCGCTTGACGGGATCTGGTGCGATCCGTTTAACGCAATCGAGGCCGATGCCGAGACCATCATCACCTGCTCGGTCCCGATGACTGGTTCCGATGGCGGAATTGCAAAAATCGACGGGGTGGCGGCGGTCGATGTCACGGTCGGCACGATTATGTCGACGCTCAGCGGGCTGAACCTCGCCCCGGAGTACCAGGCGTTTCTCCTGAATCCCTCGCGCCGGATCACGGTTTCGGCGGCTGGAGGCTCCGCGCCGTCGAAACCTGCCGTGAACCTGCAGGATCTGGTGCGGGCGAACCCGGATGCCATGAAGCCGTTCAGCCAGCTTCAGAATCCGGCAAATCCGACAGGGTGGTTTGTTGCAAACAATCCCTTCACCGGGGAGAGGAGCTGCTTTTTGTTCCAGGGCCTTCCCCATAACCGCGCACAGCTTCTCTATGTCATCCCTGTCCGCGCGATTAACGGCGACGTCTTCTGGCTTTCCGGAGCCGTTCTGCTGCTCGGGCTTGCCAGCATGACCGGCATGGGCTTGCTGATCCGCTGGAGTGCAGGACTCGTCACCAGCAATCTGGACGTCCTTCGTCACGGGGTTCGGAATGTCAAGGCAGGAAACCTGCGCGAGATGCTTCCTCCGGCGACGAGTCACGACGAGACGGCCGACATCATCGAGGCCTTCAACGGAATGGTTGCCGGGCTGCAGGCCGCATTCCGCCGCGCCGAGGACCTCGCCCGCGAGCAGCAGCGGGCGGCCACCGAGCTCGAGCTCGCCCGCAGCATCCAGCAGTCCGCTCTTCCCGCCCCGATCCGTCTGCCCGGCGGCCGCGTCTTCAGCCTCACCCTTCCCGCGCAGCAGATCGGCGGCGACTTTTACGACCACTTTCTGCTGCCCGGCGGCCGCGTTGCAATGGCGGTCGGCGACGTCTCCGGAAAGGGGGTCTCCGCGGCCCTTTTCGCGGTCCGAGCCAGCCTCCTCCTGCGCAGCGCGATGGCGGCGATGGAGCCGGAAGATGCCGTGGCCCAGGTGAATGCGATGCTCTTCAAATCGAACCCGGAGGCGATGTTTGTCACCCTGTTCATTGCGGTGTGGGACCCGGTCGGGCAGTCGCTTGTGTATGTGAATGCCGGCCACAACCCGCCGTTCCTCCTCCGCTCGGACGGTTCTGCTGAGCGCCTGGCGCATCGAAGCGGTCCTGCGCTGGGCGCGATGAGCGGCCGGAGCTATCGTTCGGCGGAAACCCCATTCCGGGTGGGCGACCTCCTGGCGGTGTTTACGGATGGCATCTCCGAGGCTCCGGACGCCGGAAGCCGGCAGTTTGGCGAGGAGCGGCTGAAGGAATTTCTGCCGCGCCACAGGGAGGTTCGCCTCGACGAGCTGGCACGCGATGTTGTGGACGCGGTCGTAAGCTGGCAGGGCGGCGGGGAGCGGTTCGACGACATCACCTTTCTTCTGGCGCGCGCGTCGTCGGCGATCCGTGCGCTCCAGCTTCGCGCCTCGCCGGCGACCATCGAAGAGGTGGTCGCATTGGTTAGGGATGGCGCCCGCGAGGGAGGCATGGACGAGCAGGGGGTGAGGGAAATCTCGCTGGCTGCCTGCGAGGTGGCCACGAACATCATCACCCACTCGCTCCGCTCGGATCCCTCGCGCACCTACAGGGTTTTTTCGGCATGGTCGCGCACCGAGTTCATGCTCCGGTTCGAGGACGACGGGCCTCCGTTCGACCCGGAGGCGCTTCCCCCGGTCGATGTGCACGCCCCTCTGGAGGCCCGCCCGGTCGGCGGCCTCGGCTGGGTCCTCATCCGCCAGGCGGCGGACAGCGTTCGCATGGACCGGATTTCCGGCACCAACATCTTGACCCTCACCCGCCACCGGGACCGCGCCGGATCCGCAGAAAAATCCAAACCCTTATGAAAACGACACTCCTTGCGCTGCTTGCAGCCGTGCTTCCCGCCCTCGCCCAGCAACCGCCGCCCCCGCTCAGCGAGGACATGGTGAAAAACGTGATCCTCACCTGGTACCAGGGCACCAACGACCACCATCCGGTCGAGGAATTGCTGGTCCTCCTGGATGACAATGTCGAGATGCGCTACCCGAACCGCCCGGAGCCGTTCACCGGCAAGGAGGCGTTCAAAGCCTGGTATGCCGATGTGCTCGCAAAATATTTCGACGAGACCCACCATGTCGAAGCCTGCGAAATCACCACCGACGGCAACAGCGCCTCCGCCAACGTCGTCGTCCGCTGGGAACGCCGCTCATGGGAGCCGGGCGCGGCCAAAAGCCTCTATGCCGCCTCGCTCTCCCGCCAGCATTTTGAGTTCGCACGCGACCCGGCCACCGGACGCGTGACCATCCGCAAAAAAATCGTCGAAACCTTCGAACCCACCGCCCCGATTTTCGGGAACTAATGAACCTTAATATTACCCACAATTCTCGTGCGGCGGTGGCTTCTGTCACTGGCGACATCACGCATGCGGTTTCTCCGGAGTTTCAATCCACGCTTCTTGAGGCGCTGAAGGGGTCCGGCGGCCTGGTGCTCGACTGTTCAGGCATCGGGATGTTCACGAGTGCGGGACTGCGCGTGCTCCTGCTTCTGCACCGCGAGGCGGCCGGATCCGGCGGGTGCCTGATCCTGGCGGAGGTTCCATCCGCCGTGCGGGACGTTATGGAGGTGACCGGGTTCTGGGAACAGTTTCTAACCCGCCCAACTGTCGGTGAGGCCATCGCTGCCCTGTCCGGCGCTTTGCCATGAGCGCCCGGATCGATCTTTACCCGACCGGGGAAATCTGCGGCTGGAAAGTCCGGCCGGGTCGGGTCTTTCCGTTCGGCGCATCGCTTGTTCCCGGTGGCGTCCACTTCTCGATTTTTTCTGCGGCGGCAACCTCCTGCACGCTCGTCCTTTTCGACAAGGCAACCCGCCGCGAGATGGCTGCGCTGCCGCTCCCGGAATCGTTTCGCATCGGGGACGTCTGGAGCGTGGTCGTCTTCGGCCTCGACCCCGAGACGTTCGAATACGGCTACCGCCTTGACGGGCCAGACGAGGCGTCCGCCGGCCACCGGTTTGACAGGGAGAAAACACTGCTCGATCCCTATGCGCGCGCGGTTTCGGGTCGCGACGTCTGGGGCAATCCGCCCGACTGGAGCGATCCGTATCCCTACCGGGGATTCCTTGTGCCCGAGGACTTCGACTGGGCCGGCGACCAGCCGCCTGCAATCGCCTCCGAGGATCTCGTGATCTACGAGATGCACGTCCGCGGATTCACCCGCCACCCGTCATCGGGCGTGCGGCATCCCGGAACATATGCCGGCCTGGTGGAAAAAATCCCTTATCTCCGCGGGCTTGGCGTCAACTGCGTCGAGCTGCTGCCGGTATTCGAGTTCGACGAGTTCGAGCTTTCGCGCCAGAACCCGGTCACCGGCGCGATGAATATGAACTACTGGGGCTACAGCACGGTCGGGTTCTTCGCGCCCAAGGCCGGCTACGCGGCGACCGGCTCCGCGGGCATGCAGGTGGACGAGTTCAAGGCGATGGTCCGCGCGCTGCATGCGGCCGGCATCGAGGTCCTCCTGGATGTTGTTTTCAACCACACGTGCGAAGGCGACCACCGCGGGCCGTCGATCTCGTTCCGCGGGCTGGACAACAAGACCTATTACATGCTCGGGCCCGACGGTTCCTACCTGAACTTCAGCGGATGCGGGAACTCGCTCAACTGCAACAATCCGGTCGTCCGCCAGATGGTGCTCGACTGCCTGCGGTTCTGGGTCTCGGAATTCCACATCGACGGATTCCGGTTCGACGCCGCCGCGATCCTCGGGCGTGACCCGTGGGGCGGGCCGATGCTCAATCCGCCGCTGCTCGAGTCGGTTGCCGCCGACCCGGTGCTCAAGAAATGCAAGCTGATCGCCGAGGCCTGGGATGCCGGCGGGCTCTACCTGCTCGGCAGCTTTCCGAACTACGGCCGGTTCTCCGAGTGGAACGGGAAATTCCGGGATGACGTCCGCGATTTCCTGCGCGGCGAACCCGGGCGGGCAGGGGTGCTGGCCACAAGGCTCGCCGGCTCGCCCGACCTCTACGAGTCGTCGGGCCGCGGGCCTCGGGCCTCGGTCAACTTTGTCACGTGCCACGACGGCTTCACCCTCCGAGATCTCGTTTCCTACAACGGAAAGCACAACGACGCCAACGACGAGGGCAACCGTGACGGAATTGATGACAACCGCAGCTGGAACTGCGGGGAGGAGGGGGACTCGGACGACGGGGAGATCCGCCAGCTCCGCCTGCGCCAGTCGAAGAACGCCCTGCTCGCGCTGATGGTTTCGCGCGGTATTCCGATGATCCTCATGGGCGACGAGGTCGGCCGCACGCAGGGCGGCAACAACAATGCCTACTGCCATGATGCCGGATTCAACTGGCTCGACTGGTCGCTCGTCGAACGCGAGTCCGACCTCCTGCGCTTCACGCGCATGGCGATTGCCCTTCGTCAGGCCCATCCGGTCCTGCGGCTGCCCGGCCACCCGCGCGGGGATGCGGCCGGCGCGCTCGGCTTTCCTGAGGTTTCCTGGCACGGCCGCCAACCGTTCGAGCCCGACTGGAATTCCCGGCTGGTCGCGGCGGTTATTGCCGCAGAAACGCCGGCCGGTCCGGATGCCGTCTTCTTTGCATGGAACAGCGGCAGCCAGGCGGAGAACCTCGCGCTTCCAGATCTTCCGGGCGGCTTTGCCTGGACGGTCGAAGCCAACACCGGGTGCCCTTCGCCGGATGACATTTATTCTGCTGCTGGCGGCCCGATTCTTCCGCCTGGCGGTCCATTTTTGCTGGGGCCGCGCTCCAGTGTCCTTTTATCCGCAACGAAAAACTCATGATCTCCCGGACTCCCATGACGACAAAACCTCTTGTGCTTCTGCTGGCCCTTGCGGCCGTCCTCCCGGCCTGCAAAAAAGCTGCTCCTCCGGCCGTGCGGCCGCCCCGCCCGGTGATCGTCGCGCCCGCCGTCGCGCGCGACGTCCCGCTCTACATCGACGCGATCGGGCGCTGCGTCGCCTACGAGTTTGTGACGATCCGCCCGCAGGTCTCCGGCCCCGTTACCGCGATCCACTTCACCGAGGGCACGGATGTCAAGAAGGGCGATCGCCTTTTCACGATCGACCCGCGGCCGTTTCAGGCGACCTACAATGCGGCCCTGGCCAGGTACACGCAGGAGAAAGCCAAAGCCGCGTTTGATTCCGCCCAGCTTAACCGCAACCAGAAGCTGAGCGAGCGCCAGGTCGTGTCGCCGCAGGATCTCGACAGCGCGCGCAGCGCCGAGCAGGCCTCGCAGGCCGGCCTCGACGCCACCCGCGCGGATGCCGAGACGGCCAGAATCAACCTCGACTACTGTACGATCGTCTCGCCGGTCAGCGGCCGCGCCGGAAAGCACCTCGTCGATGTCGGCAACATCGTGACCGCCAATCAGACGAACATGCTCGAGATTCAGCGCCAGCAGCCGCTCTATGTCGAGTTTACGATTCCGGAGAACCTCCTTCCCCGCGTACGGGAATTTCTCGCCAAGGGCTCGCTGGCTGTCGAGGCGCATCTGCCTGACGACGCCGCAAACAGGCGCGTCGGTCAGCTGAACTTTCTGGACAGTGGGGTGAAGGCCGCATCCGGCACCGTCCTGCTGCGGGGGGTCTTTGAAAATGCGGACCGTTTTTTCTGGCCCGGGCAGTTCGTGCAGGTCCGGATCCTCCTGGATACCCTGCGCGCCGCCGTGCTTATACCGGCCGAGGCCGTGCAGACCGGCGCCGACCAGCCGTTCGTTTTTGTCCTTCAGCCCGACAACACGGTTGCCCAGCGGAGCGTGACCACAGGCCAGCTCCAGGGCCGCGAGATCGTCATTGCCGAAGGCCTGCAGCCCGGTGAGCAGGTTGTCGTGACCGGCCAGCTTGGCCTTTCGAAAGGTGCGCTGGTGAAGCCCCAGACACGATAATTCTCCGGCATGAAATCCCTCTCCGAACCCTTTGTCCGCCGGCCGGTCATGACGACGCTCTTGGCGGCCAGTGCGGCCATCTTTGGTGTTCTGTCGTTCCTCCAGCTGCCGGTCAATGACCTGCCGGTTGTCGATTTTCCGGTGATCAACGTCACGGTCAGCTACCCGGGAGCAACCCCGGCGGCGATGGCCAGCCTCATCGCAACCCCGCTGGAGAAGCAGTTCCTCCAGATGCCCGGCATCAAGCTGATCACCTCGGCCAGCACCCAGGGCAACACGAACCTCACGCTCGAATTTGCTTTGGACAAAAGTGTCGACGCCGCCGCCACCGACGTCCAGGCCGCGATCACCCAGGCGAGCGGGAGCCTTCCGCTCGACCTGCCGGCGCCGCCGACATTCTCGAAGTTCAACCCGAACGACCAGCCGATCATCTACCTTTCGCTGACCAGCGACACGATGACGCAGGGAAAGCTCTACGATTTTGCCTCCACCCAGATCGCGCAGCGGATCAATACGGTCGGGGGCGTCTCCAAAGTCGATATCTACTCGCCGAAGTCTGCCATCCGGATCAAGGCGGATCCTTCGAAGCTGGCGGTGCGCGGGCTGACCGTGAAGGATCTCGCAGATGCCGTGGGCGCGGGGACCGCGTATGTCGGCTCCGGACAGCTCGACGGACCCCAGAGCACGCTCCTGATTCAGCCGCGGGGACAGCTTGAAGAGGCGTCCGATTACGAGGACCTCATCATCGCAACACGCGAGGGCGATCCTGTCTATGTCCGCGATGTTGCCGAGGTCCGGGACTCGCTTCAGGACGAGCGCCAGGAACGCCACTTCTGGCACCGTGGGATAGCGATTCCTCCCGCATCGATCGTGATGGCCGTCTCGCGGCAGGCGGGGGCGAATGTCATCAAGACGTCGGATGCCATCATGGATCTGATCCCCGAGCTTCAGGCCGACCTCCCGGATTCC
>Ga0209398_1000560_pt1 | contig 22613 bp, 12 predicted proteins | sample AshMeaBigSpring_FD_184125 | JGI IMG/M metagenome (GOLD analysis project Ga0209398, IMG submission 184125) | Groundwater microbial communities from Big Spring, Nevada to study Microbial Dark Matter (Phase II) - Ash Meadows Big Spring (SPAdes)... | ecosystem: Environmental > Aquatic > Deep... | reverse complement strand
CAAATGAAATTATTGCAGCAAGTAAAGGTGAAGGTGCATCTTTCAAAAAGAAAGAAGATATTCATCGTATGGCGGAAGCTAATAAAGCTTTCTCTCACTTCAGAGCTTAATTTTTTCAGAATATATCTCAATAAAAAACCGCAAATATTTGCGGTTTTTTTATTGTTACTAGTTTTGATTTTATCTATTGAATTGGGAAAATAGGCGTTTTAATATCGTGGTAAAATAAAAATTTCCAATTTTCATTTAAACCTTGTTGCCACCATTCTTGCCTTAATTCCATACATTTTTTACCATCAAAATCGTATTTAGCTACAAACTTACTTTTCATTTGTTGTAGTTGAGGAGCATCATCACCGCCAAAAAAAAGTGTTTCGTCTTCTGTTCTTAACCAAAATACTTGATGAAAAGGACTATGGCCACTTGTAATTTTATATTCAATCCATTCATCAATCCAGCCGTCACCATCTAACCAATGTACTTGTTTATTGTTTTCTAAAACACCAATTTCCTCTGTCATAAAACTTGGAAAACCCGTTTCCATAGCAAACTCAAATTCTTTCTTTTGAACGTAATAAGTTGCATTTACAAATGAAAGTTGGTAGTTGCCTAAGTTGTTTCTTTTACTAATGCCACCTGCATGGTCTTTATGTAAGTGACTTAATAATACTTTGGTAACATCGCTTGGATTAATTCCGTTTGAAATTAAGTTTTGGTGAATTTGCAAGGTTCCATTTTTGCCGAATCCTAATCCTGCATCAATTACAATGATATCTGATGCAGTTACAATACAAAAAGGTTGAACTTCAACTAATAAACTACCAATTGGTCTTTTTTGTAAATCGTCTGCATCAATATCAAAAGGAACAAAAATTTTTGTTTTATCTATTGTAAAACTTCCTTCAGAAAGTGGAATAATTTTCATCATACATTCATAATTTAATCTAAATGAATGGTATTGTGATTATTTCTATCGCAAAACCATTTGTCTATCAGCATCTAATCTTAGTAAAATAAACAACAAAATTGTAAATCCGAGTAACGAAGAACCACCATAGCTAATTAGTGGTAATGGAATACCGATAATCGGAAACAAACCAATGGTCATACAAACGTTTACTGCAATATGAAAAAATAAAATACTTGCTACACTGTACGCATACACTCTACTAAATGTGCTTCTCTGTTTTTCTGCAATATTTACAATACGAAGTAGTAGAAAAAAGTAAATAATTAAAAAAGTTACACAGCCAGCTAAACCAAAAGCTTCACCTAAGCTTGTAAATATAAAATCGGTATGTTGTTCAGGCACATATTTTCCTCTTGTTTGTGTTCCTTTTAAAAATCCCTTTCCTAATAAACCACCAGAGCCAATGGCAATTTTACTTTGTCGAACGTTGTAATCATCTGGTTTTTTAGCTGGTTTTTCAGTTTTTTTCTGAGCACTTTTATTCAAACTACAATCATAATCTTTACCCACCATACTGTAAATACGTGTACTTTGATAGCATTGAAAAACATTATTAAAAATATAAGGAACGGCAAATCGTTGAACGCCTACACAAATAATCCAAATGCTGATAATTAGGTAAAGTAGATTTTTGTTTCGTTTAATTTGTTTGCGTAAAAAGTAAATGGTGATGGCTGCAATTGAAGTAAGTGTAATAGCTAAAACATTGGGTTCAACAATAAGTGTAGCAACTACCAATGCACCAAATGAAAATCCAATGATTAGTAATGCTGGTGGCAAGCCCTCTCTATACATTACAATAAAGAATGAAAAATATACCAATGCCAAACCCGTTTCATTTTGTAAAATAGATAAAGCTGCTGGTGTTAATGCAATAAATCCACCAATAATTTGTGATTTTAATTTGGTAAAATCTGTTTCTTGACGAGATAAAAATTTTGCCAATGCTAAAGCAGTAAATATTTTACACATTTCTGCTGGCTGTAAATTAAAGCCGCCACCAAGTGGAATCCAACTTTTAGAACCATTGATATTTTTACCAATTACAAATGTGGCTAACATTAAAACAATTCCAAAGGCATATAATAAATTGGCAAAAGCTGTAAATAATTTACTATCTGCCAATAAAATAAAGGTTGCAAATACCACACAAACACCAGAAAAAATAAGTTGCTTGCTATAATTGGTTTTTCCTGTTATAAAAGATTCAAAAACATCTACACCTGGTTTATATTCTACCATAAAAATGCAGAGTATACCAATGGCTACTAAAATAGCGTATAACCATACAATGATCCAATCTACACCAGGAGATACGGCACTATTTTTTTTTGTTGTCATGATTGGTTACGCCTTTACTATTTTCTTTTGAATAAATTTTCTTTCATTTTCAGGTAAAGCTGCAATTAGTTTTACTTTTTTATCATTGCTGCTATCTTTTTTAGGTACAGCAGGAATTACAGGTTTTACAGGGATATTTTGTAGCTCAATTTCAGATTCTAAATCGGTTGTGTCGCTTGTTTCTCTATCTAAAATTCTTTGAGCCTCTAAAGCTGCTTGTTTTGCTAAACGAATAGAATCTCTTTTATTTAATTCTAGTTGCATTAATTTAGGAATTAAATACAATTTTGTAATTCTTTCTTCTAATTCTTTTCTGTTTTTAGCAATGGTGTCATTTAAATATTTTTCGATTAATAAGCTAGCAATTGGGGCTGCACTACTAGCACCATAGCCAGCATTTTCGCATAAAACAGCAATTGCAATTTTAGGATTATTACGTGGGGCAAATGCACCAAAAAAAGCATGGTCTTTTTGTTTAGCTCCTCTAAATGCATTTTCTACAGTTCCTGTTTTACCACAAATAACAATGCCAGGTACTTTTGCAGCAGCACCTGTTCCAAATTCCATGGTGCCTTGCATACCGTCGTGTACTTCTTCAAAAATACTGTCTGAAATAGGTAGCGTTTTGCGTTTAATTTTATACGGATCTAATAAACCAAATTCATCACCCCCTTCAATGCTGTCTATCAAGTGTGGTGTATAATACCAACCTTTATTAGCAATAACCGCCATCATATTACTTAATTGGGTTAAAGTAGTTAATATTTCACCTTGACCAATACTATTACTAACGATGTTGCAACTCTGCCAACGTGGTCCAAACACTTTTTGAATATCTTTTGGTGTAGGCATATTTCCACGTTTTTCACTAGGCATATCAACACCTAAACGTTTGCCTAACCCAAATGAATAAGCATATTGATTAATTTTATTGATGGCACTGTCGTGACTAGGAAATTTATTGGCTTCAATAATTCTTCTGTAGGTTACGGCAAAATAACTATTACAACTGTGAGAAATAGCTGGTTTTAAGGTAAAACTTCCTGCAGCATGGCAGCCCATTCTTCGTCCACAACCGTAATATGCACCTGGACAAGAAACGACCATTTTATCGTTAATCACTCCTTCACTCATGCCAATAATACCAACAAACGTTTTAAATGTAGAACCAGGAGAATAGTAAGTACCCATCGTTCTATTCAATAACGGTAATCGAGGATCTTGAAACAATTCACTAAATCTTCTTCTACGTTGATTTCCTGTTAGGTAATTGGGATTATAAGTAGGAGCACTAACCATACACAAAATGCCACCCGTTCTAGGGTCAATTGCCACAATACTACCTACTTTATTGGTCATCAATTTTTCGCCCAGTTGTTGTAATTCTACATCAAGGCTAGAGTATAAATTTTTTCCTGCAATGGCTGTAGTATCGTAAGCCCCATTTTCATAAGCTCCTTGTAAACGGCTTTTATTATCTCGTATATAACGTTTTACACCACGTTGCCCCATTAATACTTTTTCGTAAGTTCTTTCTAAACCTGTCATTCCGGTATAATCGCCCAATTCGTAGCCTTCGTCTTTATGGCGTCTTAAAAATCCTGTATCCACTTCTGCTATATAGCCTAAAACATTGCCAGCCGCACTAAACGGATAGTTTCTCGTAGAGCGTTCACTTAGAATAAAACCAGGAAATTTGTACATATTCTCATTTAGCCTAGCATACATTTCTGGTGTTAATAATGCTTCAAAAACACTTGGTCTTACACTGCCATTTTTAAAAATAATGTCACGCATTCTTTTTTTATAATTGGCTGTATCTATGCTTAGTAGTTTACAAAGTGTAATTGTATCGGTGCCTTTGCTTTCAGAAGGAGTAACCACCAAATCGAATGTAATTTGATTTTCGAGTAAACTTCTTTTTTTGCGATCGAAAATTATTCCTCTATCTGGGTAAATAATTTTTCTGTAAATCGCATTATTGTCAGCTGCTAATTTATATTTCGATGAAAATACTTGAAGATTAATGAGTTGGCCAAGAATAACAATAAATACAACTCCAAAAATAATTTGTATAACGCCACCACGACTTTGATTAAATACTGGCATAAAACTTTAGGTAATTTCTTGTGAGAAGTAACGACAAAGTTGAGTGTATAATTGTATTTTACCTACAATGTGCATTAAATATTTTTTATAAAAAAAGGAAGCACATTTTTAACATATGTGCTTCCTTTTAAAATCCAATCTGTAAAAAAAATATTTTATTGAGTGGCCATTTTTTCGGCATTTTCTGCTAATTGCAATGCCTCAATAAATTCATCTATTTCACCATTAATAACTGCATCTAAGTTATACGATGTAAGGTTAATTCTATGATCTGTAACCCTACCTTGTGGCCAGTTGTATGTTCTAATTTTAGCACTTCTATCACCAGTGCTTATCAATGTTTTTCTACGTTTTGCAATTTCATCTTCATGTTTGCGTACTTGTTCTTCATAGAGTTTTGTACGTAACATCGTCATTGCTTTTTCTCTATTTCCTAACTGACTTCTTTCTGTTTGACAAACAATTACCACACCAGTAGGAATATGCGTAAGCATTACCTTGGTTTCAACTTTGTTTACGTTTTGTCCACCTGCACCACCACTTCTAGCAGTTTCCATTTTAACATCTGCAGGGTTCAGTTCAAAATCAATTTCTTCTGCTTCTGGCATTACGGCAACTGTAGCTGCTGATGTGTGCACACGACCTTGCGTTTCTGTGTTTGGAACACGCTGAACACGATGAACACCACTTTCAAATTTTAAAGTTCCATAAACATCTTCACCAATCACTTCCACCATTACTTCTTTATAACCACCAACAGTGCCTTCACTTTCACTTGTAATACTAGTTTTCCAGCCTTTTTTAGCACAGTAACGCAAATACATACCCAACAAATCACCAGCAAATAAACTAGCTTCATCACCACCTGTACCGGCTCTAATTTCTAAAATTGCATTTTTATCGTCTTGAGGATCTTTCGGAATTAAGAGTTTTGTTAATTCTTTTTCTAGTTGTTCTTTTTGGATTTCTAATTCTGGCAATTCCATTTTAGCCAATTCTTTCATATCCTCATCACCACCATGAAGGCTTTCTTTCAAAAAATCGTAATCAGCCAATAATTTTCTATAAGCCTCATAAGGCTGTACAATTTTTTCTAATGAGCGGTATTCTTTGCTCATTTTACCAAATTCGCTTTGGTTATTAATAATTTCAGGATTGGTAAGTGCAATACCTACTTGTTCAAACCTGGCTTTTATAGCATCTAACTTATCCAGCATATCCTTCACCAATTTTTTCGGTTGGCAAAAGTACAGTTTTCAACGCTAAGGCAATGCGTAAAACTGGTTGCAATTATTAAGTGTCGACTTTTTTTGGAGTATTTTTTCCTAAATGGCGTATCCCGCTCTTAAAAGCGGGTCGGGCTTTTCGTTACAAGTCCTCGTTTCGCTACGCTACACTGTGGGCTTTTCACTTCAATCCCTTACGCAAAATCATCATTCAATCAACGTATATTTAACCAATCATCACAAAAAATAAATTCAATTGCAAGTTTGAATACAGTTACCGTTACATTCATACAACATCAATCGCTCAATTCTTTTTCTACAATAAAAATTTATTCATGTTTAAAGCATTCATTTTTCTAATCAGCATATTCTCAATTGCTTATGCACAACAAGCAGATATTATTATAAAAAATGGAAAAGTAATTGATGGAACAGGCAACTCTTGGTTTTATGCCGATGTTGCTGTAAAACAGGAAAAAATTGTGGCTATTGGAAAATTACAACACTGGCAAGCAACAACAGTTATAGATGCTACAGGCTTAATTGTTGCTCCAGGTTTTATAGATGTTCACACACATATTGAAGGTGATGAAGAAAAAAATGCAACCGCAAAAAGTTTTATTTACGATGGTGTAACAAGTGTGGTTACTGGTAATTGTGGCTCATCTAACACCAACTTACAAAGCTATTTTCAAAAAATGGATAGCTTAAAGTTATCCATCAATATTGCTTCATTAATTGGTCATAACGATGTTAGAAAAGCCGTAATGGGTAGAGCAAATAGAAAACCTACAGAAGCAGAAATGCAACAAATGGAAGCGATTGTAGAACAAGCTATGAAAGATGGTGCAGTTGGTTTTTCTACAGGATTAATATACATACCTGGCACTTACAGTGAAACGGAAGAAGTGGTTCGTTTAGCAAAAGTTGCAGCTAAATACAATGGAATTTATGCAAGCCATATTAGAAGCGAAGGCGATAGTGTAGTATCTGCTATAACAGAAGCAATAGAAATTGGAAGGTTGGCAAAAATACCTGTACAAATTTCACATTTTAAATTAAGTGGTCAACAAAATTGGGGAAGAAGCAAAGAAACTATTCCATTAATTACAAAAGCAAGAACAGAAGGCATAGAAGTTACTATTGATCAATACCCATATACAGCAAGTAGCACCAATTTAGGAACGCTTTTGCCAGATTGGATTTTAGCTGATGGTCAAGATAGTATTGTAGCAAGACTGAATAATCTAGCAATTCGTAAACAAGCAACTGTTATTATGCTCCAAAACCTAAAAAAAAGAGGCTTAAAACATTATAGCTATGCAGTAGTTGCCTATTTTAAAAGTGATACTACTTTCAATGGGAAAAGTATTGAGGCAATTAACTTATTAAAAGGTAGAAAACACGATGCTAAAGCAGAAATTGAAACCATTTTTGAAATGATGGAACAGGGTGGAAGTAGTATGGTTTTTCATGGAATGAGTGAGGCCGATGTTCAAAACATTATGAGATATCCATTTAACATGTTTGCTAGCGATGCTGGTATCAGAACTTTTGGTGCAGGAAATCCACACCCTAGAGGTTATGGCACCAATGCAAGAGTGTTAAAAAAATATGTAAGAGACGAAAAAGTAATTACGCTTGAAGATGCCATTAGAAGAATGACAAGTTTGCCTGCACAAAAATTTCAGCTAAAAGATAGGGGATTAATTAAAGAAGGAATGCAAGCCGATATTATAATTTTTGATGAAAGCAAAGTGGCTGATTTATCTACATTTGAACAACCACATCAATATAGTACTGGATTTAAATACATTTTGGTAAATGGAAAGTTAACGGTTGAAAATGGCGTACATAATGAAACTAAAAATGGATGTATTTTAAAACGTCAATAATTTTCTGATACAGTAAAATAGTTCGTATTTATCTATACAATTTTGCTACATGAAAAATCCGATTATTATTTATTGTTATGATGCTTATTGTGGTTGGTGTTATGGCTTTAGCAATGTTATAAAACAGTTAGATGAAAAATACTCAAAATACATGCAGTTTGAGGTTTTATCGGGCGGAATGATTTTGCCTGAAAAGCCCATTCATATTGGTGTTACAGCAAGTTATATTCAACAAGCTTACAAAACCGTAGAAGATTATAGTGGCGTAAAATTTGGGAAAGATTATTTATGGCATATCGAAAATCCAACTCTTAGTGATTGGTTTCCTAATAGCGAAAAACCAGCTATTGCTTTGTGTATTGTAAAAGAAATTTTACCCAACGAGCAAGTGAAATTTGCCAGTGATTTGCAATTTGCCTTACACTTTGAGGGTAGAGATTTAACAGATGATGAAGCCTATAAACATTTGATTGAAAAATATGAGCTAGATGCAGATGACTTTTACACTAAACTTAAAAGTGAGGCATACAAACAAAAAGCATACTACGAATTTCAATTGTGTAAACAATTACAAGTAACAGGATATCCTTGTGTGTTGTTGCAAGCAAGCGATACGAAGTTTTATCTTTTGGCAAAAGGATATACTAGCTTCGATAATTTAAATGCAAGATTAGAAAATGTGTTAAAAGAAATAGCCGCTGTAAAATAATCAACACAAAACTGATTAAAGACTGTTAACTATTTTTTTAAAAGCTTTTTATTACTGTTACAATTCGTAGAATCTCTTACAATTAAATCTGTATTAAGTGTTACTGTTTCAAACTCTTTTACGGGTCTTTTACTTTCAATAATTTGCATTAATAGCTGCATTGCTTTTTCTCCCATTTCAAAAGCAGGTTGTTTCACAATTGTTAAAGCAGGATTTAAAAGTTCTGTAAGATCTGAATTTGAAAAGCCAAGTAAACCAATATCTTTTGGAACAGTAATTTTATTTTTCTTAAAGTATTGTAAGCAACCTGTAGTAAGTTTATCTGCAGTTGCAAAAATGGCATCTGGCTTATTTTTATGAGAAAGTAAATCGTTCATCGCTGCGTCTACTTCTGCTTGAATAAGTCCACCATGATCGCAATATTTAATGAGCTGTTCGTTCACAAGTAAGCCAGCGTCTTTTAATGCTTTTTTATACCCCAAAACTCTGTCTTGTGTAATAAAAAGTCCTTCAGCATTGGTAAGGTTGGCAATACGTTTGTAGCCTTTTTCTATTAAATGTTTAGTAGCATTATACGATCCTGTAAAGTTGTCTACAATTACTTTGTGTGTATGAATATCGCTTACAATTCTATCAAAAAAAACGATAGGTAAGCCTTTGTTGTGAAGCTTTTGTAAATGTTCAATATTTTTTGTTTCAGTAGAAACAGAAATTAATAATCCATCAATAGATCTAGAGGCTAAAAATTGTAAGTCTAAAACCTCTCGTTCATATGATTCGTGGCTTTGAGAAATAATAACGTTGTATCCTTTATTGTAAGCAACCGATTCAATACCGTTAATTGCTTGCGAAAAAAAGCTATTGGCAATTTCACAAACAATTACACCAATAGATCTACTTCTTTTTTCTTTTAAACTTAAAGCGATAGGGTTTGGTCTGTAGTTAAATTCTTTTGCATATTCAAGAACCCTTTGTTTTGTTTCGGCACTAATTTCATAGCTATCTCTCATGGCTCTTGATACAGTAGATGTAGAAAGACCCAAAGCTTTAGCTATATCTTTAATGGTAATTGCTTCAAATTTCATACAAGGTTCTAACGTTAAATGCCAATAAAAGTAAGGCATTTGTGTTTTACAATAGGCACTTATATTGTAAGTATCATTATTGTGTTTAATTATTTTTTATGATCTTTTTCAAGTCGATTATTTTAGTAATATTTAAGTAGTGATTGTAAAATAGTAAATAATTGCATGAATGATTGTTTGAATCAGAAAAATTTTAATCACAAACATAGTTTTTAACAAAGGTGCCATTATTCTTTTGTATCAATAAAATTGCGTATTTAAAACATCTATTCTTTATTTTACTTTTCAGTATAAATCGGGAACGTTTGCGTAAAAAAAGCCGTTATTCATGCTACGATTCTTGAATATTTGTATTGCATTTACGTTAATCATTAGTTAAAACGTAAGTAATAAATTCTGCGTAATAAATCGATTGTAGTATGAAAAAATTAATGGCTCTTACAGTGCTATTATTAGCATGTTCTGTCATGCTTCTAGCTCAAAAAACAAAACAGATTAAAGGAAAAGTATTTGATGAAAATTCGGGTGAACCGCTTGAAGGTGCTACTGTTACCATTGTGGGTGTTAAGGGGGCAACTCAAACAGATAAAAGCGGAGCATTTACAACGAGAATTCCTGAAGATGGGAAAAAATACAGCTTACAGGTAAGTTATATTGGATATGCTAATAAAACAGTTGCTGCAACGAATAGTGATTTGGTTATTCGTTTAGAAAAAAGTAAAGAAACAGCAGGAGATGAGGTTGTTGTAATTGGTTATCAAAGTGTAAAAAGAAAAGACTTATTAGCATCAGTTGCTAGTGTTGGAGGAAAAGATTTAAAAGATGTTCCCATTAATTCTGTTGCCGAAGCCTTAAACGGTAGGATGCCAGGTGTTACTGCAACAGCAGCAGAAGGAAGCCCTGATGCAGATGTGAGAATACGTGTACGTGGTGGCATGAGCATTACAGGCGACAATAGTCCTTTATATATAGTTGATGGTGTACAGGTTGAAAACGGATTGAACACTGTGGTAATTCAGGATATACAAAGTATTGATGTATTAAAAGATGCAGCTGCTACAGCTATTTACGGAGCAAGAGGAGCTAATGGTGTAATTATTATTACTACTAAAAGTGGTAAGCTACAATCAAAACCACAGGTAACGTTTAATTCCTTTGTTGGCGTTAGAAGTTTAGCAAAAAAGTTGGGTGTATTAAGTCCCTATGAATACATTTTATATAACTATGAAAGAAGTAAAGCAAGTGCAGCAGATAGTACATCGTTCAGTAACTTTTTTGGTAGCACTTGGGATACTTTACAAAATTATAAAAATATACCTGTTATTGATTGGCAAGATGAAATTATGGGGCGTACAGGTGTAGCTCAAACTTATAATATAGGTCTTAGTGGGGGCAATAAAAAAACAACTTATAACCTAAGCTATACGCATACAAATGATAAAGCCATAGTTCTAAACTCTGATTATAAACGTCATCAAATTAATGCAAAGGCAGATCATAAAATAACAAGCAAACTCAAGGTTGGTACAAATATTCGTTTCACCAATTTAGAAGTATTAGGTGCAGGTGTTTCTGATGATAGAGGAACCTCTTATAGTAGATTAAGAAATGCCGTAAAGTATAGACCTTTCCTTTTACCAGGTCAAGATGTAGACGACAATGATCCGGCAGCAGATCCAAATCCTGGAAATGGTTTATCATTAGTAAATCCTGTACAACTAGCGAATGCAGAATTGAGACGCAAAACAACCAATCAAATAAATTTATCTGCAAACATTACTTATAATATTACCAAAAATCTAACCTTTAAATCTGTTATTGGTTATGATCGAAGAAATTTGGTAGACAGACAATTTAGCGATTCATTAACGCCATTTGCAACAATACAAGGTGGTAGAAAACCAATCGTAAATTTAGATACTACTAATGCAACAATTATTACAAACACCAATACGCTAACTTATTCAATTAAAAACTACAAAAAGGCACATGATATTGACTTTTTAATTGGTCAGGAAACGTATGATTTAAGAACAGATTTGTACAGAAATCAGTTTAGAGATTATCCAACATTTACTAAACCAGAGGAAGCCTTTGATAATACAAGTTTAGCAACACCTTTTGCAGGATTTCCTCAAACAATTAAAACAAGATATACCAGCTTAAGTTTTTTTGGAAGAATATCTTACTCATATAAAAAACGCTATTTAGCTTCCTTTAATCTACGTGCAGATGGTTCTTCTAAATTTGCAACAGATAAACGCTGGGGATATTTTCCATCTGGTTCATTTGCTTGGAGAGTTTCCAACGAAAACTTCATGGAGAATGTAAAATTTGTAAGAGACCTAAAATTCCGTGCAGGCTTTGGTGCCGTAGGAAATAATAGAATAGATGATTATTTATACCTTACTACTTTTAGAAACGATGTATTATATTATGGTCTAAATAATCAATTAACACCAGGATATACCTCCTCAAGTCTTGTAAACACCAATTTGCGTTGGGAAAGTCTATTAAATCAGAATTTCGGTTTAGATGCTTCCTTTTTGAATGGCTGGTTAGACCTTACAGTAGATTATTACATTAATGACAGTAAAGATTTACTATTACAAGTTCCTGTAGCACCTACATTCGGATATAATACTCAATTTCAGAACATTGGAAAAACACAGAATAAAGGGTTCGAGGTTTCGTTAAATTTTGGGATAATCAGAAATACTAAGAAAAATTTATTTTGGAATGCTAGCTTAAACGTGTCTTTCAATAATAATTCAATTCAACAACTGGGTATAAATCAAACACAGTTTTTTCCTGCTGCAAGTTGGGGAGTAAGTGGGCAACCAACTGATTATATCGTTAAAATTGGGCAGCCTGTTGGTAGCATGTGGGGTTTGGTAAATGATGGATTTTATACCGTAAATGATTTTAATTATAATACTACAACTGGACAATATACTCTAAAGCCAGGTATAGCTAATGCTACACCAATTATTGGTGCGGCAAACGTTCAACCAGGAGCAATTAAATTTAAAGATTTAAATAATGATGGCTCAGTTGATTTAGCTAATGATAGAACTATCATTGGTAATCCAACACCAAAATTTACAGGTGGTTTTTCACAAAATATTACTTATAAAAATTGGGATGCTAGCATGTTCTTCAATTTCAGTTTTGGTAACGATATTTATAATGCTAATAAAATTGAATTTACGAATGGTTATGTTAATCGTTCAAATATGATAGATATTATGCAAAATCGCTGGCGTACAATTAATGAAAATGGAAATCGTTTGCAATGGGTTAGTAATAATTTAGTTTATGGTGTAGCTCCAGAAATTTTAGCAGCAGCAAATGCAAATGCCACTATATGGCAACCCATTGTTACATCGGGTGCATTTATTCCTCATAGTTGGGCAATTGAAGACGGTTCTTTTATTCGATTAAATAATTTAACCATTGGTTATAGTTTATCTCCTAAAAGTTTAGTTAAACTAAAAATTAGTAAAATGCGTTTCTATGCAGCAGGAAACAATTTATTTGTAATCACAAAATATACTGGTTATGATCCAGAAGTAAGTGTTCGTAGAAGTCCATTAACACCAGGTTTAGATCATTCTGCTTATCCACGTAGTCGTTCATTTGTATTTGGTGTTAACGTTACTTTTTAACTGATTAAAATTTAGTTCATGAAAAAGATAGTTTATAATATATTTCTAATTGTTTCTGTAGCAATTACTTTTGCAAGTTGTAAAAAGTATTTAGATCAACAACCTATTACCTCATTCGATGAAAATTATGTTTTCTCAGATGTTAATTCAGCTCGTCAAGCTATTGCTGGTGCGTATAGTCGTTTAACCGGTGATCAAGGTTATGGTATTCGTTTAAGTTTATACTACACGGTAGATAACGATGAAATGCAAGGCCCAACTGGTAACGCCGATAACGATAGAAGAGATATTGCTCGTTTCATAGCAACACCACAAAATGCTCAGTTAGAACGTCCATTTAACCAATTGTTTACAGGAATTGAATATGCAAACATTTGCATATTAAACATTCCAGCCATGGATCTATACTCTAATGGTACAGAACAGCAAAAGAAACAGCTGCAAAGAATGTATGGAGAAGCCTTGGCTTTGAGAGCTCAATATTATTTTGAAGCTATTAGAAATTGGGGTGATTTACCTATGCATTTCGAACCTGCTTACAAATTATATCCAAAAGATCCTTTTCCTAAAAGGGTGAGTAGTGATACATTGTACGATAGAATTATTAAAGATTTAGAATTAGCTGCAAGCTTAGTTCCATGGCGTAATGAAATTACCAATATAGGCGATGTGCCAGATGAACGCTTAACAAAAGGATCTATAAAAGCATTAAGAGCCAGAATTGCCTTATTTAGAGGTGGATTTGCTTTAAGACAAACAGGTGGTATGCAAAGAAGTGCCGATTATTTAACTTATTACAATATTGCAAAGCAAGAATGTAATGATATTATCAATTCTGGTCAGCATGGCTTAAATCCAAATTATCGATCTTTATGGAAAGATGTGGTTTGTGCACACGCAGCCACAGACCCTCAAGGAGAATTAATGTTTCAAGTTACAGGGATTGGCTTAAATGCAGTTGCTGATACAAAATTAGGCTACTACAATGGCCCTAGTGTGAATGGGTTGGGTAATAGAAGTATTAATCCATTGCTTCCTTATTTCTATTCTTTTGATAATAATGATTTGAGAAGAGATGTAACCATTGCACCGTACAATGTTGCAGCAAATGGAGTTACAAAAGTTGGTCAAACAAGTGCTGCCATGAACGATGGAAAATATAGAAGAGATTGGATCACCAACCCATCTTTTGCACCAACTGATCAAGTTCAGTATTTTGGATTAAAGTGGCAAATCATTCGTTACTCAGATGTGCTTTTGATGCTGGCTGAGGCTGAGAATGAGTTAAATGGACCTACTTCTTTAGCATACAATGCCATAAATATGGTACGTAGAAGAGGGTTTGGAAAACCAATAAATACTCCAGATGCTTCAGTAGATTTACCAGCAGGATTAAGTAAAGCAGCTTTTTTTGATGCTGTAGTTAGAGAAAGATCATTTGAGCTTGGTGGCGAAGGCGTTAGGAAATACGATTTAATTCGTTGGAATTTATTGGGAGCAAAAATTGCTGAAACTAGGGCTACTTTAACAGCTATGTTTAATGCCACGGGTATATATGCAAGTTATCCAACCAGAATGTTTTTTAGAAATAATTCAACAGCAGATGATAGAACTTTGTGGGCAAATAGTTTCACTGCACCGTCACCATCAAGCACACCAACTGGTACAACTGGTGTTAACTGGATTAATGCTATTTTAAATACAACGGTACTACAACGTTTTGCAACAGGTTACACGGCTGGTAAATCCGAATTATTACCATTACCACAAGCAGCTATTGATGCCAATTTTAATTTAAAACAGAATCCCGGTTATTAATTTTTTTATTATAGTTTTTAAGGAAAGAGGTTATAATGCAATATGTGCATTAACCTCTTTTTTTGTGTTTTGATACATCGATTTTTCATTCTATTAAACAAATGAATAAGTACTTTTAAAGCCTCCAAAAGTACTGTAAATATTGATTTTTTGTATTGGTAACGATGTCGGGAACGTTTGCGTAGTTTAATTCGTTAACCTATGTAAACGTTTCTAATTTTCAGTTTAATAAAGCAATTTATTTAGCCTCATTTTATGCTACTCTGCCATTATGAATAAAAAATATACACTCTTTTTTATTGTTCTATTAATGTCTTTTATTTCGGTTAAAACAGTTTTGTCACAAACAGTTTTAATCAATCATGCATTTAATACAACAACATTGCCAACTGGCATTACATCGAATGGTACACTTTCCCCTACAAAAGCTGCCGACGGTGTTTGTAGTCAGGGTATGATTCAAGTAAACAGCGGAGGATTTTTACAAGTAGTTGTACCATCTTGTGGTGTAATACGAGCTCATATGAAAAGCACTTCTTCATCGGCAAGAAACGTAGCAATCAAGTATCAAAAAGAAGGGGAAACAAGTTTTACCACATTAACACCTAATATATCTGTTTTAAGTGCTGCAATATTTAGCTTAAGTACACAGTTTACAGCCTTGGTTACGAATGCTCCAATTACCATACGTATTGAACCTTTGAATGGAAATATTCAGATACATGATTTATATGTAGAAGCAAGTACCACACTTAGTAGTAGTGCTGATATTACTGCTTTTACAATCAACAATCAAATAGGTAGTACTACCATTAATGCAGCTGCTGCAACAGTACAAATAAATGTTCCCATTGGTACCAATCTAACAAACATAATTCCTACAGGTATTGCTATATCTCCACAATCTACTATATCTCCATCTGTTACGTCTGCACTTGATTTTACAAATCCTGTTACTTACACAGTAACAGCACAAAATGGAAGTACAAAACAGTGGACTGTTACCGTAACCCCAATAGCATCAATTGAAAAAGAGATCCTCAATTTTCGGTTATCGAATGCACAAATTGGAAATGCCATTATAAACAGTGTATCAGGAACAATATCTGTTAATGTTCCTAACGGTACCAATGTTTCAAATATTGTTCCACAACAATTAGTGGTTTCTAATGGTGCTATTATTAGTCCTTTACCTACCATTGCTCAAAACTTTTCTAGTGCTGTAGTTTACACGGTAACCGCTCAAAATAACTCTACCAAGCAATTTACTGTTACTATAAATTTTATAGATCCTCAAACTGTTATTACACATTACGAGGCAGAAAATGCAACTTTTACAGGTAGTGTAAACAATAATAACGCAGGGTTTAATGGTTTGGGCTTTGTGAATTTTTTAGATAGTGGTGAAAACGAAATTGTGTTTACTGTATGTCAACAACAAACAGGTGTTTACAATGCTAGCTTTAGATATTCTTTAGGAAATGATACTTACAGAAAAGGAAAGCTTTTTATAAACGATGTGTATCATTCTTTATTAAACTTTAATAGAACTACCAATTTTACCACTTGGGCTGATGAAGTTGTATCTATTAATTTGGCTGCAGGTGTGAACAATATAAAGCTTATTTGGGATACAACAGATGGGCCTAACATAGATAGATTAAGTTTGAATGGCTTACCTTGTAATACCTATATACTGCAAGTAAATGCAGTAAACGGTGGTAACGTTGTTGCATCACCAACAAGGATTAATAATACTTATTTTGAAAATGAGATTGTAAATCTGCAAGCTCAAAGTACCCCTAATAAAGTGTTTGCTAATTGGAGTGGTGATGTAACGGGTACAACAAATCCACTTGCAATAACAATGAATGCTAGTAAAGTTGTAAATGCAAATTTTAATACCATTCCTACTTACAAGTTAACTACGAATATCATTGGTTTAGGAACAATTATTTTACAACCTTCTGGTGGTGAATATGCAGAAAATACAGTTGTAACGGTTACAGCTATACCTATTGCTGGATCTACATTTGGTGGTTTTGGTGGAGCTATAACTGGTAATACCATTAGCCAAACTGTTGTTATAAATGCTAATAAAAATGTTACAGCAACTTTTAATAGCAATAACAACATCAATTTTGAAAACGTTGTTGGTTTTGCTGCAATGAGTGGTGATGGTTTTACAGGTCCAACACGTGGTGGACAATGTTCATCTGATACTGTTTTTATTAATGGCCCTTCTGAGTTTAATAAGTTGTGTGAACTATTGTATAATAGGCAAAGGGCTTACAGCAATAATGTTACATCAAATGGAGTTAAAAAAGCCCCATTGGTAATTTTATTGAGAGAAGGTGTTTATGATGGAACACAAAGCTTAAGTACAAATGGCTTAAAAGTTTTTGGTAACAGCATGTTAGATATTCCTGAACAAGGAGATTTAAGTTTTGTAGGTGAGCAGAATGTGGTATTTAAAATTGGTATAAACGTTAAAAGATCTTACAATATACTTATCAGAAATATTACTTTCTTCGATTATTATGATGATGGAATTAATATTGGAGGAACAGAAACGCATCATATTTGGGTAGACCATTGTACTGTTGGACATCCTACTTCTAGACCAGCTGATTCCGAACATCCTGATGGAGGAATTGATGTAAAAGACGGTGCTAGTTATGTAACTATTTCTTGGTGCCTAATTAGAAATAGCTGGAAAACAAGTTTAGTAGGTCATTCTGATAATAATGGTGCTACTGATAACAATCGTTTAAAAGTAACCTACTACAACAATCATTTTTTTAATACTAATTCTAGAAATCCAAGGGTACGTTTTGGAGAGGTTCATGTTTTGAATAATTTGTTTGAAAACGTTCAGTTGTATGGTGCTGTTGCAGCTAATAGTGCTTTTGTTTTTTGTGAAAATAATTTCTTCTTAAATACTATTTGGCCAATGTATGCTGATAGAACTGCAGCTGATTTTAAAACCATTTATGGTAATAATACAGATAACACTTTTACTTCTAAAACGGGTAATTATCCTGCAAGAGGTTTAAAACATAGTGGCAACGATTATGATGATAGTGGACTGCCAATTATCACCGCACAAATAAATGCCAATATGTTAAATCCAAGTAGGCGTTCTATAAAGTTTGATGAATTAAATGCTAATACAGTTTTTACACCTTCTACCTACTATAATTATACACCACTGAATGCTACTGATGTTAGAAATTTAGTGCCTGTTTTAGCCGGTGCAGATAAAGTTAGTTTTGCCAATTGTGCAGCACTGCCTTTGCAATTTCTATCATTCACTGCATTACAAACAGTTGATGGTCATTTATTAGAATGGATAACTACAAATGAAGTAAATACAAGCCATTTTATTATTGAGAAAAGCAATGATGGAATTGATTTTACTGCTATTAAAACAGTTACCGCAAAAAATAATAGCGGAAACCATATTTATAGAGTTACCAATACTGTATTTACCAAAACGGTTTATTACAGAGTTAAACAAGTAGATATTGATGGAAAATTTAGTTACAGTAAAGTGCTAATTCTGGCAACAAACACAAAAGAAATTTTGCAAGTTTTTCCTAATCCTGCTACAACATTTATTACTGTAAAATATCCTACTGCTACAGCTAATACAATGATATCAATTGTAGATGCTGTAGGTAAAAAAATACAAGATATTGCTGTAGCTCCTTACAGTACCAAAACCTTTATAAGTATAAATTCTTTACCAACAGGAACATACAGAATTAGGCTAGTGACTCCTGCTAAAATTTCAACTTCCACTTTTATAAAACAATAAATCATCTCTAATGCGTATGAAAAAAAATGTATACTTTCTTTTGCTGGTATTTATTACCACATCTGCAATAAAAATGCAAGCCCAGTCTGTTGGTGATTATCGCTCAGTTGGAACAGGAACATGGGGTACACTTGGTACTTGGGAACGATTTGATGGTACTACTTGGGCAACGCCAACAGTGGGTGAAGGAACTCCCACCAATACTTCTGGTGTAATTACTATTCAAGGCACACACAATGTTACAGTAGCATCTTCTATTTCCATTGATCAGACTACTATTAATAGCGGTGGTACTATTACCATTAGTAGTGGGCAAACATTAACTGTAGTTGATGACGGAACGAGTGCATCTGACTTAGTAAATACTGGCACATTAACAGTTACTGGTAGTTTGATTGTAGCAAGTAATGCTATTTATCAGCATAATATTGGTACAGGTTTACCCATTGCAACTTGGCAAGATTTTTCTACCTGTATGGTTACTGGTGTAGTTGCACAAACTTCTTTAAGTGGAGTTGCTAGTCAGTCACTTTATCATTTTACTTGGAATTGTATTTCACAAACCAATACTTTAAATTTATCACTTGTTGGTACAGACGGAGGGACTTATACATTTAGAGGAGATTTTAATGTAATATCGACAGGCACAAGCGGTACTCTAAGATTATTTGGACACACAGTTGGTCATACAAGAACTGTAACAATTAATGGAAACACAAATTTAAGTGGCGGTACTTTACAGATATCTGGTAGTACAGTTGCAGCTGCACCCCCAACTACAACAGCAATACTTAATCTTAAGGGAAATTTAAACCTTAGTTCTACTGCAATTTTCCAACCATCAGCGAGTACAAATATTGTCTTTAATATTAATTTAGAAGGTAACTTAAGTATTGCTAATACAGCTTCTTTTACAAAAGGTAGTGGAGTTGCGAATTTTAATTTCGCAAAAAATGGAGTGCAAACATTTACAAAATCTGGAGGAACTATTACCAATGGAGGTGCAGGAAACTATAATTTTTCTGTTAATAACGGTTCTATTCTTGACTTAGGAACAAATATTTTTAACTCAACTTCAAATAACGTCACATTTAATGTTGCAAGTGGTGGTGGATTAAAAATTGGGAGTCCAGATGGCTTAGTTTCTACAACGGGTGTTAGTAATACCACTTCAAATATTCAACTAACGGGTACAACAGGTGTTACAAAAACATTTAGTAGCAGCGGTAATTATGAGTTTAATGGAATAGCTGCACAAGTTACCGGCAATTTTACTACTATACCTTTGGCAAATACGGTTAATAATTTAACGATTAATAATAGTGTAGGTGTAAGCATCACAAACTCACTTAATATTATTAATGTACTATCTATTCTAGCAGGTACTTTAACTACAAATAATAATTTAGTACTACTTTCTTCAGCAAGTAGTACTGCAAGAGTTGGCACCATTTCAGGTTCGATTTCTGGCAATGTTACCATCCAACGTTATATACCAGGGGGTTCACGTCGTTTTCGTTTTTTAAGTCATCCATTTACATCAGCAAGACCAATTAATATTTTAAGTGGCTTATCCTATACAGGATCAGGAGGAACAAGCAATGGCTTTACGCATACAACAGGCACCAACAATCCGAGTGTCTTTAGCTTCACAACAGCCAATGCAGATGGAGCAAGTAATGATGCAGGATGGACAGCTGTAACGAATGCAACTGCTGCCAATTGGGGTATTGGACAAGGCATTCGATTACTGGTAAGAGGAACATTTGGTGAAGGATTAGATGGCAATGCTTACACACCAAGTGCTACCACGATTAGCATGACAGGAGCTATTAATACAGGAGATGTAAATGTGCCATTGGTATTAGGAGGAACAGGCGGTTCTGCCAACTTCAACTTAGTGGGTAATCCATATCCATCAGCAGTAAACATAGAAGATATTATTACTGCTAATGTCAATGTAAACAAAACAATTTACTTACGCAATCCATCAACAGGTAGTTATCATACCAAAGATTTAACATTAGGAGCCAATGCAGATTATAGCATTCCATCGAATGCAGGATTCTTTGTAGTACCAACAGCAGTAACCAACTTAACATTTACTGAAGCCAATAAAGTAAGTACACCCACAACCGATGTAGTATTTACAGAAAAAGCAAAAGACCCAATTTCATACATTGAATTACAAACATTGGTAGGAACAGAAGTGTATGATAATATGTATGTGAAGTTTGATAAGCAATGGTCAAATAAGTTTGAGAGTAAAGTAGATGCAACCAAAGCAGTAAACGATTTTGTAAATGTGTATGCATTAAGTGAAGATGGAAAACGCTTATCGGTAGATGCAAGACCATTTACCCACGAAAGTATGATACCATTAGGCGTACGATTAAACAATGGTAGCAGAACATTAAGTATAAAAGCAAGTACAGTAAACATAGATGAAACAGTCTATGAAGTAGTATTGTTAGATAAGTTAACAAATATTAAAACAGTACTAAGCAAAGAAGCCGAATACAGTTTTACTGTAAATATGTCAGATGCAACAACGTATGGAGATGAACGTTTAGTGTTACTATTAAGCAAAAAAGCAATATCTAATGCTGTAGTAGATGTAGCAACTACCAGTTTCGGAGCAAGGTTACAAAGCACAGTAATCAATAACAAAATAGCTATCAACCTACAAAATGCCAAAGGAAAAACAACTATACGAGTAGTAAATGCATTGGGACAAACGATGACAACGAGAGAAGCAAATAATATTGGTACAGGAACAGTAGAAATCGGCAGCGACAAATTAGGTAAAGGTATGTACTACATACAAGTAGAGAATGGAAGCAACAAGAAAACCTTAACAGCAAGCAAATTATAACAGCAAAAAAATCATTCCAAAGAATCAAATCATTCATTAAACAATTAATCATGAAAAAATATATCAACATCAGCAGCATCGGAATTATTCTGATGCTGTTGTTACCCACCATACTATTAGCACAACCTGGCTTTGACGATGATGTAAGCGATGTGCCATTGGATGGTGGCTTAAGCCTACTAGTTGCGGCAGGTATTGGTTATGGTGCTAAAAAAATGAGAGCTAAAAAAGTGAATAAAATCTAAATTTTCAAAGCATGTATTTCTTTTTAAACAATAATCGTATGAAAAAAAAGTGTTTAAATTTTCATCAAACTTGCTTAGCATTATTGATTATGATGTGTACATCAATTAGTGTACAGGCACAATATGATGTTATTGTAGCAAAAGATGGAACAGGTAATTTTTCAACAGTTCAAGCTGCTATCGATGCTGCACCTTCAAATAGAACAATGCCATATGTGATTTACATTAAAGATGGTAAATACAAAGAAAAAATTACGGTAGCATCTACCAAAACATTCATTCATTTAGTAGGTCAAAGTGTTGCAAATACAATACTTACTTACGATGATTATGCATCAAAGCCATTGCCAGGTGGAGGTACAGTTGGAACACAAAATTCAGCTAGTTTTACGGTGAATGCTACAGATTTTGCTGCTCAAAATATTACGTTCGAAAATAGCTACGGAGACGGTTCACAAGCTGTTGCTATTTTAGTAAATGCAGATAAAGCAGCGTTTAAAAACTGTAGATTTTTAGGTAATCAAGATACAATCTATACAAAAGGAAATGGAACTCCAAGACACTATTTTAAAAACTGTTATATAGATGGTAACGTCGATTTTATTTTTGGTAGTTCAGTAGCCTTATTCGATTCTTGTATCATTTATGCCAAATCTAGAACTGCAGCAGGATCTTCTTTTATAACTGCTGCAAATACACCTCAAGGTCAAGCCTATGGTTATGTGTTTAAAGATTGTAAACTGCCTGCCAATACTGGTGCTACCTCTTATTTTTTAGGTCGTCCTTGGCAAAATAGTAATGGTAGTACACTCCCTTATGCAAATAATAAAACCGTTTTCTTAAATGCTAAAA
>Ga0209398_1000559_pt1 | contig 22647 bp, 19 predicted proteins | sample AshMeaBigSpring_FD_184125 | JGI IMG/M metagenome (GOLD analysis project Ga0209398, IMG submission 184125) | Groundwater microbial communities from Big Spring, Nevada to study Microbial Dark Matter (Phase II) - Ash Meadows Big Spring (SPAdes)... | ecosystem: Environmental > Aquatic > Deep... | reverse complement strand
TCGGATGATGGGCGCCAGTGCCTGCACACACTGGCTCCCATCATGTTGATGGCAGCCACGTCTGACAAATCGCCGACGCAGTATGATGGCAGCAACAGCGAAGCCGAAAGATGTTGCTTGCCCTGGCTACGAATCGCCCCCTCTTTGCGTTGGCACAATGACACACGCACGATCCTTTGCTAAAGTGAAGATGCATTGACGCCACCAAAATCAGAGGTGGCTGCTAATCCGTTTATTGCAACAGTGGGGGCACAGCAATCATGATGACTACAAACATCGACATTGAGCAGGTTGCTGAAGCCTCGTCTGCCAATGGTGTCTGTTTCTGCCGGGTTTGCAAGGGGCTGTTTTTTTGCTATCTAGCCTGCTTAGCGATCCCGCTGCTTATCTTGACCGGGGTGCTGGCGATTGTATTTGCTGCGTTCTTGGGCTAATTCGCCCTTCGCAATTGACAGTCTGCACAGTTCTTGCCTTCGCACCGGTCAATATTGAATAGATAGTGTGGATGGCCGAGGCTGTCTTTGCGCTTGCGCAAAGACAGCCTCGGCCATCCATTGTATGCTGAGTGCAGCAGGCACGAGGTGCTCATTGCGTCTCCACAATGTGGTGCGGGGATGGTCGAGCACAAACAGCGCATCTGTGCGTGACACAGTGCATCCGGCACAGAGTGCGATGGCCTGGAGCGCGTGAAATTGAAACCCTTGACCACGGTTGCCCTGTGGTCGTCATTGCCTGGAAAGAAGGAACGCTATGAATAACTCAATCGACAACACGGTCAATGAGAAGAGCTTTTGCTGCTGCTTTTGCAAAGGGATGGGTGTCTGCTACCTGGTTTGTCTGGCTTCGCCGGTCGTGCTGTTCGCCGGTGTAGTGGGCGTTGCGCTTGTCTCATTTTTGAGCTGACATCGCCTGAGTCGACACAATCTCGCCATTGCGTCTTCACAATATCTTCACGACAGTCATCTATCCTGTAGTTACTTCACAAAACTGCCGGTCTCAAAAAAAAACGGCAAGTAGCTAAAGGAGCATCAAGATGGTACGCAAGAGTGTGACGGCCACAGTGGTGGCGATGATGCTGGTGTTGGTAGTGGTGGCATCTGCATTTGCCCAGGGTGCAGGGCTAGGCGCAGGCACTAACACCCCCGGCGCAGGGCTGTGTCTCAACGGCGCCGACCTCGACGGCGACGATCTCTGTAATGACTGGATCGATGCTGATGGCGACGGTGTGAATGACACCGCACTGCGCGATGGCACAGGCAGCCAATATGGGAGTCGCGGCAGTCAGCAGCAGGGCGTGGCGGCTGGTCAGGGGACAGGTAGCCAGGTGCAAGGCGGGCAGGCGGCTGGGCAAAATGGCGCCTTCGTCGATCAGGATAGCGATGGCGTCTGTGACACCTACGTCGATGACGACGGTGACAGTGTCAACGATGCAGCGCCTCGTAACGGCACGGGCAGTCAACGTGGACGCCGTGGTGGCTAGATGGACAAGCTAACTGAATAGTGATTGTATGGAGGGTGACACTTGTCACCCTCCATTTGGTTTTGCGTTTGTCGAGACTCAACCCATAGCGCCAGCGCTGTACCCTGGCGTCTATTCCGACATACGCGCCGGGCGATAAGTATCGTCCATTTCTTCGACAAAGGGCGGTGGGGCAGGAGTAGTCGGTGGCGGCGGTGCAGCTTCGCGGCGAAACGGGTTGCGCACCGGTGTCGCTGTCTGGGAGATGGAGGCGGCAGCATTGATGGGCTGAAGTTGCGGCGCTGCTGGTGCATTGCTGAGCTGAGGTCGCACGACTGCAGCACGCGGCTGCGGCGAACCACAGAAGACGCAGATTTCCCACTCGTTGCGCGCCAGCTTGCCACAACCTGGGCAGGAATGCTGAAGTTGGCTGTGACAATTTGGGCAATAGACCCACGCCTCGTTAACTGGCGCCCCACATTGATGGCAAGTCATCGTTTCTTCTAGCTCGCGCAGTAGGGCTTCTTCCTCCAGCGCGCGGTCGTAAACCTCGGCCAGCGTCGCCTTTGGGCGGATCATCATGTAGAGAATCAAGCCGATAAGTGGGAAAATCAACACCAGCGCCACAGCCAGGGTAATCACCAACCAGTCGCGCGTGCGTGCGCGAATGTCGTTGAACGCCCAAATCCCCATTGCGATCCAAAAGGCAAACAGAAAAGCGCCCAGGGCGGCGACCAGGACGCCGACAATGGTGCCAATCGTGTTGATCAATTCCGGTGACATGTAATTTGACTCCAAACCTACGGGCTGCGCCGTGCAAAATTAGAACGGATTATAGCGCACGCCCCAGTGAAGACCAAACGATGACGCACTTGCCCACGTTCCATTGCCCGCGTTTTTGCAGGTTTGCTCCGCAAAATTCAGGATTGACATGCTGTCTGGCGTATGCTAATGTACACAATCGAAACGCTTCGACTACGCCTTTCGATACTCTCTGACCACCTGCACATCGGCAGGATTTGTTTGTCTTTTCTATACAACTTTCAGCAAAGGAGATCAGGATGAAACACAACATGATTTCGCGACGACGGTTCCTGGAAGGGATGGCGCTAGGTACAGGCGTGATGTTCCTGGCGTCCTGTGCGCCAGCGGCGGCGCCGGCTGGCAGCGGCGCCGCGCCAGCGGAAGGCGGTGAGGCGACCCCGGCGGCTGGCGCCGCCACCATTGCCTGGTGGGACTACATGTCGGACTCCAACGGCGCCGCGCTGGACACGCAGATGGCGAAGTACATGGAAGCCACCCCAGGCGTCACCGTCGAACGCACCTACATCCCCTTTGCCGACCTGAAACAGAAGCTGCTGCAAGGCGCTGCCGCCGGCCAACTGCCCGACGTGGTGATCATCGACAACCCGGATCACTCCTCCTTTGCCGCGCTGGGCGTTTTCGCCGACGTCACCGAACTGGTCACTGCCTGGGGTAAAGAGGCCGATTACTTCCCCGGCCCGTGGGCTTCGACCGTCTTCCAGGGTAAAAACTATGGCATCCCGGACAACAGCAACTGTCTGGTGAATTGGTACAACAAGGCATTCACTGAAGCCGCCGGTTTACAGCCGCCCACCAACTGGGACGAACTGCGCGCTGCCGCTGCCGCCCTGACCGAGGGCGAGCGCTTTGGCTTTGCCGTTTCCGGTGTCAAGAGCGAAGAAGGCACCTTCCAGTGGCTGCCCTTCCTGTGGATGACCGGCGAAGACCTGGCGACGCTCGACAGCGACGGCGGGCGGGCCGCGCTGCAACTGTGGACTGACCTCGTCAACGATGGCTACATGTCCCCCGGCATCCTGAACTGGACGCAGGGCGATGTGAAGGGACAGTTTGTCAACGGCCTGGCGGCGATGATGGTCAACGGCCCGTGGCAGATTCCGGTCATCAAGGAAGAAGCCCCCGACCTTGCGTGGGATGTCACCACGCTGCCGGTGGAGAAGCAGGGCGCGTCGATCCTGGGTGGCGAGAACACCGCCATCGTCAAGGGTACGCAGAACCTGGACGCAGCCTGGGCGCTGCTGACCTGGCGCCAGGAGCAGGAGAACCTAAAGGCGTATCTGCTCGAAGCGGGCAAACTGCCTAGCAACGCGGCGATGGCGCAGGATGCGGCCTGGACAGGCGACCCGGTGCTCAACGTCTTTGTCGAGCAGCTCAAGGTTGCTAAGCCGCGCAACTACGGCCCGAAATACCCCGAAATCTCCAACGCCGTGCAAGAGATGATGCAGGCGGCCATCAGCGGTCAGAAGCCGGTGGACGCCGCCGTCGCCGAGGCCGCGGCCAAGATCACGCCGCTGCTGCCAAGCTAACCGTCCCGGGTATTGAATTCTAGACCGGCGTGTTCCGTGTTGCGTGTCTTGAACCCATGCGCAACACGGAACACAGAACATCTTTGCTTGGAGGAGGTCTGATGGCACACCCTGCGTCTGGCGCCGAAGTGCGCGGGCAAACGCACGCCCCGGTGCGCCGGGCGCGCTTTCGTGGCCTAAGCAACTACCTGTTTGTCGTCCCAGCGTTGATCTTCATCTCGCTGACGATGATCTACCCCATCCTCTCGAACCTGCGGATGAGCATCTACGATGTCAACGTGGGCACCTTTTTGTCGAACACGGCGCCCTTCGTCGGGCTTGATAACTACGTCAAGGTCATCGGCGATCCAGCTTTCCAGAAGGCGTTCATCCTCTCGCTGATCTTCACAGTTGGCTCGCTCATCTTTCAGTTCATGATCGGCTTTGCGCTGGCGCTGCTCTTCAACCGCCCTTTCCCCGGCAACGGGCTACTGCGAGCGCTGATGCTGCTCGGCTGGATGTTGCCCACCGTAGTGAGTGGCAGCATCTTCCGCTGGATGTTCGACGGCGGCAACGGCATCATCAACTACGCACTGCAAAGCCTGGGGGTGATGGAAGACCCGCGTTTCTGGCTGATCGAGCCGCAGACTGCGCTGCTTGGTACGATCATCGCCAACATCTGGGTCGGCGTCCCCTTCAACATGATCTTGCTGCTACCCGGCTTGCAGAGCATTTCGCACACGCTCTACGAGGCGGCCAGCATCGACGGCGCCACGGGTCGCCAGAGCTTCCGCTACATCACCCTGCCGCTGATGCGACCCGTGGCGTTGAGCGTGCTGCTGCTCGGCTTTATTTACACCTTCAAGGTCTTTGATCTCGTCTATGTCATGACGCGCGGCGGGCCGGTCGATGCGACGACGGTGCTGCCGATCTATGTCTATCAACTGTCGTTCAGCTTCTTCCGCTTTGGCGATGGCGCGGCGGCGGCGGTGCTGCTGCTGCTGCCGTTGAGTATCGTCGCCGTCGGTTATTTGTGGTTGAGTCAACGCGAGGAGGCGTCCGCATGAGCAGATGGCAGGCACTACGCCGTTCGGGGCTGGGGTGGACGCTGCTCGCCACGTTGATCGTGGTTGGCTATCTTTTTCCCGTCTACTGGATGGTGGCAACCTCGCTGAAGACCAACGCTGCGGTCTATGCGTCACCGCCACAGATTGTGCCCTGGCCGCCGATCTTTAGCTCGTATTACGAAGCAGTCATCAACAACCCGCTGGCGCTGCGGTCGATCTTCAACAGCGCAGTCGTTGGCATTGGCACGATGTTATTCACGCTGCTGTTGGCCGCGCCGGCGGCCTACGCCCTGGCGCGGCTCAATCTGCGCGGCGCCACGCTGATCATGCTGCTGTTGTTGATCACGCAGTTGCTGCCCGCCATCGTAATCGCCACGCCGCTCTTTGTCGTCTTCAGCCGCATCGGGCTGATCAACTCCTACCCGGCGCTGATCCTGGCCGACACCACCTTTACGCTGCCCTTCGCCGTGATCGTGCTGCGCCCCTTCTTTCTCACCGTCCCGCGTGAATTGGAAGCTGCGGCCAAGATCGACGGCTGCAACCAGTTCGACGCGTTCTGGCGCGTGATCCTGCCCCTGGTGCGGCCCGGCCTGATCACGGTTGCCGTCTTTGCCTTTCTGATGGGCTGGGGCGAGTTTCTCTTTGCGATGACACTCACCACCAACGAGGCGATCCAACCGGCCACGGCGGCGCTCAACAAATTCATCGGCCAATATGGCACGGAGTGGAACAACCTGATGGCCGTCGCCACCACGGTTGCCCTGCCGATTATCATTGTCTTTGCCAGCCTGCAGCGCTACATCGTGGGCGGTCTGACGGCTGGCTCAGTGAAGGAATAAAGAGGGAGGCACGTTATGAAGTTCACCGCCGGTTACTGGACCATGCGTCCAGACGCCAAGCCCTTTTTCCCGATGCAGGTGCAGGATGTCGAGACCGACGCCGAGGGACTGACGATCTACGCCAGAACCAAGCGCACCCCGCACCGCTTCGACACGATCAACCAGCCGCTGGTGACGATCCGCTTCACCTCGCCGCTGCCCAACGTCGTGCGTGTGCAGATTGTCCATTTCAAGGGGCAACGCCCGCGTGCGCCGCACTTTGAATTGTTCGGCCAGCCGTCACCGATGCAGATTCACGACGCCGCGAACGCGGCGATGCTGACTACCGGCGCTCTGACCGTGCGTGTGGCCAAGGGTGAGGAGTGGCGCGTCGACTTTATGGACGGCGACAAGGTCATCACCAGCAGCGGCGCCAAGGGCATGGGCTTTGTCGATACGCCCGCAGGCCGCTTCGCCCACGAGCAACTGAACCTGGGCGTCGGCGAGTGCGTCTACGGGCTGGGCGAACGCTTCACGCCCTTTGTCAAGAACGGCCAGGTCGTCGATCTCTGGCATGAGGACGGCGGCACGAGCAGCGAGATCGCCTACAAGAACATCCCCTTCTACCTGACCAACCGCGGCTACGGCGTCTTCGTCAATCACCCGGAACAGGTCTCCTACGAGGTCGGCTCCGAGAAGGTTGAACGCGTGCAATTCAGCGTGCCTGGCGAAATACTCGACTACTGCCTGATCTACGGGCCGACGCCTAGGGAGGTGCTGGAACGCTACACTGCGCTGACCGGACGCCCTGCGCTGCCGCCGGCCTGGTCCTTTGGCCTGTGGCTGAGCACCTCCTTCACCACCTCCTACGACGAGGAGACCGTGAGCGGCTTCATCCAAGGCATGGCCGACCGCGACATCCCGCTGCACATCTTCCATTTCGACTGCTTCTGGATGAAGGAATATCAATGGGTGGACTTCACGTGGGATCGCCGCCTCTTTCCCGACCCGGAGGGGATGCTGCGGCGGCTAAAGGCGCGTGGGCTGCACATCTGTCTATGGATCAACTCCTACGTGGCGCAGAAATCGGCGATGTTCGACGAGGGCATGGCGAACGGCTATCTGGTCAAGCAGCCCAACGGCGATGTGTGGCAGTGGGACTTGTGGCAGGCGGGCATGGGGCTGGTCGACTTCACCAACCCGGATGCGTGCCGTTGGTACGGCGACAAACTGCGCCGGCTGCTCGAGATGGGCGTGGATTGCTTCAAGACCGACTTTGGCGAACGCATCCCGACGGATGTCGTCTATCACGACGGCGCCGACCCGGTGAAGATGCACAATTACTACACCTATCTCTACAACAAGACCGTCTTTGGCGTGCTGGAGGAAAAGTTCGGCAAGGGCAACGCCACCGTCTTTGCCCGCTCCGCCACGACTGGCGGCCAGCAATTTCCCGTTCACTGGGGCGGCGACAGCACCGCCACCTTCGAGTCGATGGCCGAGAGTCTGCGCGGCGGGTTGTCGCTGGCGCTGTGTGGCTTCGGCTTCTGGAGCCATGACATCAGCGGCTTCGAGCAGACCGCACCGCCCGCCGTCTACAAACGCTGGTGCGCGTTCGGCCTGCTCTCCTCGCACAGCCGGCTGCACGGCAGTCAATCCTACCGCGTGCCGTGGCTCTTCGACGACGAGTCGGTCGATGTGCTGCGCTTCTTTACCAAGCTCAAGTGCCGGTTGATGCCCTATCTCTACGGCGCAGCGGTCGAGGCGCATGAACAGGGCTTACCGGTGATGCGCCCGATGATCCTCGAATTCCCCGACGACCCGGCGTGCGACACGCTGGATCGCCAGTACCTGCTCGGTGAGTCGCTGCTGGTGGCGCTGGTCTTCACTTACGAGGGCGTGGTCGATTATTACGTCCCCGCAGGCCGCTGGACGCACCTCCTCACCGGCGCGGTGATCGAAGGTGGGCGCTGGCGGCGTGAGCAGCACGGCTTCCTAAGCCTGCCGCTGCTGGTGCGCCCAAACACTGCCCTCGTCGTCGGCGACCGTGATGACCGACCCGATTACGACTTCAGCGACGGCTTCACGCTGCGCGTCTACCAGTTGGATGATGGCGCCACGGCGAAAGCGATTATTCCTGCTGCGGATGGTGCGGCCACTGTGACCTTCAGCGTACAACGCAGTGGGCAGATGGTGACCGTTTCTTGGGCTGGTTCGCCCAACAACTGGCGCATGCAGTTGATCGGCGGCGCGTCGTTGGCGTCGGTTGCTGGCGGCAGCGTCGTCGCCGATCCTGCCGGCGTAGTTGTGACGCCAGCCGCGGGCGCCACGATGCTGACGCTCACGCTGGGCAGCGCATGAGCAGCGCCGTGCTGGTGATGCAACGCAGCGGCGCGGCGTCAAGTACATAGAAGTCGCGGTTCGGTAGAGCGCACCTAAACAGAGATGCACCCTACCGAATCTTTTCCACAGCATGGCTACTATCGGTTTTGGGCCTGCTGAGAAGCCCTTTGCCGCTATTGGCGGCGTCGCACAGGCCGACAATCTGATCGACGGTAGTTCAGAGAAGGATGGGTCATGCCCACAATGCACGACGTAGCCCGCCGCGCCAATGTCTCCCTCAGCACAGTTTCCTATGCCATCAATGGCACGCGTCCTATCTCCGAGGAGACGCGCCAGCGCATCTTTGCGGCGATGGAAGAGCTTGGCTATCGTCCGAACGCACTGGCGCGCGGGCTGGCGAGCAAGCGCAGCCGCATCTTGGCGCTCCTCTTTCCCACCTCCGAACGCGGGATGGGTACGACCGATCTGGAGTTCATCGTTGGGGCAGCCGACATGGCGCGTGAGTTGGGTTATCACCTCGTCCTGTGGACGTTGGACATCAACGACGCCGTCGAACTGCGCCAACTCATCCAGCAGGGGTTGGTGGATGGCGTGGTATTGATGGAAGTGCATCTCCACGACCGGCGCATCACCTATCTACGCGAGATCGGCTTCCCCTTCAGCATCATCGGCCGTTGCGCCGACAACACGGGGCTGGCGCACACCGACATCGACTTCGATGCGACTGTACGCGACGCCGTTACGCATCTGGTCGAGTTGGGACACACCGACATCGCCTTTCTCAACTATGCGCGGGATGTCTTCGAGGCTGGTTACGGCCCGGCTGTGCGCGTTGACGTCGCCTTTGCGCAGGTGACGAAGGAGCTTGGCATCCGTGGGATCAGCTGCTTCTGCCACCCCTCCGCGCAGGCCGGTTATGCCGCATTCGAGGCGCTGATGGATGACCACCCCGAAGTGACCGCCATCGCTGCCATGAACGAACGCAGCTTCCCCGGCATGCTGCAGGCGATTGCCGACCGCGGCTGGAGTGTGCCTGACGACATCTCGCTGATCTCGCTGGTCTCGTCGCCCCACGTGGCGGAAATGAGCATGCCGCCGCTGACCGCACTGGCGCCGCCTGCCGCAGAGCTGGGGCGGTTGGGCGTCGAATTGCTCGTACAGCAGCTTGACGCGCGCCCAGTCTCTACGGCGCAGCAGTTGCTTCCCTGCCGCCTTGTGTTTGGTGGAAGCACGAGCGTGCGGCGCGCCGCTAGTGTCCGATTTGCTGGTGGTGGGGAAAGCGGTTGACGGCGCTGCTGCGCTCAGCCAGTTGACAGAGTAGCGCCGCGACGTGCTGCCGCGCGATGTGCGTATGTCTGGCACGAATGGCAGTGCATACACTGGCGACGCTGTCGCTCGCTGGCGTGCTGGTTGCCTACACCTTCCCCGTAACGACGGCCGCACAGAGTTACACGGTCACGGTCACGGTCACGGCGCGCAATGATTGTCCGGCGCAGAAACAAGTCCAGTGCGTCGTGACCTCGCTGGGGTGAGGTCGCGCCTTGGGGTGGATTTGGCGCACTTCACCCCAACATCTCAATCGTGTAGTCGATCAACTGGGCGTCGCCGTGCCAGCGTTCGACGCGATGGGCGACATCCTGCAGGTGTTGATGCGCCAGTGCGCCGGTGACACTTACACACGCCACCTCGATGACAGCGCGCGTCAGCACGTCCTGCGCCTCGGCTTCGCAGGCGGAGACGTTGAAGTCGTGACGGATGCGGGCAAGCAGCGGCTTGAGGATGCTGCGTTTGCCTTTCAGGCTGTCGTTCATGGGGAGATAGAGTTCGAGCGTTAATAGACCAACTGCCATTGCGGTTCACCGTTGTCGATTCCACGTATCGCTGCCAAATTGGGTGCGGATCAGTTCCGCCGCGCGGCGCACCTCCGCCGGCGTCAGACCCCCCGGCTGGAAGTTCATCTGGAGTCCTTCCGCAAAGCCGTGCTGCATGGCGGCAACAACGCGACCAAAGGTCACGATCTCGCTGGCGTCATCCACACCGAGCGCCTGCGCCAATGTACAGGCGCGGGCGGCCAGCTCATGGCGCAGCGTGGCGGCCTGTTCCGCCGGCAGCGCCAGCACGTCGATCAGCCGCGTGATGTCGCCGACAAGGGGCAGGCTGCCGTGCTGGAGCACGTAGCCGGCGCGGCGGCTCTGCGCACTGCCCATCAGCTTGCGGCTGCCCACGGTGATCTCGTAGGCGCTGGGCACCTCGAAGCAGACGGCGGAAACGTCGGCGCCGACGCGCACGTCGCCGGGCGCTTTGTCCGCCGGTGCGCCCAACAGATGCAGCCCGATCAGCAGCGCGTTGCTGATGCGCAGATACGCGTCCATCACGCCGCCGCGCATCAGTGGATGCTGCATTGCCGCCGCCACGGAGTACGTGAACTCGTCGGTGTGCAGGATGGCGCGCCCACCCGTCGGTCGCCGCACGATCTCGTAGCCCAGCGCGGTCGTGCGCGTTTCGTCGATGTCGCTGATTGGCTGCAATCGCCCCAGGCTGATCGCGGCCGGCTTCCAGCGGTAGAAGCGCACCGTCGGCAGGCTGGACCCGGCGGCGCACGCCTCAGCGATGGCTTGGTCGACGGCCATGTTGGCGGCGCCAGACCGCGGCGCGTCCTCGACGAGCAGCCGCCAGGTCGTTGGCGCAGCTTCTTCCAGGGCGGCCACATCGACAAAGATGTCGTTGGCCTGGGTGCGATTGTCCATGCACTTTCACTTTCTTGTGTCGTTGAGACCGGGCGCTCACGCTTCCGGTTCGGTTATGTCGCCAGCGGCAGCGCGGCCACTTCGGCGGCGGCGCCTGCCACTGTCACTGCTGTCCCTGGCGTGTGGTGTGGACGCTTGAGGATGGCGAGGGCGACCGGCGTTTGCAGCGCCGGGCTGTAGGCGGCGCTCGTCACTACGCCGACCGCACGACCCTCCGCCAGTACGGTATCCCCCGGCGTAAGCAGCATGGCGCTGCGCAGCCCCACCAGTGTACGCGTTACCTTGTCGTAGGTGATCTGGCGGGCGATGATCTCCTGGCCGGTGTAGCAACCCTTGTTCTCGGCGCACGCCCACGTCAAGCCAGCCTCCAGCGGGCTGTACTCGCCGGTCAATTCGGCGCCGGGAGCGGGGCGTCCCAGCTCGATGCGCCGCGCCGTGTAGCTGGCAGCATCGAGCACCGGCGCGTCCAGCCGCGCCTGGAGCGATTCAAACTCGCCAGTGGGCGCAATCACTTCGTAGCCGGGCAGGTCGTACCGCGTCTGCTTGAGAATCATGTACGCGCCGGTGTGCTGCCAGCCGCCATCGTCAGCGGGCAGCAGCGTGAAGCCAGCCTGTGCCAGCGTAGCAGCTGCCTGCGGCCCGACCACGCGCAGCCGCGCCAGTTCGTTTTCCGGTCGGCTCACGCGCACTTTGTCCATAAAGAAAATCTGCCCGCGCAAATGGCGTTCGAGCGCGGCGGTTTCGCCCGGCGCGGGCAGCAGCCACAGCGTATCGGCATCGGCCAGCACCGTGAGGACGTGGATAATCTTGGCGGTCGGGCTGGTGAGCACCGTGACGCAGCTTTCGCCGGGGCGCAGCGCCTTGACGTCGTTCGTGGTCATACGCTGTAGAAAGTCGACGCGGTCGGCATCGATCAGGCGCAGCACACCGGCCGCGGGCGGCGTCCACACGGCGGCGGCAGTGCATAGCGCGGTATAGGTAATATCGTGAGATGTCGTCGTAGCTGTCATCGTATTTCTCCGTAGTGTTTGGCAAACTCTACGATCTTATAGAACATCTCGCGCCCGGCGTCGGTCATCTTCTCGCCAATGCCAAGATAGTGGCTCACATCTTCGTAGTAATAGGTCTCGACCGGCACGCCAGCTGCTCGCACCGCGGCTTCCAGCTCACGCGCCTGATCGATGCGCAAGATTTCATCCGCCGCCGTGTGGATGATCATCGTCGGCGGCAGTTCGCCGGCGCTGTAGACCGGCGAGTACATTAGAAACGGCAGCGGGTAGAGATTGGGTGGCCCGAACGCCGGCACGAGCAATTCATAGGGCGGCGGTACGGTGGTGCGCCCGGCGTAGAAATCCTGGGCAGCGGTGAAGGCATTCGCTAGCCCGCCGACCGTCACCCAGCCCGCCAGATCGTCGCCCGCGGCGCGCAGCAAGCGCGCCAGCACCGCGCTGCTGAAACTGCCCCCCATCGCCAGCGGGCGGTTGACGCTGACCGCCGACCCAAACGCGCCCGCCCGCGCCAGCGCCAGCACGACGCGCGCATCCTGGGCGTGCGCCTCGGCGTCAGTGCCCCGCGTCGCAATCGGCGACACAGCGACGACGGCGAATTGCTCGGCGGCAAAGGCGGCGCTCACCGTTTCCCAATCCTCGACCGGCGACGGGTAGACCATGAAGAGCAACGGCAGCGTCTGCGCCGGGTCGTGACCGTGCGGCAGATAGACGCGCACGCTATCGATCGTGGCGCCGGCGTAGTCGAAGGTGTAGGCGGTCACGTCGGCGACGGCGGGGCGCGGAAAGTCCGTGCTGGCGGTGAAGGCGGCGGTCGCCCGCAGTTCGACGGCGGCAGCCAGGTCATTCGGCAGCGGCGGCAGGGCATAGGGCGCCAGCACCAGCGGCGGCGCCGTCGTCGCGGCGTCCGGCGTGATCGTCACAAGCTTGGGGAGATTTAGCAGCCCGCTCAACGCGCGTTCGGCGTAGCCGGGCGCCACAGTTGCCGGTGTGTACTGTCCCGGCGGGATGCCCTCGATGCGATAGCGGCCTGCGGCGTCCGTGCGTGCAATGTGCGGTGCGCCGTCGGTCTGGGCGACGACGACCGTTGCGCCGGGGATAGGGGCGCCCTGTGCGTCGAGAACCTGGCCGGTCAACACGCCGGGCGGGGCGGTGCTCACCGCCGGCGGCTGCGTCCCCAACCAGGAAGCGAGAAAGTAGCCAGCGACATTGGCTTGGGACGTTGGCTGGCAGCCGGTCAGCGCCGCCGCCAGCATCATCAGCACACCGCACAGCCCAATCCAGCGTTTCATGGCGGTCATTATATCATCTTGTCGCCGGGTCAGCGTCGCCGGTCAATTCCGCTTCGGCGGTGAAAAATGCCCGCACCATCTGTGGGTTCATGCCGGCGAAAATGCTGTTGCACGTTGAGAGCAGGAAGCCGTCGGGCGCGCCTTGCGTGAGGCTGCGCGCCACGTCGGTGCGGACGGCGGCTTCGTCGGCGCCGCACAGCAGGCGCACATCGACATTGCCCATCAGCACCAGGTCGGCGCCAAAGCGCGCCTTGACCGCCGCCAGCTCGACGCCCGCGCTCGGCTCCAGCCCGTGTACGCCGGTAAAGCCTGCTTCCATCGCCATCGGCAGCAGGCTGGTAATGTCGCCGTCGCTGTGCCAGATCACCGGCACGGGCAGCGCGGCGACAATGCGCCGGTGACAGGGCAGCACCAGCCGCCGCCACAACGTCGGCGAGATCAGCGGGCCGTGACGATGGCCGGCGTCGTCGCCCAGCACGATGACCTCGGCGCCCAACGCCACCGCCTGTTGAAAAAGCGCAATCGCCCAGTCGGTGCGCGCCGCCAGCAGTGCGGTGACAAAGTCCAGGTCGTCGGCCAGCCGCAGCATGAAGCGCTGCATCCCCATCGCCAGATACGCAGCCTGAAAGGGGCCGACGTGCGTGCCAAAGAAATGGCAGTGATCCGGGTAGCGGCGGCGCACAGCAGCGGTGGCGCCTGAGTCGAAGCGCTCGGCGGCGCGGGTGAGCGGCGGCGCGTAGTGCGCCAGATCGTCCGTGGTATCGACGACGCCGTCCACATATTGGCCGTCGCGCCAGACGCAGCCAAACTCGTCGACGCCGGTGCGCCATGCTAGGCTGCCCGGCAGCGGCTGGCTGGGCAGCATCACGCTGTCCTGCCCGAACGCAACGTGCGCGGCGGCGGTGTCGGGCAGGCCAAAATCGGTGACAAAAGCGTCGATCCACACCTCGAAGCGGGGCGTGAGATCGGGCATTCCATGCTGAAGCGCGGTCAAGACGCGTTCACGTGGCAACATAGCAAGAGCTCCTGGAAGATGAGGCGTTAAACGTCACTTGTCACACGTCAAGCGTCGTCTTTCACGAATGACAAGTGACGAGTGACGAATCATGAATGACGCCTGACGTGTGAGCATTGATGAACTTATCCCGTCGCGTCACCCAAATCGCTGGCGCGGCGGATGGCGGCGGCGCCGTAGCGGGTGCGCAGCTCGCGCACGGCGGTGTAGAGCCGCTCGGCGCGCTCGTCGGGCGCTTCCCACAGGCCAAGCTGGCGCGCCTCACTCAGTCCGCTCACGCCGACGCCGATCAGCCGCACCGCCTGCCCCTGCCAAACGCGCGCCAGCAGGGCAGCGGCGGCGGCGTGAAGCTGCGTGGCATCATCGCTCGGCTGTGGCAACGTCACCTGGCGCGTCAGCGTGGTGAAGTCGGCCCAGCGCAGCTTGAGTTTGACGGTGGCGGCCAGCAGATGTCGGCGCTGCAAACTGCCTGCCACCTCCTCCGCCTGTTCCTGCAGGGTGGCGCGCAGTAGCGTAGCGTCGCTCACATCGCGCACAAAGGTCGTTTCTTGGCTGATCGATTTGCGTTCGTGCTCGGTGACGATGAGACGGTCGTCCAGCCCGCGTGCGTGGCGCGCCAACTCCTGGCCGGGCTTGCCAAAGCGCCGCACCAGATCGCGCTCCGGCCAACGCGCAATGTCGCCGATGGTGTGAATGCCGAGTGCGTGCAGCCGCTCCGCCGTTTTCGGGCCGACGCCCCACATCGCATCGGCGGGCAGCGGCGCCAGGAAATCGGCTTCGGCGCCCGGCGGTACGACTAGCAACGCGCTGGGCGGCGCATCGCCACGCGCCGCCGCCTTGCCTACGTTGTTGGCGATCTTAGCGACGAGCTTGTTGGCAGCGACGCCCAGCGAAGCGGGCAATGCCAGTTCGCGGCGGATGGCTTGCTGCAAGTCGACGGCCAGCGCGACGGCTTCCTCCGCGCGGTCGGTCACGTCGAGAAAGGCCTCGTCGATGGAAATCTGCTCCACCAGCGGCGTCAGCCGGTGCAGAATCGCCATCACCCGCCGCGACATCGCCGCATACTCGCGATGGCGCGCCGGCACGATGAGCAATGCCGGGCAGAGGCGCAGCGCCTGCCCCATCGGCATGGCGGAGTGTACGCCCAATCGCCGCGCCGGGTAGGAACACGAGGCGACGACGCCGCGCTGCTCCGGGCGGCCGCCGACAGCGAAGGGCTTGCCGCGCAGGGTTGGGTCGCGCAGTTCCTCGACTGCGCAGAAGAAAGCGTCGAGATCGAGATGGATGATCTTGCGCGTACGCTCTGTCATAGCGTCAACACCGTGTATCTCTCACCTGTGACTTCAAGTAGGTGCGGTCTCAGACCGCACGTCTCTAGTGGAGCAACCCCGTGCAGTCTGAGACCGCACCTACATTTCAGTACCCAAGCTGCTTATCGACCCGATTCGGCAGCGGCTGGCCGTGGGCGGCGGCGGTGAGCAGTGTCGCCAACTCCTGCAAACGGCGCGCCTCGGCGGCCTCCAGCCAGCCGCCGCGATGCGGGCTGAGCACGACGTTGTCGAGTTCGTGGAAGGGGAAGCGCGAGGGCAGGGTGTGCGCCCGCTCCTCCTCGCCGTGCGGATAGACGTACCAAACATCGATCCCGGCGGCGGCGAGATGCCCACTGCGCAAGGCTTCATACAATGCCGCCTCGTCGATCACCGGGCCGCGCCCGACGTTGACGACGACGGCGCCCGGAGGCAGCAGCGCAAGTTCCGCCGCACCGATCAGCCCAACCGTCTCCGGCGTCTGCGGCAGCACGCTGATCAGGATGTCGGCGGCGGGCAGCAGCGCCGGGAGTTCGCTCACCGTGTGGACGGCGACGCCGTGTGCGACCGGTTGTGTGGGCGGACGGCGGCGCACGCCGCTGACCTGCATCCCCATCGCCTGACAGATCGGCGCGATCTGCCGGCCAATGGCGCCGTAGCCGAGGATCAGCACGCGCTTGCCGGCAAGCAGCAGCGACGGTGCGCCGCTGTAGCGCTGGCGCCAATCGCCCTGGCGCAGCAGCCGGTCGAGCGGCACGATGAACTTGGCGGCGGCGAACATCAGCGCCAGGGCAAACTCCGCCGTGGCGACGTCGTTGTAGTGCAGGTTGTGCAGCGCGATCTGCGGGTATTGCTGGAGCAGTGTCTGCATCTCCAGCGAGATGCCGGCGTAGGGCACGATCACGGCGCGCAGATCGGGGCTGGCGTCCAGCCACTCCGCCTTGACCGAGCCATGCACCAGGATGTGGCAATCAGCAGGCTGTGCATCTGGCGCGGCGGTGATGTGGACATGCGGCGGCAGCAGTGCGCGCAAGTCATCGACGCGCTTGGTCAAGTCGGAAGGCGGAAGATGAACATTGAGGCGCGTTGGCGCCGCTACGGTTGGGATGGCGGACGGTGTCGGATCCATGCGTGGTTGTCTCGTTAGCGTTTGAGAATGAATTTTCGCCTCATGATACCACAGCCAGCGATGGTTGAAACCCATCGCCTAATAGGAGAGAGCCGGCTCAAGCCGGTTGGGAGGCGCTGCGGCGTCAGTCCACCGATGAGGAAAATCTGCACCGCACCGCTATAATGAGCGACATCGAACCGAATTCAGAAAGGACGAACGACCGTGCCGAACGATTCATGGCAGCGCAAGGAGCTCGGCTTTGTGCGCGTGGCGAGCAGTGCGCCGGCGCTGCGTGTGGCGGATGTGACGTACAACGTGCAGCAGATTGGCGTCGCGCTGGCGCAGGCGGCGAAGGCGAACGTACAGTTGGTCGTCTTCCCGGAACTGTGCATCACCGCCTACTCCTGCGCCGATCTCTTTTATCAGGGCCACCTGTTACAGGCGGCGCAGGCGGGGCTGGCGCAGATTGCCATAGCGACGGCGCTGAGTCACGTCAGTTGCGTCGTCGGGCTGCCGCTGCGCGTAGCGGGGCGCCTCTACAACTGCGCGGCGCTGCTCAGCGAGGGACGCATCGCCGGCGTTGTGCCCAAGACCTATCTGCCGACCGCCGGGGAATTCTATGAGCAGCGTTGGTTCACGCCGGCGGATCGCAGCCTGCCGGCGACGGTGGAGCTTGCCGGATACGCGGCGCCCTTTGGCACGGACTTGCTCTTTGTTGCCGACGAGATGCCGGGCTGCGTCGTCGGCATTGAAATCTGCGAGGATTTGTGGGCGGTCGCGCCGCCAAGCGGACGGCTGGCGCTGGCGGGCGCGACGCTGCTTGTCAACCCGTCGGCCAGCAACGAATTGCTGGGCAAGGCGGAGTATCGCCGCGACCTGGTGCGTCAGCAGTCGGCGCGCGGTCTGGCGGCCTATGTCTACGCTGGCGCCGGCAGCGGCGAATCGACCACCGACACCGTCTACAGCGGGCACTGTCTGATCGCTGAGAACGGGACACTGCTGGCGGAAAGCAAGCGCTTCCAACTCGACACGCAGATCATCGTCGCCGATCTCGACATGCAGCGCCTCGACCACGAGCGCATTAAGAACAGCAGCTTCAGCCAGGCGGTCGGCGCCGTCGATCTGCGGCGGATTCCCTTCACTTTGCCCAACACTTTTGCGGCAGCTGCGCCGCTGGTCAACCGTCCGTTGGCGCGCACGCCCTTCGTCCCCGCCGACCCCGCCCGCCGCGCCGAGCACTGCCGCGAGATTTTCAGCATCCAGGCGCTGGGGCTGGCGAAACGGCTGCGGCATGTGGGCGCCCAGCGCATCACGCTGGGCGTCTCCGGCGGGCTGGACTCGACGCTGGCGCTGCTGGTGACGGTGTATGCCTTCGACCAGGTGGGGCTGGATCGCGCTGGCATCATCGCCATCACCATGCCCGGCTTTGGCACGACGACGCGCACGCGCAGCAACGCTGAACAACTGGCGCTCGACCTGGGCGTCACGCTGCGCACCATCCCAATCGGCGAGAGCGTGCGCCTGCACTTCCGCGACATCGGCCACGACGAAGGCCAGCATGACGTGACCTATGAGAACGCCCAGGCACGCGAACGCACGCAAATCCTGATGGATGTCGCCAACCAGGTCGGCGGGCTGGTCGTCGGCACCGGTGATCTCTCCGAGGCGGCGCTGGGGTGGATGACCTTCAACGGCGACCACATGTCGATGTATCACGTCAACGCCGGCGTGCCGAAGACGTTGGTGCGCTATCTGGTGGCGTGGTGTGCGGATGAACTTTTCACGGGGGCGACGGCGGCGGTGCTGCGCGACATCGTAGACACGCCGATCACGCCGGAGTTGCTGCCCCTGGGCGTGGGCGAGCAGCTCGAACAGAAGACCGAAGACACGATCGGCCCCTACGAGTTGCACGACTTTTTCCTTTTTCAGGTCGTGCGCTATCAATTTGCCCCGGCCAAAGTCTTCTTTCTTGCACAGCAAGCCTTCGCCGGCGTCTATGCCGATGCGGTGATCCTGCGTTGGCTGGGGACGTTCTACCGCCGCTTCTTTGCACAGCAGTTCAAGCGTTCGGCCATGCCCGACGGCCCGAAGGTCGGCTCGGTGGCGCTCTCCCCGCGCGGCGATTGGCGTATGCCCAGCGATGCCGTCAGCGCGCTGTGGGTGGCGGAGGTGGAGCGGATGATGGGGTGATGTCATTCGTCATTCGTCACCTGCTTTGCGTTATCTACCGTTGCATGTCGCCGGGATGAGGGCGCATGCTTGATCTGGAAGCGGTGGCGCGCTGAGCGTAGGCAGTGGAATCGTCAGTTCGTCGCCGGTCGATAGCGGCACGCGCTCCCCACTTTGTGGATCGTACAGCCCAACCGCCAGTGTCCAGTCGTCGTTGGTCGGCGCGTCTGCCGGAATCGTCACCTGGCGCCAGTCGTTAAGGAAGGGGGCGCCGGTTTCCATTTGCGACGACTCGCCCCCCCAGAAGGTCGGGGCGCCGTCAGCCTGCGCCACGGTTTCGCCGTTGCGCCGCAGATGTACGAAGGCGGACAGGTGCGCCGGCCACCTCTCCGCGCCCCACTGCATCCACACGTTGCGCGGATCACCGGGCCGGCCGGCGCGGTCTTCCACCCACACGCGCAGCGAAGCGGTCTCACCATCGGCAAAGTGAATTTCACTCGTCGCCGCCGTCAGTGGGCCAAGCCCGACGGAGGCCAGCGCTGCGCCCAGGTCAGGCGCCGCGCCCAGATCGTCCGGCAGGCGCGTGAGGACGCCGTCGGGCTGGCGGTGGAAGATGGCGGCGGGCTGTGTGGCGCTGCCAGCCGCACGCACGGCAAAGGTGCGCGGCAGATGCAGCGGCAGTGTCGTGACGCGCACATGGTCACCGGGCTGCCATGCTTCCGGCGGCAGCCAGACCAGTGCCGGCGGCGCGGCAGTGTTGAGCGTGGCGAGCACTTCCTGCTGCGGCGTCACGATCTCGACCCAGGGCGGTGCAGCATCGGGGTTGTCACCAACCAGCCACTCGATTACCAGCCTGGTCTGCCGCCAGCGCGGCCAATCCTCGGCGGTGATGGCGGCAAGTTCCAGCGGCGCCGCGGGCGCGCCTTCCTGTGCGACGCGGGCAAAGGTGTAGAAGGCGTCAGGAATCGTCTTGTTGTCTTCACCTTGCGCCAGCAGCAGAAATCCGTCCGCCGCATCGATCACGCCCCAGTCGCTGGTCAGCAGCGCGTCCACGCGCGCCTTGAGATCGCCGGGCGCCATGTCGGTGTTGGTGGTCACATCGAGCAGCGCCCAGGTCGCCTGTTCAGCAGGTGGCGTCGGTGCGTCGAGACCGACCGGGAATTGATAGACGAAACGGCGATGGCTCACGTGCGGATGCACCCCAGCCGTTGCCGTGACGGCCGCGTCGGCGGGAATTTGCGCAGTGAAGTGTTCCAGCAGGCGGTGGTGCGCCGTGATCGCCGGCGCGTCGTAGCGTCCGCCCCACAGACCGCGCCCATGCTGGAGGTAATTCCCAACCGCCCAGACCAGCACCCAGATTACCAGCCCGGTTGTGACGAGTGGCAATAATGTGGTGCGCGCATTTTGCGCCAGCGCGGCCGCCGCCATCATCCCCGTGCCCTGGGCGGGCAAGTGCTGAAAGGACGGCGATGCCCGATCCAGCCGCCGCGCCAGGAAACGCCACAATCGCCCCACACCGTAGGCGGCGGCGACGGCGGCATAGGCGACTAGCGGCGCGCTGTAGTGAAACTCGCCGTAGTACTGTGCCGGGTAGGCGCTGAGCAGGTTAGCCAACAGCAACGGCAGCGACAGCAGCATGATCTCCAGCCCCAGCAGTGGCAGCCAGGCAAAGATCACCAGTAGCCCGACAAGATAGGCGGTGCGCGGCGGCTCTGCCGCAATCGCCAGCACCAGGTCGGGGCGCGTCACGATGCTGCGCAGAATGTCAGTGGAAGAATCGCCCAGCGCGCCGTAGCGTTGGAAGTAGGTGCTCTCCGCCGCGCCGTACACCGTCGCCGCATGCGCCGGCACGATGACAAAGGTGGCAAGGTAGAACCAGAGGAGACTGAGTAGCAGGACAGCAGCGCCGGCAAAGAAAGGAGAGATTGGAGATTGGAGATTGAGAGATTGAGAGATTGGAGATTGTTGCTGCTGTCGCAAGTCGCGCAATCCCCCAATCTCCCAATCTCCTAATCTCTCTTTGCCTTTCCCTTCCCACCACACGCGCCACAGCGCCCACGCGCCCAGCCCGGCGGCGAGCAGCGCCATCTCTTCTTTGACGGCGGCGACGAGCAGGGCGGCGACGACGAACTGCGCCCACCGCTCTGTGGCGACCGCCCAGAACGCCCACAGGATCAACGGCACGGCGAGCGGTGCGGCGTGAAATTCGGTCAGCAAAGCCGACTGCAATTGCGGCGCCAGCAGATAGGCTACGCCGAGGGCAAAGGCCAACGGGCGCGCCAGGCTTTGCAGCGGCTCCATCCGCCAGACCTGGCGGCGGGCGCGCGGCGACAGCAACTGTTCGCACTGATGCAGCGTGAGGAAATAGAGCGGCACGACGCCCACCGCCACCGCCAGCACTTGCAGCAGCAGCAGCGCCCGCACGTCGTCCGACAGCCAGAAAATCGGGCTGATCAAGACCAGGATCGGCTCGACGTGGTCGGTAAGGCGGGTGGACTCGAAGCCGTTGTCGGTCTGCGCCAGGAAGCGCCCGCGGCTGCTGTTCCACACCGCCTGGTCGATCTGCCCCAGGTCGGAGCGGTGGGTGCGCATTCCGACGTGCAGGTCCCAGGCGAGCCGCGTGAAGAGGACGACGTAGATCGCCGCCAACGTCAGCAGCGCCCACAGATAGGGGTCGCGCCAGCGTGGGCGACGGTGCGTGGAAGCTGTGGTGATGGGAGAAGTGCGTGCAGCAGCGCCCGGCATTGGTGATTACGTCAGCGCGGCTGCAACGGCGGCGGCGACCGCGTCCACCTGCGTCGCGCTGAGGGTGGGATACATCGGCAGCGAGAGCACTTCACGCGCGGCGCGTTCCGTCACAGGCAGCGATTGGGCGCGCACTTGCCCGGCCTGGTAAGCCGGCTGCAAATGCACGGGCACGGGATAGTGAATGCCCGCGCCGACGCCCTGCTCTGCCAGCCGTGCGCGCAGCCCATCGCGGTCGGCGTGTTGGATCACGTAGAGGTGGTAGACGTGGCGAGCGTCCGGGCGCGCAATGGGGCGCTTGACCACGGCCGGCAGCACTTCGTCATACCGCGTCGCCAGTCGCCGCCGCGCCGCGTTGTCGGCGTCGAGATGGTGCAGCCGCACGCGCAGGATCGCCGCCTGCATCTCATCGAGCCGGCTGTTGACGCCTTCGACGTGCGAGACGTAACGCGCCTGCGGCGTCCAGCCGTACTCGCGCAGCAGGCGCACCTTGTCGAGCAATTCCGGATCGTTGCCGGTGACGGCGCCGCCATCGCCCATCGCCCCCAGATTTTTGGTCGGGTAGAAGGAATAGCTGGCCAGGTCGCCAAAGGCGCCGACCGGCTGGCCTTTGTACTGGGCGCCGTGCGCCTGCGCGCAATCTTCGATCACAAAGCAAGTCGCGGCGATCTCCCGGATCGCATCCATGTCGGCGGGGTGGCCGTAGAGGTGGACGGGGATCACGGCGCGCGTCGCCGGCGTCATGGCGGCGGCGAGTGCGGCGGGTGACATCGTGTAGGTGTCGGGATCGATGTCCACCAGTACGGGCGTGGCGCCGGTCATGCGGATGGCGGCGACGGTGGCGACGGCGGTGTGCGCTACTGTGATCACCTCGTCGCCAGGGCCGACGCCGCACGCGCGCAGCGCCAGATAGAGTGCATCGGTGCCGGAGTTGACGCCGACGCAGCCCGCCGCACCGCAGTAGGCGGCAAATTCCGTCTCGAACGCCGTGGTCTCCTGGCCGAGAATATACCAGCCGCTCGCCAACACGCGCTGCACCGCCGCGTCGATTTCGGCCTGATGCGCCAGGTAGCCGGATCGCAATTCGTTGAAGGGAATGTTCATGGCGTCACGTAGCGATCGAAATAGTGGATGTAGTAATCGATCATCTGCGCCAGCCCGACCGTCAGCGGTGTCGTCGGCTGCCAGCCCAATACGGCGTTGATGCGGGCGTGGCTGGAGTAGACATCGCCGATGTCGA
>Ga0209398_1000557_pt1 | contig 22764 bp, 16 predicted proteins | sample AshMeaBigSpring_FD_184125 | JGI IMG/M metagenome (GOLD analysis project Ga0209398, IMG submission 184125) | Groundwater microbial communities from Big Spring, Nevada to study Microbial Dark Matter (Phase II) - Ash Meadows Big Spring (SPAdes)... | ecosystem: Environmental > Aquatic > Deep... | reverse complement strand
AACAATAGCTACACAAGTTTTCCTGACGAGCAGTGGTTTCTTATCAACGGCGTCATGACCAATGACGCGGTGGCGCAGATCAACGCCGCCTTGCTCGCCGAACTCTTTCATCGACCGATCACCTTGATCCAGAACTCAACCAGTTCGCTCTTGGTTGATCTCTTCCAGTGCGCGCTCGACAAACAGGGCTGGAAGGTGACGGAGCCGGTCACAAAAGCCTTCCCTGTCATCTACGACGCGCTGAAAAGTCCGCACCGGCGGCGGGTTGTCGTGATCGCACATTCGCAGGGCACGATCATTGCGGGAGTCGTGCTCGCGCTGCTGCAAAAGCTGGTGACAACTGGCCCATCACGGCTTCAGACGCCGGGTGAGCCGACTCCACCCCCGGCCGCAGCCTATGCCCCGCCCGAGTTTGTCTATCCCGCCGAGGGGCCGATTCATCTGGATGAGTTCGACGCGCTTTCACTCGATGAACTACGCAAGCTGGAACTGTATTGTTTTGCCACCTGCGCCAACGTGATGACCTACACTACGCCGCCAGCAGAAGGCCGTCGCCCCATTCCTTACCTGGAGCACTTTGGCAACGAAAAGGACATCGTAGCGCGGCTGGGGATGCTGGCGCCGCGTCCTGATAAATGGGGGATCCACATCGACGGAGCACAATTTATGCGCCCGAACGCCTGGGGACATTTGCTCAACGCACACTACCTGTACCCGATCTTAGATATGCAGCGACGTGGGCGGCGACGCGGTGGCGTCGGGACGACCGCGCCGTTTCTAGCGCGCCGCACCGCCGACGGGCAACCACCACCGCGCCTGTTCGACTACATCAACGGCGGAGCGCCGGCTGCATAGCCGGGTGGGTCAATGGTCAGCGCACCGGCTCCGCTTCCACCACGCCGCCGAGCGTATTGACCTTCAACGTCCACTGGCTGCCCGGTTGGCACAGGTCGAATTCGTCACTGCGCAAATCAAAGCTGTACTCTCGGTCATTGGCGGTGACGACGCACACGTATTTCTCGCTGCGCTGCCCCAATTCCTCGCCGGCGCGCAGGTTGGCGCTGGGCCAGGCCGCGCTCAAGCCGCTGCCACGCTGGACGACGGTGTTAATCACACCCCACTGCAGCGTCGTGTAGGTGCAGTAGTCGTCGTAGATTTCGTAGACACAGTCCTGCACGACCTTGCCCATACCCGTGCCGGTGTCGAGGGTGTAGGGCGTGCCGCACACTTCCCGCGCGCCCGGCTGTGGCGTGTCGCTGGTCGAGCGCACTTCGGAGCGACAACTCAGATCGGCGGCGTTGGCGGGCGCCTCGTCACGCCAGGCGCTGGCTTGCACTGGCGCCTGCCCCATGATCGCAATCGTGCGTTCCCACCGCGCATCGACCGCCGTGCCCACCGTAGCGTTGGTTCGGAACATGGCAAAGACCAGCCAGCCCAGCGCCAGCACGAGCACGATGCCGATGGCGGCGAAAATCCATACCCCTTTACCCATGCCACCCGCAGGAACGGGAACAGGCGCAGCCGCAGGGGCGACCGGCTCCTTGCCAAGCGGCGCGCCGCAGCGCACGCACTGCCGCGCCGCCGCCGGATTGTCCATGCCACACGCCGCACATTTTATAACGGCGCCCGTGTCGGCAGCATACGCGCCGACGACCTTGCCGGTTTCACGCGTCTTGCCTTCGGTCAGGTCGGCGCCGCACTGTTTGCATGTCTTGGCGGTGGAGGGGTTGCGGGCGCCACAAAATGCACAGTGCTTATCTGGCCCGGCTTTGGCGCGTGCGATCTTCTCTTGATCTTCCGCCAGCGCTGCCGCCACCGGCGTCTCGAACTGCACCTGATCCGGCTGCGCGGCGCCGCAGCCGCTGCACGCGTTTTGCGTGCCAGGGTTGCGCGTCTTGCAGACGGGGCAGGTCCACTCTAATTCAACGTAGCCAAGTTCCTTCTGGCTCATTGCGTTCACCTCGTGCGTATAACCGGAGAATATTCTGTTTTGATTCTAGCCCGCAATCGGCTGTGCGCCAAGTTCCAGCGGCACGCACCGCTGGCGGGCATTGTTTGCGCTTTTCCCTGCGCTGCATACAATGGGGCGCATGTCATTTCGCAAAGAACGTGCATTCGACCCGGCGTCACGTGCGGGCAGTGGCGATGCTGTCGCCTGGGAATACGATGACGAGACCAGTGTCTACCGGCGGCCTGGCGACCGTGCCACCCCGCCAGCGCCGCCGTCAGGCGACCCGCGCACGCGCAGCGTGCAGCGTGCCTTGAATCAGGCGCTGGACGAATGGTGGCGCCGGGGCGTATTGCCGGAGGATGCGCTGCTGCGCGATGGGCTGTTGGTGCTCGAGGCCGGTCATGACCTGGACGAGAGCCAACGCACCCTGCTACTGCGCACCGCCCTGACGCGCCGCCGCGGGATGTTGACCGCGCTGCGTTATCAGACTGACCCGGAGCGCACCGCTGTGTTGCTGGAGGACGCCCTCTTTCAGCGGGTGCAGCCGCTGACAGCGCCCGAACTGGCGCGGCTGCACGCCAGTGATGCGCAGAGCGCCGCCTGGACGCCGGTGCTGCGCGAGGTGCTGCGCACAGCCGCCGCCGACGCCGCCCGCTACGCCACCGCGTCCGCCGCACTCGCGGTCTTGGATGGTGCGGTTGCGCCGCCAGCCCCCCTGCCCACCGGCGACGAAGTGATGCCCCCCACGCCGGCCTGGATCGAGGGTGAGACGGCGCGCCGCCGCCGGCGTGTCTGGCTGTGGGTGATGGGGCTTGTAGCCGGGGCGGCGGTGCTGGCCGGTGCGCTCATCTGGTGGCAGCGCCAGCCACCCGCCGCCATGATCGAGGTTCCGGCCGGCAGCTATTACGTCACGCTGACACCGGACGGCGCCGCACAGTTGGTCGAGCTGCCCGCCTTTCGCATCGACCGCACCGAAGTGACGGTGGCGGCATACCGCGCCTGCTATGCGCGCGGCGCCTGTCCCTGGCCCGCAACCAGCGCCAGCGCGACGCGTGTCAACTATCTGCGCGACCCGGCCTTTGACCGCTTTCCAATGATCAACCTCGACTACGACAGCGCCGAGCGCTTCTGCCGCTTTGTGGGGAAACGGCTGCCGACCGCCGCCGAGTGGGAAGTGACCGCCGCCTTTGCCCCCGCCACGCAGCGCATGTATCGCTATCCCTGGGGCGACGAGTTCGCGGTGCAGCGCGCCAACAGCGCCGCCCTTGCCATCGGCGACACCGTGCAGGTCGGCGCCTTCCAGCCCGCGGGCGACAGTACGCTCGGCGCCAGTGACATGGCGGGCAACGTGGCCGAATGGACGGCGTCGCCGTGGGTCGTAGACGGGGTCACGCACTATCTGGCCCGGGGTGGCGCCTTCCGCGACGAAGCCGCCAGCCTGCGCACGTCCGCCCTCTTGCCGACCGCACCGCGCACGGCGGCAAACTGGCTCGGTGTACGGTGCGCCGCCGATCTCCGCTAAAGTCATGTTCGATAGAGAAACCGAGTTTCTTTGTAGGCGATCCGCTCTGGAGCGTGTTCATCAGAAACTCGGTTTCTCGAAGTCGCACTACTTTTGAGTGATTTCCTCGCCGCACGGGATCGGGGAAACATTCGTGTTCTAGCGGTTGGCAACTTTGCACAAGCCGCGCGTTTTGAGTACAGTATCGCACCGTAATTACATGACCAAGCAGATAGAATGACATCGCTCATGGCTGAACAGCAGATAGTAACACTCGACTTGACCCAAGAATTGGAGTTCGTCGCACGCCTGGCGCGCGAGGCGGCGACGATTGTCAACACCTTCTACATTGGCTCGTCGGAGGTGCGCTACAAACCGGGCGACGAGCCGGTGACGGAAGCCGACCGCAGCGCCAACCAACACATCGTCAACCGCATTCGCGCCCGGTTTCCCGCCGATGGCATCCTGTCGGAAGAATCGAAGGATGACTTGACGCGCTTGAAGCAATCCCGTGTCTGGATCATCGATCCCCTCGACGGGACAAAAGAATTCATCGCACGCAACGGCGAATTCTCGATCATGATCGGGCTGGCGGTTGAAGGGCACCCCGTGTTGGGTGTGGTGCAGCAGCCCGCCACCGGCCTGCTCTACGCTGGCGCCATCGGGCAGGGCGTCCATCTCTACGAGGACGGTGAACGCGTCGAGCTCACCGTCAGCGACCTGGCCGAGATTAGAAACATGACGATGGTCAGCAGCCGCAGCCACCGCCAGCAGATCGTCGACCGCATCCGCGCCCAGCTCAGCATCACGCGGGAGCGCGTGTCGGGCAGCGTCGGGCTGAAGGTGGGGCTGATTACGCGGCAACTGGCCGACCTCTACATCCACCCCAGCCCTGGCTGCAAGGAGTGGGACTTGTGCGCGCCGCAAGCGCTGCTCGAAGCCGCCGGCGGACGGATGACCGACTGCTGGGGCAATCCGCTGCGCTACAACAAGCGCGACGTGCGCGCCCACAACGGCATCATCGCCACCAACGGCGTCCTCCACGACCAGGTGGTCGAAGTCGTCGCCGCCATCTGTGAAGAATTTGGCTACAACCAGGATGATGGGTTCTGGTGATTGAGGTTACACGATGTTCGACCACGAGACCTATCTTTCGCCGCTAACCTGGCGCTATGGAGGGGATGCGATGCGCCGCCTCTGGAGCGAGGCGCACAAGCGCCGGCTGCTGCGCCGTGTCTGGGTGGCGCTGGCGGAGGCGCAGCATGCCGCCGGGCTAGTCAGCACGGCGCAGGTGGCGGATTTGCGCGCCCACCAGGACGACATCGACATCGCCCGCGCCGACGCCATCGAGCGTGAAATCCGCCACGACTTGATGGCCGAGATCAAGACCTACGCCGAGCAGTGTCCCGTTGGCGGCGCGATTATTCACCTCGGCGCCACTTCGATGGATGTGCTGGACAACGTCGATGCACTGCGCCTGCGCGACGCTCTCGACCTGGTGATCGACCCGCTCGCCACCCTGCTGACGACGCTGGCCGCCCGCATCGAAGCGGAGGCGCACACCGCCACGATCGCCTTCACCCACATCCAACCCGCCGAGCCGACCACGATCGGCTATCGCCTGGCGCAGTACGCACAGGATTTGCTGGACGACCTGGAGGAATTGCGCCGGGTGCGGGCAGGGGTCCGCGGCAAAGGGCTGAAGGGGGCGGTCGGCACCAGCGCCAGTTACACACAGTTGCTGGCGGGCAGTGGCTGGACGGCAGCGCAACTCGAAGCGCACGTGATGGCGACGTTGGGGCTGGAGGCATTCCCAGTTGCAACGCAGACCTACCCGCGCAAGCAGGATTGGCTGGTGCTCAACGCACTGGCCGGGGTCTGCGCCAGCCTGCACAAGTTCGCCTTCGATTTGCGCATTTTGCAAAGCCCACCCTTTGGCGAGTGGAGCGAACCCTTCGGCGCTAAACAGGTCGGGTCGAGCGCAATGCCTTTCAAGCGCAACCCGATCACCGCCGAAAACATCGACAGCCTGACGCGGCTGGTGGCGGCGCTGCCGCGTGTGGCGTGGGACAACGCCGCGCTGAGCTTGCTCGAACGCACGCTCGACGATTCTGCCAACCGCCGGCTGCTGCTGCCCGAAGCCTTTCTGTTGACCGACGAAGTGCTGCGCCGCGCACAACGGCTGGTGGCCGAGATGCGTTTCTGGCCGGGGCCGATTGCGCGCAACCTGCGCGATTACGGCCTCTTTGCCGCCACTGAGCGCGTGCTGATGGCGGCGGTGCAGGCCGGCGGCGACCGCCAGGGACTACACGAAGCGATCCGCACCCACAGCCTGACGGCATGGGCGGCGCTGCAAGCAGGACAGCCCAACCCGCTGGCTGAACTGCTCGCCGCCGACCCGCAGATCACGCAATTTGTCCCCGCTGCCAGTGTGCCCGCCCTCCTGGACGCCGGCGCACACACCGGCGACGCCGCCGTACGTGCACTGGAATTTGCCACTTACCTGCGCACGTCCCTTACAACTGCACCCGGAGCCGATGTGCTATGAACCACGACACGCTATTCATCCTGACCTGTGACGACGGTTCTGTAGCGGAAGCCACGGCGGAGTTGCACACCGCGGCACCCGCCGCCGTCATCGTGGAGACGCTGGCCGACGGCGTGCTGCTGGTCGATGCGCAGCTTGCCTTTGCCACGCTGGCAACTCAGTGGCAGCGCACCCCGCCGATCTTTGTGCGGCACATTGCGCCCGTGCAGGCGGTGATTCCGCTCGGCGGTCATGCGGGCGACCCGGCGTTTCTAGTGCGCACGCTGCCAGGAGCGCTGCCAGCGCTGGCGCCTGATCTCCCCTTCTCGGTGCAGACGCGTGTGCTGGCGGACGCCCCTTTCAAGCCGTTCGACATCAACACGCCGCTTTCCGCTGCGCTGACAGGTGAAGACGGCCCGCCGCTTGACGTGCGCGCGCCGGTGCAGATCGTGTCGGTGACTTGTGCGATGCTGAAGCGCTGGCAGCCCGACCCGCAGCTTGTCGCTGGCGGCGCGGCGCTGGGCAAGGGGAAGCGACTGGCGGCGCTGGCGGGCGTGTCACTGGCAGCGGACAATCTGTCGAATTGGGTGGGCGGGATGCGCCGCTTTGCGCGCGAGGAAGGCCAGATCAGCCGCGCCGAGTTCAAGCTGCTAGAGGCGCTCGAAGTCTTTGGCATTGCACTGCCGGCGCATAGTGTGGCGCTGGATCTGGGCGCCGCCCCGGGCGGCTGGACGCGCGTCCTGCGGCGGGCAGGACAGTACGTCACCGCCATCGACCCCGGCGACCTTGACCCGCGCCTGGCAAGCGACAGCGGCGTGCGTCATCTCCGCATGACGGCCGAACAGTATCTGCAAGCCGAGCCGGACAGCTTCGACATCATTGTCAACGACATGCGCATGGATGCCCGCGACTCGGCGCGCGTGATGACCGCCTATGCCCGCTTCCTCTATCGCCACGGCTGGGCGCTGATGACGGTCAAGCTACCCGAACACGACCGCCAGCCGGTGCTCGACCAGACCTTCGCCATTCTGCGCACGGCCTACATCATCGCCGGCGCGCGTCAGCTTTTCCACAACCGCAGCGAGATTACACTGTACCTGAAGCCAAAGCGATAAACGTCAGGCGTCACTCGTCAGGCGTCAGGGGGCAGCCAGTGACGTGTGAGGGGTGACGCCTGACGCCTCAATTTGTAAGCCATGATGCAGTGACGCCGCCGCATTGCCGGTACGATGCCTATACCCTGACGCGCGTGAAATTGCGTCGTTCTGTGGAGGAAACCGCACCGATGATGAAGCGATTCTTGCCCCTTGTCATCCTTTGCTTGTTTGCTTTGACGGCTGCTGGCTGCGCTGCCGATGCACTGCCAGTCCAGGCGCGCTGGCTGGTGGCGCAGATGCGCCCGGCGGCGAAAACGAGTTCACCGCCCGCCAGCCCAGAAAATCAGGTGCTGGTCGCTGGGGCGGATGGCAACCTCTGGCTGGTGGATGCAACGACCGGGGAGCGCTTCGACCTGACCACCGACGCAGCGGCGCAGCGCCAATACATGCAGCCGACGTGGTCGCCCGATGGCGCACAGATCGCCTGGGCAAAACGCGAGGGACAGCGCAATTATCTGGAGACGAGCCGCTTCGACGGGGCTGGGCGCCGCGCCGTATCTGTGCCTTTTCTACCCTTCTATCTCTTCTGGAGCCCAGATAGCGCACGGCTGGCCTATCTGAGCAACTGGCTCACCCTCGACCAACCGTCGATGGCGCTGCGCGTGGCGGAGTTCGGCGCCGCCGACGGAAGTGGAAGTGTGCGGACGCTGGCAGAAGGTCAGCCCTTCTACTTCTCCTGGGCGCCCGACGGTCAGCGCCTGCTCCTGCACATCGGTGGCGAACGCGTGGAAGTGCTGTCGCTCGATGGCAATGTGGAGTCACTGCAAATTTCGGGCGGCCAATTCCCGGCGCCGCAGTGGGCCGACGACGGCGCCCGCCTGGTCTACGCCGTTGCCGATGCCGCCCGTCAGCGGCTGATTGTGACCGACACGACCGGGCAGGAACTTACCGAATTGACCGATTTTGCGGGACGCGTCAGCTTTTCGCTCAGCCCGGATGGGCAGCGTCTGGCGTACATTGTCACCGAACAGGATGCGGCGTTGAGCACACTTGGCCCGCTCTACGCTGTCGAAGTGGCGACGCTGCGGACACGTGAGATCACTTCCGACCCAGTGTTGGCATTTTTCTGGAGTCCGGCGGGCGACAAGCTGGCCTATCTTGGCCTGGAGTTTTTCGCCGGACGCCTGGGGCTGCGCTGGTATGTGTGGGATGGGCGCACGGTGACGCCGTATGCGCGTTTCCTCCCTACGCGCGCCTTTCTGGAGAACTACTTGCCTTTCTTTGACCAGTACGCGCAGAGTCATCGTGTGTGGGCAGCGGATGGCCGGGCGTTCGTCTTCACGGGGACGCTGGCGGATGGTCGCAGCGGGGTGTGGGTGCAGGCCGTCGCGCCAGACAGCGCCCCGCTGTGGGTGGGGCCAGGAGTCTTCGCGACGTGGTCGCCGCGCGAATAGGCTGTTTGGAAATTCACGAACTTTGACGCAAGGACGCAGAGATTCGCAGCGTAATCAGAACAGGACTTACGCACTTGGTCTTGCAACCTTCCCGGAAGCTGCGAGCTTCCGGGAAGGTGTCACACAGGAACTTGCGTAAATCCTGCACAAGATAAATGTGTACAACTCAAGTTGGTGGCAGCCATCGTAGGTCATCGCCTCCGGCGTGACATGGCGTCTGTCACGCCGGAGGCGATGACCTACACGAACGACTTCGCTCCCGTCGTGAAGTAGACCCCATCCAACGCGACGGTTTGTTCGGAAGTGGCGTACACGGTATACTGTCGTCAATATGCCTTCCGCTGCTGCAAGGTATGGCCGCTTCAGCATCATCTGCACCAGCGCCGCCGTGGCTGGCTGGTACGACGAAACCCGATATGTCCTACAACGAAGAAGACACCAAGCTCCACCTGATTACGCCGGCGCTGCAAGCCGCGGGCTGGCGCGGCCAACAGTTGACGATGGAATACCCGATCACCGCCGGGCAGATCGTGCTGCAAGGCGACGGCCATCGCCAGCTTGCGCCGAGCTTTGCCGATTACCTGCTGCGCTACGCTGCGGCGCTGCCGATCGCCGTGGTCGAGGCGAAAGAGGAGGCAAAGGCGCCCGGCGCCGGTCTGCAACAGGCGAAGGAATATGCCGAGAAGCTGGGGCTGTACTTTGCCTTCGCCAGCAACGGGCACGGCTTCGAGTGCTGGGATTTCACGACCAACACGCAATCCACGCTGGCGATGACGGAGTTCCCCACCCCCGACGCACTCTGGCAGCGCAAGTGCGCCTACGACGCGCTGGCGACGACACGGGCGAAGAACCCGCTGCTGCATCCCTTTTGGCGCGACCCCGAAGGCCGGCGCACGCCGCGCTACTATCAGGAGGTCGCCGCCCACCGCGTGCTCGAAGCGATCCTGCGCGGGCAGCAGCGCATCCTGATCAACCTGGCGACAGGCACGGGCAAGACGTTTATTGCTTCACAAATTGTGTGGAAGCTGCTCAAGTCGGGTTACTTCGCCAACAAGCGCGTGCTCTTTCTGGCCGACCGCGTGGTGCTGCGCAACCAGGCGTACAACGCGTTCGAGCTGTTCAACGACGGCGACGGTGACAGCCGGGCGCTGATCGACGCCGGGCAGATTCCCGCCGGGCGCCAGCTTTACTTTGGCATCTACCAGGCGCTCTATGCGCTGACGCCCGCCGGTCTGCGCACATTCGAGACGCTGGAGCCGGACTTCTTTCACCTGATCATCATCGACGAGGCGCACCGCAGCGGCTTTGGCACCTGGAACGACATCCTCAAGCGCCACCCGCACGCCATCCAACTGGGGATGACCGCCACGCCCAAGCGCACCGACAACATCGACACCTACGCCTACTTTGGCGACCCCGTCTTCACCTACAGCCTGGGGCAGGGCATCGACGACGGCTTTCTGGCCAACTACAAGGTGCATCATGTGTGCAGCAACCTGGATCGGGATGGGCTGTCGATCGTGGCAGCGAAAGAGGAAGGCGCGCATGTCTACGTGCCGGAAGCCGCCACACCGCGCGAGGAGTACGGCACGCCGAGCTTCGAGCGCGACGTGGCGCTGCCCGACCGTGTGCGCGTCCACTGCGAGCATCTCACCGGGCTGCTCAAGCTCTACGGGCGCATGGAAAAGACGATGGTCTTCTGCGTCAGCCAGGATCACGCGCTGGAGGTGGTGAAGCAGCTCAACCAGCGCAACGCCGACCTGGATGTGGCCGACTACGCGGTGCGCATCGTCTCCGAGGAGGCGACGGCGCAGAGCGATCTGGAGCGCTTTCAGGCGGTGGCGCGGGCGACGCCGGTCGTGGCTGTCACGGTCGATCTGCTGACGACGGGCGTCGATGCGCCGAGCGTGCGCAATATCGTCTTCTTTCGCACCATCGCCTCGCCCACGGTCTTCAAGCAGATTGTCGGGCGCGGCACGCGGCTGTGTGAGGACAAGGAGAAATATTGGTTCCGCATCATCGACTACACCGGGGCGACGGCGCTTTTCGACGAGTGGGACAAGCCGACCGCACCGCCCGACAGCAAGGTGCAGACCACGGGGCCGGGCGTCTGTGCGCTGGCGGGGCGGGTGGTGGAGAGCGAGAGCGGTGCGCCGCTGGTCGATGCGGTGGTGACGGTGCAGCTTGGCCCCAACCAGATCGTGCAGCAGCGCACCGGGTCGGGCGGGCAATTCTTCTTTGCCGATCTGCCCGCCGGCGTCGTGCTGGTGACAGCGACCGCCTATGGATGCACGGCCTTTTCCGAGAACGTGACGCTGCACGCCGCCGGCGTCGCCCTGACCACGCTCGCCTTGACGCCGCGCAAGCCGGCGCAGGATCGCCAGATTCGCGTCGATGGCGTCAAGGTGACCATCGTCCACGAAGCCTACGAGGAGCGCGACGCCTTTGGCAACCTGGTCTCGCCGCAGGATTATCTCGCCAAGGTGCGCGGCGAGATCACGCAGGTCGTGCGCAGCCTGGCCGAGCTGCGGGCGTGGTGGGTCGATCCGCAGCGACGCAAGGAATTGCTGGCCGCGCTGGAGCAGCATCAAGTAGCGCTCGACGTGCTGGTGGAGATTCTAGCGCGCCCCGACGCCGACGCCTACGACATCCTGGCGCACCTGGCCTTCGACGAGCCGCTGGTAAGCCGTGAGCAGCGCGCCGTCGCCTTTTTCAACCTGCACCAAGACTTTCTGGCAAGATACGACGACCGCGCACGGGAGATTTTGCGCGTGCTGGTGGAAAAGTACACGCTGGGCGGGCTGGACGAGGTGCTCGACCCCGACGTCTACCGGCTGCGCCCCATCCATCAGGAGGCGGCGCAGGTGGCGCGCCTCTTTGGCGGGATGCCGCAACTGAAGCTGGCGCGCAACGAGTTGATCCGGCGGCTGTATGTGCAGCCGGGGTGAGGGGCGGCGCCATCCGAACCCCGAGCGTCAGCGAGGCGTGCATCGTATCGCCGAATTGATGTGGCGGCGGGGGAATGCGCCGAATCAATTCGGCGCCTGATAGGAGAAACCCGTTGAAACGGGTTGGTGTGGCGCCAACCGGCGGGCGGGGGGGAATGCGCCGAATCAATTCGGCGCCTGATAGGAGAAACCCCGTTGAAACGGGTTGGATAGCGTAGGTGCGGTCTGCGACCGCACGTTGTCTTTGTACATAAACCTTCCGGCCCAAACCGACCGTGCGGTGACACACCGCACCTACACAGAGATCATGTGATGCTATGACCAACGAACTGGACGCCCTCTTCTGGCGGGCGTGCGACATTTTGCGCCGCGACGACAACACGCAGAGCTTGCTCGACTATGTGGAGCAGATTTCCTGGCTGCTCTTTCTGAAATCCTTCGAGGACTTGGAAGACCGGCGCGCGGCCGACGCCGATTACCGGGACGAGGCGTACACGCGCATCGTCGATGGCTATTACCGCTGGAGTGTGTGGACGCGCGGGCGGGTGAACCAGGCGCTGGAGACGCTGCGCAGCGCCCAGGCCGAGCAGCGCGCCGCCGAGAAGATGCTGGCCGGGCTGGTGAATGGCAAGCCGCCGCGGGCGCTGCCGCTGGAGGATGCGGGCGGCGCCGCGGCGGAGGCGCTGGCCGCGGCCAGCACCCGGTTAGAGACGGCGCTGCGGACCGTGACCGCCACCGAAAGCCAGGTGGAAGTGGAGAAGCGTACCCAGGCCGAATCGCTGGCGCCATTGGCGGCAAAAGCGGCCGACCTGGCCACGGCATTGCAGGAAGGCGCCAGCGGCAAGCAGCTCCTGCAATTTCTCGACGAACAACTCTTCCCGCATCTGCGCGGACTAGAGGGCGGCGAGACGCAGGCGATTGTGCGCCAGTTGTTCGAGGAGACGCCGAGCAAGCTGGTGCGCAACGGCATCATCCTGCGCGAGGCCATCGACATCATCGACCGCATCGACTTTCACCAGCCAACCACCGTCCATACGCTCTCACATCTCTACGAAAGCCTGCTCGCCAAGATGGGGCGCGAGGGCGGCATGTCGGGCGAGTTCTACACCCCGCGCCCGATCATCGAGTTCATGGTCGAGTTTGCCGCCCCGCACATCGGCGAGAGCGTCTACGACCCGGCGGCGGGGAGCTGCGGCTTTCTGGTCGAGGCGCACCGCTTCATGGAGCAGCAGGTCGTCACCACCACCGACCGCCAGACGCTGCAGACCGCCACCTTCTTTGGCCGTGAGAAGAAGCCGCTGCCCTATCTGCTGGGGGTGATGAACGCGGTGCTGCACGGCATCGAGGCGCCGCACCTGGTGCGCGGCAACACGCTGGCGATCGATGTGCGCGCCATCGGCGAGAAGCAGCGCAAACACGTCATCCTCACCAACCCGCCCTTTGGCGGCACCGAAAATGTGGAGGCGATCAAGAGCAACTTTCCCTTCGTCTCCACGGCGACGTCGATCCTCTTCATGCAGCACATCATGGCGATGCTGCGCCACGACGGGCGCGCCGGCACCGTCATCGACGAGGGCGTGCTCTTCAAGACCAACGAGCGCGCCTACGTCGAGACCAAAAAAGATTTGCTGGAGAATTTCAACCTCTACGCGATTGTGAGCCTGCCCGCCGGCGTCTTTGCCAACGCCGTCGCCAACGGCACCGGCCCCAAGACCAACCTGATCTTCTTCGACCACGCCGGGCCGACGCGTGCGGTCTGGTATTACGAGGCGCACGCCGTGGGCTTCAGCCTGACGCGCACGCAGAAGCCGATCGCCGAGAACGACCTGCGCGACTGTCTGGCGATGTGGCGGCAGTACGACGCGTGGCGACGCACGCCAGAACACGCGCGCCCCGCCGACCCGCCGTGCAACGACCGCTGCTGGGTGACGCCGGTGGCGGAGATCGTGGCGCGCAATTACGACTTCAGCGCCCGCAACCCAAACCGCACCAACGACTTCACCCACCGCCCGCCCGCCGAACTCGCCGCCGACATCGCCGACAAGCAGGCGCGCATCGCCGAACTGGTGGCGGAGATTCAGGAGTTGCTGGAGGGTGAAAGTGAGTGAAGCCTATCCCCTGGCATCAATGGGGCAATTCCTGAGTCACCGCAAAGAGTTTTTCCAACTTGACGACGCGACCGAGTATCAATTGGTGACTGTGCAGCTACACGGGCGCGGCGTGCGAGAGCGGACGCAACTTTTGGGTAAAGCGATCAAGACGAAACGCCAACAGCGGGTGCGAGCTGGCGAACTGCTGGTTGCCGAGATCGATGCGAAAGCCGGCGGATTTGGCGTTATTCCCGATCATTTGGACGGGGCAATCGTCAGTAGTCATTATTTCCTGTACAAGATCGACGAAACTGTCATAGAGCGCACCTATCTTGATTATTACCTGCGCAGTGGGCGGCCAGAGTTCGACATTCAGACCTTTGTGCAAGGCTCTCTGAACTATGCCGCAATCCGTCCGCACCATTTCCCGGAGTTGTCGATCCCCCTGCCGCCCCTGGACGCGCAGCGGCGGATCGTGGCGAAGCTGGATGCGCTGCGGGCGCGGGTGGAGCAGGCGCTGGCGTTGCAGGGCGCGGCGATTGCGGAGGCGGAGGCGCTGATCCTGGCAAATTCCGCAACGATATTCATGCGCCTAATTGAGCAGGGTGCTCAAATGGCGCGCATCGATGATTGCTGCCGCATCGGGACGGGACTTCAGAAAAGCCCGGCGCGCCGTCCCAAAGCATACCCAACGCCGTATTTGCGCGTGGCAAATGTGCAGCGCAACTATCTCGACCTGGCTGAAATCAAAGAACTGGAAGTTACGCCCGATGAGTTGGAACGTCTACGCTTGCAGCCCGGTGACGTTCTTGTTGTTGAAGGGAACGGCAGCATCGATAACATCGGGCGCACGGCGCTTTGGCATGGCGAGATCGAAAACTGTGTTCATCAGAATCACATCATCCGTCTGCGTCCCAACGTGGAGGTGGTGAGCGGCGAGTTTATCAACGCCTTTCTCAACAGCCCGCTTGGTCGGCAACAGGCGGCGGCGCTGAGCGTGACAACAAGCGGATTATACGTGCTCAGTGCTGGCAAGGTGCGGCAGATTCAGTTGCCGCTGCCGTCAGTTGCAGAGCAGCAGGCAGTCGTCGCCGAACTGGAGCGGATGCAAAGTCGCGTTCGGCGGATGATTGATCTACAGCATGAGTCGGAGCAGGAGCTAGAGGCCATGCTGCCGGCGGCATTGGATCGGGCGTTTCGGGGGGAGTTGTAGGACGAAGCGGCGATCCCTGCGCGCCCAAAGCCGCAGCGTAACTGGCGTCCGTGCGCCCGCCGCCGTCTTGCCGGGGGCGCAGACCATCCCTTCATTTCTGTGCCGGAGTATGGCATACTAGCCATGAAGATTCGCGTCGTCGCACCCCTGACTACGTCAAAGGAGTAGAGCGCACCATGACTGTCAACACCGTTACCCTGGAGAAGATGCGCCGGCTAGAAACCATCTATCGGCGGGGTGGGCAAAGCGACTTGATTGATCGCACGGTCGATAAGCTGCTCGACCTGGAACAGGCGCGGGCGCTGCGTGAGCTGGCCGAGCTTGACCAGCACCTGACAGCCTTTGAGCAGCAATATCAGCTTCCGTCTGATCTGTTTTATGCGCGCTATGAAGCCGGACAACTTGAGGATTCAGCCGATTTCATGGAGTGGAGTTCTTTCTACGACATGCGGCGCGCTGCCCAGCAATACCTCGATTGGCTGCGTGGGGAAGGCTGATGGACGCCCAAACCTATCTGACGGACACGCATCTACGCTTGACCGTCAGTCCGGTTGTGCTCGCTTATGCCGTCATGGAAGAACGCTGCGGGATAGACTACGGCTACTTGCGGGTGCAGGTTGAACTCACGAACCATGACTTCGTGGAGATGGCGGAATACTTCGTCGTGCAAACCGATGTCATCACTGTGCAGCGGTATCGCTATCAATGGATGGATGCTGCGCGACAAACATTCAAGAAGCGGTGGGACAATGCCCGGCATCACCCACATCTGAAGAATTTCCCACACCATGTGCATGATGGCGATGAGTCGAACGTCGTTACTGGCAGAGCAATGCGCATGATCGATGTAATCAAGTACCTTGAGGATACGATCGACCGCTCATCCCCGTGAAGAAATTGGCGATGTCCTGTAAAGACGCCTGACAATCTGACGGGCATTTCAGCCATACGGAACCTTCCCTTTCGCCACACACCGTATGCGCGGCCACTACACACCGTGCGCCGCCAACTTCACACCGTGCAGTTGCCAACTACACGGTGTATGACTTCCCACTATACACCGTGTGATCGCGCACTATACGGTGTGCAATTTTTTTGCACACCGTGTAGTTTCCCTCTGGACGCCAGACGCCCGGTTACAAAAGTTGCAAGATGTGAACCCCGGTCGCTTGACGCGCCGCGCTGCGACATAAGCCGGGCGACGCACGGCGCAGCCGCGTGTATGCTGCTAATCAGGATAACCGGCCACGTCACGCAACACCCTGGCGGAGAGACTATGCTTCCCATCTTGCGCAAACCTTTGCTCGTCTACGGCCTCCCAACCCTGCTGCTGAGCCTGCTCTTCTGTGTGCTTCTGTGGCTGATCCCGGCAGACGCAGGGTTAGGCGGCCCAATCATGATAGTTTATTTCTATTTGCCGCTCACCGTCGGCGTTGGCATCGCGACGACGATCATCATCTTTGCACTCGGCCTGATTCCCCGCCACGGGGGGCTGATCCTGCTCGGGCTGATACTCTGGTGCGTCGTTCCCATTTTCGGTGGCGGCTTCCTCTATGAACAGGTGTCCGTAGGGCTGCGCAATCTCTATCATTCCGACTGGTTTATCGAGCGGCGCCTGGATCGGCTGGAACTGAGCATTACACCGGTGGAACGCCGCTACGAGTATGCGTGCGGTCGCACCTACTTCGTCGCCACCTACCGCATCGTCAGCGGACAGGAAACGCCGCTCTACTTTGCCATTGCCAATACGGACCCAGAGGAGTGGTACGTTGACGACGATGGGACAACGACGCTTGCCACCGCATCGCTCAGCGCGAAGTTTCCGGCCATCGAGGATGCGCGCATGGTGTCTGGGCCGCACAATCGAGCCACATTGCACGGCGTGCCGCAAGGCGATCACATCGTCGCCGTCAAGGGCAATGTGCCTTTTGCCCTGGTTATTTCTCATCCGGAGCCACTGTGGACGCCCGGTCTTTTCTTACACGACGAGTTGGACTATCCCATCCTCTACGCCGGCGAATATCTGACGCAGGCCGAGCTTGCTAGCCTGCCGACCACCATCCAATCGCCAGTGTGCGAGGCCGCCGACCTGCCTGCCCTCGCGCCGCCACCCACCGTCGAAGCGCCCCCGCCCTCACCGCCAACCTATTACCTGGACGACCGCATTTACATCCCCACCATCACGGGACAGGAGGATTACCTGATCTCGTATACGCACTGGGACGTCTCCTTCACCCCGCCGGAGGAGGATGGCCCCGGCCCGCGCACCGTTACCTACGCCGACGACGCCAAGAGCGTGCCGATCATCGACGGCGCCATCTACCGCACCGTCACCAACACCTTCACGGGGCAGGCGGTCAACATCTATGTCACCGTGCGTGAGAAGGACGACCCGCAGACGCCCTTCATCCCTTATGATGAGTTCGTGGCGGCGCTCCAGAACAAACCGGCGCTGACGGCGGATGATGCGCGCTATCTGCAGCGCACCGGCGGCTTCTTCTGGGCGGATCGTGGCGTGCAGTTCGAGGGCTTTGCCGTGCGCTTCTATGACCACATCACCCCCTACGATCATGCGGGCGCGGTCGAGCGGCTGGTCGAGATCATCGAGACGATGGCGCCCGCTGCGGAGTTTCAGCGGCGGGATGAGGTGGGTGTGGAGGAATGAGGTCGGCCGGCTGCGTTGCAGTTATGGCGCGAGCGGCGACAGCGGTGTGTGGCTGCTTGTCGAGCGGCAACTCACCCAGAATGGGTACGACCCGCGGTTGCCCCGAATCTGGATGATGTTCCCCTGAATCGGCTGACCGTTGATCGCCAGGGTTCCGGTCAGGATAGCCGTATTTTCTAGCCATACGTCAACCCCAAGTGCGTCGCGGATGGAGCCGCGCCGATATCTCGGAACCTCGTAATAGCGATCTTCCCCGTTGAGTTTGGCGGCCCGTGCCTCCTCGTCGCTGAACCCGTTGAGGGTTAGCCCGCGAATGTCACCATTGGGCCAGGGTACTGTTTCTGAAAATCGTTCCCACTCGTCATGCATGGTGCGAGGAGCCAGTGTGTCCAACCGTACTTTGAATGCGGAAACATCCAGCGGTGTGACAAAATAAAGTGTGGCGCTGCATCGTTTCGCACCCGAAACGATGCTGATGTCGTAGCCGCCTCTTGTGTAGTACAAGTGGCGCGCTGGCGTGTAGCCAAATTCCTGGGCAACTGCGTAGAGCGTCCGGTTCAAATCGCTCATTTCCTGTTGGGCGTTGCGCGTGCTTCCCATCACCATCAGCGGAATGGAAACGACGAAGAGAAAGAGGAGGACGCCGCAACCCTGGACTACCTTTTTCATATATGCTCCAGCATCGCAACGGCCGCCGCTGTCCCGCCCAGCGCGGCCAGTTCATCGCGCAATGCCGCCGCGTTCGCCCGCACCGGCGCCAGGTCGGGCAGGAGCACAGCCAGCGTCGCCACCAGCCGCTCGACCGTTACCGCTTTGGGCGGGATGTGGACGCCGGCGCCGGTGCGCACCAGCCCCTGCGCCTGGTGAATCTGATCCGCCGCATGCGGCACGACGATCTGCGGCAGCGCAGCGCGCACCAGCGCGTGCGTCGTGCCCGCGCCGCCGTGATGGATCGCCGCCGCCGCGTAGGGCAGCAGCGTGCGGAAGTCGGCGTGACCGCGCACGACTGCGGTGGCGGGCAGTCGATCCAGCCAGCGGTCGGCGCCGGCGGGGTCGGGCGTGCGTCCCAGCAGCACGATCGGCAGACAGCCCAGCCGGTCGGCCGCGTGGGCGGCGGCGATGAAAAAGGCGGGGTCATGGTTGAAGGTCGTGCCGAGCGTGATGACCACCCAGGGGCGGTCGTCGGGCGCAGGGAGCGTGGCGTCGGCGGGCAGCGTCTCCAGCGGCAGCGCGCCGGCGTGGCGCGTCTGCGCCAGCAAGGTCAGCCCAGTGTACCAGCGCTCGCACCAGAAGGTGAGGTGGAGATGGGGCGAACGCAGCGCCGGCGGCCCCGCCGCCGTGAAGTTGACGCCCCGGCAGCCCGTCGCCGCCAGCAGGTGATCCAGCCGGGTGCGGGCGCTGTGCGTCAACGCATCGCCCGCCGTGCTCTGTGGGGCGACGGCGGGCCAGCCCGCCACGATCAGCGGCTTGCCCACGCGCTCGGCGACAAGCCCCGCCGCCGCCATGAACATCTCGCTCACGATCACGTCGGGCTGCACCGCCGCGGCAACGGCGGCGAGCGACTCCACGGCGGCAGCCACACGCGGCGGGTCGAGCCATTGATCTAGCGCCCGCTCTCCGCGCACGCGGCGCCACTCTGCGTCCGGTATGTCGTCGGGGCGCGTCAGCGGCGGTGGGGGTGGCCAGCGCCAGCCCGTTTCCGCCAGCGGTGCAAAGGGCACGCCCGCCGCCGTAACTTGCGCCGCCACCGCTGCGCCCGACGCCCACGTCACCTCATGCCCGCGCCAGTGCAGCAAGGCTGCCGTCGCCAGATAGCCGCCCCAATCCAGGTGTCCAGCCAGTTGTGCGGAGATGAATAGGTAGCGCATCGTCATCTGTCACTCGTCATCTGTCACTCGTCATCCGTCATCCGCGACACGCAGCATGAGGCACGCCCCTTGCCCCTCGCAACTCACACGACGGATGACGGATGACGAGTGACGAGTGACGAGTGACCTATCTTCCGCGCCCCTCGCCTAATTATCACACCCCGGCGTCACCCGATACAGCCCACCGTTGCCCATGCCGATCCAGAGCGCGCCGTCGGGCGCCGTCGTCACCGCCAGGATCGGCCAGCCGTGCAGGATGCGCTCGGCGGCGACCGCGCCATCCGCCGCTCGCCCCAGCCGGTAGAGACCGGGGAAGCGCCCGTAGACGCCAAAGTAGACGGTGTCATACGCCCAGGTGATGCCCGTCGGCGCGGCAGAGTTGACCAGGTCGACGACCGGCGCAGTGTACCAATCGGGCGGCGCGCCGCTAAGCGCCAGCGGGAAGCCGTAGTAGGGCGATGCGCCTTCGCCCCCGCCGATGGCGCCCGGATCGAGCGCGTTCACTTCGTCGCCCGCGCTGATCTCATCGGGTACGTTGGTGGCGCCGTTGTCGGTGAACCAGATGCGCCCGGCTGGGTCGGCGGTGATGCCGTAGGGATTGCGCACGCCGCGTGCCGCCGTCGCGAAGGCGGCGATGCTGCGCTGGCTGAGCAGGTCGCCCAGCGGTGCGCGCACGATGCGCGCCGCATACGGATTGCCGCCAGAGACGATCTGCTGGGCGCCGTCCTCACCCACGCCGACGATGGGGCCTTCGACATAGCCGTCGCGCACGCCGCCCGCCGAGATGTAGAGCCAGCCATTGCTGATCACGAGGCCGTTGTTGGCGTGGAAGAGCCGGCTATCGACGGCAAAGCCATCGGCCAGCTTTTCGTAGCCGGCGCCGTCGGGGATGCGCCCGACTTCGCCCGCCCGCGTCAGGTAGAGCGCACCGTCAGCGTAATCCAGCCCAGTGATGCGGCTCGACTCCACCATGATTTCGTCGTACTTCGTGCTGTTGTTCACCCAATCGTAGACGGCCACCGAGCGGCTGGGGTGATAGGCGTCGTAGAGGATCAGCGGGTCGACCTCGCCGGCCAGACTGCTGTCCAGCGCCAGGAACATGCGGCCATCCGGCGCAAAGGTAATGGCGGTGATGCCGCGTGTGTTGCCCGGCAGCCGCGGTTCCAGACAGAAGCCGCCGCGCGGCATCATGTACGCGTCGCCCTCGGTGGCGGCGGGCAGCCCCAGCGCGGCGGTGCGGATGCCGCCCCCCCCGGCGCTGACAGCGGCGCCGGCGCGCGGCACGGCCGCGGCCACAGGTGCGGCGGCAGTGCTGGCGGTCGTGGCGGCGGTGGTCGTTACATCTCCGCTTGCCTGCACGGGTGCGGCGACGGCAGTGTTCTGTGCAGCGGTGTTCTGCGCGGCGTTGGCGGCAGCAGGCGCCAATCCAACCTTCGCCAGGACAGCGGTCAGGGCGGCTTCATTCGGGACGGCGCCGCAACTGATCGGCAGGATCAGATCACTGCTCACATAGCGCGGCTGATCGTCGGCGGGTGCGCACGCGTCGGGGACGCTCTCTAGCTCGACGCCAGCGCCGATGGCGAGCCAAGTGTCGCCGCCGTTGTCGGTCGCAAGCGGTTTGGCAGGCGTATTCGGCGTTGTGGGGACAGGGGCGCGGCGTTCGGCAGCGCCCGCCTTGATCCAGTCGTAGACGAGCTGGCGCTGATCCATCGGCAGCGGCCCAGTCAGCGGCATCTTGCCCGAGCCGATCATCTCCCACAGTTTGGAAGCTTCGGGGTCACCCGGCACGACGACGGGGCCGTTGATGCTGCCCGCCATCAGCGTGGCATAGACCGTCGTCTGCAAGCCCATCAGCCGTGCTGCCGCATTGTGACAGGCGCTGCACGTGCGCTCGAAGAGTGGCTGGATGTCCTCGACGTACCCGAGCTGCGGGCCTGCCGGTGGCAGTGGCGCGGCGGTGGGCGTCGGGATGGCGAGGGTTGGCGTGGCTGCTTGCGCCGCTGGCACACGCACAGCGGTGTAAGCCGCAAGCTCTACCAGCGTGCCGCGCGGCAGCCGCCCCACGCGACACGCATCCGTGCTGGCGTCGCTGCGCACGTTGGTGGTTTGCAGCGTGGCGCCATACGCGGTGAAGCCCGCATCGAGACAAGCCTCCAGCGCCGCCAGGTCGGTGAGCAACTGGATGTTGCGGTTGGGGCGTCCGAGCAGATTGGGGTCAAGGATCGGCGGCTTTGGCCCTCCGCTCAAGACAAGCGGGGCGGCCGGTGTGCAGCCAGTCAATAGACTCAGCAGCAGCAGCGCCAGTGCAAAACGCAATCGAGTAGCCATAAATTTTTTGAACCTCTAGCGAACCGATGCCGCGTCCGGCGCGTCGGCAAACACTGCACGCGCCTGGGCGATGTCGGTGTGAATCTGCGCCACCAGTTCTGTGATGGCGGCAAAGCGTTTTTCCCCGCGCAGCCGGAAGAGAAAATCCACTGCCAGCGCACGGCCATACAAGTCGTCCACCTGTCCGGGCGGTGGGAAATCGAGCAGATGACTTTCGACGCGGCGATGCAGCCCGTCGACGGTTGGCCGGACGCCAACATTGGTGGCGCTGTAGAAAGCGTGGACGCGGTCGAAGCCGGCGATCAACGTGCGCGTAGCGTAGACGCCGTCCGCCGGCAGCAGCTTGTCGGGCGCCGTGCGCACGTTGGCGGTCGGGATGCCGACTTGACGCCCGCGCTGGTCGCCATGTTCGACCACGCCGCTGACACGGTAGGGGCGTCCCAGCCGCGCCGTCGCCGCCTCGACCTCGCCCGCCCGCAGCAACTCACGAATGCGGCTGCTGCGCACCGGCTGCGCGTCCAGCGCAATCGGCGCGATGACCTCGACGCTGAAGCCAAGTTCTGCGCCCAGCGTGCGCAGCGCGGTAATGTCGCCGCTGCGATTGCGTCCCAGGGCAAAATCCGGCCCCACGACCAGCGTCGCCAGCCCCAGATGCGCTTTGAGCAGTGTTGTGAAGTCACGCGCCGCAAGCTGCGCAGTCTCCAGATTGAAGGGCTGTACGACGCCATGTGTGAGACCAAGCGCCGCCGCCGCTTCGAGCCGCTCCATCGGCGTCGTCAGCAGAAAATGGGGAAGGTCGGGGCGCAGCACACGCACCGGGTGCGGGTCGAAGGTGAGAAAGGCCGTGTTGACCGGCGTCCCGCGCGCGGCGGCCATCTGCACGGCCAGGTGTTGCATCTGCTGGAGCAGCGCCTGGTGGCCGCGATGGACGCCGTCGAAGTTGCCGATGGTCAGGATGGTCGGGCTGTCCAGATGAGCCTTGCGAAGATCGTCAAAGGTGCGCATACCTGTCGTTTCTTGGTGATGTCATTGCAGCCATTTTTCCGCCCGCCAACGCCAGCCAGCATTCTCACGCGCTTCGCCCAGCCGCCGGATGACGCCGACCAGCACGCCGTCTACAGT
>Ga0209398_1000556_pt1 | contig 22765 bp, 21 predicted proteins | sample AshMeaBigSpring_FD_184125 | JGI IMG/M metagenome (GOLD analysis project Ga0209398, IMG submission 184125) | Groundwater microbial communities from Big Spring, Nevada to study Microbial Dark Matter (Phase II) - Ash Meadows Big Spring (SPAdes)... | ecosystem: Environmental > Aquatic > Deep... | reverse complement strand
GGGGGGTGCGTCTCCTCGGTGTCGGTGTCTCCGCTCTCGTCGGCCGAACCCCGCCCGCCCAACTCACCTTCGAGCGACGGGACCGCCCCGGGGCCGCAGCCGTAGTCGACGAGATCAGGGACCGGTTCGGCGACCGGGCGGTGGTCCCGGCCCGTCTCGCCGCACCCCCCGAGCGGCGAGGGGAGCGGGACCCGGGCTCGGCATGAACGCAGGACCGGTATAGGACGGCGGCGGTATACTGACCCGGCCGGGTTCCCCAGGTGAAGGAACGAGCCGCATGCCGCTCAACGAGCGAGAACAGCGAATCCTCGAGGAGATCGAGCGCCAGTTCTACCAGGAGGACCCGAAGCTGGCCCAGACCGTGGCCAACACGACGCTCGAGTCCATGTCCCGCAAGTGGAACCGGCTCGCCGTCGTCGGGTTCGTCGTCGGGCTGGTCGTGATGCTGGCGTCGTTCACCCAATGGACCGCCGTGGCCCTCGGGGGCTTCCTCCTCATGGTGGTCAGCGCCGGCTGGCTTGCGATGAACGTGCGACGCCGTCGGAGCGAAGGCGCCGAGTCGGGGGTGCTCGCCGGGTGGCTGAGCCGGGCTCGGCAGAGGTGGCCGCGCGATAGCTAGAGTGCGCCACCCTCGCGTTCCGCGGCGGGATGACATCGAGCTGCACGGTGGGTTGCCGCATGCCGAGCGGCGCAACCCACGGGGAAGGTGTAGGGAGGATCGTTGGAAGGTTTCACGGCCCAGCAGGCGTCGAAGCTCACGGACTGCACGGCTCATCAACTGCGCTACTGGGACAAGGTCAAGCTCGTGCCGCCATCGCTGCAGCAGACGGGTGGACGACCCGGTCGGCGCCGCCTGTACTCGTTTCGTGACCTGGTGGCGCTCCGGGTCGTCAAGAGCCTGCTCGACAACGGGATGTCCGTGCAGCGGGTGCGCCGGGCATGGGACTACCTGCGGCGCACCGCCGACATGGAGCAGCATCTCGCCGGGGTGAGGCTCGTCACGGACGGCCAGACCATCTTTCGCGTGGCGAGCGACGACGAAGAGCTGCTCGATGCCCTCCGCCAGGGTCAGCTTGCCTTCTTTGTCGCCATCAACGAGATCGCCAGGACCGTTGAGGACGACGTGACCCGCTTCGAGCTGGATCGGGAGCGGTTTCTCGATCTGCTGAGACGGGTCGAGGACGACGTACTGAACGACGTGCAGTCCGGCTGACGCCGGTCGCTCAGCGACGCCGCCGCATCCGTAACAGCCACTTCGGGAGCAGCGAGGCGGGGCGGTACCAGGCCACAAGCCGCTCCAGACGCGAGTACCGCCCGTTCAGTCGCTCGGCGGTCTGCGTGAGGGAGCGCTCGGCCGTGGCAACATGGCCGCCGACTAACGAGCCTGGCGGTCCGTACACCGCCCGGCCGTACACGGCGGCGAGCGGCTGCATTGCAGGATCGACCCTGGCGGCCAGCTCGTCCGGTGTGAGCGAAGCCTCGGGTCGCTCACCGAAGTCGGTGAGCCTGGTGACGATCTCCTCCCAGGCCGCAACGATGTCACCGCTGCGGAGCCTGGCGAAGCGCCGCCGCCTCCGCAGCCACTTGGTGAGCGGGATACCGCCACCCAGGAGCAGCACGACTGCCGCTGCGACGGCGACCGGCTGAGCCCAGTCGGGGAACCCGAACCCGCCGCCGCCGGCGGGGGCGTCGAAGGCGCTCGGGTCGATGAACAGCTCGTCATCCGGGATGGCGCCGGGGTCGAAGAACCGGGGGGGGACCTCGCCTGGTCGGAGAACGACGGCTGGGATGTCGTCGAAGTAGGCGACGAGGTCGTAGCCGAGCTCGCGGGCGACATCCGACGAGGTGGTGGGGTTGATACGGTCGGCTCTGGGGGTCGGGTCGAACCGCACCCACCCCTGGCTCGGTATCCACAGCTCGACCCAGGCGTGGGCGTTGCGGTCGCGCACCACAACCACGTTGGCTGTCCCGGTCCGTTCGCCTGGGGTGAAGCCGAGCACGACTCGCGACGGCACACCGAGCGTGCGAGCCATCACCGCCATCGCCGTTGCGAAGTTCTCGCAGTACCCGGTGCGGTGGTTGGGAGTGTCTGCGTACCTGTCGAGCAACCACTCGGCGAGATCGGTGGCGCCCTGCCCTGGCTCGATGTCTGTCGTGTATCTGAAGTCGCTCGACCGGAGCCAGGCCTCGAGGGCCAGCCCCACCTCGAAAGGGGTGTCGAGGTTCGACGTCTTAGACCGGGCGAGCTGCCGTATCCCACGGTCGAGGTCGTCCGGCAGCTGCAGGTACCGCTCGACGTCCGGCGGTTCCTCCCGCAACGTCGCCGCCACCGGCTGTGGAACCGCCAGACCCTCCTCGGCGGGCTCGGAGAACAGCGGCGAGAGCTCGCCGTCCGCACCGGCGGCCAGCACCGCCAGGTCGGGCTGGGGTACGGCCGAGGTGACCGAATAGAGAAGACCCGGATAGCTGAGCCCACCGTCGAGGATCAGCGATCCGTCGTCCTTGCGCACCCGCAGCGAGCCGGTGAGGGCGTCTTCGCCCCGCACCGAGACCGGGGTGTAAGCGGCGGGGAGCCAGTCCTGGGACAGCCGGTCGATGAGGATGTCGGTCGTGACGGTTGCGGTCGGCCCGGCAAAGGAGTGGCCACCTGCTTCCCACTGATCGGCGTCGAGCGGTTCGACGTCTGGACGGTTGGCGAAGAATCTCCCGCCTTCATACGCCTCGAGCGTCAGCAGTCGGAAGAAGACCCTGTCTGGTGGCACATCGCCCGTGATGCGTGCCTGGAACAGCGGAACATCCGACTGCGAGAGCAGCGATTGGTGGATCTCGACGAACGGGTTGTACGACACGCTCCCGAAGAATCCCCCGGTCAACCCGCTGGCGGCACGCCACGCGAGGACGCCGTGATGTGGGACGGCTGACCCGAAGACAGCGACGGCGAGGAGGCTCCCCACCAGGGTGACGACGAGGGTGGCGGTGGTGGCCGGGCCGAACAGGCTGCGGCTCGGCCGCCACCCCGAGACGTGCGCCATGCGCCCAGCCGTGGCGATCCGTTGATCCCAGGTCACGGCGAGCACCGCTGCGGCGAGGACACCGACGAACGCGGTCACAAGCCACATCGAGGTGGGGGAGCGGTCCATCGTTGCGAACTGGAGCGACAGGACCAGCCCTGGGATTACGGCGAGCGCAGGGCGGCCCCGCACCAGCGCCGTCGCGGTGACGACCCCCAGCACCCAGAACACGGCGGTGACGATCACCACCAGCCCGCTGACGGGTATCACAGGCTCGATCCCGTTGCGGATGATGGTCATCGCCTGGTCGAGCTGGGTCTGCATCTCGCCGAGACTGGCGGCAGTCGGCACCAGGAAGGCGAGCGTGTCCGGGGTGGCGATGCGGAAGGCAACGATGGTCAGCGCCACCAGGTTGACAAGCGAGACGATCCACCCGGCGAGCCGGTAGGTGAGCCCCGTCCAGGTGATGACCGCCCCCAGGAAGAGACCGGCAAGGATCACAAACTGCCATGGTGGACCGGATGCGGTCGGACGCAGCAGGTTGGTGAGCTGCGAGAAGGCCAGGGCGATGATGGCCCCGGCGGCTAGGCGTGTGTAGCGGTAGCCCACGTTCGCTCCATCGCCTCCTGCCACGCCGCCGCCCACCGGGTCCCCTGGGGGGAGACGACGGTGACGACGCCGGCTTGCCGAAACCTCCGTATCGCCTCGTTGTCGCCGTCGCCGACTGCCATCACCGTCGTCCTGGTGTAGTCCCGTCCCAGGGTGCGGTACATGGCGAGATGGCTGTCACCAACCCGGCCGGTCACTAGGAACAACGCACCACCGGCCAACCCACGTTGCCGCAGCCGGGAAGCGGCGTTGCGGAGATCAGCGCCGGGTTTCGGGGTGACGATGGCGAGCTCCTCCATCGCCAGCCGGTAGGTGTCGACAGATGCCACCGTCGTCGTCTCCACCCGTCCGGTCCACAACGTCGGGCTGAAGCTGCTGACAAACAGATGGTTGAGGGCGGAGGCGGCGCCACTCACCGCATGTTCGAAGGATGACGGGGTCGGGTAGCTGGCGGAGTCCGGGTCGAGGACGACGAGCGCACGCGACTGCCATGGCATCTCGAGCTGGCGGATCATCAGCTCGTCGCGCCTGGCCGTCGTCGGCCAGTGAACCCGCCGCAGGTCGTCGCCCTGTTGGTACTCCCGCATGGTGAAGAAGTCCTCGCCGCCGGTCTGCGAGAAGCGGGTCCGCGCCGTTGCGACGTTTGGGTCCTGGCCCCGCACCACTGGCAGGCCCTCGAGCCGCTCGACCGCCGGGTATACAACCAGACGGTCGGTGCGCCCCGTGGGACCACCGCGCTCGGCCATCGCCAGCGGGTCGCGGATGCGCACGTCTGCCGGACCGACCCGGTACACACCGCGCGGATGGCACGCCACCTCGTAGCGCCCGACCAGCGGGTCACGTGGCGCCACCGGGTCGGCGACGAACTCGGCATTCCCCAGCCCGGCAACGCGGTCGGTGAGGTAGGTCTGGGCGAGTTGGCGGTGGGCGACGACGGTGACCGTCACTAGGGCAAGGTCGCCCTCGTGAACCTGCTCGGGAACGATCTCCCGGCTCACCGCCACCTTGGGGGCGCTTCTGCGCACATAGATCGTCCCGAAGGCGACGGCGAGCACCAGGAAGGCGGCGGCGCCGAGCAGCAGCACCTCGCCGAAGGCGACCCACAACACGGCGAGTGCGGCGGCGGCGCCGAGGGCCGCCCAGCCGCGCATGGTGGGCATCAGGCCGTGGGCCTCAGCCCGGGCACCGGCACGCTCTGACGCAACCCGTCGATGACGGCGCTCATGTCGATGCCTCGCATCTGCGCCTCGGGGCGCAGGATGAGCCGGTGGTTGAGCACGGGTGTCAGCATCGCCTTGATGTCGTCAGGGGCGACGTAGTCGCGGCCCGCGGCGGCGGCATGGGTGCGCGCCGCCCGCATCAGGTAGAGCGTGGCGCGGGGGGAGATGCCGAGCAGGAGATCCGGGTCGTTGCGGGAGGTGTCTGCCAGGTCGACGAGATATGACTTGATGACGTCTGCGACGTGGACACGCCGAGCGATCTGCACCATGTCCCGCACCTGGTCGGCATGGACAGCCGCTTGCAGCTCCTCGTAGGTCGAGTGGTCACCGTGGGTGTCGAGCATCTGCAGCTCCTTGTCCCGGCTCGGGTACCCCATGGCGAGCCGCATCATGAAGCGGTCGAGCTGCGCCTCCGGCAGCGGGTAGGTGCCCTCGTGCTCGATCGGGTTCTGCGTCGCCACCACCAGGAACGGTGCTGCGAGCATCCGGGTGACCCCATCCACCGTGACCTGGCGCTCCTCCATCGCCTCGAGCAGCGCCGACTGGGTCTTGGGGCTGGCCCGGTTGATCTCGTCGCCGAGCACGACGTTGGCGAACACCGGACCGGCGCGGAACACGAACTCGCCACGGTCCCGATCCCACACCGACACCCCTGTCACGTCGGACGGCAGCAGGTCGGGGGTGAACTGGATGCGAGAGAACGTGCAGTCGATGGAGCGGGCCAGCGACTTGGCCATCAGGGTCTTGCCGACACCTGGGACGTCCTCGATCAGGGCGTGACCCCCCGAGACCAGACACACGGTCATCAGCTCGATGACGTCGCGCTTGCCCTGGACGACACGCTCGATGTTGTCAGTTATCGCCGCAAAGTGACCCCGAAAGACACCGAGCTCCTCGGAGGTGACGGTCACTGGCGGTCTCCTGCGTCTGACAGGTACGTGAGGATATCAAACGGGGTGTGCAACCTCTCTAGGCCCCCAACCTGTGGTACAACGGCGTCAGCATGCGTGCGGTTCCCATCGGTGAGCTGATCAAGGCGGTGGTCATGCGACCCCGTCTGTGGGGCGAGGCGCTGCGATCGATACCGGCGCTGGCACGGCGGAGGTGGTGGCGGACGCCGCCCTATCTGCCGCTGCCCGATCCCGAGTACCTCTCGTGGCGGATCGCCACCGCCTACGGGTCATCAAGCGCACCGATGGTGGTGGAGGATGTCGTCGCCTACCTCGAGTGGCGAAGACGGCAACGTCTCGGGGTACGCCGGCCGTCGACCGGCGGCCGCATCAGCCGGTGAGCCGTCGGCTGACCTCATCGACCCGAGCGAGCACCTTGCGTGCGGTCCGTCTTGTGGCATCGGGGGTGTCTGTGGCGAGCAGCGCCTGATCGATCTGGCGGGTCGACAGCACCTCGACACCGAGGCGGCGCAGCTCCCAGACCATCACCTCCTGTGTCTCGGCATCGTCCCCGAGCGCATCGAGCGAGGCAACGACAACCGCCTCGACGGCGCCGGATCGCACGACGGCGAGCAGGGCGCGGAACCCTGCGGCGATGTCGCTGCGTCCTGGGGTCGCCGCATCCTGACAGACGACCACCAGGTCGAGGGCATGGTCCGCCGCATGACGCCGGATACGCTCGGCCTGAGCGAACGCCGGCTCCCCCGGGTCGGCCGGGGCTTGCTCGCGAATGTAGCCGGCGATGCGCATGACTCCTCGGGAGATGGCGTCGTCGCCAGTGTCGCAGCAACCCACCCGGTGGGGCAACGACGCCCCCTCCTGCCGGGTTCAACGGCGGCCGCTGGTACGCTGCCGCACATGCCGCGAGCGCTTGTGCTCAACGCCACGTACGAGCCGCTGTCAGTCATCCCGATACGGCGGGCGGTCGTCCTCGTCCTCCATGAGCGCGCAGACGTAGTGGAGAGCAACGGTCACATCTTCCACTCCGAGCATCTCACGCTTGCCGCCCCGACGGTCGTCAAGCTGCGCCGCTTCGTGAAGGTGCGGCTCGATCGCAGGGTTCCGCTCAATCGGCGCTCGATCTTCATGCGAGACGACTTTGCCTGCCAGTACTGCGACGGTCCTGCCGAGAACGTGGACCACGTCGTACCGAGGTCCCAGGGCGGCAGCCACGTGTGGGACAACGTCGTCGCCGCCTGCCGCCGCTGCAACACCAAGAAGGGTGGCCGCACCCCAGAGCAGGCCGGTCTCACGCTGCTGCGCAACCCGCACGTGCCGTCACGGCAGGGCTGGGTGGTCCTCGCCACCGGTGCCCGCCCTGACCCGACCTGGGCGCAGTACCTGGCGCACCACTGAGCGCCCGCCCGGCGGACACAGCCCGGAGGACACGGCCCGGTGGGGCCAGGCGAACACGGCCCGGCCGCCACCTCAGCATTGCGGGACGCTCCCACGATGAGGACGTGCCCAGGGTCGACAAGCGCCGTGCGGATCACCCACGCCACCGATGGCCCGGCACGCACGCCGTCCCACCACCACCACCACTCCCACGACAGGTGGCAAGCACAGCGCACGGTATCGGGGGGCCGGCCCGACAGGAGGGCTGGCGCTGTCGATGAGACGACCGCCCCCAACCGGGTAGGTCGCCCGACCCAATCTGGGGTGCCGGGGGCATGAAGGGGGGCGGAATGGTTGACATGTGGCGCGAAATGGGGCAGAGTGGGGCGCCGTGGGAGATGATGGCCTAACGGGGATTGTGTGGCGTGTTTCTCGGAGAGTTCGAACACTCGCTGGATGCCAAGGGGCGGCTGGTGCTGCCCCGGAAGTTTCGCGACGAGCTCGAGGAGGGCGGCTGTGTGCTCACCAAGGGGCAGGAGAGCTGTCTCTACGTCTTCTCCATGGAGCAGTGGGAGGAGGAGGTGGCCCGTTTGCGCCGGCTGCCTCGCACCGACCGCCGCAACCGCAAGTACCAGCGGTCGTTCTTCGCCTCTGCCATCGACCAGGTGCTCGATCGGCAGGGCCGGATCCAGCTACCAGACAAGCACAGGGTCTATGCAGGGTTGGAGAAGGACGTCACCGTCGTCGGCACCCTCGACCGGATCGAGATCTGGTCGAGGGAGGCGTGGTCTGCCGAGGCGACCGAGGCCGACGAGTACTACAGCGGCATCGAGGATGTGCTCAGCGAGGACGGCGGGATCTGATGACGACCGCCCCCGCACCAACGATGTCTGGCCCATGGTCAGCCTCCCGGATGCCAATTGGGAGGCCCCTTACTCCGCCCGCTTCCAGGTTGGCGCCAGCGCTCCGGGAGGCTGACCATGGCCCAGACACCGGCATCGACCCCACCGCCCTCCGGGTACCACCGCCCGGTGATGACCGCCGAGGTGGTGGAGCTGCTGACCCCGATCGGCTCGGGTCTTGTGGTCGATGCGACGTTTGGCGGGGGCGGACACACCTCGGCGCTGCTTGCAGCGCTGCCGGACGCGTTCGTCCTCGCACTCGACCGGGACCCAGACGCGACGTCACGGGTCCCGGTCGGGACCAGGGTTCGGTTGGTGACGGCAAACTTCGGCGACCTCGCTCGGGTGCTCGCCGACCCGGAGACGGTGCGGTGGCGCCGTGAACATGATGCATACGATCCGCGCGGCCACGACGTGGCTGCTGTGCTATTCGACCTCGGGGTTTCGTCCCACCAGCTGGATCAGGCCACTCGCGGGTTCTCGTACCACAAGAGCGGTCCGCTGGATATGCGAATGGGCCCAGATGCGACGCATAGCGCTGCAGACATCGTCAACGGGTACGGTGTCGCCGATCTCGCCGATCTCTTCAGACGCTACGGTGAGGAACCGCACGCCCGGCGTATCGCCGAGCACCTTGTCCGGCATCGGCCGTTTGCAACAACGGCAGAACTCGCAGCTGCGGTGGCCGAGGCCGTCCCCGCTGCGGCGCGCCGCCGCCGTCATCCGGCGCGTCGCGTCTTCCAGGCGATCCGCATCGCCGTCAACGACGAGCTCACCGTCCTCGCCACCGGTCTCGACCATGCGATCGATCAGCTCCGACCAGGCGGTCGGGTCGTTGTGATCGCCTACCACTCGCTCGAGGACCGCATCGTCAAGCGCCGGCTTGTCGCAGGAGCGACCGGCTGCGTCTGCCCGCCGGAGCTGCCGGTGTGCGTTTGCGACAACGTGGCAGAGCTCCGTCTGCTGACCCGATCGGTGCGGCGACCCACCGCGGCCGAGGTGGAAACCAACCCCCGCGCCCGCAGCGCCCGGCTGCGCGCCGCCGCCAAGGTGGCGTCGTGACCGCGTCGACCCAGCCGACTGCGCTGCGCCCGCTCCTTCGACAGACCGGGGCCGGGCGCTCTGTCGCCCCAGCGCATGGGCGGCTGCGACCCTGGGTCGCCTTTGTCGCCATTGTGGTGCTGGCATTCTTCGGTCTTACCTACGGCCGCATCTCGCTCGATCGCTCCGGGTTCATGCTCGAGACGCTCGACGAGCAGATCGCAGCCGAACAGGCGCATCACTTCGAGCTTCGGGTGGAGGTCGCCGAGCTGCGCAACCCCGAGCGGATCTCTCAGGCGGCCACCGATCTCGGCATGGTCTTTCCCGGGAGGAGAGTCGATCTGTCGGTGACCCCCATGGGCGCCGAGGAGCTCGATCCCGAGTACCGATGGGCACAGCTGCGTGCCCTGCTCGGAGCCCAGCCATGAGGGATGCTGCGATGGGGCGGTGGCGGCACCACCCGGTGCGTCCGCCGGGCGACTGACATGCGGCGCCGCAGGGGCAGGGGCCGCAGCGGAAGAGTCCTGGTGGTGGGGGCGGTCCTGGTGCTGGGGTGGGTCGGGCTCGGCTACCGACTCTTCCAGGTCCAGGCGCTCGACGCCGAGACCTACGCCGCCCAGGGGCTCGATCAGCGGCTGCGGCGCGAGGAGTTGCCCGCAGATCGCGGCACCATCTATGACCGCGACGGCGTTGAGCTTGCAATGACCATCGACGCCGTGACCATCACGGCAAACCCCACCCAGATCGAGGACCCCGCCGTCACCGCTGCTGCGCTGGCCGGGGTGCTCGGGATCGACGCCGTCGCTCTCCGGCAGCGACTGTCAGGGGACGGCCAGTTCGTCTACGTCGCCCGTGGTGTCGCCAAGGAGCTGGGCGAGCGTGCCATCGCTGTTGTCGAGCAGCGCAACCTCACCGGCATCACCTTCGGGACGGAGCCGCAGCGCGTGTACCCGGCCGGGTCGCTCGCCGCTCAGCTCATCGGCTTTGTCCGCTCCGACGAGACCCAGCAAGGTCTCGAGGGTCTCGAGTTTGCCTTCGACGCCGCCCTCACCGGCACCCCGGGGAGCCAGGTCGTCGAGCGCGACCAGTTCGGCATACCCATCCCGCAGGGCGAGCTGATCGTCGAGCCTGCCGTCTCCGGTGACGACATCGTCCTCACCATCGACCGCAGCATCCAGTTCGCCGCCGAGGAGGCGCTCGCCGCGGCCCTCGACCGAACCGGGGCGGTGGGTGGGACGGTGATCGTGCTCGACGTCGACAGCGGCGAGGTGCTGGCGATGGCAACGGCCCCCGGGTTCGACCCAAATGACCGCAGGGGCGTGCCGGCAGAGCTGTTCCGCAACCGTTCCATCACGGACCTCTACGAGCCGGGGTCGACGCTCAAGGTCGTGACCATTGCCGCCGCACTCGACCAGGGTGTTGTGTCGCCGGCGACGACGTTCGAGGTGCCACCGCGGTTCCTTGTCCACGACAAGACGTACACCGATGTCGAGCGAACGAGGAGCGAGGAGATGAGCGTCGCCGAGATCGTCGCCAAGTCCTCCAACATCGGGACCATCATGGTGCAGGACCTGCTCGGCAACCCGACCCTCCACGAGTACCTGCTTCGCTTCGGGCTGGGGTCGGCAACCGGCACCGGTCTCCCCGGCGAGGCGGCTGGCACGTTGCACCCGCTGGCGACATGGTGCGACACCACCTGCGGACCGTCCACCGCCATCGGGTACCGGGTCGACGTCACCCCGCTGCAGATGGCCGCCGTGTTTGCCACCGTCGCCAACGACGGGGTGTGGGTCGAGCCGCACGTGGTGAAGGAGACGATCGATGCGGAGGGGAACCGATCCACATCGGACCGGGTGGAGCGGCCGGTGATGTCGACCCACACCGCAGAGACCATGCGGCGGCTGCTCCAGGGTGTCGTCGAGATCGGCACCGGCTACCGGGCGGCCGTCGATGGGTACACAGTTGGCGGAAAGACCGGCACAACCGAGAAGCTCATCCCCGGTGTTGGCTACTCGGCGACCGACCGTATCGCCAGCTTCATCGGCATCGCCCCGATCGACCGACCCGAGATCGTCGTTGCGGTCGTGCTCGACTCGCCGCACGGTGAGATCACCGGCGAGAACGGCGCCACCGCCAAGCTCGAGTTTGGCGGAGTTTCGGCTGCCCCGGTGTTCGCTGAGGTCGTCGAGGCTGCGCTGCACCAGCTCGGAGTCCCCCCCGATGGTGGCTGAGCCGGTATCGCTCAGCCGTCTCGCCGACGTTGCCGCCCGCACCCAATCGGTTCGCCTGGTCGGCGGAGACGCCGCCATCACCGATCTCGATCACGACTCACGACGGGTCGGTCCCGGTGTTGGCTTTGTCGCCGTACCGGGGGCGACATCAGACGGCCATGACTTCGCCTCCACCGCGGTGGCGGCGGGAGCGCCCGCCCTCGTGGTGGAGCGCCCTCTCGACCTTGCGGTTCCCCAACTCGTCGTTGAGCGAGTGCGGCCGTTGATGGCGGCGCTTGCCGCAGAGGTACATGGCCACCCTTCCCTGGCTCTTGTGGTGATCGGGGTCACCGGTACCAACGGCAAGACGACGGTGACCCACATGGTCGAGGCGATCGCAGGCGCCGCCGGGCGCCGCACCGGGCTGATCGGCACCGTAGGGGCCCGCATCGGCGACAACCCTGAGCCGCTTGATCACACCACCCCGGAAGCCACCGAGCTGCAGCGGCTGCTGCATCAGATGGTGGACGCCGGTGTCGAGGTGGTGGCGATGGAGGTGTCGTCGCATGCCCTCGCTCTCGGCAGGGCGGACGAGATCGTCTTCGACGTCGTTGCCTTCACCAACCTCTCGCAGGACCATCTTGACTTCCACGTCGACATGGAGCGCTACTTCGCCGCAAAGCGCTCCCTGTTCGTGAGCGAGCGGGCCGCCAGGGCCGTCGTGTTTGTCGACGACGCCTGGGGGCGCCGTCTCGCCGGGGAGATCACCCTTCCAACGTGGACGGTCGGGTTCACCCCCGATCGGGACGTGTCGGCGACCCGAACCATCGCCACCGCCGCCGGCACGACCATGCGCATTGCCACCCCGGTCGGCGAGCTCACCGCAACCGTCCGGCTCGCCGGCGGCTTCAACGCCGCCAACGCCCTCGTTGCCGCGGCGTGTGCGCTCGCCGCCGGCATCCCGGGCGGCGCCGTCGCCACCGGGCTGGCCGCCATGCCCCCTGTGCCTGGCCGGTTCGAGCCGGTCGACGGGGGTCAGGACTTCGCCGTGATCGTCGACTACGCCCACACCCCTGATGCGATCGCCGCTGTGGTTGCCGCAGTCCGACCGCTCACCGCCGGCAGGGTGATCGCGGTTGGCGGCGCCGGGGGCGACCGCGACCGGGCAAAACGCCCGATGATGGGGGCGGCGCTCGCCGCCGCCGACCTGGCCGTGCTCACGTCAGACAACCCCCGGTCGGAGGACCCTGCCGGCATATTGGCCGAGGTCGCCGCGGGCGTACCCCCCGGCGCCACCGTTGTCGTCGAGCCCGACAGACGGCTGGCGATCCGCCGGGCCTTGGCCGCCGCCGCGACTGGTGACATCGTGCTCGTCCTCGGGAAGGGCCACGAGACCGGACAGCAGATCGGAGCCACCCGCATCCCCTTCGATGACCGCAAGGTGGCGGCCGCCGAGTTGCGGCTCCGGGTCGACGGGGAGGACGCATGACGCTGCGCTGGACGCTCGGCTCCATTGCCGCAGGGCTCGGCGGGCACCTCGCCGGAGACGGCGCCGCCGTGGTGCGAGATGTCGCCGTCGACTCCCGGCTGGTGGGTCATGCGACGCTCTTTGTCGCTCTGCACGGCGAGCACGCCGATGGGCACGACCACGCCGGCGCCGCCCTCGCCGCCGGGGCGGTTGGCGTCGTCGTCGACCGCACCATCGCAGCAATGCCCCGGATCGAGGTGGCGGACACGGCAACGGCGCTGCGCGACCTGGCGGCGATGCGCCGCAGCGAGCTGTCCGTCCCTGTGGTGGCCGTGACCGGCTCCACCGGGAAGACATCGACAAAGGATCTCCTAGCGGCGGCGCTCCCCGGGGCGGCCGCATCACCTCGCTCCTACAACAACGAGGTGGGCGTGCCCCTCACCATCCTCGGCGCCCAGGAGGCCCGCTACCTGGTGGTCGAGGTCGGGTCGCGCGGGGCGGGCCACATCACCTGGCTGATGCCGGCGGTCATCCCGGACGTCGCAATCATCACCAACCTCGGAGTCGTCCACCTGGAGACCTTCGGGACCGTCGAGGCGCTCGTCGAGGCCAAGTGGGAGTTGGTAGCCGGGCTTGGCGATGCCGGCACCGCAGTCCTCCCAAGCGACGAGCCTCGGTTGCGCCGGGCGCACCGGGGGAAGACGCTGACGTTTGGTCGCGACCCGGCGGCGGATGTCGCCGTCACCGACATCGTTCTCGATGCGAGGGGGCTGCCCCGATTCACCCTGGTCACCCCGGCCGGTGAGGTGCGGGTCGGGCTCCAGCTCGCCGGCGAACACCAGGCGATCAATGCGGCGGCGGCCACCGCCGCAGGGCTGGCCGTCGGCGTCGACCTCGACACCCTCGCCGCCGGTCTCGAACGGGCCCACGGATCGCAGTGGCGGATGGAAATCCACCGTGGTCGCTTCACCGTCGTCAATGATGCGTACAACGCCAACCCCGACTCGGTGATGGCCGCCCTGCGCACGGTGGCCGGACTGCCAGGACGGCACGTCGCCGTGCTGGGAAAGATGGCCGAGCTGGGGACCGTTGAGGCGGAGGAGCACCGGCGCATCGGCGCCGAGGCACGACGATTGGGATATGCGGTGGTGGTGACGGTGGGACACGACCCGGGCTTCGCTGAGGGCGCCGGTGACATTGCGCACGCTGCCACCGACCCGGCAGCGGCCCTCGACATGCTGACGGGTGTTCTCCGTCGCGGCGACGTGGTGCTCGTCAAGGCGTCGCGCGCCATCGGGCTCGAGGGTCTCGCCGAGCAGCTCCGCCAGGGGGCTGGGGCATGATCTCGCTGCTCATCTCGAGCGCAGTGGCCTTCCTTGTGAGCATCCTGCTGGCACCGGTTGCGATCCGTGTGCTGAGCAAGCGCAATATCGGCCAGTTCATCCAGGAGGAGGTGAAGGGCCACTTCCACAAGCGGGGGACGCCGACGATGGGCGGCGTGCTCATCTGGATCGCCGTGATCGCAGGGTATCTGCTCGCCCACGTCCGCCTGTTCAGCCTCGACGACGGCGGTGGGTTCAGCTGGCAGCAACCGACGGCGCAGGGCCTGCTGGCGCTCTTCGCGTTCCTCGGCATGGGGGTGATCGGGTTTCTCGACGACTTCGCCAAGTACGCCCGCCGCCAGAACCTGGGCCTGTCGAAGCGGTGGAAGTTCCTCGGGCAACTCGTGGTAGCCGGGTTGTTTGCGTGGGGGGCGGACGCCGCAGGCGTCCCAACCGAGTTTGTGTTGACCATGGGGACGGCGATCGATATCACCCCGTGGCTGTACGCCGTCCTCGTGCTCGTTTTCCTCTCCGGGATGGCAAATGCGGTGAACCTGACCGATGGTCTTGACGGTCTCGTCGCCGGCTCGGGCTCGCTCGTCTTCGGCGCCTACGTGCTTATCGGCTTCTGGCAGTTCCGCAACTTCGCCGTGTACGAGGTGGCGGGTGCGCTCGACCTCGGTGTCTTTGCTGCCGCCGTGCTTGGCGCCATCGTCGGGTTCCTGTGGTGGAACGCCGCTCCCGCCAGCATCTTCATGGGTGACAGCGGCTCGCAGGCGCTCGGCGGGGCGCTTGCCTCGCTTGCCCTGCTCACCGGCACCCACCTGTTGCTCGGGCTGCTGGGCGGTCTCTATGTGATGGTGACGATGTCGGTCATCCTCCAGGTGTTCTCCTTCCGGGTGTTTGGCAAACGCATCTTCAGGATGTCGCCGCTCCACCACCACTTCGAGCTGAAGGGATGGCCGGAGACGATGGTGATCATCCGTTTCTGGATACTCTCAGGGATCTTCGTGGCCGTCGGGGTCGGTCTCTTCTACGCCGACTTCCTCGTCGCCACCGAGGGTGGGATCACCCCGTGAAGGTGCTGGTCCTCGGCGCCGCCGTGAGTGGTAAGGCGGCGGCGCGTCTGGCGCTTCACCTCGGTCACCAGGTGACCGTGTACGACCGCGACCCGGAGACGGCTAGGGAGGCGCCGGGTGCGGCGACCATTGTCACCGGACCGTGGGACCATGGTCTGCTCGATGCGGTCGACCTCGTTGTCACCAGCCCAGGCATTCCTGAGCACGCCCCGCCGGTGCGAGATGCCATCGCGGCGCCGGCCCCGCTGATCAGCGAGCTCGAGTTCGCCGCCACCCACCTGGCCGCCCCCTACGTTGCCGTCACAGGCACAAACGGCAAGACCACCGTCACCGAGGCGACGGCGGCGATGCTGCGTGCCGGTGGACTGCGGGCGTGTGCTGCGGGGAACGTCGGGCTTGCCCTCTCCGATGTCGCCCTCGACGAGTGGGATTGCGTCGCCGTCGAGGCCTCCAGCTTCCAGCTCCGCTTCATCGATCGGTTCCACCCGAAGGCTGCCGCCATTGTCAACATCGCCCCTGACCATCTCGACTGGCACGGCACCTTTGCCGCATACGCCGCCGCCAAGGCGCGTATCTGGGAGAACCAGACGCCGGGCGACGTGCTGGTGTACGACGCCGCCGACCACGAGGCGGAGCGGGTGGCGGCTCCTGCCCGCTCCCGTCGGGTGGCGGCGAGCGGCACCCGGCGGCCTCCAGGGGGGAGCGGGCCCGAGGGCGACCGTCTCGTCGTTGGCGACCTGACATTCCCGCTTCCCGATCTCGACAGGATCTGGATGCTCGACCTCACCATCGCCGCAACGCTCGCCGCCGCCGCAGGAGCCTCGGCCGCCGGTATCGGCGAGGTCATCGCCGGATTCACCCCTGGGCGGCACCGGCGCACCGTGATCGCCAGGCGGAATGGCGTCACCTGGATCGACGACTCAAAGGCGACAAACCCTCATGCGGCTGCGGCGTCCGCCGCCGCATATCCGTCGGTCGTGCTGATCGCCGGTGGGCGCAACAAGGGGCTGGATCTCGCCCCGCTTGTTGCCGTGCCGAGCGTGCGCCACGTCATCGCCATCGGCGAGGCGGCACCGGAGCTCGTGGCCGCAGGGGGCGCCAAGGTGACCGTCGCTGCCGACATGGCGGCGGCCATCGACGACGCTGCGGCCCTCGCCCGCAGCGGAGACACCGTGCTGCTGGCCCCAGGGTGCGCCAGCTTCGACATGTTCGAGTCGTACCAGCAGCGCGGCGAGGTGTTCGCCGACCTGGTGCTGGAACGCACCGGCGGTGCGCAGTGACCGCCCGTGCCGGCGCCCCCGCCGCAGGCGTTGTCCGGCAACCGAGTCAACGTCCCAGGGCAGGGGTGCGCCGCGCTCAGGAGCGGCGGGCGGTCCTGTTGCTGCTCCCGGTGGCCATCCTGCTCGTCGTGGGTCTTGGCGCCGTCCTGTCTGCGTCCTCGGTGGCGGCGATCCGGGACGGGCTCGACCAGTACGCCATCTTCCGCAAGCAAGTGGCCTTTGTCGGTGTCGGTGTCGTCGCCCTCGTCGTCGCCGCCCGCATCCCATACCGGTGGTACGCCAGGGTGGCTCCATTCCTGCTCGCCGCCGCCATGGCGGCGCTGGTGGCGACGATGCTCTTCGGCTCGGTGCGTGGCGGGTCCCGCAGCTGGATCGAGGTTGGCCCGCTCACCCTGCAGGCGTCGGAGTACGCCAAACTCGCCATCATCATCTTCCTGGCCGCCACCCTGACCCGGAAGGAGCGTCATCTCGAGGCCTTCTCGCATGTCTTCTGGCCGGTCGCCGCATCGCTCGGGGTGGTGGTCGCGCTCCTGCTCCTGCAGCCGGATCTGGGGACGGCGCTGCTCACCGCAGGTGCGGCGTTCGCCGTCCTCGTGGCATCGGCGGCGCCTCTGCGCCATGTGGTCAGCCTCGGGGGAGTCGGTGCGCTCTCGGCTGTCGTGCTGGCCCTGATCGAGCCATACCGCCTGGAGCGGGTGCTGGCCTTCCTCGAGTCCAACCCCGACCGTCTCAACGAGGGGCTCCAGGCCTACCAGAGCCTTGTCGCCCTTGGTACGGGCGGGATCTTCGGCATCGGGCTTGGGGCCAGCCGGGCCCGCTGGTCCTTCCTGCCAAACGCCCACACCGACTTCATCTTTGCCATCATCGGTGAGGAGACCGGGCTCGCCGGGTCGCTCACCGTGATCGCCCTGTTCGTCGTGTTCGCCATCGTCGGGACGGTGGTGGCGTTGCGTGCCGCCGATGCGTTTGGCCGGCTGGTGGCGACGGGCATCGTCGCTTGGATGTCGCTGCAGGCGATCATCAACATCGGCGGCGTCGTCGGCGCTCTCCCCATCACGGGGCTGCCGCTCCCGTTCGTCTCCGTTGGGGGGAGTGCGATGATCATGAACCTCGCTGCCGTGGGTGTCCTGGTCAACATCGCCCGCAGCGGGCTCCCACCGGTCGGGCGTGGTGGGCGATGACGTTTGCGTTCGCCGCCGCAGGCACGGGCGGTCACGTCTACCCGGCGTTGGCCGTGGCAGACGCCCTCGTTGCCCGCGGGGTGACCAGCGACGACATCGTCTTCTTCGGGGGTGACAGGATGGAGGCGGAGACGGTGCCGGCGGCCGGGTTCCGCTTTGTCGGTGTCGACATCCGCGGGCTGCGCCGCTCGCTCAGCCCCTCCAACCTCGCCCTCCCCGGGCTGGTGGCAAGGGCGACAAGACGCATCGCCGACGAGATCCGCAAGACCCACACCAGGGTGATGACGGTGTTTGGCGGCTATGTCTCCGTCCCCGCAGGGCTAGCCGCCCGCCGCACCGGCGCCACCCTGTACCTCCACGAGCAGAACGCCGTTCCTGGGCTCGCCAACCGCCTCCTCTCCGGCAGGGCCGCCACCAGCTTTGTTGCCTTTCCTGCGGCGGCAACCCGGCTGCGCAACGCTGCGGTTGTCGGCAACCCGCTGCGACCCTCGCTCGCCACGTTCGACAGGGAGGCGCTTGCGGCCGCGGCCCGCACCCGGTACGACATCGCACCGCACCTCACCGTGCTCGGGGTACTCGGCGGGAGCCTCGGCGCCAGGGTGCTCAACGAGGTGACCCTGCGCATCGCCGATGACGTCGACCCCGGGTTGGTGGCGATCCTCCATCTCACCGGGGGCGCCCACCACGGAACCGTCTCCGCCGAGGCGGGCCGGTCGGCGGTGACGTGGCGCACGGTCGCCTTCGAGCGCGACATGGAGTACTTCTACGCTGCCGCCGATGTGGTGTTGGGTCGGGCCGGGGCGCTGACGATCAGCGAGCTCGCGGCCACGGGGAGCCCTGCGGTCGTCGTGCCCCTCGCCGCCGTCTCCCAGGAGGGCAACGCTGCCTACCTCGCCGAGAGTGGCGGGGTGATCGCCATCCCCGAGGCGGAGATCGACCGTGTGCCAATCGAAATCGAGCAGCTGCTCGCCGACCCGCCGCGCCTGCGGCGCATGGCCGCCGCCAACAGTGCGCGCGCCATGCCGCACGCCGCCGCCGACATGGCCGGCCGGATCCTGGCAGGGGCCGCCCATGGCTGAGCGCCTGCCCCTCACCCTGCCGGGGGCCCGTATCCACCTGATCGGCGCCGGGGGCGCAGGGATGAGCGCCCTGGCCAAGATCCTGGCGGGGCTCGGGTACCGGGTGTCCGGGTCCGACCTCAAACCGGGCAGGTCGCTCGACGCCCTGGGCGACCTTGGGGTCGAGACCTGGCTCGGGCACCGTCCCGCCGCTATGGCATCGGTCGATCTTGTCGTCGCCTCCTCTGCGGTTCCCGGCCACGATCCTGAGATCACGGCGGCGCAGCAGGCAGGCGTACCTGTATGGATGCGGCCCCGTCTTCTCGAGGTGCTCACCGCATGGCGACCGGCGATCGGGCTTGCCGGAACACACGGCAAGACCACCACGACCGCGATGACGGTGACGGCGTTGCGCGGCATCGGGGCCGACCCGACCTTCATCGTCGGGGGTCAGATGACGGCGTTCAACACCGGCGCCCATCTCGGCGATGGCGGCGAGTTCGTGCTCGAGGCGGACGAGGCCTTTGGCACCTTTCGCCACCTGCACCTGGCGTCGCTCATGGTGACCAACATCGAGGCGGATCACCTCGACTACTACGGCTCGCTTACCGCCCTCGAGGAGGCGTTCGCCCTCGTGGCGAGAAGGGTCGTCGGCCCGGTTGTGGGCTGCATCGATGATCCCGGGGTGGGCCGTCTCGCCGGACGGGTGTCGCTCGTCACCTACGGGACCCGTCCCGATGCGGCGTGGACGATCACCGGCCTGACCCATGGCGCCGGCGACGTCTCCTTCACGCTGGTCGGGCCGTCCGGTGCGGATCAGGAGGTGCGCGTCCCCAAGCCTGGGATGCACGTTGCCAGGAATGCCGCCGGGGTGCTTGCGCTACTGGCGACACAGGGCTACGACCTGGCCGGTCTCGCCGCAGGGCTCGCCGAGTACCACGGCGTGCATCGACGCTTCGAGGTGCGGGGCGAGGTCGGCGGCGTCACTGTTGTCGACGACTACGCCCACCACCCCACCGAGATCGGGGTGACGATCGCCGCCGGAAGACAGGGGGGCTGGAACCGGGTCATCGCCGTGTTCCAGCCCCACCGCTACACGAGGACCGCCAACCTTGGTCCCGACTTCGGGGCCCCGCTTGCCCAGGCCGACGAGATCATCGTCACCGACATCTACTCGGCGGACGAAACCCCGATCCCCGGTGTCACCGGCAAGCTCGTCGCCGAGGCGGTCTCCGCCGCCGGTGGCTCCGTCACCTATCTCCCTTTGCTTGGCGATGTGCCGGCGCTGGTGGCCGTCTTGGTGCGGCCGGGCGATCTCGTCCTCCTGCTCGGGGCAGGCGACATCACCGGGATCGCAGAGCCGCTGCTCGCCGCTCTCGCCGAGGGGTCGCCGTGATCGCGTCCCGTCTCCTCGCCGCCGGTGTGCTGCGCCAACACGTTCCGCTCGCCCCGCTCACCACCTATCGCATCGGCGGCGAGGCGGCGTGGTTTGCCGAGCCGGGCGACGGTACCGAGCTCGCCGAGGTGGTGCGGGCCGCCGCCGAGATGCACAGACCGGTTCTCGTCCTGGGCAGGGGCAGCAACGTGGTGGTGGCCGACACCGGTGTCGACGCCGTGGTCATCCACCTCGTCGGTGACTTCGCCGAGGTTGCCATAGACGACGAAGGGGTGGTCGCCGCCGGTGGGGGAGCGGCGCTGGCCAAGGTTGCCAGGGCGAGCGTGGAGGCGGAGCGGGGTGGGCTCGAGTTTCTCGTCGGCATCCCCGGGTCGGTCGGCGGGGCGGTGCGGATGAATGCAGGCTGTCTCGGCACCGAGACCGCAGACGTGCTGATCGACGCAACCGTCGTCGACGGACGCAACGGCGACTTCACGGTTCGTACCCCGGTCGATCTCGCCATGGCGTACCGCTTCTCGCTTGTGGCGTCGCACGACATCGTCGTTGCCGCCCGCTTCAGCACCCAGCCGCAGCCGGTCACGGAGGGGCTGGCCAGGATCCGCAAGGTCACCAGATGGCGCAAGGAGCACCAGCCGGGAGGCACCCTCAACGCCGGGAGCGTGTTCAAGAACCCGCCGGGTGACGCCGCAGGGCGCATCATCGACTCGCTCGGGTTGAAGGGGCTGCGTCGCGGTGGCGCAGTGGTGTCGATGCGCCACGCCAACTTCTTCGAGGCCGAACCGGGGACCACCGCCCAGGATCTCTACGACCTGGCCGGCGTCGTCAAGCAGCTGGTGGCGTCCACAACCGGGATCGTGCTCGAGCCCGAGGTGAGGTTTCTGGGCGACTTCCTCGAACCCGAGGCGGAGACGACGACGTGAAGACCGCGGTGGATCCCCGCATTACCGCCCGCCGCACCCAGGTGCGGGAGACATGGGCGCGGCGACGGCTGCGCTGGATCGTGGCGCTACTCGCTCTCGTCATCGGCGTCGGAATCGGGAACGCCCTCGTCCAGTCGCCGTGGCTGGCGCTGCGCACCGTCGAGGTGTTCGGTGCCGTCCACGCTCCTGTCGATGCCATCCTCGCCAGGCAGAACGTCGTGGCCGGTGTTCCCACCCTGTCGGTCCGCCCTTCGCTGGTCGAGGATGCGCTCGAGCGCAACCCCTGGGTCGCCGCCGCCGACGTGCATGTGACCTGGCCCGGGACGGTTGAGGTGTCTGTGATCGAACGGGTCCCGGCCGGATGGCTCAATGCCCGTTCCGGCTGGGTGCTCGTCGCCGCCGACGGGGTGGCGGTGGCTCGGGGCGCCCCTGTCCCGGGCGAGCCGGTGGTGAGGGCTCAGATCGCCGAGCTGGCGCCGGGTCAAGCCGTCGACGACGCCGAGGTGACGGCAGCCTTTGTGTTCCTCGCCCTTCTGCCGCCCGAGATGGCGGTCGGGGCCACGGTCCGGACCTCGGCACTCGGGCTCGAGGCGACGGTCGCCGGGCATCGGATCATGCTCGGCAACCGGCGCGACATGGAGGCGAAGACGGCCACCGTCGTCGCCATGTTGGAAGCCGGTGTGAGCGCCGGTGCCACCCTCAACGTGGTCTCGCCATCTCGTCCCGCCCTGTCCAACCCTGGACTATTGGTTGAGGGTACTCGAGAAGATGCTTCAGTCTCTGACGATACGGGCTAACGTAGAGGTCGAGCCTCGAGCAAGAACGGGAGTCAGCACGATGACGGATACACGAAGCCCACACAGTTACCTTGCGGTCATCAAGGTCGTCGGTGTCGGTGGAGGTGGCGTCAACGCCGTCAATCGGATGGTCGACGCCGGCATTGGCGGTGTCGAGTTCATCGCTATAAACACAGACGCCCAGGTCCTCCTGATGTCAGACGCCGACGTCAAGCTTGACATCGGTCGAGAGACGACGCGTGGTCTTGGCGCCGGCGCCAACCCTGAGGTGGGTCGAGAGGCTGCTGAGGCGCACCGCGAGGAGATCGAGGATGCGCTCAAAGGCGCCGACATGGTGTTCATCACGGCTGGCGAGGGCGGCGGGACCGGGACCGGCGCCGCCCCGGTTGTCGCCGAGGTCTCCCGTGCCCTTGGCGCACTCACAGTCGGCGTGGTGACGCGGCCGTTTGGCTTCGAGGGTCGGCGTCGCTCGGTGCAGGCCGAGCAGGGCATCCAGGCCCTCAAGCAGGCTGTCGACACCCTCATCATCATCCCGAACGAGCGGCTGCTCGAGATGACCGACGAGCGCACCGCCGTGGTCCATGCCTTCCGGCTGGCCGACGAGGTGCTCACCAGCGGTGTGCGTGGCATCACAGACATCATCACGACACCTGGGCTCATCAACGTCGACTTCGCAGACGTCAAGGCCGTCATGGCGGAGGCCGGCTCGGCGGTGATGGGCATCGGCTCCTCGACCGGCGAGAACCGTGCCCAACAGGCTGCCAACAAGGCGATATCGAGCCCGCTGCTCGAGACCTCGATGGAGGGCGCCCGTGGCGTGCTGCTCTCCGTCGCAGGGCCGTCCGACATGACCCTCCACGAGGTGTCGACCGCCGCCTCGTTGATCTCCTCTCACAGCGACGCCGACGCCAACATCATCTTTGGGGCGGTTGTCGACGACAACCTCGGCGACGAGATGAGGGTCACCGTGATCGCCGCCGGGTTCG
>Ga0209398_1000555_pt1 | contig 22768 bp, 19 predicted proteins | sample AshMeaBigSpring_FD_184125 | JGI IMG/M metagenome (GOLD analysis project Ga0209398, IMG submission 184125) | Groundwater microbial communities from Big Spring, Nevada to study Microbial Dark Matter (Phase II) - Ash Meadows Big Spring (SPAdes)... | ecosystem: Environmental > Aquatic > Deep... | reverse complement strand
AAGTTGCTGGACTACGCTGCGTTGACCACCCAACCATCCACGAAACGGTCGCTTCGTCTGCCAGATTCGCGGGGCGGCGAACAGACCGTTCGTACTGGCGTGCAAACCGCAGGCTGCACCCAGGATCGCGTGTTCCCGGGAGGGCGAGGCTCCCGCCGAGCCAGTGCGCCGAGCGGGCTTTCACCTCGGCGGGAGCCGCGCCCTCGCAACATCGTGCAACTCTGGTTGCCGCGTGCCGTAACCGTTGACAGGGCGGGGGCAAATCGGTTTTGCGGCCGTCAAGCGGTACGACCCCCGAACGCACAGGCCGAAATCGTCCACCGGACCCCCTCGAATCCGGCCCCGCCCGCCACCAGGGCGTGAACGGTTGCGCGTCGCCACCCCCGCTGTAACCGTTCACAGCCCGGTGGAGGATTTTGCCTGATTCCAGGGGGTCAGGTCCATGTTTTCGGCCAGCGCGTATCTGCGAGGTCGAGTTTGTCGGCCGAAAAATGGACCAGACCCCAACCCGTGAACGGTTACCCCACGTTGACCCGTGGTGGGGACGGTGACCATGCCCGGCCGGCCTTCAGAACATGCCGACCAGCACGTCGTACAGGGCGTGCGTACCGGCCACGATGCCAAACCCGCGCCCCAGGAACAACAGGCAAAAGAAGACGCCGGCCACACTGCGGAACGCGAAGCTGAACAGTGCCAGCTCGTCGCCCTGCCCGATGAACACCCGGTAGTGGGCCGCGGAGAAGAGCAGGCTGGTCACGATCACCGCCGCGATCCAGCTGGCGCGGGGCCGCAATCCAACCAGCTGCCCCAGGCCCGCGGCGGCGGGCAGCAGCATCAGGCGAAACAGCAGCTCTTCGTAGATCCCCGCCCCGAAGAACTGGGCCAGGCGCCCCAACAGCCCGGGCGGCGCGGGGGCCGTGCTGGCCAGCGTCACGCCGGCCGGCCCCGCGGCCGCGGTGGAAATCCCCAGCACGCCAAACAGTTCGGCCTGCAGCCGCGCCACCAGCAGCAACCCGATCGCCAGCACCGTCGCCTCCACGAACATCATGCTCAACACACCCGGCGTGATCCGCCAGGGCTGGCGCGACACGTGATGCCAGCCCAACAGGATGCCGCAGGTCAGCACAGGCAGGAGGAAGTACTGGCCAAGGCCGAGCACGCGCAACAGCTGCCGCAACCACACGTCGGCCCCGTTGCGCATCGCCTCAGGTCCCATCCAGAGCACGCCGCCCTCGTAGACGACCAGCAGCGGCAGGACGAACACCAGGCTGGTCAGCGGCCGCGCGGACTCGCGCCAGTAGACCGCGGCCAGGTGCGCGGAAGGGTGCTCGCTGCTCATCGGGCGGCCACCGTCGACAGAGGCCGGGGGTTGGCACACGATGCCCCTGGGGCGTAGGCTGTGTACCACCTGGACCGCTCACCGCAAGCGGCGGCGCAACGGCAGAAGGGATCGGAATGTCGAGCGTCCTGCAGACAGCCTACGACCGATTGCACGCGGCCTTTGGCCCGCAACACTGGTGGCCGGCCGACACGCCCTTTGAGGTCATGCTCGGTGCCGTGCTGACGCAGAACACGTCCTGGAAGAACGTGGAAAAGGCGATCGCCAACCTCCGCGACGCTGGTCTGCTGCACCCTGCCTCGCTCCGCCGCGTGCCGACGGAGGAGTTGGCCGAGTTGATCCGCCCCGCCGGGTATTTCCGCTTGAAGGCCCGCCGGCTGCATAACTTGATCGAGTTTCTCTTCCGCCAGTACGACGGCTGCCTGGAGTCGATGTTCGCCACCGCCCTGGAAACGCTCCGCGAGCTGCTGCTGGAGATCAACGGCATCGGCCCCGAAACGGCCGATTCGATCCTGCTCTACGCCGGGAACATGCCGACCTTCGTGGTCGATGCCTACACGGCTCGGGTCCTGAAGCGTCACGGCTGGATCGAACCGGAGGCGGACTATCACGCGATCAAGGACCATTTCGAGGGCCAGCTGCCGCAGGATACCGCCCTGTTCAACGAGTACCACGCGCTGCTGGTCCGCGTGGGCAAGGAATTCTGCGGGCCGACGCCCAGGTGCGAGGCCTGTCCGCTGCGCCCGCTGTTGCCGGAAGGCGGCCCGCTTGCACCCGGGACCTGAAGCCCGGCGCGCCGCGGGCCGTAACCGTTCACGCCCTGGTGAGAGTTTTTCCGGGATTCAAGGGGGTCAGGTACATGTTTTCGGCCCGCGCGTGCGCGGAGGGCGACGTCGATCCGACGAAAAACGTACCAGACCCCGACCTGTGAACGCTTACCCGCGGGCCGACCGCGGCGCGGCGGGGGTACAGCCCCGCCCCGTCACGGCTGGGCCGTCGCGGCCACGCTAGCCGACGGCGCCGGCAGGCAGGCCGCTTCAGCCGCCAGCAGCCGAGCGTAACGCTCCTGGACCTGGGGATCCGCCACCTTCGGCAGATTGGCGGCAAGGGCCACGTTCTCCAGGGTTCGGATCAGTCGCTGACAGCGGGCCCACTGGCTGTCCAGTTCCAGCACACGCTGCTCGAGGGCCTTCAACTCGTCGTTGACCTTGGTCAGCCCGGCAAAATCCACGTCGGCCTCGATCATCTGCACCACCTCGGCCGACTGCTCGCCGAGCAACGTCGCGACTTGCGGGTTCCAGCGGTTCACCAGCTCGGGCCAGCGGAACGTCAGCCGTCCGTGAATGCGGCCGCGCAGGCTGGCCCGCGCTTTCCTCTGCTGGGCCTGCTGCTGCTCGACATCCTTCTTCTCCTGCGCCAATCTTTCGGCCAGCTTCTGTGCCGCCGCCATCCGTGCCTGCTCGTCGAGCCCCAGCTGCTGCGACAGGCCCTCCAGCACCTGCCGCTGGACAACACTCGCCAGCGCCAGCAGTTGGTCGTACGGTTCACGACCCGTGACCAGGTCGTCGCGTCCCTTCTCCTCCGTGCGGCTCACCGCCCGCAGCACCACGTCGGACGTGCAGACGGAAATATCGATGGTCGGTGAGGTCAGCAGGGCGTAGGCGTGGGCCTCGGCGAACGAAACGCGTCCGTCGCCGTCGTCGTCGCAGGAGGCAATCGGCTGGCCGGTTCGCGTCTGCCCCGTCAGGGCCGCCAGGAAATAGCTGCTGTATTCCTGGTAGTTCTCTTCCTCCACGTCGGGCGTGCACCCTGCCGCCGGCCGATCGTGTACCGTGGAAAAGAAACCGCAGCGGTTGTGGCCGGCGATCCCCTGGCCGGGGTCGGCGGCGTTGAATATCAGATCGGCGAAACCACCCGAGTAACACTGGACCATCACCAACACCACCGGCAGCTCGGCCGGCAGCTTCTCCAGCTCGCGCGCCAGCTCGATCACGTCCAGCGACTCGCGGTTCCACAGGTGCAGCCGCGTGTTGCGGGGTTGCTTGGGATCGAGGGCCCGGCCACCGTGCCCGGTGAAGTAGATGTACAACCGGTCGCTGGGTTGCAACTGGCTGCCGACGTCGCGGAACCAGGCCAGCACCTCCTGGCGCGTCGCCGCCCCCCGCTGGTCCGGAATCTCACTGGAGCGATAGGCAAATCCCAACTCGTCGGTCACTCCCGTCACCTCGGCCAGCAGCCGATTCACGCGGGGCACCTCCTCGGGAGGGAGCTTGTACTGCAGGTCGCGGCCGGCCGATTCACCGTCGGCGAAGTAGATGTCATGTCGGACGGAGCCCCGAAACTGCTGGGCGACGAGCGACTGCAGCAGAAACGCGTTGCGCTCCAACGAGACCTGGTTGCTGCTCGGGGCCGCCCCGCCGCCGATCGTGAGGAAATAGTCCGCCGCCCGTACACCACGCGCCGACGCAAAGAAGAACAGGATCAGGGGTAGCGATGCCCACCCGGGTGTGCGGATCGCGAGCGTGTTCATCGTGAAGGTACCGGAAACTGGACCTGGAATACCGCCTCCGTGTTCCCGAGCGCGGCTCCGCCACACTGACAATCGGCTCGGCCTCCCCCTAAGTAGCCTCGCGTGATTCCGGGAGCGGCGAGGCCCCCGCCGAGCCCACGGCTCAGCAGGAGCTTCGCCCTCCCATCGTCGTGCAAGCTTATTTGGACGCTTGCGGGCGTCGGATCGACAACATCGGGCGTCAGATCGACAACATTTTGTCGTACGCCGACTGCCTTGTGGCTACGCCAACCGCCGCGCAGCGGCCACCTGTCCCGACCACCTCACCCTACCCACCACTGCACCCTACCCACCACCTCACCCTACCCACCACCTCACCCTACCCACCACTGCACCCTACCCACCACTGCACCCTCCCCACCACTGCACCCTACCCACCACTGCACCCTCCCTCTGGGAGGGTCGGCCGTGAGGAACGAACGGCCGGGGAGGGGCGTCTGCGATGCCCCGCACCCGCTCGGCACTTCGGCCTGCAAGAATCGACTCTATCGCCGACGCAGGGCGCCGTCAACGACCGAGTCCCTGGGCCGACCCTCGCGGGCGCTGGCTGAGGGGCCCGGCGACCCCCGAAAAAAGTTTCCAGGAATTTGCTTGCCTCCACCCTGCCGGCCATCTAGATTCGGGACCGGTCACCATCCGCGCCGGTGGGTCTTGTCACCCCGCTTCATCAAGGTGATTGCCGTGAAACGCTCAATTTGCGGCTGGTTCGTCGCCGTCCTCTTGGCGGCCTTCTCGGCACCCTCCGCCCGCGCCGCCGACTTCAATCCGCAAGAGGTCGGGATGGTCATCGAGAACTGGGTGGTCGACAACGACGCCGCCATGATCGGCGTCTTGAATCAGCAGGCCGGCAACACCCACGGGTTCACCACGTTCACGTATCGCTCGGCGATGATCGGTCCCCCCGAGGAGGCGCGCCCGGACGAACCGCTGGCGACGCGCGAGGAATGGCAGGCCTGGCGCGGGCGCATGGAGGCGACGATCGCGGGTGATAGCTACATCATCAACTACGCGGGGCACATGCGCGACACCCGGGTAAATCCCGGCGACGACCCGACGTACACCGTCCGCTGGGAAAGCACCTGGTACAAGAACGACCCGAGCGAAACGACGTCCTACGCCGAGGGACAGGGCGGGTTCCTGTTCGACGATCCCGATTTCAGCTTCTCGTTCTCCGTCGACCCGCTGAATCCGAGCAACGTGAAGATCGGGGGCAGCGCGGGGGCCACCCTGTGGGGCGTGGTGAACCTCACCATCAGCGGCGAGAAGGACTTCGGCGCGGGCAAGCTGACGGCCTCGGCCGGCGTTTCCGCCGATATTCCGTACGTCAGCGACATCGTCGGCTCGCTGGCCTCCGCCTCGTTCAACTTCGAGTACGATCAGAAGACGGGACGCTACCAGTCCGGGATCGACGCGAAGGTATTTGGTTTCAATGTCCTCCAGAAGACGGTCAACTCGGGGCGGATCGCGGCCCCGGCCAAAAGGGTGGCGATCATGCCCCCGCCCCCGCCACCCATTGTGCTTTACCGTCCCGTGAACGTGGGGCAGTCCCAGGAAGTGAAGATGAATGGCGGGCTTTCTTCCGTGCCGCCACCCCAGATGTACCGTGTCCCCCCGCTGTTCAGCCCGCCCGGCTCCTTGTTTGTCAGTCCCTATGATCCGTTTGGCAGCCTGGCCAACCAGATCTTCACGCAGAATCCTGCCTTCAACAGCGTTACTAATCCGACGGACACAGAGGAATCGTTGCTGGTCCATCCCGGGTTCCTCGATCCGGTGACCTTCCCGCCGGACGACCCGACGATTCCTCCCGGCGGCGGCCTGGCCTTCAGCTACATGGACCCGAGCGATCCGTTTCCCGTTCCCGAGGGCTATCCACCGCCAGGCGTCTCGATTTACCCGGTGAGCGCCATCGGCGCGGTTCCTGAACCCAGCTCCCTCCTGGTGGCGCTCGTGGTCGCCGCAGTTGGAGTGACCTTCCGCCGACGCGCAACCTGCTGGCGCCCGTCCCGTTCGTCTGCGGTGCCATAGGCTCACAGCTCCTTGACCTGACTAACCCGGATTATTCATCAGCCTAACGAGTAAAGCTGCAAGGTGAAGCAGAGAAACAGGTTGTGGCTAACTTCCCAAGAAAGAAACCGCGCACATCAGCCGGCACGCGCTAGCGTCCGGTTCTCCCCAATTCCACCAAAGCCGGACGCTAGCGCGCTTGCGGCTTATGACTAATCCGGGCTAAATAGCCTTGCGTGTTCCTGGGGGATACGGGACGCGCTAACCAGAGTTGCACCATCGTGGGAGGGCGAGGCTCCTGCCGAGCCGGCGCGCTGAGCCGGTTCTCGGCTCGGCAGGAGCCTCGCCCTCCCGGAATTACGAAACCCCATTTAGGGGCCGAATGAAGTTGACCGTTCGGCGGAGTTGCGCGGGCCGCATCGGCCCGCGCAAGGTGCGCTGGCGGCGACATGCCCCTGGTCAGCACTCCACGACATGGCGGCCCGCTTGTGGATCGGGGATCAACGTCGCCCGCGTCAGTTTCGAGGGGACTGTCCCGATTTTTGTGGCATGGATGCCAGAAAAATGGGACTGTCCCCTTCGGCAGAGCCATTGACACAAAAATCCGTACAGGCCCGTTTCGAGGGTCAGGTCGGTGCGCGTTCGGATGGTGGTGTCGACGGATCGAACCATCGACCAGCATCCGCAGAGAACCGCCTTGTGCCATCTCTCCCCCCGCTGATCGCCATGTGCGTCCTGGCGGCGATGGCCGGCGTGTGCAGCCTGGTATTGCCACCGTATGTCATGCAGGGCGGCCTTGCGCGGCCGGCCTACGGGTGGCCGCTGATTCCGTGGTTTGCGCTCGCCTGGGCGAATGTTCGGCTTTCCGCCTCGATGTGCTGCTATCTGGTGCTGGGATTCGCGTTGGGTCTTGCGCAACCTGTGCGCTGGTGGCTCGTATCCCTCGCGGCGGTGGCCCTGCCTCCCGTACTGCTGGCGGTCAACATGCTGCACGACTGGACGCGCGATGCGACCAGCCACAATCTGTTTCCTCTTGAGTTCCTGATCTACGGTTTCATCTGCCTGCCGGCGCCGGTCGGAGCCTTTCTCGGCGCCTTGTCGCGGCGGTGGCTGTCGAGACCCCGCCCAGCCTGACGGGCGCGCCGCGTCAGGCTGCCGCCCCGGCCGGGCAGCCGAACAGGCCAGGCGATGAAGTTCGTGGCCCATGGACGCCGCCAGTGTCGACTGCTCAGCTTCCTCGTTCGGCGTCCTTCAGACTCGTTCGGCGTCCGCCATGCCGCGCTGCCTGTTCCTTCCGCTGCTGATTCTTGGAACGGTCGGCTGCTGGAAGGCAGAGAAGGCCCCCTTCCCGACAAATGCCACGAGTTCGTCGGCCATGGTCGATGGCATTGAAGTGCGCGCGGTCGTTTCGGGTCAGATCTCCTTTGCGCCCCAGACCGGTGACAGCTTCGGCCACGGTTCAGGCGGGATCGTGATCCGGACGGCCAGGCACCGGATCGTGGTGGAACCAGAGCGCGTGACCGTCGATGGCACGGAGGTGGCCAAGGTGCCGGAGGGAAGTCGATATCTTGATCTGCAGCTTGATGCCGGAGGCCAGTTGAAGCTGCTTGTCTGGGACGCCAACGGGAATTCCCTTGCCACCGCGGGCGTGCGTCTGTCGCCATGAGTGCGCGCAGGAGGTGGGTGGCACCTTTCTGCTGCGCCTTTCGGCCTTGCGCTGTGGGGCGAGTTGCACCGCGGCTGACGTGCAAGCGTCGGACAAAGGCACACCGCCGACACGGCAGCGGCACCCGCGGGCTACCCCTCGGACCGCCCCCGGTCCAACCGTCGCCCCAGCCAGCAGCCCAGGGCGCAGCCCAGTAAGGCGCCGCCGGGCAGGCCGACAAACAGCCCCGCCAGGCCGCCCCCGGAGAACGTGTCCCGGAAGGAACCGAGGTACCAAACGAGCATCCCGCCCAGGGGAGCACCGAAGAGAAGACCGAACAGCCCGAGGACGGCCTGCCAGGCAACCGCCCGCGCATCGATGACCATCCCGGTCAGCAGGCCGATACTGGCACCCAGCAGACCTGCCAGAACCAGCAACCAGACGGGGCAGAACTGGATCATGGTGCCGGCCAGAGCCATTCCGAGGCCAAAGCCGACGATCCCCAGCAGAGTTCTCCACATCGCCTTGATCTCCCGATGCGCGCCACGGGTCGCGCCCGCGCAGGGTCCGGTACCATCTCTACGCGGGCCAGCAGGTGGCCAGCACCTCTCTGCTGGCACCTTTCTGCTGTTCCCAGTCAGGTTCAGCGTCTTGTTGCGCCGACAAGTCGAATTTCATGAGCAAGACCGATGACGTTGCTCGTCGCTTCCACGAATGGATGGAGCGGTACGACCACCGAGACGAGACCCCTGCAGAATCGTTTAAGTCCTTTGTCGTCGCCGATCGGTGCGTCGCCGATTACGGCGTGTCGTACGAAGAGTACAAGGATGTCGCGGAGAAGATCAAGGACCTGGGCCATCGAGTCGAGCGGCCGGTCCCGAAGGATGCCTTCGACTTCTTGGTCGAGGAGAGCCGAAGGCGCATCCCTGAAAGATGAGACCCTTGGCACAGATGGAAGCTCGCCGTAGACTGAGGACTGGTCAGAAGCCCGGGAGGCAAGAACATGCGCACGTTTAACGTGATCGTCGAACGCGATCCTGACACGGGACTCTTCGTCGGCTCTGTTCCAGGCTGGCCGGGCGCTCATAGTCAGGGAGCCTCGTTCGATGAACTCGAGAAGAACCTCCGTGAAGTCATCACGATGCTCCTCGAGGACGGCGATCCGAAGCTTGAGTCGGAGTTCGTTGGTCTTCAGACGATCCAGGTCGCATAGCCGATGGGCTCCCTGCCGGTTCTGAAGCCCCGCGAAGTGGCTGCGCTATTGCAGCGCCTCGGCTTCGAGGAAGTCCGGCAGCGCGGGTCGCATCGTCAGTACCGGCATCCTGATGGGCGAGGTACGACGGTTCCTTTTCACTCGAGTCGTGACATCTCACCGACCTTGCTTCGCAAGATTGCGCGGGACATCGGCGTCACCGTTGAAGAATTGCTGCAATGCGACTGAAGGCGGCCCAGCAAGCCACTGCAGCCGACCGCCATCGGCGGCGGCTGAGCGGCAAGGCGTTAGCGGGATTTCGATTTGAAGCGCCACATGAAACCGTCGTACCGCCGCATTGGTAACCGTTCACAGGGCGGGGTCTGGTCCATTTTTCGGCTGAATCGCTCGGCCATTCCCAGACGTGCCGGCCGAAAACATGGACCTGACCCCCTGGAATCACCACCCACCTTCTCCCAGGGTGTGAACGGTTACCCGCATTGTAGCGGCCAGGTTTGACAATCCGGAACCATCGCAGCACCCGCGAGTTGAGGCACGCGCGGGCGGTTGGCTCGCCCTCCAGGGAAGGAAATGGCGCCGGGGCGGCCGAGTCGGCTCGCGCCATGAAGGTTCACGTCCACAGGGCTCCCGCAAGACGCAAGGGGACCTACGGCGTAACCGTTCACAGCCCGGTGGAAGGTTTCCCCCGATTCCAAGGGGGTCAGGTCCATGTTTTCGGCCAGCGCGTATCCGCGAAATCGAGTTTATCGGCCGAAAAATGGACCAGACCCCGACCCGTGAACGGTTACCCTACGGCGCGGAGGACAAGGCGGGTACAATCTCGGCTGTCCGGCCGGGCGTGGGCGCCCCACCCGCAACGACGATGTTCCGCCACGCCCGGGCGTCCCGCCCCACCGTGATCCGTCGACTCACAACGCCAAGTGCGTGAGACCATGTCCCTGTTCGAACAGGCCGAGGCGGCCAACCTGCGCGGGGCCCAGCCGCTGGCGGCGCGGATGCGGCCGCGCACGCTGGAAGAGTTCGTCGGACAGGAGCATTTCCTGGGCGAGGGCCGGTTGTTGCGGCGGCTGCTCAAGGCCGACCGGCTGGGCTCTGTCCTCTTCTACGGCCCTCCGGGAACCGGCAAGACAACGCTGGCCCGGCTGCTGGCGCAAGAGAGCCGCGCCGAGTTCCGCCAGCTGAGCGCCGTGACGAGCGGCGTGAAGGAACTGCGGCAGGTGCTGGACGAGGCCCGTGACACGCTGGCCGCAACGGGCCGGCGAACGCTGCTGTTCGTCGACGAGATTCACCGCTTCAACAAGGCCCAGCAGGACGTGCTGCTGCATGACGTCGAGGAAGGTGTCGTGATCCTGGTCGGGGCCACGACGTCCAACCCCTATTTTGCGGTCAACAGCGCCCTGGTCAGCCGCAGCCAGGTCTTCGAGTTCCAACCGCTGTCCCCTGTCGACATCCGCCGGCTGCTCGACCGCGCCCTGGCCGACCCCCAGCGGGGATTGGGTGCCGCGCAGGTGGTGGCGGACGACGAGGCCCTGGATTACCTGGCGGAGGTGTGCGACGGGGATGCCCGCCGCGCGCTGGCGGCCCTGGAGGTCTGCGTGCGATCGACGGGCGAGCGGCCCGTGCGGCTGGACCGTGCCCTGGCGGCCGAGTCGGTACAGCGCAAGGCGATCGCCTACGACGCGGCGGGCGATGCCCATTACGACTCGGCGAGCGCCCTGATCAAGAGCATCCGCGGCAGTGATCCGGACGCGGCCCTGTATTGGCTGGCCCGGATGCTGGAGGGGGGCGAGGAGGTGCGGTTTCTTTGCCGCCGCCTGGTAATCCTGGCCAGCGAGGATGTGGGCAACGCCGACCCCCACGCCCTGCCGCTGGCCGTGGCCGCGATGCAGGCGTGCGAATTCGTGGGGCTGCCGGAGTGCCAGCTGACGCTGGCCCAGGCCGTGACCTACCTGGCCTGTGCCCCCAAGAGCAATGCCGCGACGGTCGGGATCGAACTGGCTCGGCGGGACGTGCGCGAGGCTCGCCTGCTGCCCGTACCGGTCCACCTGCGGGACCGACACTACGCCGGGGCCCAACGCCTGGGGCACGGCGAAGGGTACCAGTACGCCCACCAGGCCGACGAGGGGATCGCGGCGCAGGACTATCTCGGGGTCGAGCGCGAGTACTATCACCCGGTGGACCGCGGCTTCGAATCGGAGCTAACGCGGCGTCTGACGGCGATCCGGGCACGCTTGCGTCAGTCGACCGGGACGCCGCCGGCTCAGGTTGCCGAGCGTCCCAGTCCCGAGTGAGCGCCGCGGCGCAATGGTAGCGCCGCGGAGCCGCAGACGGCGGGATGCTAGCTATGGCCGGGCACGGCCGATCGTTCCCTGCCTCTGCCCGTGGTCGATTCGCCACGGCGGTCTGCCGCGCGACACCCGTGTCGATCCACGACCTTTTCACCGCTGATCTGGAAAACAGCGAAGGCTTTGCGTATCATCCGCGGGCTTTTTTGAAAGGCTCAGCCCTGACGCCCCTCCCCCCGCTCGTTTTCCTTCCCTCGGCCGGGGCGGCGCGACGGGGTCAGGTCCATGTCCTCGGCCAGCGCGTCGGAGCTTGGTGAAGTTCATCGGCCGCAAGAGGGACCAGGCGCCGGGCCGTGACGCGGGGGGGCTCGTTGCCGGAACGCCCTGCAGCCGGGTACCGGTGGCTCGTCAAGGAGGACGAAGGTGAACGCGATCAAGAACGCGATTGTCACGCTGACGCTCCTGGGTGTTGGCTACGGCGCCTACGTCGTGCTGAACGACCCTACCGCGCCGCAACTGGGCGACATCCTGGCACACCAGCCGTGGTCCGCGCCGCCGGACGGCTCGGAGGCGGTCACCGCCGACGTGCCCCAGGTGACGTTGGGCACCCCGACGCCCGAGGTGCCGGCGGAGGTGCCACAGCCCGGGGCATCGGCGACCGCGTTACCGGCACCGACCGATTTCCCCACTCAACCCCCAGGCGGGTCGGCCGCGCCAACTATCCACGGCGCCCTCGTCGAAGCCCCGGCCATGCCGGCCGGAGCCGACTTGAATCGCGGAGTTTCGCCTGGCCTTTCCGCCGCGAACCTGGCCGGTCACGGAGCATTCGGCGGCCCGACCGACCTGGCGGCCAGTCCGCGCGCCGGCGGCGAGCCATCGGTCGCGGCGGCGGCCGAATCGACGGCCCACGCGCCGGCACTCGCACCACCCGGCAATCAGACAGCCTCAATCTACGCGCCGGTACTCGCACCACCCGGCAATCAGACAGCCTCAATCTACTCGGCACCCGCAGTTGCGGACCACCTCCGGGCCCCGGAAACAAGCGGCCCAGCGACCACCGCACCTGCGGTCGATCCCCGCGCGTTCGAGGCAGCCTGGGAGGGGGTGCAGGAGAAGCTGCGCCGCGGCGAACTGGCGCAGGCCCTCTTTGCGCTGTCGATCTGGTACAACGATCCGAGCATTCCGCAGGACAAGATCGAGGCCTGCCAGCAGCTGCTGGATCAGCTGGCCGGCACGGTGATCTACTCGCGCCAACACCTGCTGGAGCCGCCCTACCCGGTGCAACCGGGCGACAGCCTGGCGCAGATCGCGCATGCCTACGACGTCACCCTGGAGCTGCTGGCGCGGATCAATGGAATCGAGCCGCCCTACGAGCTCCACCCCGGCGAGCCACTGAAGGTCGTGCGGGGGCCATTTCGGGGTGAACTCAGCCTGGCCCGGCGCGAGCTGACGCTTTTCCTGGGCCGTTACTACGCGGGCCGGTTCCCCGTCGAGATCGGCTCCGACATGCCGCAGGTGGAACTCACGTACGACATCGCGGAGAAGACCCTCGACCGGCCGTACTTTCACCGGCAGCTCGGCCGCGAACTGCCCGCCGGACATCCGGAGAATCCGTACGGCAAATACTGGTTGGGACTGCACGCCAGCCAGCTGGGACCCGCGGGAGACGTGGTCGGCCTGCATAGCACTCCACCGTCGTCCTCACCGGATGATGCCCGCGGCTGTATTCGGTTGAGTTCGCGGCACGCCGAGGATGTCCACGCAATTCTGGCCCTCGGCTCCCAGGTCGTGGTCCGGCGTTGATCGCCCGGAGCCGGCTCACGCAGCGCCTCGCCTTGCGGCGGATCCGAGCGGCGGTATCCGTTCACACGCCGGGAGAGTAAGCGCCGCAATTCCAACGCGGGAGGGTCCACGTATGCGGCCAACGTGTTCCGGCAGGGTGGTTTTTTTTGGTGGACCAATGGACCCGACCCCGGTCTTCACGCGGAGGGCGTCCACCGGTGGCACCAGGGCCGTTGACGGCCCTTGGCCGCGGAGCGGTATTCGCCCCGGCATGCATGCCGGGGTTGCGAACCGTGCAAGTCCGTTGACGGGAGGCCCGTTCACGGGCCTTCTCGCTGCCGGGGCTTGAGCCATCATCCAGCCATTCGCTCCTGCGGCTGACGCGGACCACGTGTCCGGGCAGGGTGGAGTTTGTTGGCGGAACAATAAACCAGCCCCCGGCCCGTGAACGGTTACGAGCGGCGAGCCCCCTTTGCGCGCAGGCCTTGAACTGGCTACGATGGCCGCGCAGCAGCCCGGGGAGGCACAGGCGGATGGTGCGCTACGATCGTGAGGCCCTGATTACACTAGTCCGCGAAAACGCCCTGGAGTTCGGCGATTTCACGCTGGCCTCCGGCAAACGGGCCAGTTACTACCTGGATGTGCGCCGGGTCACGCTCGACGCCCGCGGCGCCCCGTTGATCGCGGCGGGAATTCTCGACCTGCTGGGTCCGTCCCTGCCCGACGCCGTGGGCGGCATGGCGATCGGCGCCGACCCGATTACGGCCGCCGTGCTCACCCTGGCCGGCATACGCGGACAACGGCTCCTCGGCTTCATCGTCCGCAAGGAGCCCAAGGCCCACGGGAAAGGGCGCGACGTCGAGGGACCCGTACAAGCTGGACAGTCCGCGGTCATCCTGGAGGATGTGGTCACGTCCGGCGGCAGCTCGCTGCGGGCGATCGAGCGGGTCGAGCAGTTCGGCCTGCGCGTCGCCGGGGTGATCTCCGTCGTCGATCGGCTGGAGGGCGCCGCCGAGGCCTTCTCCCGCGGCGGATACCCCCTGCAGTCGCTGCTGACGATTCGCGACCTCGGCATTCCCGGCGACTGACGCCGTTGCACCGCCCCGCGGGGCCCCCCTGGTCACAGGCCGGGGTCTGGCTCATTTTTCGGCGGGAAAACGGCTCGTTCCCGTGCGACCCTGCCGCCGAAAAATGTGCCTGACCCCTTGGGGTGCCGCGGTTACGTCCGGACCAGACAGCAGTGCTTCCGACGCGAACGCCATCCAGCGACAACGGCCGCCGCGGCGGGGCTTTTCTGCAGCCGCTCCGGTGGCAGTGTCGATAAGCACGTCAGTTCGGCCGGCGTGGTCCGCTGGCCGGAGCGTCACGACGCCTCCCCCAAAGGGGCCGCGTCCCGGCCTTGTCCCGCGCGTCGGCCTGACCCTCCCGCCGACCGACTGGTAACCGTTCACCGGGTGGGCGCTTGAATTACTGCACCCCAAGGGGTCAGGCACATTTTTCGGCCGCAGCGTCCAACGACGCCGTACGGTTTTCCCGCCGAAAAATGAGCCAGACCCCGGACTGTGAACGGTTACACCGAACGTGGTGGTGCCCACCGCATGGAAACCACGCTGCACCGCCAGTTGAAGGAGCACTACGCGCGCCGGGGCGGACAGCTGGAAGTGCGCTTGGGCCGCTACCGCATCGACGTGGTGGCGGGAGATGAACTGGTCGAGATCCAGCACGGCTCGCTCGCGGCCATCCGCGACAAGGTGCAGCGTCTGCTGCAAAGCCACTGCGTGCGCGTCGTCAAGCCGATTGTTGTCCGCAAGCAGCTCATGCGGCGCCCCTGCGGGAATCGCACCCTGCCCATTCGGCGTCTGAGCCCCAAGCGGGGGACGCTGCTGGACCTGTTCGACAACCTGGTCTACTTCACTCGCGTCTTTCCGCACCCCAATCTCGTGCTCGAGGTGCCGCTGGTCGAGATCGAGGAGTGGCGCTGTCCCGGGCATGGGCGCCGCCGCCGCCGCAGAGCCAGCGACTACCAGATCGAGGACCAGGTGCTGACGTCGATCCAGGCGACCCATCGCTTCCGGCGGGCGCGGGACCTGCTTCGCATCATGCCCGCCTCCCTGCCGGTGCCGTTCCACACCGGCCAGTTGGCCGAAAGCCTGAGCGTCTCACGCTGGACGGCCCAGCGGATCGCCTACTGTCTGCGGCACGCCGGGGCCGCCGTGCCGGTGGGACGCCTGGGAAATGCCCGGCTCTACGCGTGGTTGGGAAAGAAGGCCCGGCCGTAACCGTTCACAGGGCGGGGTCTGGTCCATTTTTCGGCTGAATCGCTCGGCCATTTCCCGACGCGCCGGCCGAAAACATGGACCTGACCCCCTGGAATCACCACCCACGTTCTCCCAGGGTGTGAACGGTTACGGCCCGGCCCGCTGCGGTGACTTCCTCCGGTGCACACCCCGGCGTCGGAAGCCGGCCGCGGTCCTGAACTGCCGGGCGTGATCCTGGGAGACGCGGAACGAGCCAACCAGAGTTGAACAATCTCGGGAGGGCGAGGCTCCCGCCGAGCCGAGAACCGGCGGCACGCGCCGGCCAGGCGGGAACCTCGCCCTCTCGGAATCAGGAAAACCTGATCCGCCGAGGGTCTCGAAGCCTGCCGGGCCGTGCGGGCAGGCACGGACGGAAGCGGCATCCGCCCGGGCCGCAGCTGGAGTTCAGCGAGAACTGCGGGCCTTGGTCTTGGCCTCGCGCAAACCGCGGCTGAGAATGTCCCGCAACAGGGGCGAGTAATCCTCGTACTTCGTCTGATCCGGCGGCCCGGGGGCGTACTGGTAGATCGCGTCGCGGGGCTTGATGCCCAGCGACAGCAGGGTGGAGCTGACCGTGCCACGATCGGCGTCCCGGGTCACGATCGTGGGCCGTCCCGGCGCTGCCGGAGGGCGGGCAAAGACCTTGCTGGCCACCGCCAGGAACTTGACCGGCGAGTCGAGCGTCTGCAGCGTGAGCAACCGGCGTGCCAGCTCCGCGCGGGGATCGTGCACGTCGTTCACCCCCGTGCCCCCCAGGATGCTCAGGCCCTCCCGCAATTCGATCGCCTCCAGTTCGTCGCCGCTGCACACCACCCAGCCGCTGTCCCGATCCGCGCAAACGTAGTTGACACCGTCGTACCTGCCGCTTGCCAGCTCCTCCATCGCCATGTCGCAGGCTTGCCGAGCGGAATCGGCCTTCAGCAGGTCGCGGCAGAGCACGCCGCGCGAGCGCGATGGATAGCTCGGCACCGACCTCCGCCGGTTGCAGGCGGCCGCGAACAAACCGTGCTGATTGACTCCCAACCAGGTGCCGCCGGCCTGCGCATCAATGCCACACAGCACCCGTGGCTTGCCCGACTGAATGGTCGGAGGTTGCGTGGGACGCTCGTAGAACTCCTCCCGGTTCGCGGCGACAAGCACCGGCGCACCGGGGACCAGTTGGTACTGAATGGCAAGAAGACACATGGCGGGGTGGGCTTTGGCAAGTGCGATGAACGGGGTGGAACCCGGGACAGCGTACTCACTGAATTTACCGTGATCCGCTCCGGTCCGACACCCCTATTTGGGGGTCCTACCAGGGATTTTTCTGAGGAACTGTTCAGTTTTCCGTCTACGAAGGCAATGCGGTTGGGGCAAGCAGGAGCGGCGATCGCCTGTCCTGGTCGGAACGACCGTACCCACGAGCAGGGTCTTCCGTTTTACTTCCCACGGTCAACTCTGTCACATCATCGTCGTCTGTCGCTCCGCGAAAGAGCGTACTTTCGCGGAGCGAAAGGCGACAATCCCGGGCGGGTGCGGCTTATCCGGTTCGCGCGGCGCCCCCCGGGGCGCCGGACGAACGCGGCGGCATGGCGAATCCCGGCGGCAACCGCCATCGGCCAGGTATCAGACCGCCCGGCCCTCGAGCGGGAATCCGCGCAGCGGGGCTTTACCGGTCTTCGTGTCGAAGGGCGAAATACCGAGAACTCTGACCGTGATTCCGCAACCGTTCACGGGCCTGGGTCGGGTACACCTTTCGGCCCATCCGCCCGACCAGGCGAAGACGCGCGGGCCGAGCCCGGATGACTCATCTAACCTGACGAGTAAAGTTGCAAGGTGAAGCAGAGAAACAGGTTGTGGCAAACTTCCCAAAAAATACACGGCGCACATCAGCCGGCACGCGCTAGCGTCCGGTTCTCCCCAATTCCACCAAGACCGGACGCTAGCGCGCTTGCGGCTCATGAATAATCCGGGCGAGAGCATCGACCTGCCCCCCCTCGAATCCGGCCATATGCTCAGCCGGGGCGTGAACGGCTACGTGATTCCACACAGGCTGGAAGCCTATGCCACGAGTTTCTGGCGGGCCCCGGTAACCGTTCACGGGTCGGGGTCTGGTCCATTTTTCGGCCGACAAACTCGACCTCGCAGATACACGCTGGCCGAAAACATGGACCTGACCCCCTGGAATCAGGCAAAATCCTCCACCGGGCCGTGAACGTCACGGGTCGGGGTCTGGTCCATTTTTCGGCCGACAAACTCGACCTCGCAGATACACGCTGGCCGAAAACATGGACCTGACCCCCTGGAATCAGGCAGAATCCTCCACCGGGCCGTGAACGGTTACCAGGCCCCGGTCGACTCCCGACCGCGACGGGCCGCCGCGTGCTATAGTCGGCGACCTGAGCGGTACGCAGGGGTCGGCGGATTGCGACCCGCACGCACTGGTTTTCCACCCTTCTCGCCCTCCTTGTTACCCTGGTTTCGAATTGATGACCAAAGTCAAGAGCTTACCGGCGCGCGATCGTGTCGACCCGTCCGACTGCTGGGACCTGTCCAGCCTTTACGCGAGCGACGCAGCTTGGGAGAAGGGCTTGCGCAAGTTGAAGCGGCAGATTTCCCTTTACGACCAGTTCCGTGGTCACCTGGCCGAGAGCGCCCCGAAGCTGGCCGCGTGCCTCGAGTTTGACCTGGCGGTGGACCGCCTGAGCGAACGGGTGGGCACCTACGCCTACCTGAAAACGGCGGAGGACCAGGCCCACAGCACCTACCAGCGGATGCTGGGGCGTTACCAGCACGTGTCGACCGAGGCGGCGCGGGCAGCCAGCTTCCTCCACCCGGAAATCATGGCGATTCCCGCCGCCACGATGCGCAGGTTCCTGGCCGCGCCCGAACTGGCCCCATACCGGTTACTGCTGGAGCGCATCCTGCGCTACCAGAGGCACACGCTGAGCGCCAAGGAAGAGGAGCTGCTGGCATTACAAAGCGAGATGGCGCAGGTCGCCGGTCAGACCTTTCGCCAACTGCTGGACGCCGACCTGCGCTTCGGCGACATCGAAACCGAGCAAGGGCGGGTCGAGCTGACCAATGCCAATTTCCTGCAAATGCTGCATTCCCCCAGCCGGAAGGTACGGCGCACGGCCTTCGACCAGTACTACGCTCAGTTCGCCGGGCACGAGAACACCCTGGCCGCCACGCTGAACGGCTCGATCCAAAGGGACATCTACTACGCACGGGCCCGCGGTTACCCGAGCGCCCTGGAGTCCGCGCTCTTCCATGACCAGATGCCGGTGGCGGTCTACCACAACCTGATCGAGACCGTGCACCGCCATCTTCCGGCCCTGCACCGATATTACGAGCTCCGCCGGCGCAAGATGCGGCTCCGCGAGCTGCATCACTACGACACCTACGTGCCGATCCTGAGCGAGCTGGAGGTGCGCTACCGCTGGGGCCAGGCCACGCGGCTGATCCTGGAGGCCCTCGAGCCACTGGGCCGCGACTACGGCCGCGCGCTGGCCGCCGGGCTGGAGGGCCGCTGGTGCGACCGTTACTCGAACCGGGGCAAGCAAAGCGGGGCGTTCAGCTGCGGCACCTTCGACGGGGACCCGTATATCCTGATGAACTACAAGCCCGAGGTGCTGAGCGACGTGTTCACCCTGGCTCACGAGGCCGGGCATTCGATGCACAGCCACCTCTCGGCCAGGCATCAGCCGTTTGCCTATTACCGCTACGCGATTTTCGTGGCCGAGGTCGCCAGCACGTTCAACGAAGAGCTGCTGAGCTGGCACCTGCTGCAGCGGGCACCCGACGATCGCGCCCGGGCCTACCTGGTCAATCGGGCGATCGACGCCATTCGTGGCACGATCTTTCGCCAGACGATGTTTGCGGAATTCGAAAAACAGACGCACGAACTGGCCGAGTCCGGCGAGCCGTTGACGGTCGAGACGCTCAAGGAGACCTATGGCCGCCTGCTGGGAAAATACTTCGGCCCGGATTTCGCCATCGACCCGCAGCTCCGCCTGGAATGCCTCCGCATCCCGCATTTCTACCGGGCCTTTTACGTCTACAAGTACGCCACCGGGATGTCGGCCGCGATCGCCCTCAGCCAGCGGGTGCTCGGCGGCGGTCCGCGCGAGCTGGAGGCCTACCTGAGTTTCCTCCGAGCCGGTTGCTCGAAGTTCCCCCTGGAACTGCTCCGCGACGCCGGCGTGGACATGGAGAGCCCGCAGCCGGTCGATTCGGCCCTGCGGCATTTCACAAAGCTGGTCGATCAGCTCGAGGGATTGCTCTGAGGCACAATCCGAAAAGCCGCCGGCCGCGTTCCCCGCTCGCTCCCGGAACGGGCTCGCGCCTTGTCCAAGAAAAATTTTCGGATCAGCCGCCGGGCGCTTGCCCGCGGCTGATCCGGGAAAAACCGGGGGCTAGCGCCCGCCGGCTGATTTGCCGGACCCGAACTTTGGAAATGGACAGAACACCAGATCGCCTTGCGTGATCCGGGGAGCCACGGGACGAGCCAACCGGAGCTGCACGATCTTGGGAGGGCGGGGCTGCCCAAGAGGTAACCGTTCACACCCCGGGTGGGCGATTCCAGGGGGTCAGGTCCATGTTTTCGGCCAGCGCGTTTGGGTCTGGCAGAGCTTTACAGCCGAAAAATGGACCAGACCCCGCCCTGTGAACGGTTACCCCAAGAGGGTGCCTGCCCGCGTTCCCTCCGGACGGACCTCCGCAGTTCGTGCAGGTCCACTCAGCCCGCGCTGCCGGCCGGCTGGGCAACCGTTGCCGAGGCGTTCACCGCGTCGGCGAGTGCTACCAGGATGTTGCCCGGGCCGTGGCCGTTGGACAGCGGCAGGCAGGTCGCCTGCAGCGGACACGCCCGCCCACGGGTGTCGCGAAGCGTAAGCGGCTGTCCTTCACGCGAGCGACCGTTGCGCGCTGTTTGACGCCAAGGCAGCGCCGACGCGTCCAGCTCGCCCAGCATCCAGGCCAGGTCGCTCACCTGGCGGCCGATCAGTCGCTCGGGGCGCACGCCCAGCTTCTGGGCCAGCCAGTGGTTGACCAGGACCACCCGCTCAGCCGCATCCAGGAGCAGCACGCCATGCGGCAGGGCATTGATCGCGGCGCCGGTCGGATCGACCGCCGAACTGCCGGGCAGCACGCTGCCGGCAAGGTAGCCGCGATAGGCCGTGTAGCCGCCGCCACCCATGAATGCGAAAAGCATCAGCCAAGGTCCCAGGTCCGTCGTGCCGGACCCCAGGGGCGACACCGGCTGGAAACAGAACTCGATCTGGCCCCACGCGGTGATCCCGGTACGGATCGGCACCCGCACCTGCGACTCCGTAGAGCCCTGGCCGGGCAATTCCTTCCAGTGACTGGCGTGGCTGCCCGCCTGCGCGTAAATCTCTCCATCGGCGCGGCGGATCGCCGCGGAACGGAGCGTAACTTCGCGGGCAACCAGGCCCTCGAGAACGTCCTCCAGCGCCAGAAAGTCACCCCGTGCCACCAGCGGCGTACTGGAGATGGCGACCGCTTCGCACAGGGCTGCCCGAGCGGCGAGTGTAGTGGACCGCTGCGACGGAAGCACGTCCAAATGGAACGCCAGGGCCAACAGACAGAGCGTGATGCCGACCATGCCCAAAGCCAGTCGGGAGTGGATAAAGCCTTGGGACACAGCCAGGAAATCCTCTGTGGCGCGGAACGATGAACCCAGGCGCCCTGCCGTGCGCCGAACACCTGAGTGTTCTGTCCATTTCAGGAGTTCGGGTTCGGCAAATTTGCCGGAGGGCACGAGCCCCCGGTTTTTTCCTGGATGAACCGCGGGCTAGCGCCCGGCGGCTGATCCGAGAATTTCACTTGGACGATGCACTGCGGCAACTCTGCCGAAAACCAGCCAACACAGCCGCTGGGCGCTGCCTGTAGAAAAACCTAGCTCACAAGACTCCTTGGCCCCCGGCGCAGCAGTCGGCCGTCGGCCCATTCCCCCGCGCCGGCTCCGGCGCGGACGTTACGCGCGGTACGATCGCCCATGCCCGCCGAGCCCAGCACCGCACAATCCGCGTGACCCAACCCTGACGGAACGCCGCGCGGGAATCGTAGCCGCGTCCGGGGCAACCCTGGACCTGCGACGGAGCGGAACACGGCGGCCGGGGCCTCTGTCGCGGACGGCGATCAGCGGCGGACCTGGCCCCGCGGCCGAAGATCGAGCCCGAACCAGGTCCGCAGCCGAACGACTCGCCGGCCGGACCCCGCAGCGGCAAGACGCGTTCGTACTGCCTTGCTTCCCGAAAGAGCGCCGGCTGTGGGGATGCGGCGCCGGGTGCCACGGGCGGCCCGCCCCCAGGGATCCAGCGGCAGCACGTCGACCCGACCGTCGACGTGATGGACGAGGCGCTCCGCTGGCTGGCTGGCCGACCGCGCAGCGGCCGCCAGGGTGGCACCGCATTACGGCCGGAGCGTGGTGATCCACAGCAGCGGCTGGCCCGCCTCGTCCACCCGCCACTCGCCCTTCAGCCGCGTCTGAAAGAGCAGGTGGTCCAGCACCCGCTTGACGTAGCTGCGACCGGCCGGGAAACGCACCCTCACCTGCGACGGATCAATCTGCGCCCGGGCCAGCGAGTTGTGATCCAGCAGCAACCGGATCTGCAACCGCTGCTGGATCGCCTCGAGGGCGGCCGACAGGACTGCGTTTTCCATTTCGACGTCCAGGAACTCAAACAGGGCAGGAACCAGTTGCCGCTCGGGCCGCGGCTCGGGCCAGCCGATCGGCCACGACTCGCGGGCACCCCGCACGTCGGTGATCCAGAGTTCCACCTGCTGGCCGCGCTCGCGCGGGACCAGCACCAGCCCCAGCGGGCGCAGCAGGGCAGCCAGCGCCGTGCCGCTGCTCGCCCCCTCCAACTCGTCCGCGGCCGCCCCGGCCTGATCGAGCACCCGCTGCGGGACGGGATCGATCACCAACGGCAACTCCAGCCGCCCTGCAATCCGCGCGACCGCCTCCCCGCTCGGCCGCCCCCGCGTCGACGCTGTGACCTTCGCGGCCAGCTGATCGTGCAGCTGCACCAGTTGCGCGTCGGTCAACCCAAAGGCCGCCCTCGCCGCGACGGCCTTGTCCGGCCCGCGCGCCGAGAGGGCCTGCAGCCACTCGGCCAGGCGGGCCTTGTCCCGCAGCATGAAGCTACCGCCGGGCAACACGACGCTGTCCGCGGCGGTGAGCACGCCCGTCACGAAATAGACCGGCGCATCGTCCGTGCCGCGGCGCTCCACCTCCGGCCGGTCACCCGCCCGGCCCGCGCGGATCCTCAAGCCCGCCAGCGGCAAGTCCTTGAGGCCCTCCATCCAGCGCTGTGCGCCGTCCAAGGGGAAGCCCGGCTGCGTCACCAACTCCAGCTCAATCCGCGGCGCTCCCCACACCGCGCTCGACGCAAACAGCCAGCCACACAGCAACCCCGTCGCCATCCACCCCGGGGTCTGGTCCATTTTTCGGCCCATAAACGCCGCCACTCCCACACGCGCCGGCCGAAAACATGGACCTGACCCCTTCGAACCGCCTCGCGCGTCACCCGCCCCGGGGTCTGGTCCATTTTTCGGTCCACAAACTCCGCCACCCCCCACACGCGCCGGCCGAAAACATGGACCTGACCCCTTCGAACCGCCGCCTCGCG
>Ga0209398_1000554_pt1 | contig 22802 bp, 32 predicted proteins | sample AshMeaBigSpring_FD_184125 | JGI IMG/M metagenome (GOLD analysis project Ga0209398, IMG submission 184125) | Groundwater microbial communities from Big Spring, Nevada to study Microbial Dark Matter (Phase II) - Ash Meadows Big Spring (SPAdes)... | ecosystem: Environmental > Aquatic > Deep... | reverse complement strand
TTAAGGGAGTTGTTTTTCCGGGGAAGGAGTTTATGGTGGAGAAATACAATATTAATGGTAAATGGTTAATGATAAATGGTAAATTTTGGTGGTTGTGGTATCCGTATAGGTATTATTGTGGGTTGAGAGGGCTTTGGTTGGTGATAACGGGTACTTCGACAAGCTCAGAAACCTGGGGAGATAATTGTTAGTGGTTAATGATGAGAGTAAAACTGTGTTATGTCAGCTACCCGATATTTTTTTTGAAACAATCAGTGTTTTGGGAATAGGAATAGCATAGAATAGTATATCTTTGTAACTATAAATTTAAAAATAAAAGTATGAATCCATTCAGTTATGGTACTATTGTAAAGAGCGAACATTTTTTTGACCGCGAGGAAGAGTGTTCGAGAATTGTATCCACTTTAGCCAATGGGAATAATATAGTATTGTTTGCACCACGTAGATATGGAAAAACATCGTTGGTTTTTAAAGTAATCGAAGAACTTGAATTGCAAGACATTCAATGTATTTATTTTGATTTTATGCCTGTTTTCTCCATCGAATCTTTTGTAACGAATTATTTAGAAGCAATTAAGAAGAAGCAAACAAATTTACAGAAGTTTATTCAAACTTTTGCTGGTGTAATTCGAAATATCAGACCTAAACTTACATTTGATTTGAGTGGTAATCCTGAATTTGGTATTGAACTTTTGGAGCAAACGATAAGCTCACAAACGCTTTCGGATGTATTGGATTTGCCAGAGAAAATGAGCGAAAACGGCAAGCGTTTAGTAGTTGTTTTTGACGAATTTCAGGAAATAACAAAATTTGATAAATTTAATTTTGAAAGTTTATTGCGAAGCAAAATTCAGCAACAAAATGTAAATTACTTATTTCTGGGAAGCAGAACACATTTGCTTAACGACATGTTTAACAATAAAAAAAGAGCCTTTTACAATTCGGCTTCACATATTCAGTTAAACACTTTACCACGCGAAGAAACAATCGGCTATTTACAGCGTCAATTTAAAACCAGTAGTATTATCATAAGTAGGGAAAATGCAATTTTATTGATTGAGGAAGCTGGCGATATACCTTATTATATTCAATTTTTGGCCGCCGAAATATGGCAATATGCAGTTAATTATGTGCAGGATGTAAATTCGGAAATAATTAAATTTTGCTCGAACAAAATAATAGAACTGAAGCAGGATTATTATTATGAACTATTTGACAGGCAGTCGGTATTACAAAAAAAATTATTGAAAGCTTTAGTAATTAGTGGTGATAATGTATTTTCGGCACAATATGCACAACAGTTTCGATTATCTGCCCCATCATCCATTCAAAAAGCAATCGTAGTATTAATGGAAAATGGGATAATTGACAAGACTCAACATTCTTATTTTATTAGTGATCCTTTTTTCAAACGCTACATTCAAAATTACGCTTAGAGGCGTAACGCCTTGAGGCGTAATCTTGGACATATTGATGAATTTCCTTGCCGGTACAGGTAATGCGTTTATCGGGCGTGGTACGCCCACAAGCGGCACTGCTACGCATCTATTACATTTAAAAGCATTGAAGAATCCTGTGGATTTTCTGCGGTACGTTAAGGGAGTTGTTTTTCCGGGGAAGGAGTTTATGGTGGAAAAATACAATATTAATGGTAAATGGTTAATGATAAATGGTAAATTTTGGTGGTTGTGGTATCCGTATAGGTGGTATAGTGGGTTGAAGGGGCTTTTTAAATTAATAATTAAAAATTAATAATTAAAAAACTTATCTTTCCACCGACGGAAGTCACATAAGTTTTTGTAGATGAAGATATTCGGAAAAAGGACACATAGTTGTAATTGTTTAAAAACACTTACGGAAGAGCACTTCGACAAGCTCAGGAACCTGGGGAAATATTAAAAAGAAATTATTAATTATTAATTCTAAATTATTAATTAAATATTGGTGGTTGTGGTATCCGTATAGATGGTGGGTTGCCCTGCGGGCGGTTATTAGGCTGTGCCGTTAATAGCTTCGTGTTATTGGTGCTTCGCACGTTATTAGTTTACAACGCACGAAGTGCTAAATAGCACCGTAGGTTTTTAAAAACGCTCGAAGAGCAAATAACACCGTTAGGTTAATAACATCGTAGGTATGGCTCTCTTGTTTTTTGAGTTGGAATATTGTATATTTGTGGCGTGAATGTAATTTATTAGAAACGAAATGAAAAATTCTGATTTTAATACTGATAAAATAGTCCAGTTTTGGATAGAAAGTTCAGATGAAGACTATATTACAATGTTAACTCTATATGAAAATAAAAGATATAGTTGGAGTTTATTTTTAGGGCATTTAATGATTGAAAAATTACTTAAAGCTTTATTTGTCAAAGTAAACAACGATTTTCCTCCATTAATTCATAATTTACTCAGACTTGCCGAAAAGTGTAATATAAAATTAACTGAAGAGCAACAACTTTTTTTAGCAACTGTGACAGCTTTTAATATAAATGCCAGATATGATGACTATAAAATGAGTTTTCAGAAAACATGTACTCCCGAATTTAGTTCAGAATGGATTGAAAACATTAAAAATCAACGATTATGGATAAAAACATTAATAAAATTATAAAATCATACATACAAACAGTATTAAGTGAACAACCCGATTTATTGTCGGCATATTTGTTTGGTTCGTATGCACGTAATAATCAACGGTCAGAAAGCGACATCGATATAGCATTGGTTTTTAAAAACTTACCTGAAAGCGACAGATTTAATACTCAAGTTAAATTAATGCTTCTTGCATCTAATATTGATAACCGGATTGAACCACATCCTCTATCAAATCAAGATTTACAATCTAACAACCCATTTGCAATTGAAATATTAAAAACAGGCAAAAAACTACAAATTAAATAATATAGCTACAAAATGGCGTTGAGGCTTTGTGCTTTGAACTAATTGATATAGAAACCTATTTTTGTGCCTGCGTATTTCAATGCACCCCTACCAGATTATATCTACGAAGCTTATAAACACACCTTTACTGACCAAGATTAATGATTAATGGTTAACTGGTTATGATTTTGCAGCGGCGAAAGATAACTCCGCTGTACCTGTGCATTTCCTCAATATCAAACATATTAAAAATCCGCTGTTAGCCCCCCCAACCCCCGAAGGGGGAGCAAGAATGGTGGAGGTTGTTTTTCCGGGGAAGGAGTTTATGATTGAGAAATACAATATTAATGGTAAATGGTTAATGATAAATGGTAAATTATTAATGGTTCGCTCGGCTCTGCCGCTTGGCTCTGCCAAGAATGGAAAGATTCGGATAAGCTGGAGGTTTTTGTATGGTTATAGGTGGTATGTGGGGTTAAAAGGATTTTGGTTGGTGATAACGAGAAAGACGGAGGAGAAGAAAACCTCTCCCCATCCCTCTCGACCTCTCCCTAATTAGCTCCCGAAGGTCGCTGACCGCTGGTTCCCTCTCCAAGAGGCGAGGGACTTTTAAAGAGGGAGGCTGCTAAACTGCAAGTGGCTATGAATTTAGAACTCCATTTGCAGCTTTTATGATTTATTTATGACGAAACAATTACAAAGTAAAAAAAACTTAAAATTTAGATTTGATATTATTTTTATATTGATAATGTTACTTTAAAAGATAACTTTGCACCATGAATAGACAGATTATATTTTACAAAGAATATTTTTTAGACTTTTATACTGCTTTAGACCCCAAACTAAAAGAGAAAATACAATATGTTTTGGAATTGATAAAACAAATTGAAAGAGTACCCGAAAAGTTTTTAGCACCTATGACAGGTTATGAAGGACTTTATGAAATAAGAGTAGAATTTCAATCAAATATATACCGTATCTTTTGCTGTTTTGATCAAGGGAGATTGGTGGTTTTATTTAATGGTTTTCAGAAAAAAACGCAAAAAACTCCGAAAAATGAAATTGAAAAAACAATGCGTTTAAAACAAGAGTATTTTAATTTAAAAAAATAATTAAATGGGTAATTATAACGGAATTTCCACATTCGACGAACTAATAGAATTGGAACATGGCAAAATAGGAACAGAGAACCGTAACATTTATGAGCTCAACGCACAAATGTTTATAGTTAGTGAAATGTTAAAAGAAGCTCGTAAAGCAGCAAATTTATCACAAGAGCAACTTGCTACTATGTCGGGCACTAAAAAAAGTTATATCTCTAAAATTGAAAATGCCAAAGGAAATATACAATTATCAACATTGATACGCATTTTCGAAAAAGGCTTAAATAGAAAAGTTGGGCTTACATTCCTGTAAAAGTGGCAGTTGCCATTATTCTAAATTTATCATCTACCGAAAAGGTATTTCTTTTCAGTGGTGCTCCCACGAGCGGCACTGCTACGCATCTATTACATTTAAAAGCATTGAGGAATCCGGTTGATTTTCTGCGGTACGTTAAGGGAGTTGTTTTTCCGGGGAAGGAGTTTATGATTGAGAAATACAATATTAATGGTAAATGGTTAATGATAAATGGTAAATTTTGGTGGTTGTGGTATCCGTATAGGTGGTATATGGGGTTGAGAGGGCTGATGAAAATGGTTAATGGTTAATGGTTAATGGTTAATGGTTAATGGTTAATGGTTAATGGTTAATGGTTAGTGGTAAATGATTAATGGTTAATGGTTAGTGATTAATGGTTAATGGTAAATGATTAATGGTAAATGATTAATGGTTAATGGTTAGTGGTAAATGGTTAATGGTTAATGGTTAGTGGTAAATGGTTAATGGTTAATGGTTAATGGTTAATGGTTAATGGTAAATGAAATGCAACGGAAATTAGGATAATGGTTAGTGATAAATGGTAATAAGAATATGATATGAAAAATATTTTATACATTTGCAAAAATAAAATGAAACGCCCATGTTAAAATAATTATTAACACACAAAGCAATGATTATTTTAACATGGTAAGTTCCATGTGACCCGAAAAAAATAAAAAATAAACACATGAAAGAATAATGCAAAAGATATATATAAAAAACTTTGGTCCGATAAAAGAAGCCGAAATTGAAATAAACAGGCTTTTAGTTATTATTGGAGAGCAAGCTACAGGTAAAAGTACAATTTCGAAACTCATCTATTTTTTCAAGTCGCTTGGCGATGATTTGTTTAACCAATTTTACAAATCAGAAAGAGAATTTCTGGATATTACCGAGGATTTGATTATTCCGATAAGGGAGAAATATTACGATATTTTTGGTTCTACTTTTCATTTGCCACAATTCGAAATCAGGTATTATTTTAGTGCCGATAAATGGCTTTTACTCACCTTAGATGCTGAAACAAAGAAATTAAGGCCTGAGTTTAGTTCCGATTTTATGTGTAACGATTTTAAAAATGATTTGCGCAATGTAAAACAAAGCATTAAAAACGTTGAACGTAAGATAAAATCGACAAACAACCTGCATGAACAATTAGCCCTTGAACAAGAAAAGCTAAAATTAATACAAGAGCTTTCGAACCTGATAAACAAAGCTTTCGAAAACAAACAAAATGACTCATTGTATGTAATAGCAGGTAGGAATGCTACCGTTGGTTATTCTGCTTTATTCGAGAAATATTTATTTGCCAGTTTACAGACAAAGATTGAAGAAAACAGAAAGCAGGCTTTTAAAACTAAAGAACAAACCATTGACGAAACTCTGTTATTAAAATTTATCGAACGAGTATTAAAAGTAAAAGGATTGTTTGAGAAGTACAATAACACCGCCGGATTAATAAATAGTTTGCCCGATAACGCTACCAATATTAATGTTCTGAGAATTACGGAGCAGAAAATGCTGCAAATTTTAAAAGGAAAATACAGAATTGATTCGTTCGGCGAAAAAATAATGCACGAAAACAACAAATATGTTTATTTGAATAATGCCTCATCGGGTCAACAGGAAATAATTCGTATTCTGCAAGATATTTTTATTGTGTTGTACGAAAAACAAAAAGCATTTAGAATAATTGAAGAACCTGAGGCGCACTTATTTCCGTTGGCACAAAAACACATTGTTGAATTGTTTGCATTGTTGATAAATCAAAATACTGAAAACCAAATTATTATAACCACACATAGTCCGTATATTATTACGGCTATAAATAATCTTTTGTTTGCAAAAAGAGTAGTAGATGCCAATAATGAGGTTGAAAACGAAGTAGAAAATATCATACCTTCGGCTTATCACTTAGAATCATCGTGGTTAAGTGCTTATTCGTTAAGTAAAAACAATACTTACTGCGAGAACATTTTAAATGATAAAACAGGTTTAATCAAACAAACTTATCTGGATAGTGTATCGGACTTATTAGGGTCGGACTTTACAAATTTATATAACCTTCATAAGCAAAAATATGCCAACACAACAAGATGAAATAATCAATCGGTTGGACGTTGCTTTTCGTGGCTATAGTACAAAACCTTCGGATTGTTTATCGTTTGAAGTCAGTAGTGAAACATTTTACATAGAAGATAATAAAGTTCTTGGTTTTGTAGATTTATCTATGACACTGATACTGATTTTGATGTTTATCGTTCGTTTAAAATTGAAAATTTAACTGACAAATTGGCCCTTTGGCCCATTGATGGTATGTTTTTCGGTGATGGACAAGGTCCATCTCGTTGTGATTGTGTTTTCTTTAACAATACTCATTTTTGTTTTGCTGAATTTAAATTTAATGCAACTACCAGCAATCTTCAATCTATTCATCAACACAGAGAAAAGGCAATAGCGCAATTACGATCCAAGATTGAATTAATAAATGAAAAATTCGATGCAAACTCTTTTGATTATTTGAAATATACATTAGAAGCATACTTATGTACGCCTGAAACTTTTCCAAGCAAAAATACTTCTATATCCAATTTTGCAGTTGAATTTTTAGAAGAATATGGTATTTCGCTTTACGAGCAAAATTATAAATTATTTTAATAATATGCTTCGTAATGAATCAATTAAACAATCAACAGCAACTTATTCCTGCATCGGCAAAACTTCATTTAAGTGAAGTTGAATTACAAGCTATTGATACACTAATACTAAATATTGAAGATTGGGATTACTTCTCTACTCAAATCATTGAAAGAGGTTTAGCACCAATTTTTTATAAAAAACTCCCCTTACTATCCAACTCACAACTAATACCTACACAAGTACAAACAAGACTCCGAGCAGCCTATTACAAAACAGTAAGTCGCAGCATGATGCTGTATGGAGCTTATCACGAAGTAACGGAGCAGTTTATAAAGGCAGGTATTCCGGTTATTGCCTTAAAGGGTATGTATATCTCGGAGCACTTGTATCAGGATATTGGCTTACGCCTAATGAGTGATATTGATTTATTGGTACGAGAAGAAGATGGCGAGCGGTGTTGGTAGAGATACACACCAAACTACAAAACACCAGCGAGCAATACCAACAATCGCTTACAGATATATGGCAACATGCCAAACCCGTAACCATAAATGGCTTACCTGCGCTGGCGTTGGATAATTACAACCTGCTAATTCATCTCTGTCTGCATCTGCATAAACACAATATAGTGCTGGAGCATGTGCAGTTTACGAGTTTTGCGGATATTGTTAACCTGCTATGCAGGATAGACGACGGACAACAGCCCTCTCGACCTCTCCCTAATTAGCTCCCGAAGGTCGCTGACCGCTGGTTCCCTCTTCAAGGGGCGAGGGACTTGTAAAGAGGGAGGCTGCTAACCTGCAAATGACTGCAAATTTAAAGGTTACAAATAAGAATATTATGAAATCTATATATCAGACAAAACCTCGCACAGATACGCGAACTCCCTCTCCTGTGGAGAGGGTTGGGGAGAGGTGTGATAGCTGGGATTTTGTGTGGGAGGAATTTATTGAGAAGTGCAAGCTATACGAGTGCGAAGAGCCTGTGTTTAAATACCTGTTATTGTGCCGTGCGTATTTTAACGCTCCCCTACCCGATTATATCTACGAAGCATACAAACATACGTTTACTGATTACGATAGGGATTTGTTTTACAAACACTTAACAGGTTACGATTTTGCAGCAGATAGAGAAAACTCTGCTGTGCCGGTGCATTTCCGTAATATTAAACATATTAAAAATCCGCTGTTAGCCCCCCCAGCCCCCGAAGGGGGAGCAAGAATGTGGGAGGTGGTTTTTCCGGGTAAGGCGTTTATGATTGAGAAATACAATATTAATGGTAAATGGTTAATGATAAATGGTAAATTTTGGTGGTTGTGGTATGGGTATCGTTGGGCGATGGGGTTGAGAGGGCTTTGGTTGGTGATAACGGGTACTTCGACAAGTTCAGTAACCTGGAGAAATAATGGTAAGCGATCATCATATAACACATCTAGTTCCAGCTAGTTCCTGCCTGCTCCGATGTATCGGAGATGTATCGGAAATGTATCGAAATCATCATATCATCTCATCAATACATCATCTTTTGTGTTCTATAGAAATAAAAAAAATAGGCAAAGAAGATAGATTTTTGATTACTATTTGTATCTTTGCAAAACATTCAAATTGATATATAATTATGGATAAAATTTCATCAAAAAATACTATTAATATAACTGTAAATGAACGAATTGCTGTATTCGAAAAATTTACATCAGAGTTATTAAATTCGCCAGCAAAAGTTGAAAAATACTTACAAAGTACCGGGATTTATAACCGAAACGGCAAATTAACTAAAGAATATAAGTAGAATGTATTCAAAGCGTTCAAATCTGATTATTGGATTTCATGGCTGTGATATAAATGTAGCTAATGAAATAATTTCGGGTAAAGGACAAATGTTGCCGAGTACTAACGACTACGATTGGTTAGGAAATGGTATGTATTTTTGGGAAAACAATTACAATCGTGCACTTCTATTTGCTGAAGAGCAAAAAGAAAGAGCTTTGTACAAGGGAAAATCAAAAAAAGTTGAAACTCCAGCTGTAATAGGTGCAGTTATTGATTTAGGTTTTTGTTTGGATTTGTTAGAGTCCCAAAATTTGATGATTTTAAAATCAAGTTACGATACTTTAAAGCTTTTTACTGAACAAGAAAATTTATCATTACCACAAAACAAAATCTCAAAAGAAAACGAAGATTTATTAATTCGTCATTTAGACTGCGCTGTAATTGAAAACGTACATTCAATTAACAAAGAAAACAAATTAATCCCTTATGATTCTGTTAGAGGTGTTTTCTGGGAAGGTAAAGATCTTTATCCAAACGCAGGTTTTAAAGAAAAAAATCATATACAAATCTGCATAAGAAATCCAAATTGCATAAAAGGTTTTTTCATTCCGCTACAAAGAGATTTTAATCATCAAATACCTTAAATAAAAATTATTTGCAGCGTATCAAAGATTAAAGTATTTCATTGTATTTTTTTTGGCTTTTATAGATACCAAGTCGCAGAATCATTTTAATCCTCTCTTCCGCAATGGTGTAATGGTAGAAATTCATATCCGCCTGCAAAACACCCGCGAGGTTTACCAACAAAACCTAAAAGTGGTGTGGCGGGATGCGGTTCCCGTAGAGACGGGGCATGCCTCGTCTGTACAAGGCGCCTTACGCCTGGAATTATCGGATATGTTGATACATGCCTGTTTGCATTTAGATAAGCATTTTGTAACATCGCATGTGCAGTTTACGAGTTTTAATGACATCTTCAATCTTTTGAGAGAGATTGAAGAGAGAACCAAGAACCAAGAGCCAAGAATCAAGACGGAAGAAATAGCGGATTTTTGGCAGCGTTTTGAGGCGAAATGCATACAATACAATTTTGCGGATACTGTTTTCAGGTATTTGGTAATGGTGCGGCATTATTATGGTGCTCCCACGAGCGGCACTGCTACGCATCTATTACATTTAAAAGCATTGAAGAATCCGGTTGATTTTATGCGGTATGTGAAGGGAGTTGTTTTTCCGGGTAAGGCGTTTATGATTGAGAAATACGGACGACGGACGACAGACGACGGACGACAGAAAGAGAGACGACAGACGACAGAAAGAGAGACGACAGACGACAGACAACGGACAACAGACGGCGGAAAAGAACACGAAACACGAAACGAGAAACACGAAACGAAAAACCTTCAAACTTTCAAACTTTCAAACTGCGCTTCTGGTGGTTGTGGTATGGGTACAGGTGGGCGATGGGGTTAAAAGGGCTTTGGTTGGTGATAACGGGTACTTCGACAAGCTCAGTAACCAAGAAATAACCACATAAGTCACATAAGTTTTTGTAGAGGAAGATATTCGGAAAAAGGACACATAGTTGTAATTGTGTTCATCTCTTAATCATCATATCAACATATTATTAAGCAAAGTCTAAAATAATATCCGCATTAATTTGCAAATTCTTACGTAGATTTTTTGCTAACCTCATTCCTATTGATTTTTTTCCACGAAGTATTTCACTCATACGTGCCTCATCAATACCGAGTAAAATAGCGGTTTCTCGTTGTTTTAGATTGAGTTCAGTCATACGTTCCTGGATTTGTGCAATTAGCGGATTTACAGGAATTGGGTGAGGATAATGTGTTTTTTCCCACTCTCTTACCATTGTTGATAATCGAATATACTCTGTTTTATCCTCGTTGGACAATAAATCCATATCGCCCATTTTTGTACCTTTAGCTAAGATTAAATCCATATCTTGGCATATACTTCTGTATTCTTTTTCTGATTGTATTCTATTTGTTCTCATCATTATCTGTTTTAAATATTTTTGGCGTCAATTTTATCGTATTCGGCATGTGTTCCGGCAAAACGGATATTTAATTCACCTGCAAAGTAAACAACCACTACTATTATTCGATAATTATTACCTTTCAAATTAAAAACATACCTATTATTACCAACATAATCAGCACTTGGAAAATCAGCTTTAAGCTCATTATGGTTTTTCCAGTTTACTGCTTCAACACTTTCAATCCATTTATTTACCGCTTTAAGAGCTATTGAATGTTTTCGTACGAATTCAGCTAATTTAAATCTGTGTGTTATTTCCATGCATTAAAGTATGTTCGATTAATTACTTGCAAAAATAAGCAAGTTTTTGTATTTACGCAAGTAATTCGGATTTTTTTTCAATTAATTACCCAAAATTAAAATAGGATATCAGGCGCGGTGCTTCCCAAAGCGGTACTACTACGCAGATCTTACATTTAAAGCAGTTGAAGAATCCGATTGATTTTATGCGGTACATGAAGGGAGTTGTTTTTCCGGGGAAGGAGTTTATGATTGAGAAATACGGACGACGGACGACAGACGACGGACGACAGAAAGAGAGACGACAGACGACAGACAACGGACAACAGACGACAGAAACAATGACGACAGACAACGGACAACAGACGGCGGAAAAGAACACGAAACACGAAACGAGAAACACGAAACGAAAAACCTTCAAACTTTCAAACTTTCAAACTGCGCTTCTGGTGGTTGTGGTATGGGTACAGGTGGGCGATGGGGTTGAGAGGGCTTTGGTTGGTGATAACGGGTACTTCGACAAGCTCAGTAACCAAGAAATAACCACATAAGTCACATAAGTTTTTGTAGAGGAAGATATTCGGAAAAAGGACACATAGTTGTAATTGTTTAAAAACACTTACGGAGGTGGACTTCGACAAGCTCAGTAACGAATAAATTTAAGACATTAGACAATAGACTATAAACATAGACTTTCGAACAAAATAAAAAATCAGTTTGTTATAGAACTAAAATTATATGTATATTTGCATTGTAAAACCTACAAAATATCAAATAAATGAATGCAATAAAACTGCCTCTATCAAATGTTCAGGTTGAATTAATGAAAATATATTCAACTAATATCTCAGAACCTGAACTGCATGAACTTAAAAATCTATTGGCTCAATTCTATGCTAAAAAGTCGATAGAAAATGCCAATGAAGTATGGAAAAAAAATAATCTTTCGAATGAAACCATGGATTCTTGGTTAAATGAAAAGTCCTAGAATACTAAACATAGTTTTAGATACCAATATTCTGTTAGTTTCAATTTCAGAATACTCAAAGTATCATTGGATTTTTCGTCAGTTGGTCGAAAAAAGATTTAATTTGTTTATAACTAATGAGATATTGACTGAATACGAGGAAATTATTGCGCAAAAATACAATATTGAAACAGCAAAAGCTGTCGTCAGAATGCTTTTAGAACTAGAAAATGTTTGGCTTTGTACAATTTATTATAAATATAACCTAATTACCGATGATCCGGATGATGATAAGTTTGTTGATGCAGCCTTAGCTGGCAATTGTGATTTTATTGTAACAAATGACAAGCATTTTAATATTCTAAAATCAATAGATTTCCCCCACATTAACATAATTAATATTGAGAAGTTTAAAGATCTTTTTTAATTCATGTTTAATCAATTTCTAACATTCCTAAAAACGAGTTTTCAGGCATCGTTTTGAATCCAAATGCATTAAACACAATTTTGCGGATACGGTATTTCGGTATTTGGTAATGGTGCGGTATTATTATGGTGCTCCCAAAGCGGCACTGCTACGCATCTATTACATTTAAAAGCATTGAAGAATCCTGTAGATTTTATTCGGTACGTGAAGGGTGTTGTTTTTCCGGGGAAGGAGTTTATGATTGAGAAATACGGACGACGGACGACAGAAAGAGAGACGACAGAAAGAGAGACGACAGACGACAGACAACGGACAACAGACGGCGGAAAAGAACACGAAACACGAAACGAGAAACACGAAACGAAAAACCTTCAAACTTTCAAATCACGATTCTGGTGGTTGTGGTATCCGTATAGGTGGTGGGTTGCCCTGCGGGCGGTTATAAAGTTCATAAAGTTATAAGGTTTATAAAGTTATAAGGTTAATGGTAATTGGTAAATGATTAATGATTAATGGTAAATGATTCGCTCGGCTCTGCCAAGAATAATTAATGGTTAGTGATTAATGGTTAATATAAAGGATTGCGATACGAAGAATTGATAATATGAATAGAACAGATTTTATACAATCGCTATTAAACGATACCGAAAGCTATCGAGTAGAACGAACAGAATCTACAACCAATATAGATAAATATTGCGAAGCTATCTGTGCTTTTTCGAACGACTTGGGTGGTAGTGAGCAAAATGGTTACCTCATTATTGGAGCAAAAGACAATGGTGATTTGGCGGGGATAAAAGTTGACGATCGGTTTATGTTACAAATATCGAATATCCGAACCGATGGAAATATATTACCGCAACCTATAATGATGGTTGAAAAACACAGTTTTGATGGTGGTGATTTGTTAGTGGTAGAAGTTACACCATCGGAGCATCCTCCTGTTCGATATAGAGGTAAAGTGTGCGTACGGGTGGGTCCACGCAAAAGTATAGCTTCGGTAGCCGAGGAAAAAATACTCATTGAAAAACGCCTTTCGCACGTTACATCGTTCGATGAAATGCCTTGCCGTAGGGCTACGCTCGAAGACCTCGATTTAGAACTTTTTAAAAAAGAGTATTTATCAAAAGCAGTAGCAGAAGATGTTTTAATTCATGATAATCGCACGATAGAAGAACAGCTGTCGGCTCTGGGATTCTACGACCGTAGGTTTGGTTGTCCGACTAATGCTGCAATACTACTTTTTGGTCGTAATCCGGAGCATTATTTACACGGTGCATATATTCAGCATGTTAATTTTAACGGATTTGACAAAGCAGCTGATATAAAAAGTGAATATAAGTTTGAAGGAAATCTTATCCGGTTGTTGTCGAAAATTGATAGCTTTATCGAAACAACAATCGCTTCTAAGCGACCTGTTTCGGTGAGTGTATTACGCGAAGAATTGGTTTATGATTATCCTTACATGGCTACACGTGAGTTAATAACGATTACCGCAATCCACTCGTATCCCAAGCCATGAAAGTATTGGGTTATGTAAATAAATTTAGTAGAGGTATAGCCCGTGTTCAAACAGAACTGACTGACAATGGTAATGGTGAGGCTCTATTTGATATTTCGCTATTAACTGCATTCAAAGTTCTTGTACGAAAATCAACAAAGGCTTATGAAATACAGTTTGAACAGAAAAAAAACGTGGAAACAGGCAAGTTAAATGGCAAATTAAATGGCAAGTTAAATGAGAGTCAACACATTGTTTTAAAAGCAATTAAAAACCACCCTGGCATAAATGCAACTAAGTTAAATACAAGACTTAATATACCAGTTAATACAATAAATAAACATATTGGATTATTAGTTAAATTAAAACTAATTGAGCGAAGAGGTAGTAGAAAAACTGGTGGGTATTACTTATTGTCCGAATAAATTAGATTTATGAAAGCTGACTACCAACTTATCCTTGCCTCTGCACCCCTGCATCCCATGACCTCACCCCCAGCCCCTCTCCAAGTGGAGAGGGTAGCAAGAGAGCTACAAGCCATAGACACCCTTATACCACAAGTAGAAGACTGGCAAGCATTAGCCTTATTACTAATAGATAGAGGAACAGCGCCACTGCTGTATAGAACAATGAGCAAAGAGCAAAGAGTAATGACTTTACCTCCAGCAGCATTCGCTATGCTCCGTAAAGCGTATTATAAAACCCTGAGCAAGAATACGCTTATCTATCAGGAGTTTGGTAGTTTATCCGAGATTTTACGTACAAACGCTATTCCATTTATCACGCTTAAAGGTATTTGTATGGCCGAATGGTTATACGGTGATATTGGATTGCGCCAAATGAGTGATATTGATATATTGGTACAGGAAGAAGATGGGCATCGTTGCTTAGAAGCACTAAAACAAGCTGGCTACGTAACTATTCAGGATTATACGGTAGATGAATTTGTGGATATGAAATCGCAAAATCATTTTAATCCCCTCTTCCGTAACGATGTTATGGTAGAAATTCATATCCGCCTGCAAAACACCCGCGAGATTTACCAACAAAACCTAAAAGAGGTGTGGCGAGATGCGGTTCCCGTAGAGACGCGAAGCCTCACGTCTCATGTGCAGACGTTTCATGTAACGTCTGTACATTATAAGAATGTAGGGCACATTAGTTCTACTTTGACAGATTAGTTTTTAAGAAATAGGAACGCGTTACTATTATTTTTTAATCTGTCAAAGTAGAATTAGGTAATACCTGAAAGTATTTTTTGAAAATAACGGATTACAGACAATATTTAAATATAAAGACTATGACAAAAGAAACGGCTATAAAATTGTTTAACGATAGAAAAATACGTACTCACTGGGATGAGGAGGAGGAAAAGTGGTATTTTTCAATTGTAGATGTATTGAGTGTTTTGACTGAAAGTGTTTCACCATCGGCTTATTGGCGTAAATTAAAACAACGCCTTAAAGAAGAAGGGAATGAAACCGTGACAAACTGTCACGGTTTGAAAATGCGGGCCGAAGATGGTAAAATGCGTATGACTGATGTGGCTGATACAGAGCAGCTGTTTCGCTTAATACAATCGGTACCATCCCCGAAAGCAGAGCCATTTAAGCAATGGTTAGCGCAGGTTGGACGTGAGCGGATTGACGAACTGGAAGATCCTGAAATTGGGATTGACCGCTTAATGGAAACCTATCTGCGCAAAGGATATTCCGAAAAGTGGATTAATCAGCGATTAAAAAGCATTGAAATACGAAAAGAACTGACCGATGAGTGGGAAGCAAGAGGGATTGAAAAGGGAGCAGAATTTGTAATCCTAACTGATGAGATAACAAAGGGTTGGAGTGGCTTAACGACCAAGCAATACAAAAATTACAAAAATCTAAAAAAGGAAAACCTCCGCGACCATATGACGAATCTGGAGTTGGTATTGAATATGTTAGCCGAAGCAACAACAACCGAGATATCCAAAGACAAAAAACCCGAAACTTTTGAACAAAGCAGGCAAATAGCCCGTAAAGGGGGTAGTGTGGCTGGTAATACCCGAAAGGAAATAGAACAAAATATTGGCAAAAAGGTGGTAACACGATTAAATGCTAAATCATTGGATAAAGATAAACCAAAAGAAATTGAATGAAACTCCAACTAAAAAGCATAACATTCCCCGCATCGAAAGCAGCGCTTAGCGAACTGCCTGAGGGCAAGCTATTGATAAATACCATCAATGCACACAGCTATAATGTGGCGCAGAAGGATGCAGAATTTGCCGAAGCATTGCTTCGCGGTGGTGTGCTCATACCCGATGGTGCCGGGGTGGTATGGGCTAAGAAGTGGCTGGGGGGGAAGAAAGACGACAGACAACAGACAACAGACGACAGAGAACAAAGAGCAAAGACGACCCCCGACCCCAAATGGGGAGTTAAGAATCAGGAGCGAATAGCGGGTTGGGATTTGTTTGAATGGGAGATGGGGAGATTACAGACAATAGACGACAGACGACGGTCGACGGACGACGGACAACGGACGGCGGAAAAGAACACGAAACACGAAACCCGAAACGTGGAACCCGAAACGGCGTCTGTACTGTTTTTGGGGAGTAGCGAGGAGGTATTGGCAAAGATAAAGGCACGGGCAGCCGTGGATTATCCGAATTTGGAAATATACACCTATTCGCCACCCTATAAGCCGGAGTTTACAGCCGAAGATAACCGAGCTATGATAGAAGCTGTGAATGCGGTAGTGCCCGATTTACTCTGGATAGGCATGACAGCTCCCAAGCAGGAGAAATGGGCGTATAAGCATTACGAGCAACTAAATGTACGAGGGCATATTGGTACTATTGGTGCTGTATTCGATTTTTATGCCGGCACCATTGAGCGTGCACCCCTGTGGTGGCAAGAGCATAGCCTCGAATGGCTTTACAGGCTCGTAAAAGAACCCCGGCGTATGTGGCGGCGGTATTTGGTGGGTAATGTAAAGTTTGTGTGGGGGGTAGTGCGGGAGAAGTGGATGATGTGATGATGTTATAATGTGGTAAGGACTACAGACGACAGACAACGGACGGCGGACGGCGGAAAAGAACACGAAACACGAAACGAAAAACCTTCAAACCTTCAAACTTTCAAACTTTCAAATCACGATTCTGGTGGTTGTGGTATCCGTATAGGTGGTGGGTTGCCCTGCGGGCGGTTATAAAGTTTATAAGGTTATAAAGTTATAAGGTTAATGGTAATTGGTAAATGATTAATGGTTAGTGGTAAATGATTCGCTCGGCTCTGCCGCTTGGCTCTGCCAAGAATGGTAAATTAAATGCAACGGAAATTAGAATAAGAGGTTGAAGATATGAATAACAAAAAATATTTGAAGAATTTATGAGTCAGGGCGAAATAGTAATTTATCAATCGGATGCTCTCGCAGCACATTGAAGTGCGTATAGAGGATGAAACTGTTTGGCTTACACAAATGCAAATGGTTGATTTGTTTGCATCTACAAAACAAAATATAAGTTTACATATAAATAATATTTTTAAAGAAGGTGAAGTTGAAGAGTTTTCAACTGTCAAGGAATACTTGACAGTTCAGCAAGAAGGAAACAGAAAAATTAAAAGGAACGTCAAAATTTACAATTTGGATGTTATTATCTCTGTCGGTTATCGGGTTAAATCACAGCGTGGAACTCAATTCCGAATTTGGGCAAATAAGGTTTTAAAGGAATATCTATTAAAAGGTTATGCAGTTAGTAACCGAATTGAAGTACTCGAAAACAAAGTGTATAAGTTGGAACAAAAATCGGCTGAATTTGATTTTCACATAAAAACAAGCTTACCTCCTCACGAAGGAATTTTTTACGATGGTCAGATTTTCGATGCTTACAAATTTGTTTCCGATATAGTAAAATCGGCACAAAAATCAATTGTGCTTATCGATAACTATGTAGATGAAAGCGTATTGATGCTCTTAGCAAAACGAAATAATAAGGTGAAAGCTACGATATACACAGAAAAATTGGACAAGCAATTACAATGTGATATCGAAAAACACAACAAACAATATCCGCCAGTTGTGGTAGAGGTTTTCAAAAAGTCGCATGATCGGTTTCTGATTATTGACAATCATACTGTTTATCATATCGGTGCATCGTTGAAGGATCTAGGTAAACGGTGGTTTGCATTTTCGAAAATGGAAATGAGTGCGGGAGATATATTGGGTAAACTTGAGTCATAATCAGACAAAAGACAAGAGAACCAAGAACCAAGAATCAAGACGGAAGAAATTGAAGATTTTTGGCAACGTTTCGAATCCAAATGTATTAAATACAATTTTGCGGATACTGTTTTCAGGTATTTGGTTATGGTGCGGTACTTTTATGGTGCTCCCACAAGCGGCACTGCTACGCATCTATTACATTTAAAAGCTTTGAGGAATCCGGTTGATTTTATGCGGTATGTGAAGGGAGTTGTTTTTCCGGGTAAGGAGTTTATGGTGGAGAAATACAATATTAATGGTAAATGGTTAATGATAAATGGTAAATTTTGGTGGTTGTGGTATGGGTATAGGTGGTGGGTTGCTCTGCGGGCGGTTGTTAGGCTGTGGCGTTAATAGTGCTTCGCACGTTGGTGGGCTTCGCCGTTATTGGTGCTTCGCACGTTATTTGCTTCGCGTTAATGGTGCTTCGTTAATAAATAACGCTCGAAGAGCTAAGAACGCACAAAGTGCTTAATAACACCTTTAGGTTAATAACGCACGAAGTGCTAATAACACCGTCAGGTCGTCTCTTGTTTTTTGAGTTGGAATATTGTATATTTGTGGCGTGAATGTAACCAATTATTACGGACTTATGAAGAAATTTAATCAGATTGAACAAGATTTTCTTATTGATAGATTGACGAACTCTATTTTGAATAGAATATCAGGAGATAGTTTTAGAACAGAAGTAATTCTTTTAAGTAAAATTGAATTAAAAAATATCAGCAAAAAGAATGGCTGGAATTTTGATTGGAAGAGTGAAGTTAATAATATAAGTAAAGAGGTTTATAAATTAACGATTTCAAATAACCAATCAATTATTCAAGGACTGTTAAGTATAAGCATTGAAAATGACCATGTTTATATAAATTTGTTAGAAAATGCACCTTTCAATATTGGTAAGAACAAACTTTATGAAGGTGTTGCAGGAAACTTAGTTGCTTATGCATGTAAAGTCTCGTTTCAGAAAGGTTTTGAAGGTTACGTTGCATTTACAGCTAAATCCAACTTAATAGAACATTACGAGCGCACATTGGGAGCATATCACTTTAAAAACCAACGAATGATAATCGAGACTTCGGCCTCAAAACTATTAGTAGAAAAATATTTTAAAACCAATTGATTATGGGATACATTAAGGAACCTGATGGCGTTGATTTTGTTATACAAAGTTCGCCACTAACTGATCTTGAAAGAAAAGAAATAAGTGAATTTATCAAAAATAGAAAGTTGATAAATAATCTGTCCACAAAAAGATCAATACATTCGAGAAAATCGAAGATTAAAGCTTAATCAAAAATAAACAACACTATTATTACTACAATTATTAATATTGCATAAGTGTTAATGTGTTGTATTTGCTATTATTGTGCCGTGAGTATTTTAATGCTCCCCTACCCGATTATTTGTACGAGAAATATTTACAGAACCATGAGCCAAGAGCCAAGAATCAAGACGGGAAGAATGAAGATTATGTTCGTTTTGAGAATTTTCTGGCTGGTACAGGTAATGAATTTATCGGGCGTGGTGCTCCCACAAGCGGCACTGCTACGCATCTATTACATTTAAAAGCTTTGAGGAATCCGGTTGATTTTATGCGGTATGTGAAGGGAGTTGTTTTTCCGGGGAAGGAGTTTATGATTGAGAAATACAATATTAATGGTAAATGGTTAATGATAAATGGTAAATTTTGGTGGTTGTGGTATCCGTATAGGTGGGCAATAGGTTTGAGAGGGCTGTTAAGAATGATAAATGGTAAATGATAAATGGTTAATGGTTAATGAAAATGTAGATACACCATACTTGGCATCTTGGATTTACGGAGAGAGAAGTATATAGTAAGATTCATTTCATGCTGAAAGCTAAAAAATTAAACAGCAGATAATTGTATATTAAAAATTATTATTATATTTGCCAAACTTTTTATTAGATAAAAATAATTAAAGAGAAACACATAAATGGAAAAATTTAGGTTGAATAATTCAACGAAGCAAAACTTAAAAAGAACTACAGGTTTAGATTACAGTCAGTTGGTAGAGATGAGTGCCGAAGAAATTGATAATTATCTCCAGAAGAAAGCGCATAAGCGTTTTAGGCTACAAAACAAAATAGGTAGTTTTGTTAATCGAGGTTCAGTTTATTTATTTTTAAATAAAATAATGAGCATGGATAAGATTAACGGAAAAATTGCTCGTATTTGAACTTTATGTTGACACCTACCCATCGAAAAAAAATAGCCTCCTTATACACTAACTATAACGAAGTAATACGACCTTTGATATCAGAGATTGAGGCCAGACAAGAAGTATTTCCGGCGCCTTTGTTTAACGAAATCAGAGCCTTTAACGACCATATTGCACGTTGTTATTTGCCCGATAAATCAGGAGATCAAGTATCAGAGGAAATAAAAAAGGCCGAAGGACATATCATCCGCATTACCTTAGATTGTTTTAAGTATTTAGATGTATTTCTGCATGATAAAGTAAAGCGATTTGAACGAAACACCCGCAATATTGATATTTCAGTATTTGATAATGGTAGTTTTTACCCTAAGTTCTGTAATTTACAAAAACAAGCAGTTCAACATGTAAGAGAAGCAAAGAAATCAGAATCAATAGATTCAATTACATCATTAAACATGTATCAATTGGCATATAATACATATTGTGAAATTGAAGTCTTGATTGATGATAAAACTGCTGAAATACGTTGGGCAAAAGTTAGATTTACAACAAAAAAGGTAATTAACAGTATTCTTTGGACATTAGCAGCAATTTTATCTGGTTTAATTTCACTTTTCCTAACTTGTGAAGAAGTGAAATTAATTTTAACCGGTTTAGTGAAATAGCATTTATATATTACGAAATTTGAATTAGGGTGGTATTTTACTGCCCTCTGTTTTTTTATAAAAATCAAAATAAATCCGAAGTTGTAATAAACATATCACTGCAAATGAAATTATCGTCTGCCGAAAAAGTATTGCTCTATAGTTCGAAGTTGCATTTAAGCATCGAAGAGATAGAGCTATTGAACAATAGTTTAACTCAGATTGATAACTGGGAAGAACTTGCAGAACTGCTTGTAACTTATACATCGCGATTATTTAAGCCCTGTTGATGTACAAATAAGGATGTTCGATTCAAGCATTTCGTTTTTCAATCCGGGCAATTTATTTGGTAATTTAACAATCGAAAGTCTCAAAACCAATACCTATCAGGCTTATGCACGGAATAAGCTTATTGCCGAAGCTTTTTATTTAACTGGTGATATTGAAAAATATGGTAGTGGTTTCAGAAGGATACGAAATGAAATTGACAATTACCCTACAATGGATTTTGTATGTGAAGAAGTTCCTAATGGTTTTCTGGCAACATTATCATATACGAATCAAAAAGTAAATACAATATCATTTGAACCAGAAAATGTAATAAAAAACTTCACTGAAAACTTCACTGAAAACTTCACTGAAAACTTCACTGAAAACTTCACTGAAAACATAAAAAAAATACTTGAATTTATATCAGGTAAACCAACTATTACAGTAGAAGAATTGTCTGAAAGTATTGGAATTTCTCGCAGAGCAATAATAAACAATACAAATAAATTAAAGAAAAAAGGACTTCTCCAACGCATTGGACCCGCTAATGGTGGTTATTGGAAAGTAAAAATTTAAACGTATGCGCCCCGAACCCCAACTAATACTTACTTCAGCCCCTCTACATCCCTCCGAAGTAGAGCTACAAGCCATAGACACCCTTATACCACAAGTAGAAGATTGGCAAGCATTGGCCTTATTACTTATAGATAGGGGAACAGCGCCATTGCTATATCGTAAGCTGCCACATTTAAAAAATGCAACGCTTATACCTGCACAGGCGCAAGAACTGCTGCGTAAGGCTTACTATAAAACTGTAAGTAGAAATACTCGTATATACGAGGAGTTTAAAGGATTATCAGCATTGCTTCAAGCACAAAACATCCCATTTATTACCCTGAAAGGCATTTGTATGGCCGAATGGCTGTATGAAGATACAGGATTGCGCCAAATGAGCGATATTGATATATTGGTACAGGAAGAAGATGGGCATCGTTGCTTAGAAGTACTAAAACAAGCAGGCTACGTAACTATTCAGGATTATACGGTTGATGAGTTTGTGGATATGAAGTCGCAGAATCATTTTAATTCCCTCTTCCGCAATGGTGTAATGGTAGAAATCCATATCCGCCTGCAAAATACCCGCGAGATTTACCAACAAAACCTGAAAGAGGTGTGGCGGGATACGGTTCCCGTAGAGACGCGGCATGCCACGTCTCTACAAGGCGCATTACGCCTGGAATTATCAGATATGTTGATACATGCTTGTTTGCATCTGGATAAGCATTTTGTAACATCGCATGTGCAGTTTACGAGTTTCAATGACCTCTTCAATCTTTTAAGAGAGATTGAAGAGAGAACCAAGAACCAAGAGCCAAGAATCAAGACGGAAGAAATAGCGGATTTTTGGCAGCGTTTTGAGGCGAAATGCATACAATACAATTTTGCGGATACTGTTTTCAGGTATTTGGTAATGGTGCGGCATTATTATGGTGCTCCCACGAGCGGCACTGCTACGCATCTATTACATTTAAAAGCTTTGAGGAATCCGGTTGATT